>Ga0209108_10000035_pt1 | contig 53125 bp, 57 predicted proteins | sample Rifsed10ft1_FD_184003 | JGI IMG/M metagenome (GOLD analysis project Ga0209108, IMG submission 184003) | Soil microbial communities from Rifle, Colorado, USA - sediment 10ft 1 (version 2) | ecosystem: Environmental > Terrestrial > Deep subsurface > Rock core/Sediment | place: Rifle, Colorado...
ATCACGCCGGTGGCGATGGACAAGGGGTTGCGGTTTGCGATACGAGAAGGCGGGCACACCGTAGGAGCAGGAGCGGTGACGGAGGTATTGGAATAGAGAGCAGAGGATGAGCATCTTGCGAGAAAAAATTCGGATTCGTTTGAAGGCTTTTGATCACCGCATCCTGGACCAGTCCACTTCGGAGATTGTCCAGACGGCCAAGCGCACGGGGGCGCAGGTGGCCGGCCCCATACCGCTTCCGACCACGATCAATCGCTGGACGGTCAATCGCTCGCCGCACGTGGACAAGAAATCGCGGGAGCAGTTTGAGATCCGCACTCATAAACGGTTGATTGATATTTTGGATCCAACGCCGGACACGGTGGAAGCGTTGATGAAACTCGACTTGCCCGCCGGCGTGGACGTCGAGATCAAGGCATTTGGCAAGGAGCACGGGAAGTGAAGCGACCAGCAGCGATCGGCGACCCCTCGGCTTCGCTCGGGGCAGGCCAGCGACCAGTTCAGGATCGCCCGACCGGTCGCTGGGCACCGGGCACGGGGCACTGAACTATGGCGGTACAAGGAATTTTAGGAATCAAACTCGGAATGACCCAGATTTTTTCTCGCTCAGGCGACGCCATCCCTGCCACGGTCATTCAGGCCGGGCCGTGCGTGGTGGTGCAGAAGAAGACGCGGGACAAGGATGGCTACGACGCAGTGCAGCTCGGCCTGGTCGAATTCATCAAGCCGCAGCGGGTCAATAAGCCCAAGACCGGCCATTTCAAGAAGGCCGGCGTGGCCCCGGGGCGGTTTCTGCGCGAGATTCGCAGCGAGACGGGCGGCGAGACAAAAGTCGGCGACAAGGTGCTGGTGGACCAATTCCGGGTCGGAGAAAAAGTGAGCGTTACCGGCATCAGCAAGGGGAAGGGCTTTGCCGGCGGCGTGAAACGGCATCACTTCCGCGGCGGCGGCAGGACTCACGGCTCGATGTTTCACCGCGCGCCGGGTTCGATTGGCGGCAGCTCCTTCCCCGCACGCGTCTGGCCGGGCGCGCGCATGCCGGGCCACATGGGGACGGATCGGGTGACGGTGCGCAACCTCGAGGTGGTGCACATTGATGCCGAAGAAAATTTGCTTCTTGTCCGCGGCGCCGTGCCGGGCGCTGTCGGACGCTACCTGGTGGTGAAGAAAACGAGACAGTAGTTCTTGGAAGAAGGAGAACGCGGGGCAGGGCATGGCGACAGTCGAAGTTAAAAACCTGGAGAACAAGACGGTCGGCAAGCTTGAGTTGGCTGACGCCGTGTTCGCTTGCCGGGTGAACGAGCACGTGCTCTATGAAGCGGTGCGGAACCATCTCGCCGGGCTTCGCGCCGGGACGCATAAGACCAAGACTCGCGGTGAGGTCAGCGGCAGCGGAAGAAAGCCCTGGCGGCAGAAGGGAACGGGGCGGGCCCGCGTGGGTTCGATCCGGTCGCCACTCTGGCGGCACGGCGGCACGGTGCATGGCCCTCAGCCGCGCGACTACAGCTATTCGATCCCGAGGAAAGTTTTGCTGAACGCCTTGCGTTCGGCGCTTTCAGCCAAGTTGGGCGAGCAAAGGTTGACGGTGGTGGATGCCTTTAACCTCGAAAATCATAAGACAAAGCCACTGCGCCAGGCGCTCGACCGCCTGGGCGCAGACGGGTCGGCGTTGATCGTCAGCACAGGCGAAAATCGCAATCTCCTGCTTGCCTCGCGCAACCTCCATGGCGTCAAGCTGATGGCCACCCACGAGCTGCATCCTTACGACGTTCTGGCGCACCAGCGGGTCTTCTTTTCTCAAGACGCTGTTGTGAAACTGCAGAAGGCGCTCTTGCCCGAAAAGAGAGAGGCGAGGGAAGCAGAGGAGCCAGGGAAACCCGCTGCCGAGCCGACCACCGCGGAAGCGGCGCCACCCGGCGCGAAGCCGGCAAGGAAAGCGGCCGTGAAGAAACCGGCCCGGGAGAAGAAATCGAAGTCAGCCGCGGCGGGAAAGCCTGCCCGGAAGCCGGCGCCACGGAAGAAGAAGTAGGACTCGAACCATGACCGTCTTCGACATCATCAAGCGGCCGATCATCACCGAGAAAGGTCTCGGGGTAAAAGAAACGCAGGGCACGCTGGTTTTTGCCGTGGACGCCCGCGCCACCAAGACGCAGATCAAGGAAGCGGTGCAACAGATTTTCAAGGTTCGCGTATCGGCTGTGCGCACGTCGAACCTGGTGGGAAAGATGCGCCGCCGCGGCCGCACCGAAGGTTACCGGCCCGATTGGAAGAAGGCCTACGTCAAGCTGGCTGCCGGTGAAAAAATGATTGAGTACGCGGAGAACGTTTAGGGAAGGGGGTAAGTGCCGATGGCTATAAAGACGTACCGACCGTACACCCCATCGCGACGCTTTATCACCGTGCTGGACCGCAGCGAGATCACTGCGGAAAAGCCGCTCAAGAGCCTGACTGGGCCCAAGCCGCGCACCGGCGGCCGCAACAGCCTGGGACGCGTCTCGATGTGGCACCGGGGCGGCGGCCACAAGCGCAGCTACCGCGCCATTGATTTTCGGCGCGACAAGGTCAACGTCCCGGCGAAAGTGGCCTCGATCGAATACGACCCCAATCGTTCCGCCCGCATCGCCCTTTTGCACTACGCGGACGGCGAAAAGCGATACATCCTCCAGCCGCTTGGCCTGGAGGTGGGGCAAACCGTGATGACGGGTCCGTCGGCCGACATTTTGCCGGGCAACGCTCTGCCCTTGCGGAACATTCCGCCGGGCACGCTGATTCACAACATCGAGCTGTATCCGGGCCGCGGCGGGCAGATGGTGCGCGCGGCCGGCGGGGCCGCCCAGCTCGTTTCCAAAGAAGATTCTTACGCGCTCGTCAAGTTGCCCTCAGGCGAAGTGCGCAAGGTCTTGATGGACTGCGTGGCCACGATCGGCCAGGTGGGCAATCTGGATCACGGAAATATCACCATCGGCAAGGCGGGCCGCCAGCGCTGGATGGGAGTGCGGCCCACCACCCGCGGCACGGCCATGAACCCGGTGGACCACCCCCACGGCGGCGGCGAAGGTCGCGTCAAGGGCAAGCACCCGCAAACGCCCTGGGGCAAGCCCACGCTGGGCTACAAGACCCGCCACAACAAACGCACCGACTTTTGGATCGTGGAGCGGCACAAGCCCCGATAACCATCGGGGTGTGAGGAAACTTTATGGCTCGTTCGATAAAAAAGGGACCATTCGTGGATCATCATCTCCGCGAAAAGATCACCGAGCTGAACCATCGCAACGAGAAGAAGGTGGTCAAGACGTGGTCGCGGCGCTCGACCATCCTGCCGGAGATGGTCGGCCACACCTTTGCCGTCCACAACGGCAGGAAGTTTATTCCGGTCTATGTGACGGAACAGATGGTCGGCCATCACCTCGGTGAATTTTCGCCCACGCGGCAATTCCGCGGGCACTCGGTTCGAGTAGCGCTGGAGAAAGCGGCAGCGGCTGCGCCGGGAGCGCCTGCCCCGGCAGCGGGCGGCGCCGCCCCGCCAGGCGCGACTCCGGCAACGCCGAAGGCTTAGGCGGATGGCCTGGAAAAAATCTTGAGGAAGGGTTGAGCCTTTCCTCCGGGGGAAGTGGAAAGGGAACGCGGAGGCGTTCCGCTCCGTTGAGGTTGGCGGATGGTGGAAGCAAGAGCCGTAACCCGATACGTCCGGATGTCGCCGCAGAAGGCCCGGCTGGTTCTGGATCTGATCCGCGGGCGGCAGGCGGACCAGGCCATCCAAACGCTGCGCCTCACTCGCAAGCGCGCGGCCAAGGATATTGAGAAATGCCTGCGTTCCGCCATCGCCAATGCGGAGCAGAAGTCTGAGAAAGTGGATGTGGACAATCTGGTGGTTTCGAAGTGCTGGGTCAACGAAGGCCCGCGCTGGAAGCGCGTTCGACCGGCGCCCTTTGGCCGCGCCTATCGCTATCTGCGCCGCACCGCGCACATCACGATTTTTGTAACGGGTGAGGAAGAGCAGCCCCGGCCGGGCGGCGTGGCCCCCAGGGCCGAGAAAGGCAAGGGGGAAAAGGCAGCGCCCGCGGCGCCGAAAGCGGCCCCCTCGGCGAAGCCCGCATCGGGCAAGGCCAAAGCCGATAAGGAGAAGCCCTAGTGCCTTTCCCAAGGGGTTTGCCTGAGGGTGCATGGCCGGGACGGCCCGTACGGGGCACGGACATTTTTCGCTTGATGGGGAGAAACGATTTGGAACGGCACGAGGAGGATTGACCTTGGGACAGAAGACGCATCCCTATGGATTTCGGATTGGCGTGAACAAGACCTGGGCTTCGCGCTGGTTCGCCAAGAAAGAGTACGCCGATCTGCTGCATGAAGACTTGCAGCTTCGCCGGCAACTCAAGGAAAAACTGCGCACCGCCGGCGTCAGTTCGATTGACATCGAGCGCGCCGCCAACAAGCTGGTCATACGCATTTATACCGCTCGGCCGGGCATTGTCATCGGCCGTAAGGGCGCCGAGATCGAGAAGCTGAAGAGCGAAATCCAAAATCGCACCCACCGCGAGGTGCATATTGACATTCAGGAAGTGCATCGCCCGGAGTTGAATGCCCAACTGGTGGGTGAGTCCATTGCGCTTCAACTTGAGAAACGGGTTGCCTTCCGCCGGGCCATGCGCAAGGCGGTCGATTCCGCCCAGCGGTTTGGCTGCAAGGGGATCAAGGTGCGCGTTTCAGGGCGGTTGAACGGGGCTGAGATTGCCCGCTCGGAATGGTATTTGCAAGGCCGGCTGCCTTTGCAGACCCTGCGGGCGGACATTGACTACGGCCTGGCTGAGGCGCGGACGACCTACGGGGTGATCGGCGTCAAGTGCTGGATCTACCGCGGCGACATCCTGCCCCAACCCAAAGAGAAAAACTCTCCGGCGGGGAGGAGCTAGCGCGTCATGTTGATGCCGAGAAAAGTGAAATACCGCAAGCAACATCGCGGTCGCATGCGCGGCAAGGCCTGGCGCGGCTCCCGGCTTTCTTTCGGCGACTACGGCCTGCGGAGCCTGGAATGTGGCTGGATCACCGACCGGCAAATTGAAGCTGCCCGCATTGCGATCACCCACTTTATCAAGCGCGGCGGCAAGCTTTGGATTCGGATTTTTCCCGACAAGCCCATCACCAAGAAGCCGGCCGAGACGCGCATGGGGAAGGGAAAAGGCGCGCCGGAGCAGTGGGTGGCGGTGGTGAAGCCGGGCCGCATCCTGTTTGAGATGGCGGGAATCGAAGCGGGATTGGCGCAAGAGGCGCTCGAACTGGCGGCCCACAAGATTCCGGTCAGGAGCAAGTTCGTGACGCGCCAGTGGGGAGTCTAGCCGTGGCCCAGAAGCCAGAGAAATGGCGCGAGCTTTCCGAAGCCGAATTGAGGTTGAGGGAAAAGGAATTGATGGAGCAACGCTTTCGGCTGAAATTCCAGATGGCCGCCGGACAGGCGGAGAGCACCACCAAGTTGCGCAACCTGCGGCGTGACCTGGCGCGCGTCAAAACCGTTTTGCGCGAGCGGGAACTGGAGAAGAGCCATGACCGAGGATAGGAGCGAGCGCCGCCGTCGGCAGTCGAAGACGGGCGTGGTTGTCAGCGCGGGCATGAACAAGACGATTGTGGTGCGGGTGACGCGGCTCAAGCAACACCCCTTCTACAAGCGCGTGGTCAAACTCTCGAAGAAGTTTTATGCCCACGACGAGCGCAACGATGCTCGCCCGGGCGATACGGTGCGGATTGTGGAGACCCGGCCGCTTTCCAAGCTCAAGCGGTGGCGGCTGGCCGGGGTGGTGGGGCGGGCGAGCCGCGAAGGAATCGGAGCGAGCGGCCAGGAATAGGAGAAGGCGACCATGATCCAGATGCGAACCTGGCTCACGGTGGCGGATAATTCCGGCCCCCGGCGCATTTCTGCCATCCTGCCCGTCGGCGGCGACGTCGGCTTGAAGGCAGGCCTGGGCGATATCATCACCGCGTCGGTCAAGGAAGCGGCCCCGGACTCGCAAATCAAGAAGGGCAAGGTGGTCAAGGCGGTGGTGGTCAGAACCCGGAAGGAGCACCGCCGTCGCGACGGCACCTATATCCGCTTCGATGACAACGCCGCCGTGCTCATCAACGAAGCGGGTGAGCCGGTGGGCACGCGGGTGTTCGGGCCGGTGGCTCGCGAACTGCGCGAAAAGAAATTTCTGAAGATTATTTCTCTCGCCCCGGAGGTTTGGTAGCGATGGCGCAACCGTTTCCTTTGCTCTCGATTCGGAAGGGCGACACCGTGCGGGTGATTTCCGGCCGCGACAAAGGCAAGACGGGCCGGGTCTTGAGCGTGGAACTCGAAGACAGGCGACTGTTTGTCGAGCACGCCAACATGATCAAGCGCCACACCCGGCCGAACCCGGCCAAGAATATCAAAGGGGGCATTGTCGAGCGGGAAGGGCCGATGGCCATCTCCAACGTGATGCTGGTTTGCCCCGGATGCAACAAACCCACTCGCGTCGGCCATCAGGCGCTTGCCGACGGCACGCGAGTGCGGGTTTGCCGGCGGTGCGGGACGACTTTAGAGAAATAGGGAATGGAGAACAGCGACTGGAGAACGGTGAGGGAAGGGCGCGAGGGGAGATAAGGGATGGCGAGCAGGTTAAAGGAGCGGTACAAAACCAACGTGGTTCCGGCACTGATGAAGGAGTTCGGTTACAAGAACCCGATGGCGGTGCCGCGGCTCGAAAAGATTGTGGTCAACATGGGGGTCGGCGAAGCCACCCAGAATATCAAGATCATGGATGGCGCTGCCCACGAGCTCGCTGCCATCACCGGGCAGAAGCCGATCATCACTCGCGCCAAGAAATCCATCAGCGCTTTCAAAGTGCGCAAAGGGATGCCAATCGGGGCCTGCGTGACCCTGCGGGGTGAGCGCATGTACGAATTTCTAGACCGGCTTTGCAACGTCGCCCTGCCGCGGGTGCGCGACTTCAAAGGGCTGCCGGGCAAAGCGTTTGATGGCCGGGGAAATTACACCCTCGGCCTGCGCGATCAACTGATTTTCCCTGAGATAGACTATTCGCGCGTGGAGAAGATCAAGGGCATGAACATCACGATTGTGACCACGGCCAAGGGGGATCCGGAAGCGGCCGCGCTGCTAAAATTGCTCGGCGTGCCGTTGGGGCCTAGGCCGGTCAGCCCCGGCCTGATCGGCCTGGGGCGGGGAGGTTGAAGACTTTGGCAAGAACCTGTCAGGAAGCGAAGTTGAGAAAAAAACTCAAATACAAGATCCGGCAGCGGAATCGTTGTTTGCTCTGCGGCCGCCCTCGCGGTTACCTCCGCAAATTTCGGCTCTGCCGCATCTGTTTCCGGAATCTGGCCCTGAAGGGTGAAATCCCCGGGGTAGCGAAAGCGAGTTGGTAAAAGAGAGATGAACACGGACCCCGTTGCCGACATGTTGACGCGAATCCGCAATGGCATTCGCGCCCGTCAACCCAAAGTAGATGTGCCGTTCTCGAAGTTCAAGATGGAGCTGGCGCGGATCATCAAGGAAGAAGGTTACATCAGCAGCTTCAAGACGGTGGAGGAGGGAAAGAACCACAAGCTGCTGCGCTTGATGCTGAAGTATACGCCGGGGAAGCAGAGCGTCATCACCGGCATCCGGCGCGTCTCCCGTCCCGGCTGCCGTGTTTACATCGCCAAGTCCGAGGTTCGGCCGGTTTTCGGGGGCATGGGCATCAGCATCATGACCACGCCAAAGGGTTTGATGACCGGCAAAACCGCCCGCCGGATAGGCGTCGGCGGGGAAATACTCTGTGAGATTTGGTAGGCAAGCATGTCGCGTGTGGGCCGAAAACCGATTCCGATTCCGCCCGGTGTCACGGTGCAGGTAACCGATACCGGAGTGGACGTTCAAGGACCCAAGGGCAATCTCCTGGTTCCCATCCCGCCGGGGATTCGCTTTGAAGTGAAGGACGGCCAAGTGCTCGCGCAGCGCGCCAACGACCTTCAAAAAGCGAGGCATGGCCTGGCCCGCGCGCTGGTCAACAACGCGGTCGTCGGCGTGACCAAAGGTTTTCAGAAAGAACTCGATATCGCCGGGGTCGGCTACAAAGCCGAGGTAAAGGTCAACGCGGTCGTCTTTAACCTGGGGTACTCGCACACGATCGATTTTCCCATTCCGCGGGGGATAACGGTGACGGTGGAGAAGCAAACGCACGTGGTGGTGGCGGGGAACGATCGGCAACTGGTCGGCCAGGTGGCCGCGAACATCCGCGGCCTGCACCCGCCCGATCCCTATAAACAGAAAGGCATCCACTACACCGGCGAGACGCTCAAGAAGAAAGCCGGCAAAGCGGCGGCGACTGCCAAGACCTAGTGCCGTGGCCGCCGGGAGGTTGGAGAATGCTTTCGAAGATCTCGCGCAATGAGCACCGACGGCGGGTGCATGCGCGGGTGCGCGCCCGCATGGCAGGCACCGCCGAGCGCCCCCGGCTGAATGTCTATCGTTCGCTCGGACACATTTATGGGCAGCTCGTTGACGATTCTGAGGGAAAGACCCTTGTTTCCGCCTCCAGCCGGGATAACGAAGTGCGCAAAAAGCTGAAGGGCGGCGGAAACGTGGCTGCTGCCAGGGTGATCGGCCAGATCCTTGCTGAACGGGCCAAAGCCCTGGGGGTGACCGCGGTCGTCTTTGACCGTGGCGGATACAAGTATCACGGCCGGGTGAAAGCTCTGGCCGAGGCTGCCCGCGAGGCGGGACTCAAGTTCTGATTCGATCGGCGGTGCGAAGTTCTGACATGGGGAAAACGGCAATCAAAGAGAGGATGGCATTGCGAACTCAGGTGGATGCATCACAGTTGGAGCTGAAGGACCAGGTGGTGTCGATCAACCGCGTCACCAAGGTGGTCAAGGGAGGCAAGAACCTGAGCTTCTCGGCGCTGGTGGTGGTGGGCGATCGCAACGGTCATGTCGGCTACGGCATGGGTAAGGCTCGCGAGGTGGCCATGGCGATACGCAAGGCGATCGAGAGCGGCAAGAAGAGTTTGGTGAAGGTCCATCTGAACGGCACCACCGTCCCGCACCAGGTGATGGGGCAGTACGGCTCCAGCCGGGTGCTGGTGAAGCCGGCGGGCGACGGCACGGGCGTCATCGCCGGCGGGGCCGTCCGGGCGGTCATGCAGGCGGCCGGGATCCAGAATGTGCTGACGAAATCGCTTGGCACCACCAACCCCCACAACGTCCTCAAGGCCACCTTTGACGCGCTCTTGAAGTTGAGGGATCGCGCAGATGTGGCGGCGATGCGGGGCAAGCAAGTGGAAGAGCTTTAGCGAGAGCCGGCTATGGCGAGCAGTAAATGGCTGAAAATCACCTGGGTGCGGAGCACCATCGCTTGCCCGGAAAAACAGCGTCGCATCATCCGCGGGCTGGGTTTTCGCAAGCTTCAGCAGACGGTCGAGCGGCCGGATACGCCGGAGATCCGGGGCATGGTGGCCAAGGTTGCGCACCTGGTGAAAGTTTCCGGTTGAGGAGCATCGCGTGAATTTATCGTCGCTTCATCCGCCCAAAGGCTCGCGCCATCGCAAGCATCGCGTGGGTCGCGGCATGGGTTCGGGGACCGGCAAGACGGCCGGTGCCGGCAACAAGGGGCAGCTTTCGCGCACCGGCTACAGCCGCCGCGGCGGGTTCGAAGGCGGCCAGATGCCTCTCCATCGGCGCATTCCGAAGCGCGGGTTCCACAATCCGTTTCGGAAAGAGTTTACCATCGTGAATCTGGATCAACTGGCCGCCTTTGCCGCGGGCGAAACCATTACCCCGGAGCGGCTCGAAGAGGCGGGGCTGGTCAAGCAGGTGCGCGACGGCATCAAGATTCTGGGCGACGGCGAGCTGAAGGCAGCTCTCACTGTTCAGGCACATGCCTTCAGCAAGTCGGCTCGCGAAAAAATTCTTCAGGCGGGAGGGAAGGTTGAAGTTCTGGGAAGCGCTACGTAACGTCTTTCGCATCCCTGATCTCCGCAAGCGCCTGCTCTTTACGCTGGCCGTGCTCGCCGTCTATCGCCTCGGCGCGCACATCCCCACACCGGGCATCAATGCTGAGCTGCTCCGGCAGTTTTTTGAGCAGAACCGGGGCACGCTGCTGGGGCTGATTGACATCTTCTCCGGCGGCAGTTTTCGGAGCATGACCATCTTTGCCCTGGGGATCATGCCTTACATCACCGCCTCGATCATCTTGCAGTTGCTGACGGTAGTCTGGCCGTACCTCGAGCGGCTGCAAAAAGAGGGCGAACTGGGCCGTCGCAAGATCACCCAGTACACGCGCTACCTCACCGTGGTCCTGGGCGCGTTTCAATCCATGACGATCGCGCTCACCTTGATGAAGCAGTCGGGGCCGGGCCAGGCCTCCTTCGTGACGACTCCCGGCCTCAGTTTCATTTTGATGACGATGATCACCTTCACGGCCGGCACCGCCTTCATCATGTGGCTGGGCGAGCAGATTTCCGACCGTGGGGTGGGGAATGGCATGTCGCTTTTGATCTTCGCCGGGATTGTCGTCGGCCTGCCCCGGGCGGTTTTCGATCTCTGGGAGAAGATCAGCATTCAGGCGTGGGGAAGCTTTACGGGGCTCGCGGTCATCTTGCTGCTTATCGGGATGGTGGTGGTGGTCGGCTTCATCGTATTTTTCGAGGGCGGCCAGCACCGCGTCCCGGTGCAGTATGCCAAGCGGGTAGTGGGCAGAAAGATGATGGGCGGGCAGATGACTTACTTGCCCGTGCGGGTGAATTCGGGCGGCGTGATCCCGCCCATCTTTGCCTCGTCCATCCTCACTTTCCCGCAGACCATTGCGATGTTCTTCCGGGAGAAGTCCCAGTTCATGGACTCCTTCGCCAAGGCGCTGATGTGGGGCGAGCCGCTCTATACCCTGCTCTATATCCTGTTCATCATCTTTTTCGCGTACTTCTATATTTCGATTATTTTCAATCCGACCGAGCTTGCCGAAAATATGCGCAAATACGGCGGGTTCATTCCGGGGATCCGGCCGGGGCGAAACACCTCGGAATATATCAACAAGATCTTGACGCGCTTGACGTTTGTCGGCGGGGTCTATCTGGCCGCGATTTGCGTTCTCCCGGAATGGATGATTTCCGGGATCAAGTTGCAGCATTTGCCGCTGATGGGCGGCTGGATTGACGCCCATTTCCCGCGATGGATCCTGGAAGGCCTTGGCGTCCAATTCTATTTTGGCGGGACCTCGCTGTTGATCGTGGTGGGGGTGGCCATGGACACGGTCCGTCAAATCGAGGCTCAGCTCGTTATGCGGCACTACGATGGCTTTGTCCGCAAGGGCCGCATTCGGGGAAGGCGTGGCTAGCAAGAGGAAAAAGGCCATGGCCACCCGCCAAAAGGCGGCGGGGTCGCCGGGCGCGTTTATCCTGCTCGGGCCGCCGGGAGCCGGCAAGGGGACTCAGGCGAAGGAACTGGCCCGGCGTTGCGGTATCCCGCAGATTGCCACGGGCGACATCCTGCGCGAGGCTGTCCGCCGGGAAACGCCGCTCGGGCTCGAGGCCAAAGCGGTGATGGCTCGGGGCGAGCTGGTAAGCGACGACATGGTTTGCGCCATCGTCGAGCAACGCATCAAGCAGGAGGACTGCAAGAACGGCTTTATCCTCGACGGCTTTCCGCGGACGATGGCTCAGGCCGAGCGGCTGGATCAGATTTTGACCGCCGCTGGCTGGGGCCGGCCGAAGGTGATTTACCTGGCGGTGGGCATGGAGGAACGGATGCGACGGCTGGCGGGCCGGCGCGGTTGCAAGGTTTGCGGTCGTATCTACAACATCTACGATCGGCCGCCGCGCCTGGAAGGTCGCTGCGATGACGACGGCAGCGAACTTACCCGGCGTCACGATGATAGCCGGGAAGCCGTCGTCCGGGCGCGCTTCGAAGCCTACGAGAAAGAAACCGCGCCGCTCGTCAGGTATTACCGGCGCAGCGGGAAGGTTCATCGGGTGGACGGAAAGCTCTCGCTCGAGCAGGTGACCCGTGAGGTGCTGAAATTGTGTCGAGCCTATGATCATATGCAAAGCAAAGGCCGAGCTTGAAAAGATGCACCGTGCCGGGATGGTTGTGTACGACCTGCTGGAGGCGCTGCGGAAGATGGTCGGGCCGGGGGTGGCCACCCTGGATTTGGAACGTGAAGCGGAACGCCGCATCGCTCAGGCAGGGGCCATGGCGGCCTTCAAGGGGTACATGAATTATCCCTGCGTGCTCTGTACCTCGGTGAATAGCGAGATCGTGCATGGGATCCCATCCGAGCGGAAACTGGCGGCCGGAGACATTCTTTCGATTGACGTGGGCGTCTCGCTCGATGGCTACTTTGCCGACGCCGCCATCACCGTTCCGGTGGGCCGGGTGAGGCCCGAGCTGGACAAGCTTTTGCGCGTGACCGAGGAGGCTCTTGACAAGGCGATTGGGAAGGTGGTGCTCTCGAACCGCCTGTCGGACATCTCCGCCGCCATCCAGGAGCACGTGGAAGGGAACGGCTTAACGGTGGTTCGCGATTTTGTCGGCCACGGCATCGGAACGCAGTTGCACGAAGACCCCCAACTGCCCAACTACGGCCATGCCGGCCATGGCCCTCGGCTGAAAGAAGGCATGGTGCTGGCGATCGAGCCGATGGTCAACACCGGCGCGGCCGGCGTCAGGATTTTGGAGGACCGCTGGACGGCGGTCACCGAGGATGGCGGCTACTCCGCTCATTTCGAACACTGCGTCGCCGTCACGCAAAACGGGCCCTGGGTGCTGACCCGGCCCTGATGGAGGAGGTACCGGCCGGCCCGGCGTCCATGCGGGCGGCATAGGAGAATATGGCAAAGCAGCGCTACCCTGAGAAGAAGCGCAACACGGAGGAATCGGGAAAAGAAGACGCCATTGAGGTAATGGCTACCGTGATCGAACCCTTGCCCAACGCCATGTTTCGCGTGCAACTGGAGAACAAGCACGTGGTGCTGGCTCACATCTCCGGCCGGATGCGGAAAAACTTCATTCGCATCCTGCCGGGCGACAAGGTAGCGGTGGAGCTTTCGGCTTACGATCTGTCGCGCGGCCGCATTGTCTATCGTTATAAGTAGTCCGGGGGAGAACGTGAAAGTGCGCTCATCGGTGAAACGGATATGTGATAAATGCAAGATCATTCGCCGCCGCGGCGTCGTTCGGGTGATTTGCAAAAACCCGAAACATAAGCAACGGCAAGGATAATCGCTATTCGTTTTTCGCCATTCGTCAACCGCGGAGCCGGGTCCGGTTGACGATGGGCGAGGGACGAGGGAGGAAAGGAAGAGCAGGAATGGCAAGAATCTCTGGAGTGGATTTACCGCCCAACAAGAGAATGTTCGTCGGGCTCACGTCCATTTATGGCATCGGGCAGCCCCGCGCCCGCAGCATCTGTGCCAAGTCGCGGGTGGACGTGATGAAAAAGGTGAAAGACCTCACCGATGAGGAGATCACCCGCATTCGGCGGACGATCGAAGAGGAAGGTGGTGTCGAGGGCGATCTGCGCAAGGAGATCTCGCAAAATATTCGTACTCTGATCGAGATGGGAGCCTACCGCGGCCTGCGCCATCGACGAAATCTTCCCGTCCGGGGCCAGCGGACGCATACCAACGCTCGCACCCGCAAGGGCCCGCGCAAAGGCGCTATCGCCACCAAGAAGCGGGTCATGGTCAGGAAATAGGTTTTGAGCTTGAGGCGGTTCCGGCTGAAACGGAGAGGTGAACTGTGGCAAAAAAAGGAGCGCAACCGGCTGCCCCGCCCACCGTGGCGAAGGCCGCTAAACGCAAGAAGGAGTTCAAAAAGAAGCGAGAGAAGCGAGTGGTGCCTGCCGGGATCGCCCACATTGCGGCGACGTTCAACAACACGTTCGTGACCATAACCGACATGGAGGGAAATGTTCTGGCGTGGTCCTCGGCTGGATCGCTGGGCTTCAAAGGCTCGCGCAAAGGCACGCCCTTTGCCGCGCAGCAGGCGGGTGCCAGGTGCGCCAGCTCGGCCCGCGAGCATTACAGCATGAAGTCGGTGGAAGTGCGCGTGAAAGGCCCCGGCTCGGGACGCGAATCGGCGATCCGGGCTGTGGCAAGCGGCGGCATCATGATCACCTCCATCAAGGATGCTACGCCCATTCCGCACAACGGCTGCCGGCCGCCCAAGCGGCGAAGAGTTTGAAGCAGTCTGCCGTCCGCGGTCGGCTGTTCGCAGCCAAGGCAACTTGGCTGGGCGGCGGCCGGCGGACGGCCGACCTGGGATAAGGAGAAGACGTTGGCACGATACCGTGAAGCAGTCTGTCGCCTCTGTCGGCGTGAGGGCATCAAACTTTTCCTGAAAGGGGAGCGGTGCTTCTCCGACAAATGCGCCATTGAAAAGCGCAATTTTCCGCCCGGCCAACACGGCTCGGGACGCCGCCCGAAGAGCAAGCTGGTGGGCTACGGCCTCCAGCTCCGAGAAAAGCAAAGGACCAAGCGCGTCTATGGCGTGCTGGAACGGCAATTCCGGAACTATTTTGACAAGGCCGAGCGGCAGAAGGGGGTCACGGGGGAGAACCTGCTCTATCAGTTGGAGCGGCGGCTGGATACGGTTGCGCATCGCCTGGGCCTGGCCAGTTCGCGGGCGCATGCCCGGCAGTTGGTTCTCCACGGCCACGTTCGGGTGAACGGGAGGAAGATCAATATCCCTTCGTACCTGGTCAACACGGGTGATGAAATCTCCTTGAAAGAGGGTTTGCACCAGAACGTGGAGGCCATGCGGGCGCGTGACCTGGCCCAGGGCCGGTCGGTGCCTTCCTGGTTGGAGGTGGACCGCCAGCACTTCAAGGGCCGGGTCCTTGGCCTCCCCAAGCGCGAGGAGATCGTCACGCCGCCCATCCAGGAACAGTTGATCGTGGAATTGTACAGCAGATAGTCAGGCGTTCGCCGGCCACCGCCAGGCTGGATTTTTGGGCGGGGGACAGCGGAGGAGAAGGTTTTCGCTTAGCCCTGACGGGCCAGGGAGGTTAAAGAGAATGTGGAAAGGCTTTCAGAAACCCAAGCGTTTGGCAACGGATCCAGAAACGATGACGGATCGTTATGGAAAATTTTCAGCACAGCCATTTGAGCGAGGCTGGGGCACGACCGTCGGCAACGCCATCCGTCGCGCGCTCTTGAGCTCGATTGAGGGAGCAGCCATCACCGCAGTCAAGATAGAGGGGGTGCTGCATGAGTTCTCGCCCATTCCCGGTGTCACTGAGGATGCCACCGACATCATCCTCAACGTGAAACAGATCCCCTTCAAGTTGAACAGCGATCACCCCAAAACGATCTACCTCAACTGGGACAAGCCCGGGGTGGTGACTTCCGGGATGATTGAAGAAGATGCCGACTTTACCGTCCTGGACAAGAATCTTCACATGGCCACGGTGGCCGAGGGGGGAAAGCTGGCCATCGAAATGCGTCTGAAGAATGGCCGCGGATACGTTTCCGCCGACCACAACTTTGACGAGGATCTGCCCATCGGTTACATCCCGATTGACTCGGTGCATTCGCCGGTGCGCAAGGCCAACTATGCGGTCGAAGCGGCTCGGCTCGGGCAGATGACGGACTACGAGCGGCTGTCGTTTGAGGTTTGGACAAACGGCGCCGTCACGCCCCAGGATGCCATGGGTTTGGCCGCCAAGCTCGTCAAGGACCATATGGCCATCTTCATCGGCTTTGAGGAGACTCCGGAAGTCGAAGAGGAGCCGACCGAAGCGGCCTATGATTATCGCGCCGAACATCTCGATCGCTCCGTCGAAGAGCTGGAGCTTTCCGTCCGCTCTTACAACTGCCTGAAGAACGCCAACATCCAGAGCATCCGCGAACTCGTTCAGAAGACCGAAGCCGACATGCTCAAGACCAAGAATTTCGGTCGCAAGTCGCTCAACGAGATCAAGGAGATTCTGCAAACCATGGGCCTGTGCCTGGGGATGAGGCTTGATGAGCACGGCCGGATCGTCTGGCCGCCCCTCTCGGCCATTCCATCGCTCACCCCCCCGGCGGAAGAACCCCCGCCCACGCTCTGAGAGGAAAGGGACCGATGCGACATCTCAAGGCAGGCAGCAAACTCGGCAGAAATCCGGCTCATCGCCGGGCCACCCTCCGCAACCTCGTCACCAATTTGCTCGAGCACGAGCGCATTACCACTACCGCGGCCCGGGCCAAGGCCATGCGTCCCATTGTCGAGCAGATGATTACTCTCGGCAAGCGGGAATCGCTCCATGCCCGCCGCCAGGCTGCTTCCTATATCACCCACCCGCCGGTGGTGGCCAAACTGTTTGAGACCATCGCCCCGCGCTTTGCCGACCGGCCGGGCGGCTACACCCGCATCATTCACGCCGGCTTCGGCAGGGGCGACGGCCGGGACATCGCCATTATCGAGTTGCTCGGCGCCAAACTCCGCAAGCGCCAAAGGGCGAAGGACAAGACCAAAAAGGCATGAGGAAGCACCGGAAGCAGAAAAGAAATCATACGGGGGCAGTGTAATTCCGCCTGTTCCCGGGCGCCGGTGCAGCCGGCGCCCTTTTTCTTTCGGCAGCCCCCTGCCGCCGATCACAACGAGCGCAGAAAGTCGAGCAAGGCTTGGCGTTCCACTGCCGACAACGCCCCGAAACGCGACCGCACCGTGCTCGCCTCGCCAGCATGCGTGAGAATGGCGTCCTCGATCGTGGCGGCGCGGCCGTCGTGCAGCAAAGGCGACCGGGTGCGCAGGCCCCAGAGGGCGGGGGTGCGAATTTCGTTGGGTCGCGCATCGTCCTGAGCGATCCCGTCACCCGTTCCGATGTCGTGCAGCAGGAGATCGGAAAACAGCGGCACTGGTTTGCGGTCGAGCGCCGCAACCGCACTCGGCCCGGTCGTCAAGCTGGGAGTATGGCAACTGGCGCAGCCGATCTGATGGAAAACCAATTCGCCCTGCCGCACGGAATCGGTGAGCGGGCCCCGCGGCGGCGGCGCCAGAAAGCGCATGAAATTGGCGAACTTGTCCACGCCGCTCCGGCCGGTCGCCGGGTCGGGTAAATCTTCCGGGTCGGCAATCCGATCCACCAGCGCCAAAAGAGCCTCGTCTCCATTCGGCGCGTTCTCTTGCGGAAAAAGTTCGTTGGTGATTCCCATTTCGTTTCTGTAGGCGTCGCCGGCAAAGGACTTGAGAGTTGCGTGCTGTGCCTTCCAGCCGAATCGCCCGACACGTTGCTGGCCACTGGCCACGTCGGCGACGCGGTGGACACGGCCGGCGACGCCCGGCGGTTTGGCGGTAAGATTGGCCAGGGCAAGAATGGCCTCGTCGGGAATAGCTTCCACCAATCCATTTCCAAAAAGAGGGATGGAACGGCGAAAGGCCACCACGTTAGCGTCGGCCGGAATGATCTCCTGCGCGAGGTGGGGCGGGATCGAGAACATGTTCATGAGCGATCCGCCGGGAGGCTCGTGAAACGTCCCACTTGCATCCAGCCGTCCGGCGCGCACCTCGTTGATAAATCCTCCGCCCCCGACCGTCGGAACGGAATGACACTGGGCGCAGGAAAGGCCATTAAAGATCGGTCCCAGTCCCTCCTCAGCCGTCTCGACCTCCAGGAAATCATCTCGGCCTTCGCCAAAAAGTTCCAGTTGCTGCGGCGTCAGGCCCGGCAGTGGCTGTCCAAAACCGGCGGCAGCAGCCTCGCCGGCCGGGGGAGGATTTTGAGGAAAGGCGGGAACGGACGTGCCGCAACTCATCAAGGAAAGCTCCGCGGCGACCACGGCTACAGTAGCCCACACAAGAAACGGCCTGGCGTTCTGGTTTGCTGGCTTCATAGTTGCTTTCCCTCGCTACTCGACGATGATGAGGCCGCGCATGGCGTTGTGACCCGCGCCGCAGGCCCGCGAACACTCGAAAACATACTGACCCGCCTCAGCAAAGTGTATTCTCACTTTTTTCTCCCCTTTTCCCTGCGCTGGAATCATCACGTTAACGCCGAGGCGGCGGATGTAGAAGCCGTGGTAGGTATCCTCGCTGGTCAAAACAAACTCAACCGTCGCGCCGCGCTTGAGCTTGATGCGGGAAGGGATATAGCTGAACCGCTCGGCTATGATAGCGATGCGGCGGTCCGGTGGCGGTTCCTCCCTCTGGCTGTGCATCCAGGCAGGCACGGGTACCAAGAAGACCGCAAGCAGGGCAGAAACGATTGTTAGAAATGGCTTCTTCACGGTTTTTCCTTTCAGAACCACCAGCCGATGCCGAGATTGAATCGGTTGGGAATGGGTATCACGTCGCTCCGGTTGCGCAGGAACTGATAGTCCAGTTTCAAGGCAACATCGGGATGGGGGCGGTAGCTGATGCCGAGGGTGTACGCCGTGCGGTCGAATTGCGGCAGGGGTTGGAAGCCCGGTGCCATGCGATGCTGCGTATTGAAGCGCTCAAGGCGAAAGAAGGGAGCAAGGTCGGCCTCGACCCGTCCGGGCGGGAGCAGGTGGTAAGCGGCCTCAAGGTAGTAGCCGAGCGAGCTTTTAGCGATGTTGGGATTGACGCCGGTCTGTTGCAGCAAGGCACGGTTCAGTTCGGCGGTGCGGCTGACCCAGAGCTGGGCGAACTGCCCGCGGAAATCGAAGCGACGGAAGCGATACCGGCCATCGAACTCGAACAAACCGAGCCGCGGGTCAAGGTTCTGAAAACGGAAGCCGGTGTTTGCCACGAAGAAGCTCGTGCCGAGCGTCAGCCGGGGGACGCCTCGATACTCGACTCGCCCGGTCACGCCAAGATCGCTGACCACGGAGAAGAGTCCGCTCTGCCGCCCGCCGCGGATGCCCTCGCCGGCGCTGAACCCGGCGGCGTCCGGCGGGGCCATGGCGTACAGCTTGTAGGTAAAGCCTCGCCCGAGGTCCCCGTAGATTCCAAAGCCGGCATCGAACCAGGTCGTCGGGATGATCAACGTATCCACAAACGGCCGCTCCACGCCGTAGAAGGCCGGCGGCTCGTGTCGCTCATTGAGGATTCCGATGGGGGCAAGCAGGATGCCGGCCCGAAAGTTGATCTCTGGCTTCACAAAGAAATCGAGAAAGGCCTGCTCGATCTCTAACTCGCCTGACTCCTCGCCGCCCTCGACCAGGGCGTGCTCCACCTCCACCTCCGACCAAAACTTGATGCGCGGCGAAAAGCTGTGGCCGAAGAGCAGCACAAAGCGATGAAAGTCGAGTATGGTCGGCTGGCCGCTAGCCTGGTTGAGATGCATCTCCATGTAGCCGGAGTAAGGCGGGGTGGTCATGGCTTCGTTCTCAGCCGGTGGCGGAGAGGGCGCTGAAACCAATTGCTCTTGAGCCGCCGGGGCCGGCGCGGGGATGTTTGCTGCCTGTGTGCGAGCCGACAATTCCGCCACGCGAGACTCCAGCCGCTCGAGACGCTCTTCCAGCGTCCCGCCAGGGGAGCCCTCAGCCGGCCGTAGGCGCCATTGCCTCTCAAGCTGGAGGACCCTCTGCTCCAGAGTCGCCAGCCGCTCTTCGGCCGGAGCAGCGGGACTCGGCGGGGAAGGGGATTGCTGGCTGTGCGCGGGCGAAAGCCAAAGGGCAAGGCCGAGCAGGAAAAACACAAACCGATGAAAAGAGAAGCAAGGGGCGCGGCGCTTCATGGTCAACTCCTGTGCGTTAGGTTTTTTTCGAATGCCGTTCCAACCTGATCTCCCTGCCACGCCATGATCGGGATGGATGGCAGGGATGACCCACACCGGGCGGCGACGAGTCGGGGTCACGACTCGTCCGATTCGTATCTATGGCTTGGAACGGCCCTAAAACCTCCATCCATCCGATCGTGTGATCCCCAGCGAAGTGAATGCCCGGCTGCGACGCGCCGAGCGAGCCCTCATCCGGCCAAGCAGGTCTCTCTTCAGACGGGGATGACCGTCGAGCAACAGTAGAAATTCATGGAGCCGCTGGGCGGCAATGGGCGAAAGGCCGTGCTCGAGCTTGCAGGCGTCGCCCTCAGCTTTTCTGGCAGGCAGACCCAGGATATCCCTCAGTAACGTCACCAGGTCGCCATGCCGGTGAGAAAGGCATTGAGCCAGGTGCTGTCCGGAAGGCGAGAGGCGGATGGTGCCCCGATGGCGATGTTCGAGGAGTCGCATCTTGGCAATCGCCGCGACCGTGCGGGTGACGGTGGGCAAACGCACGCCCAGGCGGCGGGCGATGTCCGTCACGCGGACCTCCGCTCGGCGCTGGCCAAGCGACCAGATGGCCTCGATATAGTCTTCGCGAGCAGGCGACAACATAAACTACCTATGGGTAATTACCATTGGGTAAGATAATCCTAGACCGGGCTTTTCCTTTTGTCAAGGCAGAATGGGGGCACCGGGCTTGCCGTCCGGGTGGCGGGAAGTGGGCAAGGCAACGGTTGCCGGCCGAGCCCATCTGGGATAAAAACTGTCTGACGAACGGTTGCTTCACTTGGAGGGATCGCTCCGAGGATGACGCGGAGGAGATTATCCCGGAATGTTCGCGCACTGGGCGTGGTGGCCTTTTTCAATGACCTCTCGAGCGAAATGATTTACTGGGTGCTGCCCTATTTCGTCACCAGCGTGCTCGGCGCGGGTCCTCTCTTCCTGGGTCTGATCGAATCGGTCGCGGAAAGCGTAGCGGGTTTTTCGAAGCTCCTCTCCGGCTATCTCGCCGATCGGTGGCATCGTCGGAAGCCGATGGTGGTGGCCGGATATTTGCTCGCCAACGTCGCCAAGCCCCTGCTCGCCCTGGTTCAGAGTTGGTCTCAGGTGTTTGCCATCCGGAGCGCCGACCGCTTCGGCAAAGGCATGCGCGCTGCGCCACGCGACCTCATGATTGCCGAATCGTCGGAGCCCGGCTCACTGGGCAGCGCCTTTGGCTTTCGGCAGGCGATGGATTCCGCCGGCGCCATCGCCGGGCCTCTTCTCGCCTTGGTTCTGCTGGCGACGATCGTGGGCGACCTCCGGCACCTTTTCCTGCTCGCCGCTATTCCTGGACTTTTCAGCGTCTTCCTGGTTGCGGTGCGTGTTCGGGAAACTTCTCACGCGCCCCGGCCGCGAACCGGTTCGGGAGGGGAACCGGCCGGGGCGTCGCTCGGCCGGCGGTACTACCTGTTGCTGGCCGCCACGGCTCTCTTTGGGCTCGCCAATTCCAGCGACCTGCTGCTCATCCTGCGGGCGCAAAATCTCGGTATGCAGCCCGCGCTCGCGCCGGCGCTGGGTTTGGTCTTCAACAGCGTCTATGCTCTGGCTGCCTGGCCGGCCGGGTATCTATCCGACCGGATGTCCCGCAAGCGCGTGATTGCGCTTGGCTACTTTCTCTTTGCCCTTGTCTATTGTGGATTTGCCGTCGGGCCAGCGGTGCGGATGGTATGGGCGCTCTTTGCGCTCTACGGCTTGTACTACGCTCTGACGGAGGGGGTGGTGCGGGCGCTGGTGGCGGAGCTTGTGACGGAAGGGAACCGAGGCCGGGCTTACGGCTTGATGGGGTTTGTGAGCAGCCTATCGTTGCTTTGCGCGAGCACCCTCGCCGGCTGGCTCTGGCAACACTATGGCCCCGGCGTGCCTTTCTATTTCTCGAGCGGTGTCTCCTTTCTCGCCGTGCTTCTTATTTTGTTGATTTGAAGCGCCCACTCGCCTCTGCCAAGCCACAACAGCAACTGTGCGGCCAGCGCCCCCAAGGAATCAATTCCAACGTCACCGAACGCGCCGGTGCGCTGGGCAGCGAAGAGCTGATGGAGCTCGTCGGCCCCGGCATAGAGGCCTGAGACGAGGAGTGCGGCCAGCGACCATCGGCGGTGCCAGCCGCTGCGTCCGCGGCGAAGAGCGCGAAAAAGCAGCAGGCTGAGAATGAAATAGGCAAGGAAATGAGCCAGTTTCCGCACCACGCCATGCAGAACCTGGATCTCCTCCGGCGAGAGACCCGGGAACAAGTAGCTCGCGAACCGTATAAAGTATCCCCAGGTATGCCCGCTCGAAAACCAGTTCGAGGAAAACAGGGCTATGATTCCCGCCCAGAGTACGGCCGGCCACCAGTGGCTCCACCGGCTGCTGCCGGAAAAAGCGGAAGGGCGCTCTCGAGGGGAGGGGTTCATTCAATGCGGTAGTTGGGCGCTTCCTTGGTGATGATGACGTCGTGGACGTGGCTTTCGCGCAAGCCGGCGCTGGTGATGCGGATGAACTTCGCTTTCTCCTGCAGTTCGGCAATGGTGCAGCAACCGCAATAGCCCATGCCCGAGCGGAGCCCGCCCACGAGCTGCTCGACCAGGCCTGCCAGCGGGCCCTTGCAGGGGACGCGGCCCTCGACTCCTTCGGGGACGGTCTTGTCCCGCGGGGCAGTCTCTTGCCCATAGCGGTCGGCCGTGCCGGTGTCCATGGCGCCGATCGAACCCATGCCGCGGTAGGACTTGAAGGTGCGGCCCTGAAAGAGAATCGTTTCTCCCGGACTCTCGTCGGTCCCGGCAAAAAGGCTGCCAATCATGACGGTGGAAGCGCCGGCGGCAATGGCTTTGCTGACGTCGCCCGAATATTTGATGCCGCCGTCGGCGATGATGGGCACGCCCGTCCCCTGGGTGGCGCGGGCGGCTTCAGCAATGGCCGTCAGTTGCGGCACGCCTGCCCCGGTCACAATCCGGGTCGTGCAAATCGAGCCCGGGCCCACGCCCACCTTGAGCCCGTCTATGCCGAGGGCCGCCAGTTCCTTGGCGCCGTCGTAGGTGCCGACGTTACCGGCAATCAAGTCGACATCCGGGAATTTCTTCTTGAGGGCGCGGACAGCCTCGATCACCCGCTCGGTGTGGCCATGAGCGGTATCGAGGGCGAGGACGTCGGCCTTGGCCCTGAGCATTTCCTGGGCTCGCTCGAGAAAATCTCCGGTGGCGCCGATCGCCGCCCCTACCCGCAAGCGTCCGTGAGCGTCCTTGGTAGCGCCCGGGAACTGGATTCGCTTCTGGATGTCTTTTACGGTGATCAGCCCTTTGAGGTTGAAATCTTTGTCCACCACCAGCAACTTTTCAATGCGGTGTTGCTGGAGAATGCGCTCAGCATCTTCGAGCGTCGTGCCCACCGGCACGGTGACCAATTTCTCTTTGGTCATCACTTCGGCCACCTTGAGGTCGAGCCGCTTCTCAAAGCGCAAGTCGCGGTTGGTCAGGATGCCCACCAGCCGCGGGCCGCGGGTGACCGGGAGGCCGGAAATGCGGTAGTTCCCCATGATCTCAAGTGCTTCTTCGATCTTCGCCTCCGGGGAGATCGTTACCGGGTCCACAATCATGCCGCTTTCCGAGCGCTTGACCCGGTCCACTTCCTCGGCCTGCCTCTCCACCGGCATGCCGCGATGGATGATCCCGATCCCGCCGTGGCGGGCCAGAGCGATCGCCAATCGCGATTCCGTCACCGTGTCCATCGCCGCGCTCACGATGGGAACTCCCAGCTCAACGTTCCGGGTCAAACGAGTGGTGGTGTCCACCCCTGCGGGCAAGACGGAAGAGCGTCCGGGGAGCAAGAGCACGTCATCAAAGGTAAGCGCTTCGGGAGGCGAAACTTGCAGCATAGGTCCCTCGGTCCGACGGCGAAAGAAGATGGTTGTTCGCCCTCGGCGCGCCCGAATGCGGGCGCGTAAATTCGCTATTCTAGGGTCTGCCGCTCAAAGGGTCAAGGACGCCCTAACAGGTGCTGAACCCCTTGCTCTGTCATTCCGAGGCCACACGGTTCTTATGGGGCCGAGGAATCTGCTTTGTCGTCAGCTCCTTGCAAAGCACAAGCAGATTCCTCGCTTCGCTCGGAATGACAAGGGCACCACTTTTTCAGCACACTGCTAAGGTCCTCGAACGATGCGGCGAATACTGTTCCCGGTGGTGAAATAGATGTTTCCATCCGGACCGGTCACAATGTCGAGCAAAGAAGCGCTCGGATCCGTAAAAATGGTCTCCGAGCCTGTGATCTGTTCATTCTGGCTCTCGTCCACCACATAGCGCCGAATCTGGCCATCGTTGAACGCCACCAGAAACAGATGTCCCGACCATTGCGTGAACAGGCTGCCCGTGTAAAACATGATCCCCGTAGGTGCAATCGTGGGGGTAAAACGCACGATCGGCGGAATGGACCCCTGAGCCGGGACGCCGCAAACATAATTCGGGCCCCAGCCATAATTTCCTTGAGAAACAATGCGGTTCACTTCGTCGTCGCAGGTCGGGCCATTTTCCGAAGCATACACCGTGCCGGTCGAAGGGTGGAACGTAAAGTCAAAACTGTTGCGCAGCCCCAGAGCAAAGATCGGGCTGTTCGGGTCGCCCGGAACCGTGCCGGCCGGAGTCGCCACGCCACTCGCGTCAATGGTGTAGCGCAGAATCTTGCCGAGCAGGTTCGGCGTCCCATCGGGATTGGTCAGCGACTGCGAATTTGCCGGATTGCCATTTTCGCCCACCGTGAGATAGAAACGGCCATCCCTGTCAAATCCGATGTTGCCGCCGTTGTGTATCGTGGCGACTGGGATGTCGTTTAGGATCGTCAGTTGATTGATGCCGCTGTTATTTTGATCGGTGAACCTTACGACCCGGCCAACCAGCGGATTCAGGTTCATGTGATAGACATAGACGAAGCGGTTTTGGGAAAAGTTCGGATCAAAGGTCAGGCCGATCAATCCCTGTTCGCCGTTGATACTCACCGGGAGCGTGGCAAAGGGTGTAGGCAGGAGCTGGCCAGTGCTTATGATCCGGATGTTCCCGGTCCTCAATTCGTTGTAGAAGAGCCGGCCGTCCGGAGCAAACGCCATCGTTACGGGAAAATTCGCGTTGGCCAGAAAGGTTTCTGCACGGAAGGGAACTGGCCCGGGGGGCGCCGGATTTCCGGCCACCGTTTCGCTGCAACCCGCCAGGCTCAAACCCAAGATCAGATTCAAAAACGGGAGAAGGAGGGATGGGGCGCGATTTACTTCCAATTTCGTTGCCTCCCTGGTCTTCGGGCGACCTATGGTAGTGGCGCTGGCCAACGCCGTCAATCACCCGGACGGGGACTCCCGGTGGGTATGGGTTCACCTTCAGGTGGAAACTTAGTGGCTTTCGGATGGTCTAAGCAGCCGCCCCGTGGCACTTCTTGTATTTCTTGCCCGATCCGCAGGGGCAGGGGTCGTTGCGGCCGATTTTATCGCCCCGGCGGACAGGTTGGCGGGCCTCGCTTGCGGTTTCGCCGCCGGAAAAGACCAACTGCTGCGCCTGGCGGCGTTGCCGGCGTTCGATCTCCCGCGTTTGGTCTTCCTGGGTGACCGGCTGCATGAGGAACAGGTAACGAATCGTTTCGCGGTCGATGCGGTCGAGCAACTCCTCAAACAGGCCGAACGATTCTCGCTTGTACTCGACCAGCGGGTCCTTCTGCCCGTAACCGCGCAGGCCGATGCCTTCCTTCAGGTGGTCGAGGATAAGCAGGTGGTCCTTCCACTGGGTGTCCACGATCTGGAGCATGATCACCCGCTCGTGCCAACGCATCCCTTCCGGGGTGAGCAATTTTTCTTTTTCGTCGTACTTTTGCTTGAGCCGGCCGATCAGCGCCTCGACCAGCTCATCGTGGTTAAGCGCGCCGGGATCGATCCGCTCCGCCTTGATGTCCATGCCGAATTGCGCCCAGATTTCGTTCCGCAGCGCCTGGGCATCCCACTTGTCCGGGTGCACCTTGGCGTTGCAGTGCGTGTCGATGATTTCAGTGGCAATATTTTCGGCAATGTTCAGGAGTTCTTCCTTCTGCTCGACGCCCTCAAGCAGCTCGCGCCGCATGCGATAGATCGTCTCGCGCTGCTTGTTCATCACGTCGTCGTACTCGAGCAGGTGTTTGCGGGACTCGAAATTCTGCGCCTCCCTTGCCTTCTGGGCGGCTTCGATGCGACGGGTGATGAGTTTCGATTCGATGGGAACACCCTCCTCCATGCCGAGCTTGTACATCAGCCCGGAGATGCGCTCCCCGCCAAAGATGCGCAGGAGATCATCCTGCAAGGAAAGGTAGAAGCGCGAGGAACCGGGATCGCCCTGGCGCCCGGCACGGCCGCGAAGCTGATTGTCAATGCGCCGCGCTTCATGCCGCTCGGTGGCCAGGATGTGGAGCCCGTTGAAGGCCACCACCTCGTCGTGCTCCTTGTCCGTTTGCGCCTTCCCTTGCTGAAAAACTTCGTTCCACTCTTCCCGCGAGACTGTCTCCGGGTCGCGCCCGGCCTTCAGGAAATGCTCCTTGGTCATGTAATCCGGGTTGCCGCCGAGCAGGATGTCAGTGCCGCGGCCGGCCATGTTCGTCGAAACCGTGATGGTGTGCTTGCGCCCGGCCTGGGCCACGATGTACGCCTCTTTTTCGTGCTGCTTGGCGTTCAAGACGTGGTGCGGGACCCCGGCTTTCTTCAGCATCTCGCTCAGCTTTTCCGACTTCTCGATGGAAATCGTTCCCACGAGCACCGGCTGGCCCTGCTGGTACTTCTCCTGGATCTCGGCAACCGCAGCAGTGAATTTCTCGCGCTCGGTGCGATAGACGATGTCCGAATACTCGTAGCGGATGAGCGGGACGTTCGTGGGGATGACGACCACATCGAGGTTATAGATCTTGGCAAACTCGGCCGCTTCGGTGTCCGCCGTGCCCGTCATGCCGGCGAGCTTCGAGTACATCCGGAAATAATTCTGAAAGGTGATCGTCGCCAGCGTCTGGTTTTCGCGCTCGATCTTGACCCCTTCCTTCGCTTCCACCGCCTGGTGCAGGCCGTCCGACCAGCGCCGCCCGGGCATCAACCGGCCGGTGAATTCGTCCACGATGACCACCTCATCCTGGGCGGATTGCTCGTTTCGTTTGACCATGTAGTCCACGTCGCGCTTAAAGAGGGTGTGGGCTTTCAAAGCCTGATAGACGTGGTGGATGGTGTCCATGTGGGCGGGGTCATAGAGGTTGCCGAGGCCGAGCACTTTTTCCACCCGGGCCACGCCCTCTTCGGTCAGGGTGCACGTTCGTAACTTCTCGTCCAGCGTATAGTCAATGTCGCGGATCAGCTTCGGGATGATCCGGTCGATGCGATAGTATTTATCGGTGGACTCCTCGGCGGGGCCGGAAATGATCAAGGGGGTGCGCGCCTCGTCAATCAGGATGGAGTCCACTTCGTCCACGATGGCGAAGTGGTGGCGGCGCTGGACACAATCGGCCAGTTCAAACTTCATGTTGTCACGCAGGTAATCGAAGCCAAACTCGTTGTTCGTTCCGTAGGTCACGTCGGCGTTATACGCTTCGCGGCGCTGGGCATCGTCGAGGTCGTGCACAATGACGCCCACCTGCAGCCCCAAAAATCTGTAAATCTTTCCCATCCATTCGGCGTCGCGGCGGGCCAGATAATCGTTTACCGTGACAATGTGCACCCCTTTGCCGGCCAGGGCGTTCAGATAGGCGGGCAGGGTCGCCACCAGCGTCTTGCCCTCGCCCGTTTTCATCTCGGCGATTTTGCCTTCGTGCAGGACAACGCCGCCGATGAGCTGCACGTCAAAGTGGCGCATGTTGAGGGTTCGCCTCCCTGCCTCCCGCACCACTGCAAACGCCGGCACGAGCAACTCCTCGATAGCTTCTTTCATCGCGGTCTTCCGCTCGGCTTCGTCCTCGATCCCTTCCAGCCGCCGCTCCAACTGCTCCTTGAAGGCGGCGGTTCTGGCGCGGAGCTGCTCGTCGGACATGCGCTGCATCTCCGGCTCGAGCGCATTGATCGCCACCATGGTCGGCCGGAGACGCTTCATCTCGCGGTCGTGCTTGGTGCCGATGATTTTGGTCAGGATCGTGTTAAAGGCGGCCATGGTTCAGGGGAGGTCGCTCGGCAAGCCTCGTTCTCTTCGCTCGAATCAATCCATTCTAGAGCCACGCTATCAGCAAGTCAACGCGACCGGTTGTTCAAGCAGCATCTTCTTCCGCGAAAATGCAATCTGCCTCGGCTGACCTCCGCCGCGGCGGGCCTGCCTTGAACGGGGGCGATGGGTCACTGTTTTGACTTTCCGTCTAAGCTTCGTTATCATCGCGCCGAATTCCCTCCGGGGGAAACCCCTGATGCGTTTCCGTCCTTTCCTTGCGGGCTCGTGCTGTGCGCAGCCACGCTGGTCTCCGCGCAGGAGCGAGAATTTCTTGTCCAGAGAGAGCTCTTTGACGGCATTGCCGGCGAATACTCGGGTGAAGCGGCCGCCCCCGGCGGGAGTACCAGCGACGGAAGATCGAAGGCTTTGGAAGCACCTCGCTGTTTGCCATTAGCATACGATGCTGGCATACCTGTGCGGTCCCATTGAATTCGCTCCCGACCAGGGCAAGCTCTGGCGCAGGAAGATCCGTCCTTTCCTCGAGGAAGAGCTGCGACATTCCGTTTATGACCCTGCCGCCGACGAAAAGAAAGACCTCACCGAGGATGAAATCGCCCACTTTCGCGAATGGAAGGAGACGGATGCGGAGCGCTACCGGCGGGCGGTGAGAAAAATCATCAACTACGATCTGGACATCATCGAAAACAAGGCCGACTATTTAATCTGTTTCTGGGACAACATGGCCGCTCAGAGCGGCGGGACAGCGGCGGAAATGACCGCCGCCTATCGCAAAGGGATTCCCGTCTATCTGGTGACGGAGGAGCCGCTCAGCCTGATCAGCGGATGGATGCTTGCCTGCGCCGATCGCATCTTCCGATCCCTCGAAGAGCTGAAAGCCTACTTCCAGGAGACCTACGGCCGCCAGGCGCGTCAGACCGCCTTGTGGAGCCGCTGATCCTTCATCTATGCACACTTATGATTTGGAACGTTAAAGTCTCGTTGAGGAGGAACTGATGACGACGCTTATTTTCCTGACGATTCTTGGTTTCGTTGTGGCTGGCCTGCTGTACGCTCGCATGCAGACGCGCCGGCGGCAGACGGGCGAGCTTGTGGTCTCAACGCGGAAGCTTCTCTTGATCCCCCTGGCGTTTTTAGTGGGCGGGGTTCTTTTCAATTCGCTGGTGGTCATCCCGGCAGGCGAGATCGGGGTGGTGCAAGTCCTGGGCGCGGTGCGGCCGTACGTTCTGCGGGAGGGCCTCCGCACGGTGAACCCGATTGCCAATGTGATTCGCATGTCGGTTCGCACCCAGGAAGTGAAAGAGGTGGCCAGCGTGCCCAGCCAGGAAGGCCTGCTCATGCACCTGGAGACTTCGCTGCTTTTCAATCTTTCGCCGGAGCAGGCGCCCCAGGTCTTCCGCAACTACGGGCTGGGCTATCGGGAGGTGGTGGTCGCCCCCACCTTGCGGTCGGTGATCCGAGGCGTCACCGCCGAGCACGATGCCAAAGCGCTCTACACGGCTGGCCGGGAAACGGTTACCGTCGAAATCCAACGGCAACTCGACAAGGTGTTTGGCCCCGCCTTCCACGCCAGTCAAGTGCTCCTACGTGATGTCAAGCCGCCCACCTCGGTTTCCGAAGCCATCGAGCGGAAGTTGCGCGCCGAGCAGGAAGCGCAGCAGATGCAGTTTGTGCTCCAACGCGAAAAACAGGAAGCAGAACGCAAACGCATCGAGGCGGCCGGCGTGCGCGACTTTCAAGTCATCGTCTCGCAAGGGATCACGCCGCTCATGTTGCAATGGAAGGCCATCGAAGCCACGGAAAAGCTCGCTGCCAGCCCGAACACGAAGTTCATCTTGAGCGGCCGCGGCTTGCCGGTGCTGAGCACAGTGATTGAGAAATAACCACTCGCGGTGAACCACCGGTCGCCGATGGGAGTATCGGAATTCATTCCGATATGCATGTCGGGCGCTAAGCCCGACAATGCCTGCTGCCATGATTATTGCCGTCGGATCCATGCGTCGGCCCAAACTCAACGCCGTCTGGGAGGCGGCCAGCGCTTTCTGGCCGCTCATCTCCCCGGACGAGCCCTTTGAAGTCCTTGGCGTCGATGTCTCCAGCGGCGTCGGCCACACGCCGCTGACCCGGGAGGATTTGATGAGCGGGGCCCGCTCCCGTGTCGAGCGGCTCATTCAAAAAGCGCAGGCGGAAAAGCAACCGTGGAGATTTCTGGTGGGGCTCGAAGGAGGGTTCGACGTCGTTCGGAGAGACAAGGACAGGTTGGTGTTCCTGGAAAGCTGGGCCTACGTCTCCGATGGCCAGCGCGGTTCGTTTGGCAGCGGCGGGAGCATCTTGATTCCCGAGCCCATCGCCAAAGCGGTGGTGGACGATGGTGTCGAGCTGGGCCACGTCATCGACCGGTTTGCAGGCAAAAAAGAGCTGCGCGACCACGAAGGCGCCTGGGGGATCCTCACCCTCAATCTCATTCGCCGGCAGGATTCCTTTCGCACGGCAGTGATCAACGCCTTTGCCCCTTTCTACAATGCGGGCGCCTACCGCCCGGCATCGCGGGGTGATCCGGGGCGCCGCCCCGATTGACGAATTACCCAGGACGATTAACATAGTGCCCGGAGGCAATCATGGATTTTGTCAAAGGCAACATGGGCTGGGTGGAAGTCATCTGCGGCCCCATGTTTTCCGGCAAGAGCGAGGAACTGATTCGACGCTTGCGGCGGGCCGAGATTGCCCGCCAGCGCGTGCAGATTTTCAAGCCGCTCATTGACCAGCGCTATTCCCAGGCCGAAATCGTCTCCCACAGCGACCTTCGCATTGCTTCCGATCTGGTCACCTCGGCGGTCGAAATTCTGGAGCGGGTGGACCCCAGGACCGAGGTGATCGGGATTGATGAAGGGCAGTTCCTGGGCGACGAGCTGGTGGACATATGCCAGAAGCTGGCGAACATGGGCAAGCGGGTAATTGTCGCCGGCCTCGATACCGACTTCATGGGCCGGCCCTTCGCCCCTATCCCGCACCTGCTCTCCATCGCCGAGGAGATCACGAAGTTGTTGGCGATTTGTGTCCGCTGCGGCAACCCGGCCAAGCACACCCAGCGATTGATCGGCTCGGAGGAATTGATCGTGGTCGGCGCTCAGGACAAGTATGAAGCGCGCTGCCGGCGTTGCTTTGAGCCCCGCCCAGGCGGGCTCGCTCACGCCAGGGCCGAAAAGGACAAGGAAAGCAAGCACCCTGCCTGAGGCGGGACAAGGAGCCGCTTGCCCGGCAAGGCTCGTTGGCGGGCTGAGCCGTTTCTTTCCCGCGATCTTCGCCCGCCTCGATAGAATGGGGGCTGGTGAGGAGATGAATCTGAGTCTGACGGCATCGGCGCCGACGCGCATTGACCTGGCCGGCGGCACGCTGGACATTTGGCCGCTCTACTTGTTTCACGAGGGCGCGCTGACCGTGAACGTGGCGATTGACCGCTACGCTCATTGCTCGCTTTCGCCGCGTGCCGACGGCAAAGTTGTTTTTATTTCTCGCGATATCCGCCGGCGCGAAGAATTCGCTTCCTTTGGCGCCTTTCTCCGCGCGCGGCGCTATCGCCTCCCGCTGCCGGCGCGGCTGGTGCGTTTCTTCGACCCGCAAGGCTCGCCGGCTGCCCGGCGCGGGTCCTTCCGCGGTTTCACGCTGACCACCGATTCGCTTGCCCCGGCGGGCGCGGGCCTTGCCGGTTCGAGCGCGCTGAATATTGCCCTTTGCGCTCTGCTGAACACGCTCGCGCGCGCCCGGTACACCGCCGAGCAGCGCATCACCATCGCCCGCAACGTCGAAGCGCAGGTCATCCGCGTGCCGACGGGCGAGCAGGACTACTACCCCGCCACCTTCGGCGGCGCGCACGCGATCCATTTCGGGCCGGCCGGAACTCGTCGTGAAGCGTTGCCTCTCGATGCCGTCGAATTCGATCGTCGCTTTGTGCTTTGCTACACCGGCAGGCCGCGGCAGTCCGGCATCAACAATTGGGAGGTGATGAAGGCTCATCTCAACGGCGACCGGCGGGTGCGCAGAAATTTCGATCAGCTTGCCGAAATTGCCGGCGCAATGCGCTCGGCGCTCCTGGCTCGCAACTGGAACCTTGTGGCCGAGCTCGTGCGTAAAGAGTGGCGCTGCCGCCGCCGCAATCTCCCCGGCATCACGACCCCGCAAATCGGCCGCCTCATGAGACTGGCCCGGCAGAAAGGCGCGCTCGCGGGCAAGGTTTGCGGCGCGGGGGGCGGTGGTTGCGTTTTTTTCTTGATCGAGCCCGGCGCCCGCAGCGATGTCGAGCGGGCTCTCGCCGCGGCCGGGGCGCGTATCCTGCCCTTCGCCGTTGCCAGGGCAGGCGTCCGGGTCCATTCCGGCGGAGAGGCGATGTAAAGGGATGCCCGGCGCGTCTTTGTTTCGTATGGAGGATGGCCGGTTGCGGCCTGGCCTTCGCGCCATTCTTTTTCTGGCCCTCACACTGGTCCTCTACTACTTGACGGTCGGAGCTTTTGCTGTTTGGCCCGGAGCCCTCCCCGGCAGGAGCGCTCTCGTCTGGGTTGGGATCTGGCGAGGCGTCCAGTTAGTCATCCTGCTGATCGTCTCCCGTTTCATGGTCGTCTGGTTCGACCGCCGCAGCTTCCGCACGCTCGGGCTGTGGAACTATCCCGGCTTCGCGCGCGAACTGGCGATGGGGGCAGCGCTTGGCTCGGCGACAGTGACCGCCGGGGCGATTCTGCTGCTTGCGTCGGGCAGGCTGGTCATCGTCACCTGGACGGACAACTGGAAAGAAACCACCGTCGCTGCGGCGACTGGTTTCCTGCTGGTTGCGATAGCTGCGAGCTGGGAAGAAATTCTCTTCCGCGGCTATCCTTTTCAGCGGCTGATCGAGTCGCTGAGCCCGGTTGCGAGCGTTGCGATCTTCTCCACGTTTTTCGGGTTGATGCACAAGAGCAACCCTGATGCGACACCTCTCTCGGTGGCGAACACGGTTATCGCCGGGACTTTCTTTGCCGTGGCCTATCTCAAGACCCGGGGCCTTTGGCTGCCCCTGGGGTTCCACATTGCGTGGAATTACGTGCAGGGCTGCCTGTTTTCGCTGCCGGTGAGCGGCATCCGCATGTACCGCCCGGCCGCTATCCTCGAGTGGCGTCTGCCGGTTTGGCTATCGGGAGGTGGCTACGGCCTTGAGGGGAGCGTGGTGACAACCCTCCTGCTTGCGGCCCTCACCCTATGGCTTGTACGGACCAGGCGCGTTTCTCCTTCCGCCGCTATGCGAGAAGTTCTAAAATGATTGTTGGAGCGGGAGCCATGCAGCGTTGGGCGCTCTCCACTGGCGCGTTGTTGGTTATCGGTCCGGCTGTGGCGGGGCTTGCCCTGAGCGGAACCGAAGGGTCATGGGCCATCCCGAAAGGTCGGGATCGGCCTGCCGTTGATCAGCGATCCTCAGGAAAACTCAGCCCCGAAACCCGCCTGCTTCTCGTCCGGGAACTTTCCGGAGAATTTTCCCGCGCCAAGATAGCCCTGCCCGCGGGGAAGAAACCCGTTCAGTTGGAAGCGGGCAAGCCTTTGAACGAAGCCCAGTTGAAAGATCTCATCGCCCGCAACGGGATCTCGGTCAATCCGGGGGACACGGCCCAGATCACCAAAATGAGCTTTGGGAATGATCAGATCGTGTTTGAGATCAACGGCGGAGGAAAGCGGAGGCGACGTTGGGCCGAACGTATCGAGATCGGTGTTGGTCCGACCACCCGTCCCATCAGCCGGCCGTCGGAGCCGGGGCTCGAGCCGCACGGTTGCGCCATTGTCTTGAAATTCCCGCAATCGGTCCCGGAGGTAACGTCTGTCGAACTGAAACAGCATCTCTCCGCCCTGCTCGACTTCTCTGGCCAGCGCACTGCCGCCGCGATGTGGATTGAATCGCTTCCCAAGGAATTTCAGGAAGCCATCAAAAACCGTGAGGCGAAAGTCGGCATGACCGAAGAGATGGTGTTTACCGCCGTAGGCCGTCCCGACCGGAAGGTAAGAGAACTCCGCGAGGGTGTCGAGGAGGAAGATTGGATTTACGGCAACCCGCCTTCCAAGGTGACCTTCATCACCTTCCGTGACCACAAGGTTGTACGCATCCAGGAATTTCCTTAGAAAGGGGGCAAGCTGAAGCATGCCCCTACACAGACATAACACAGACATAGCCGGACAGTGCCCTTGCGTGCGCATCCTTGACTCGGTCTAGCTGTGCCCGTATGATTCGTTTTTTGCGCCCTTGTTTTCTGCCTGCGCTCTTGAGGCTGATCCCGCTCTGCGGGACGGATCAGCGTCGTCCCGAAGCCTCGGGCCGAGCACCCACCCCTTATGCATGAAGGAGACGAGAGATGGCCGTCAAAGTAGGCATCAATGGTTTTGGCCGCATCGGGAGAAATCTCTTTCGCGCCAGCATGGGCGAGCCGGCGCTCGACTTTGTCGCCGTCAACGACATCACCGATCCCAAGACGCTGGCTCATTTGCTGAAGTACGACTCGGTGCTCGGCAACTTGACGGCGAAAGTTTCCTGCACGGCTGATTCCATCGCAGTGGACGGGCAATCTTTCCGTGTTTTTAAGGAAAAGGATCCGGCGGCCCTGGATTGGTCCTCGGTGGGAGCCCAGATCGTGGTCGAGTCCAGCGGCCTTTTTACCAAAGGCGCCGAGGCGGCCAAGCATCTCCGCGGCACGGTCAAGAAAGTCATCATCTCGGCCCCGGCCACCGAAGAGGACATCACCATCGTTCTGGGCGTCAATGAAAATGCTTACGACCCGGCCAAGCATCGCGTCATCTCCAACGCCTCTTGCACCACCAATTGCCTGGCTCCCGTCGCCAAGGTTTTGCAGGACAACTTCAAAATCCTCCACGGCACGATGACCACCATCCATTCCTACACCAACGACCAGCGGGTGCTCGATCTGCCGCACAAGGATCTGCGGCGCGCTCGGGCGGCGTCGCTTTCCATGATTCCGACGACTACCGGCGCCGCCAAAGCGCTGCACCTGGTCATTCCGGAGTTGAAGGGCAGACTGGACGGCTACGCCATGCGCGTGCCCACCCCCAACGTCTCGGTGGTGGACTTGACCGTTACGACGGAAAAGCCGGCCACCGCCGATCAAGTGAATGCGGCGATGAAGGCGGCGGCCGAGGGGCCGATGAAGAGCATCCTCGAATACACCGAAGAGGACCTGGTTTCCTCGGATTTCAAAGGGAACCCGCACTCGGCCATCATTGATGCCCACTTCACCAAGGTCGTCGGCGGCAATTGCGTCAAAGTCCTGGCCTGGTATGACAATGAGTGGGGTTATTCCTGCCGCCTGCGCGACCTGATCAAATTTCTGGCGACAAAAGGTTTTTAGGCAATGAACGCTGCTTGTGAGGCGGCGCGCTTCGTCCGTTTTGTCCTCAGTAAACGCCAGGAGACGGGGACCACCGGTGCCGAAACTTTCTGTTCGTGAGCTGGACCTGAAGGGCAAACGCGTTTTCATGCGCGTGGATTTCAACGTTCCCCTCACGGCGGAGGGCGACGTGGCCGAAGACACCCGTATCCGCGCCTCGCTCGAGACCATTCGCTACGCGGCGAGCCAGGGGGCCAGGGTGATTTTGGCCTCCCACCTGGGCCGGCCCAAGGGTAAGCCCGATCCGCGGATGAGCCTCCGGCCGGCGGCAACGCGCCTGAGCGAATTACTTGGCCAGCCGGTTACCTTTGCCGAAGACTGCATCGGCGCTCCCGCGCAACTTGCAGCCGCCGCTTTGCGCCCGGGCCAGCTCCTCCTGCTTGAAAATCTTCGCTTTCACAAAGAAGAAGAGGCCAACGACGCCCATTTTTCACAAGCGCTGGCAGGTCTCGCCGATCTTTATGTCAACGACGCCTTCGGCTCAGCCCACCGCGCCCATGCTTCCACCGAGGGCATCACCCGATTCGTGCCCGCGGCCGCGGCGGGCTTTCTCATGGAAAAGGAGCTGACCTATCTCGGCAAGGCGATTTCCCGGCCCGACCGCCCCTACGTGGCCATTCTCGGCGGCGCGAAGGTTTCCGACAAGATCGAAGTCGTGGAAAATTTGATGAAGCTCACCGACGCCATGTTGATTGGTGGCGGCATGGCCTATACGTTTCTCAAGGCGCGAGGCATCCCGGTGGGCAGGTCGCTGGTCGAGGACGACAAGCTCGACCTCGCCCGGAAGGTCCTGGACGATGCCGCCAGACGACACTTTCCCTTCAAGCTGCCGATCGATCACGTCGTCGCGGAAAAGCCCGACGCCGCCCCGAGCGGCATGGTGCCCGTGGAAAAGACTCCCGCGGACCAGATGGGTTTGGACATCGGCCGCCAGACGATCAACGAATACTGTGGCCGCATCGCCGGCGCGAAAACAATTGTCTGGAACGGCCCCATGGGCGTGTTTGAAAAATCTCAGTTCGCCCGCGGAACGATGGCCGTAGCCGAGGCAGTGGCCAAATCCGGCGCGACGAGCATTATTGGCGGGGGCGATTCGATTGCCGCGGTGCAGATGGCCGGCGTGGCCGACCGCATCACTCACATTTCCACCGGAGGCGGCGCTTCGCTTGAGTTTCTGGCAGGCTACAAGCTGCCCGGCGTGGAAGCGCTCACTGACAGATGAGGCGGGTGCCCAAGGCCATGTCATGCTGAGCGCAGCGAAGCATCTGAATCCGGATTCTTGGCCAGTCAGGACGGGCTCACAATGACGACAGGAGAAGTGTAGTGCGACGCCCGGTCATTGCCGGCAACTGGAAGATGCACAAGACGCGCGTGGAGACCCGCGGGTTCTTGCTGAAGCTTCGCCCGCTTATCGCCCGTTCGACTCACTGTGATGTGGTGGTGGCGGCGCCCTTCACCAACCTGGAGACAGCCATTGATGCGGCGCGCGGCTCCGACATTGCCGTCGCTGCCCAGGACGTTCACTGGGAGAAGGAAGGTGCCTTTACGGGTGAAGTTTCCGCCGGCATGCTCGCCGAACTGGGCTGTGAATATGTCATCGTGGGCCACTCGGAGCGCCGGCAGTATTTCGCGGAGACGGATGGAACCGTCCAGAAAAAAACCATCGCCGCCATCGAGGCCGGGCTCGTGCCCATTACCTGCCTCGGTGAGAGGCTTAGCGAGCGCGAGGCAAATCGGACGGAAGTGGTTCTGGATCAACAATTTGTGTGTGCCTTCGCCGCGTTGACGGGGCAGCAATTCTCCCGTATCATCCTTGCGTATGAACCAGTTTGGGCCATCGGCACCGGGCGAACCGCCACGCCGGAACAAGCCACCGAGGCGCACCATTTCTTGCGGCGGCTGGTGGCTCGACACTTTGGAGAAGCGTGCGCCGCTGAGCTGCGCATCCTTTATGGCGGCAGCGTCAAACCCAGCAACATCAAAGGGCTCATGGCGCAGGTCGAAATAGACGGCGCGCTCGTCGGCGGCGCGAGCCTCGACCCGGAGGCCTTTGCCGCCATCGTTAATTTTTAGTGCCGCTCCCACTGCTTTGAGGTAGGCGACTGGGACGCGGGATGGGGAGAGTACCCAGGCGCCTGGCGGGTAGGGCGATGGGGTAGGCGCGACCGGCTCTCGCGATAATGGGAACGGCTGGGGAAAGGATCACAAGACCGATGCAGGAAAAAGTCTATTGGGTTTTGGCGCTGGTGGTGGGGGTGGGGTTGATTTTCCTCGGTTGGCGCTATCCCTACGTGCTGAGCACATTTCATATTCTGCTGTGTTTTATCTTGATCCTGGTTGTCTTGCTCCAGAGCGGCCGGGCGGCTGATCTTGCCGGAGCCTTCGGCGGGTCAGGCAGCCAGACGGCTTTCGGCCCGCGCGGCGCGGCGACCTTTCTCTCCAAGGCCACTACCTACGCGGCCATCCTTTTCATGGTGACTTCGTTGGCTCTGGCGATCAAGGCTTCGCGGCCGACCGCCGGCTCCGTCTTGGAGGGGGGCACGCAACCGGCTCCGGCAGCTCCCTCGCCGGCGCCGACGGCTCCCGCTCCTTCGCCTCCGACGCCCGGTGCGCCCTCTCCCACGAAGTAGTTCGGCGGTGATCGCGGCGGACGGTCTTTACAGCTCTTTTCTCGTTGGCTAGAATCGTTCGTGTTCGCCCTCCTTGCGGTCGTGGCGGAATTGGCAGACGCACCAGCTTGAGGGGCTGGCGGTAGCAATACCGTGTGAGTTCGAGTCTCACCGACCGCACCAACACCAATCCCCTTGCATCGCCCCTTGGCGACATCCGCTTACCGCCTGAGAAATGCGCGTTCCGCGGATGAATACGCGGTCTCCCCGGGCGCTTCCATGGGGTGACGGTGTGGCGGCGTCAAGGAGCAATAGCTGAGCATTGGCCGGGAAATGGCCGAGCAATGGCCAGCAAGTGCCGAGCCAGCAAAGAGCAAGCGACCAGCAAGAATGGGCGGCTGTGGTCGGTCGGGAAAGACGTGGTTGCCCTCCAAGCACAGGGACATGGTAAACCGAACCGCTCCCATGAATTCGGCCTACTGAGTTTCGACTCCAGCCAAGCGGAGCGGCTCGCCGACGTTGCGACGGAGGTCATCCCAGAGGGAATCGGGCAGGGAGAAAAAGACTTCAACGACACGCGGGTCAAATTGGGTGCCCGCGCAACGACGAATTTCCGCCTTGGCAGCCTCGAGCGAAAGGGCTTTGCGGTAGGGGCGGTCGGAGATCATAGCGTCAAGGGTGTCGGCCACCGCAAAAATGCGCGCCCCCAGGGGTATCGCCTCGCTCTTCAACCCGCGAGGATAGCCCGTCCCATCAAAACGTTCCTGATGAGCGCGTACGATTTCGGCGGCCTCCTTCAAAAACGGAATCCTCTCCAGGATGCGGTAGCCGATATCGCAGTGTTTGCGGACGATATTGATCTCTTCGGCAGTCAGGCTGGTCGGCTTTCGCAGGATCTCGTCCGGGATACCCATCTTGCCGATGTCGTGGAGAAACGCCGCCCGAGCCAGGACGCGCAGCTCTTCGGCCTTGATGTCCATCGCCTTGGCCATGGCGATGGTGAAAGCAGTGACGCGCTGGCAGTGGCCCTCCGTCTCCGAATCCTTCAAGTCCAGCGCCCCCCCAAGCGCCTCCAGCGTATAGTCGTACGATTTTTCAAGCTCCCTCAGGGCCATGGAGAGCTGGCGAGTTCGCTCCTGCACCAGTTGTTCCAGGTTGCGCTGGTAGTTTTGGTTTTCAAGGACCAGGCGGCGATGTTCCAGCGCCCGTTGCACGCTCAAGTAGAGCTGCTCTTTCTCGAACGGCTTCAGGATGTAGTCATAGGCACCTTTGCGGAGAGCGTCGAGGGCAGTGGAGATGTCGTGCACGGCGGTGATCATGATCACCGGCACGTCCTCGTATTTTTGCCTGATCCGCTCCAGCAGTTTGAGGCCGTCCATTTCCGGCATGACCACGTCGCTGAGGACCAGGTCATGGCCGTTGCGGGCGAGAGATTCCAGGGCATGCAGCGCGTTCGCGGCAGCGCTGCAGTCATAGCCGACCGCTCCCAGGAGAGTCGTCACCACTTCCCGGATGGCTTCTTCGTCGTCAACGACCAGAATGCGGGCATTGGGCATCAACAGACAACTCCTCGTCCGAACCAGCTATTATAGTGTAAACGTCAATGCCCGCTTGCGGAATTACTTGTTTTTTTTGGGCAGAAAGGGGAGAATGTGCCCAGCCTTCCCTTGCTGGTAATCCGCAGCACATCCCAACGCACGAGCGGCGCTGTCCCCGTGTGCAGAGGAGGCCCTGAGGTTGGCGCAACAGGGGTTGTTGGCCGTCTATTTCTCGGAAGCGTCGGCAATCTTTGTCCTTCTGCTGACGCTGATTCTCCTTTTTCGTTCCTACCGCGAGCGCTATTTCGCGGCTTGGATTTTCGGTTGGTTCATCTATTTTGCCTACTCTCTGTTTGCTCTGCTGAACTACTGGCAGCCTCGCCCCTTATGGCTCCTGCTGGCACGCATCGGGTTCTTCGCTGGCACCCTGTTGCTCCTCTACGCGGTCATCGAATATCTGGGTTATCGCCGCTTTGCCTTTGTGGTGCCGGCCTTCGCGGTGATCGGGGCCGTTTGGTCCCTGCTTCAAGCGGAATATCTGGCCGATCGGTTTTGGGCAGCCACCGTTACCACTCTCCTTCACATGGCGCTCTTCCTGCTTGCTGGCTCTCTCCTGGCCTGGCGCAAATGGGGCAGCGCCAATCTGGGCGACAAGATTTTAGCCGCCGCCTTTTCTCTCCATGGGATTCATATGGTGGACTCGCAGTTCTGGTCGGAACAGACCGGACTGCTCTTGCGCGTCTCGATCAATGGCTGGTTGGAGGTGGCTCTGGGCGTCGGCATGGCAGTCCTCGTGCTCGACGATGCCCGCGCCCGGGCCGAGCGTCTCAACCGCAAGCTGAATCGCATCAACAGCATTACCGCCGTCGCCAGTCAGTCCCTTTATCTGGATGAGATGCTCCGCAACAGCCTCGACCAGATTTTAGAAACCATGGCCTTCAAGCATGGCATCATCCGCCTGGTCGAAGAAAGTCCGGAACGGGCCTTGGTGGCCCGCGTCTGGCGCGGGTTCCCGGAAAGCTTTATGCAGCGACGCCGTGCCATTCCCTTTTCCGACCCCATCGCCCAGGCCATGGAGCGGGACCGTCCCCTCGCCGTTTATTTCGACGACTCCACTCCGACGCCGCTCCGGCAGATCCTCGGCGAGGCTGGCGTTCACTCCGCTCTTGTGGTCGGATTGCGCGCCAAGGACCGAGCCCTCGGTCTTCTTGGCATTGCCTCGATCGATGCCTATGTTTTTACGACGGAGGAGATCGACTTCCTCCACTCGGTGGCCAATCAGATCGGGGTCATGGTGGAGAACGCTCGCTTGTTCAGCCAGGTGGTCAATGCTCAACTGCAATGGATGAATACCTTCGACTCCATCCAGGATCCGATCTTGGTCCACGACAGCCAGAACGTCATTCGGCGAATCAATCGCGCCTTTGGCGAGCGCATAGGCCGGACTCCGTCGAAAATCGTCGGCAGAGATATCTCGGAAGTATTCGGCACGGGCCGCAAGGCAGCCTGCCGTTTTTGCATGGCCCTCGACGCCGGCGAGGAAATCCACGAAGCTGCCCTTGGCGGTCACTTCCTCGTTTCGACATCGCGGCTGGCCGACAAGGAAGGCCAGAACGAGTTTGTTCATGTCCTCCGCGATATTTCCGATCGCAAGGGGATGGAAGAGCGCTACCTGAACCTCTTTCACAATGTCCAGGAAGGTGTATTCATTTCGACCCCGGCCGGACGCTTCGTTGATTTCAACGAGGCCTTCATGCGGATGCTCGGTTACACCCGCCGGGAAGAACTCCTCGCCGTGGACATTGTGAACCAGCTCTACGTTCGCCCTGAACAGCGCGAGGCATTGAAGAAGCTCCTCGCCGAAAAGGGCAACGTCATGGGCTACGAACTGGACGTGAGGAAGAAGACGGGCGAACTCATCGCCCTGTCGGAATCCAGCTTCGCCGTCCGCGACGTCTCAGGAAACATCGTCGAATACCAGGGCTTTGTCCTCGACGTGACCGAACAGAAACGCACCGCCGAAGAAATCCGCCGGCGCAACCGCGAGCTTTCGGCTCTCAACTCCATCGCCAGCACTCTCTCCCAGTCGCTCGACCTCGATGAAATTCTAGGCAAAGTGCTCCGCCAGGTGGTCGAGCTCTTTTCCATGGACACGGGGGCCATCTATTTGATGCCTCCCGGCACTGCTCTCCTGGAGCGCAAGGCGGTTCTCGGACTCCGCTCCGAATTTGCTCATCGCTTCCCGCCCTTGCGCCTGCCGCCGGACCTCCTCGATCACCTCACCAGAGCGCACACGAACGTCCTGACCATGCAGCACCTCCCCTTCGTCCCGCCCATTTTCCGGGAAATTATGGACAAGGAAGGCTTGCATACGACTTTCCTGGTAATTCTCTGGTCGAAGGATAGAATCGTCGGCGGCCTGGCGGTGGGCAGCCGCTCGGTGCGAGAGTTTTCGCCAGCTGACCTCAGCCTGCTAACCGCAGTCGCCAACCAGATTGCCGCTGCCGTGGAGAAAATCCGTCTCTATGAAGAAACTCTCCGTGCCTACGATGATCTGCGGCATACCCAGGAACAGTTGCTGCAAAGCGAAAAGATGGCTGCTGTCGGCCAGCTCATCAGCGGCGTGGCCCATGAATTGAATAATCCGCTGACCGCTATCCTGGGTTACAGCCAGCTCCTGCAGAACAATCCCGAGGTGGGACCCAAGGCCAACGAATACACGGAAAAGCTGCTGCGCCAGGCGCAGCGCACCCACCGCATTGTCCAGAACTTGCTCAGCTTTGCCCGCCAGTCCAAGCTCGAACGCCACCTGGTGGATATCAACCGCGTCATCGAAGACACCATCACTCTCCGCGAATATGACCTCAAGTTAAACAACGTGCAGGTGGACCGGCAACTGGAAGCTAAACTCCCCGCCACCACCGGCGACCCTCACCAGCTTCAGCAGGTCTTTCTCAATATCCTCAACAACGCTTGCGATGCCATCCAGCAGAAGCAAAACGGAAAGGGCAAAATAGAAATCCGCACCTTCTCTCGTGACGGCCACATCATCGTCGAATTTGCCGACAACGGTCCGGGGATCAAGGATCCTTCCAAGGTCTTTGACCCCTTCTACACCACCAAGGCGGTGGGCAAGGGGACCGGCCTCGGCCTGAGCATCTGCTACGGCATCGTGGGCGAACACGGCGGGGAAATTTCCGCCGAAAACCGCAAGCCTGCGGGCGCCCTGTTTCGCGTCAGGCTGCCCATTCTTACCGGCGGTGCCAAACCCGTCGCGGCAGCGGCTTCCTCCCTCCAGGAAGTCCCGGCCGGCGCCCGCATCTTGTTGGTGGACGACGAAGAAGCCGTCCTCGAATTGGAACAGGAGATCCTGAAAGGCAAACTGTTCTCTGTCTTGACGGCTCGTTCCGGACAAGAAGCCCTGGCAGCGCTCGAACGAGAGACGGTCGATCTGGTCGTGACCGACCTGAAAATGCCGGGGGAGATCTCAGGAAAGGACCTGTTCTTCTGGATTCAGAAACATCGTCCCCAGTTGCAGCAACGCTTTGTCCTTACCATGTCGGATGCCAGGCAGGATGAGGTGCGTTCTTTGGTCGAAGAGCACCACATACACTATATTCAGAAGCCTTTTAATGTGACTGAATTTCTGGCAGTCGTGCAGCGCTCGCTTGCCTCTCCTCTTGAGCCCGCCCCCGCCCATTAACGACCGGCTGCTTTCGCCTTGGCCTTTTTCCCCTTCGGTTTCTCCATAGCCTCTGTCCAGGCATCCATCATTTTATAGGCCGGGTGGCGCTCGGCGACGCGTTGGAGCGGAAGCGCAAGCTCGGGATAGTTCCATTCTTTCCGCCAGGACTCCACCACGGATTTGAACCTGTACCAGGTCCCGACATGCTCGAAGTTGGTGGCCTGGAAAAGTTCTTCGTTGAGCAGCCCCTTATCCACCAGCGCGCAAACCAGCTCCCAATAGCCAAAGACCTTCCCGACTGCCTTGCCGCCAGTCGAGCCTTCCGGATAGCGCTTCTGAAAATCAGCGGCGTTCTTGAATTTGAGCGTCTTCACCAGGTCGCGGGCCTGGCGCAGTTGCGTTTCGCGCCGCATGTCGTAGATTCGCAGCAGCAGATCGGCGTCATGGTAATTGGATGGCTCCATAGTGATCTCCTCTCTGGTCCCCGGATCGGGTCATGGGACAGGTAGGCACATCCAATACCACAAGCTTTGGCCCATAGGCAAGCCGGGGAAGCGACAGGCAGCCCCGGGAAGAGCTTTCGCGGTTTGCCTGCTCATTTGTGCAGCTCAAGTCGTCAAAGTCATGATAAAACTTGGCCGATGATTCGGGTGCCCCGCGAGCGGATTGCCCATTACGAAACCTCGAGCCGCCTGGAGTGGCTTGAAGCCAACGGCCTGGGCGGATTCGCGTCGGGAACGGTGGCCGGGGCGCACACGCGTCGTTATCACGGCTTGCTGGTGGCCGCGCTTGAGCCGCCGCTCAAGCGGCACGTGATGCTCTCCCGAATCGAAGAATCGCTCCTTATCGGCAGCCAAACCTTTTCCCTTTCCACCAACCAGTTTCGCTTCACGATCTCGCCGGAAGGTTATCGCCATGTCGCCGAGTTTCGCCTGGACCCGTTTCCCACGTGGGTTTACAAAGTCGAAGGCGTGCGACTCGCCAAAAAGGTGCTCGCCCTGCACGGACGAAACGCCACCCTGATCCGGTATGAATTTGAAGGAGCGCCGGCAAACACCCGGCTGCTCATCCGGCCGCTGGTGGCGGCGCGCGAGTTCCATTCCCTCGTTCACGCGAACGAACGAATACGAGGAGAGCCGGAGGGCGGCGAGGCGCGTCTGGTTTTGAAGCCCTATCCGGACTTGCCCGCCATCCATCTGGCGCACAATTTTGACCGTTTCCTCGCGGATCCAAAGTGGTACCGGGGCTTCGAATATTTGCGCGAATTCGAACGCGGGCTGGATTGGCATGAGGATCTATTTCACTACGGAGTCTTGGAAGCAACCTTGACCCCGGCCAAGCCTTGCCTGTTCGTTTTGGCCAGCCTGGAGCCGGACGTGGACGTGGCTGATGCCGGCGAGGCGCTCGAACGGGAGGAGCGCGCCCGGCGGCAAAAGCTTGCCGCCCTCTGCTCGGCCGAAGGCGAACTGGCCCGGGAGCTTTCGCTGGCGGCGGATGCGTTTGTGGTGAGCCGGAGCAAGGGCGGCAAGGCAATCCTTGCCGGCTATCACTGGTTTTCCGACTGGGGACGCGATGCCATGATCAGCCTGCCCGGTTTGTTGCTCGCCAACCGGCGTTACCTTGAGGCCCGCGAAATGCTGGCATCCTGCATTGGGGCTTGCCGTGGCGGGCTGCTTCCCAATCTGCTTCATGAGGACCAGGGTTCGCCTGTCGATCGGCCGGGCACGGCCGAGTACAACACGATCGACGCCACCCTGTGGCTTTTTCATGCATGTCATGCCTATTTCCGAGCCACGGCCGACTGGCGATTCCTGCGCGAGGAGATCTATCCGGCGCTCAAAAGCGTGATCGAGGCGCATCGGCGCGGCACGCGCCACAATATCCGCATGGATCCGGAAGATGGCCTGCTCAGTGGCTCGAGCGAGGCGGCGCTGACGTGGATGGACGCCCGCGTGGGCGCTCGGGTGGTCACACCCCGGCGGGGCAAGCCGGTCGAGGTCTCAGCGCTCTGGCACAATGCTCTCTGCGTCATGGCGGAATTTGCCAGCAGACTTGAGTACAACTCGGATGTCACCAAATTCCGCAGCATGGCCGAGCGAACGAGAAATAGTTTTCGACGGAAATTCTGGAATCCGGATCGTCGTTGCCTCTACGACGTGCTGGCCGCCGATGGGCCGGATGCCACCATTCGGCCCAATCAGGTGATTGCCATCGCTTTGCCTTTTTCTCTGCTCTCGCCGGAGCAGGAGCGGGCCGTACTCGAGGTGGTTCAGGCAAAGCTCCTTACTCCCCGCGGGCTGCGCACGCTCGACCCGGAAGATCCCGGCTACCAGCCTCGCTATCAGGGTAATGTCGAACAGCGCGACTCGGCCTACCACCAGGGAACGGTCTGGCCATGGTTGATGGGACCTTTCCTTCGAGCTTATCGCCGCGTTCATGGCGACACCGGGGCCACCCGAGAATTCGTCGGCCAGGCGCTGGCTGGTTTCGAGGATCATCTCGGAGAAGCCTGCCTGGGCAGCATTTCCGAAATATTTGACGGCGATCCGCCCCATGCGCCGCGAGGAGCTGTCGCCCAGGCCTGGAGTGTGGCGGAGATCTTGGACTGCCTCGTGGAAGAACAGCGCGGCGGAAAGCTGTCCGCCGCGGAGGGAGAAAGGTGAATCGGGCCGTCGCGAAAAGGCTTGCCTTGAGCGTGGGTGGCGAAAGGATGAGGTCCATCGCGCTGCTCTCGGTTCTTGGTCTTGTTGCTTGTCAGGGGGCGGGCAGCCGCAGCCAACTCGACTGTGCCGGTTGCCACGTTCAGATTGCCGGGGACTGGCAGCAATCGGCGCACGCCCGGAGCTGGTCGAGCAGCGAGTTTCAAAAGCGCGCTCAGGGAAGGATGGCGGAATGCGCTCCGTGCCACGCCCCGGACCTAATCATGAGCCGCGAGGCCGGCAAGCCTCCACGCACGCGCCCGATGGCGCGCCAGCGCGGCGTGGATTGCATCGCGTGCCACCAGGATGCCCGGGGAGCCATGCACGGCCCGTTTGACGCCATTCCCTCGCCGCACCCCTCCCAGCAGAACATGGCGCGGATGCGCTCAGTCGAGTTTTGCGCCTCGTGTCATGGCCAGAACGATCGCTACGATCAAATCACCGAGTGGCGTCAATCGAGCCTGAAGAAAACGGGCGTCACCTGCCTCGATTGCCACATGCCGCTCGCGGAAATGCCGCTGGTCGAAGGCGCTGACTACGGCCATGCGCCGCGGCGGCAGGTACCGCGACATCTTTTCCTCGGCCCGCTGGACCCGAAATTTCTCTCGACCTCCGCCCAGTTGCGTTTGAAGGTCGAAAAGGGAATTGTGGAGGCGACGATTGACAACGGCTTCATGCCGCACACCCTGCCCGGCGGCGGCTTCAGTCAATTCTGGCTGAGAGTCAGCGTGCGTCACCCTTCAGGCCGCGTCGTGATGCAAAGGGAAGAACGGTTGGACTACGATCGAGCCAACCGCATGCGAGCCGGCGAGGTGCGGCGGTATCGGTATCCCTTGACAGATCGAATGAAAAATCAAATGAGAAATCCAGTTCACGGCCGGGTGCGGGCCGAACTGCTCTACAAACGTTACGCCGACGCGGACGACTCGACCGCGCTCCCAGCGCTGGCCCGCGAGATGGAATTTTAGGGGATGGCAAGAAACTCGGTTCGGCGAGACAGTGGACTCGTCCAAATGCTCAGCGGCGTCGCTCGTAAGGGCGTTCGGCTTCGCTCTCAGGCAGCGCGTCAAATCGCTCTTTGGTTTCGTCAAACTTGCCGTTTTCTTCGCCCACCGCGTTGTGAGGGAACTGCTTGAATGGCTCTTCGGCGGGAATCCGCTCGACCCAGCGCTGGAAGCTCAATTTTTCGTGGTGCGAGAAATCGAGCCGGAGAAGCAGCCAAATCTTTTCTCCGCCGTTGCCCGGCCCGGCGCGCTCGATTTTCCACTGAAGCTTTTCGCCAAGACGAAAAACGTGCCGCCAGTGCTCCACCTGGCGCCGGGCATGCTGCGCGGCTTCTTCGTTCGCGCCAAAGTCAAATATCAGATAGGATTCCGCCACGAAGGAGATATAACGTCCGCGCGCAGGAAAAGTCAAGGAAACGGCGAATCGCCGGTGGCGGGCCGCGGCCGAAAAAGCCATCCCGTACCTCGCGACCCCTGAGAACAAATGAAAACAAATGAAAACAAAATGCGCAGAGGCCTTCTGACTCTCATCTTACTTATTTGTGCTTTCTTGACTCCCGGCAGCAGTCTTGAAGGAGTTGCATCCTCTGCCTGCTTTGCCTCCTCTACTTCCTCTACTTCCTTTACCTCCTTTACCTCCTCTACTTCCCCCGTCCGCGCCGAAGCCTATCGCATCGAGGTTGCGTTCTCGCCGGCGGAGGGAAAGTTGCAAGCAAAAGTCTCACTCGATCTGCGGGCGGTTGAGCCGATGCGAGCGATGGAGCTGGAACTGGCACGCTCGCTCGAAATTCACTCGGTTGAAACCATGGAGGGCCAGAAGCTGAGGTTCGAGCGGAGCCGGCTGGCGCTTTCGCCGAAGCTGCTGGTGGATTTGGACAAGCCGGCGGCAGCCGGAGACAAAATTACGCTGGTATTTCGCTATGGCGGAAAAATCCGCGGCGGGCTTTTGGATTTCGTCCGGAGCGACGGGATTTTGCTGCGAGACGATGCCCGATGGTATCCGGCGGTGGATCTGGCTGCGTTCACACAACTCGAAACCAGGATCACGGTGCCGGCCGGGTGGGAAGCGGTGAGCTCGGGCAACCTCGTCAGCCGCGAGGAACACGGGAAACAGGTGACTTTTGTCTGGCAGGCCGGCTCGGCGGTGTCATCGCGGTCCGTCGCGGCAGGCCCTTACCGGGAACAGCGTCTTCGGCAAGGCGCCATCACTTATGCTATCCACTTGCCCGGGCAACACGCCGAGCGAAGCTCCTGGCTGCTCGGGCGCGCCCGGCGCATTTTGGAGTTTTATGCGGCGCGATTCGCTCCCTACCCGCACGCGTCTTTCTCGCTGCTGGAGGCTCCCATCGAATCTCATGGTGCCGCAGGATATGCGGCGGCAGGCTTCTCGGCGATCAGTCCGGAAGGGGTGGAGTTCGATGGAGCGGCGCTCTACAGCCCTGAATTCTTGCCGCACGAGCTGGCTCACCAGTGGTTCCCCAACGAAGTGACCCTCGCGGGCGCCGAGGACGGATGGCTGGCCGAGGGGCTGGCGCAGTATGCGGCGCTGCTCTATCTCCGCGAGACCGATCCGCCGCAGGCGAAATTGTTGGTCGAGCGTTCGCATCTCGGCGCGCTGGCGGTGGACCCGCTGCGGCCGATTTCCGCGGGACTGAAACTGTTTTCGACCGATGGCGCCTCCATCGCTGACGCGACGCTCTACCAGCGCGGGCTGCTGGTCTTCACCACGCTCGAAACGGTCATCGGACGGAGCCGGGTGGAGCAGGCGTTGCGGGAATACTACGCTCGCTATCGCGGTCGCGCGGCTTCGATCGCCGACTTCGAGAAAATTTGCGAGGAGGTTTCTCACCGCGAGTTGAAGTGGTTTTTCGACTACTACATTCGCGGGACCGGGATTCCAACCATCTCTCTCGACGTGCTGGCGAATTCGCCCCCGGGCGAGTTCCAGGCTACCATCCGCATTGCCGACGTGCCGGAGAATTTTAGCGTCCGGGTGGACTTGCCGCTCGTGACTTCGACGGAAAAAATAGACCACTCGGTGGCGACGATCGGTTCGGCGACTCCCTTCACGATTACCTATAGCGGGACACGGCCGACGATCGACCTCGACCCGGAATTGAAAATTCTGCGCTGGACCGATGCCGCCCGGGTCAATCGCGCGGTCTCGAAGCGGATGGGTCGCGCTGACGATCTCCTGCAGGAAGGGAAAGCGGCAAATGCCCAGGCGGAACTCGAAAAGGCCGCGCAGCTCGACCCGGAGAATGTCTCGGGGTCCCTGGGATGGGTTTTTCTTCGCCTGGGGCGCATCGGGCTCCGCCAGGGACGGATTTCGGCGGCCAGAAATTTTCTGCGGCGCGCTGGCAAGACCTCTTCGTCTGATCCGCTGGCCGATGCCGGCGTCGGGCTGTGGAGTCAAATTTCCATCGCGCAGCTTGAGGAGAGGCTGGGAAGAAAGACCGCGGCCCGGCGAATCTTCCGAAGCCTCCGGGGAACCATGCCGGCTTTTTTGCTCAGAAGCAGGCTTGATTTTGAGGGGCCAAGTGGGCCCACGGCCGGCGAGGTCATCGCAGTGGGGCTCGGGAAGCTCGCCATTCAGCCGGTGAGGCACTGACGTTTACCCGGATATTATCGGGCCTTGCCGCCACCCGGCCGCTATGCTATCCTCCGGCGAAGAAAAAGCGAAAGAAAGAGCCGCTTCAACCGCAGTCGGGTTGACCGGCCTTGTTGCTTGCAGGTTAACCTTCACTGCCTGAAGACGAGAAGATGAATCCATGAACTATCCTGTGCGAGCGGGGGCGGGGGCAACCTCGCCGGTGCACTCCGCGCTCAATACCCTCCAGGAAAAGAACCGGCAGCATCCAGTCTTGACGGCGGTCGAGCTCCTGCCGGCGCGCCCGGCGGTTCTGGCTCCTTATCCGGATTGGACTCACCCGGAGCTGCGCCGGGTTTATCGCCAGAAAGGCATCGAGCAACTTTACTCACATCAGGCTGACGCGGCCGAACGCATCGCGGCGGGCAAGAACGTCGTCATCGTCACGCCGGCCGCATCCGGCAAAACGCTTTGCTACAACCTGCCGGTGCTCGATGCCGTGCTCAAAAACCCGGACACTCGCGCGCTGTATCTTTTCCCGACCAAAGCGCTCGAACAGGACCAGCTTGCCGAGCTCGAGGACCTGATTGACAAGATGGACGCGCCCATCCGGACGTTCACCTACGACGGCGACACTCCGGCCGACGCGCGCAAGGCCATCCGGCAGCAAGGCCACATTGTCCTGACCAACCCGGACATGCTCCACGCCGGCATCCTTCCGCACCACACCAAGTGGACACGGCTGTTTGAAAACTTGCGCTACATCGTGCTCGATGAGCTGCACACCTACCGGGGAGTTTTCGGGAGCCACGTGGCGAACGTCCTCCGGCGGCTGAAGCGCGTCGCCCGCTTCTACGGCTCGAGCCCGCAGTTCATCTGCTCGTCGGCCACGATTGCCAACCCGGCTGAGCTTGCCGGCCGGCTGATCGAAGAGGAAGTCGAGTTGGTTGACCGGAGCGGGGCGCCGGCGGGCGAGAAATTTTTCCTTTTTTACAATCCGCCGGTGGTCAATCGGTTTCTCGGTATCCGCCGGCCCTACGTCAATGAAGCGGCCGGCATCGCCCATGAATTTGTGCGCCGCGGGTCGCAAAGCATCGTGTTCACGAATACGCGGCTGACGACGGAAATTCTGGTGACGTATCTCAAGCAGGCGCTCGAGCGCGGGCCGGTGGATGAGAAGACGGTGCGCGGTTATCGGGGCGGCTACCTGCCCAGCGAGCGGCGGGAAATCGAACGCGGCCTGCGTGAAGGCTCGATACGGGCGGTGGTGGCGACGAATGCGCTCGAGCTCGGCATTGACATCGGGTCGCTCGATACGGCCATCCTTGCCGGCTATCCGGGAACGATAGCTTCCACGTGGCAGCGCGCCGGGCGAGCCGGCCGGCGCAGCGGAACCTCCTGCGCGGTGCTGGTGGCTTCGAGCCATCCCCTTGACCAGTACATCGTCAACCACCCCGAGTATTTCTTCGGCAATTCGCCGGAACATGGCTACGTCAACCCCGATAACCTCGAAATCCTCTTGAATCACCTCAAGTGCGCGGCCTTTGAGCTGCCGATCGGCGAGAAGGAAATGTTTGGCGGGCAACCGGTCGAAGAGATTTGCGATTTCCTGGCCGAGCGCGGGTTTCTTTATCCGACCGGGGGCGTCTATCACTGGACCCAGGAGGCTTATCCGGCGGATACGGTCAGCCTGCGATCGGTTTCATCCGACAATTTTGTGGTGGTGGACATCACCGGCGAGCCGCGGGTGATCGGTGAAGTGGACTTTCCGAGCGCGCTGGCGACGCTGCACGAGAAAGCCATCTACATCCACGAGGGCCAGCAGCACCACGTCGAGAAGCTCGATTTCAAGGAGCGGAAGGCCTACGTCAAGCAGGTGGACACGGACTATTTCACCCAGGCGATTTCCTACACGCAAGTCAAAATTCTGGAGGAATTTGAGAGGGAAGAGCGGGGACCGGCGGCGAAGCGCCATGGCGAAGTGCTGGTGCGGCGCCAGGTGGTTGGATTCAAGAAGATCAAATTCTTTACCTTGGAGAACGTGGGCGCGGGCGAGCTCCAGTTGCCCGAGAACGAATTTCATACGACCTCCTGCTGGCTCACCCTGCCGCGCGATTTCTATGCGTCGCTGGGCTACTCCGTCACTCATCGCCAGAATGGAGTCTCGGGCTTGCTGAACGCGATGCAAACCGTCGCCGCGCTGCTGCTCATGTGCGACCCGCGTGACCTGGGGCGGACCATTGAAGAGAACCTTCCTTCCGATGAAGCACCGGGAGAGGCCGGCCAGAGTATGGTGGTTGGCCAAGGCCAGCCGCAGTGGTTCGAGCCGAACCTTCATCTTTTTGACAACTATCCGGGCGGCATTGGATTCAGCAAGCCGCTCTTTGACATGCACGATGAGTTGCTCAAGAAGACACGCGAATTGATCGCCGGCTGCGGCTGCAAGGATGGATGCCCGTCGTGCGTGGGGCCGTTCGGGGAAACAGGCGAAGGCGCCAAGGAAGTCGCGCTGGCCATTTTGGATCGGCTATGCGCGAAATGAAGAAGACCGAAACTCGAAAAGCGAAAAGCGAAAATCGGCCCACGAAACTCGGTTCATTGACCGCCGAATTTCGAGTTTCGGTTTTCGAGTTTCGATCTTTCTGGTGAATCTGAGGTTTGAGTTGACTTTCACCCTTCGCGACAAGTTGAATTACGTTTCGGTGCTGAAGGCGGCTTCTCGTCCCGGTAAGCCCGGGGCAGTCTGCCCAAAGTCCGAACTTCCGCCAGAACTCGACCAACTCGCGCAGTTGCTGGGTGCGGTCTCAAGACGCAATCGCTACGGCGAACACTTCCAGGTTCGCAAGACCCTTGCCGCGCGCAAGGCGGATCTTTTGCCGCTTATTGATCTCTCCCGAACGATCGGGATGAACGCTCCTTCTTCTCTTCAGGTCCTACTTCGGACTTCGAACATCACCCCTTGCCCACCTGAGGAGTGGCTTTTTCTCGACACGGAGACGACCGGACTTGCCGGCGGGACAGGAACCTACGCCTTTCTCGTGGGCATGGCGCAAGTGGTGGACGGACGAATCGAGCTAGAACAATTTTTCATGCGCGACTTCCGGGAAGAGTCCTCGATGCTGGCGGAGGTGGCCACTCGCCTTGTCGGCAAGCCCTTGCTCATCACCTTCAACGGGAAAGCATTCGACTGGCCGCTGCTCGAGACGCGCTTCCGGATGCAGCGCATGCGGCTCGAGCAACCACCGGCGCTTCATCTCGACCTGCTGCACCCTTCGCGGCACCTCTGGCGCGCGCAACTGGGTTCAGCTTCGCTGGCCGATCTCGAACGCGGGGTTCTGGGCATTCGGCGAGAAAACGATGTTCCGGGTGAGCGCATTCCGCGAATCTATTTTGACTATCTGCGCGGCGGGCGAGCTGAGCCGATGGTTGAGGTTTTCCGCCACAATGAGAACGACCTCCTGGCGCTCGTCGGCTTGACAGCGAACATGCTCGGGCTGGTCGCCCCGATGCAATCGGGGCTGGCCGGAGACGGCGAGAGAAAGCCCAGCGCTCTCGAATCCTACGGCCTGAGCCGGTTGTTCCACCTTGCCGGCTGGCGCGAGAGGGCACGCGAGCATTACGAGAAGGCAGTTGCAGCGGAATTGCCTGGGGAGCTTCGATGCGCGGCCCAACGAGCGCTGGCAGAGCTTTACAAGCGCGAGCGGAACTATGACCGGGCGAATCGGCTTTGGGAAGAACTTCTCGACGTTGACGCGGATTTTTTCCGCGCATCGGAAGAGTTGGCCATCTTTTA
>Ga0209108_10000038_pt1 | contig 52347 bp, 45 predicted proteins | sample Rifsed10ft1_FD_184003 | JGI IMG/M metagenome (GOLD analysis project Ga0209108, IMG submission 184003) | Soil microbial communities from Rifle, Colorado, USA - sediment 10ft 1 (version 2) | ecosystem: Environmental > Terrestrial > Deep subsurface > Rock core/Sediment | place: Rifle, Colorado...
GCAAACATTGTTAGGCACCCGACCGAGGTGGCGCGAGATAAGCTCTCAATGCCTCAAGAACTTGCCCCTCCGCAGCCGCCACCAAAGCGCGCCAGGTCGGATACGCCGGGAGCGTTCGACTTCGCTCCCAAACAAGGAACCTAGCGCTACCAGCCTCCATAAGGTTGCGGCCGACTTCGATCCTCAGCAATGCGCGGGGATCCAGTTCGCCCCCTCCGATGGCGCGCGGAACCGTCAAGGCCACGTCCAGCGCGGGAACCGCCGCTCCAGAGTCCGGACGGAAGTGACCGGCTTTCCTCATCAGATCCACCACAACGCTTCGCAGCCGGACAGTATCGAGTCCGAAGGACACCACAATCGGATCGACGTGCAACTCGCGAACGTACACCGATCTCGGCGTCTCGCGACGGTCCTGGCCCAGCGCGGCGGTAGAGGCCAGGCAAACCAAGGCAGCCGCAGTGACGCCCGCTCGAAGGCGTCCCACTGGTCGATGCGCTGTCCCGAGATATCGCATGATTGACCTCGTGGCTTTTGAGGAGTGCCTAACTTGGTTTTCGCCTGATCCACGCTATCCAATCCCGACTAGGCTCGCAACGCCGGGTACTGCATCACGACACAACGCTGCTGCCGCAATAACTGCGCATGGGTCCAGATATCACGGCGAAGACAGGCGGAATACCTCGAAAGCTGCGGCCACAGCCAGGGCGTATCACTGCACGCCACGCAGACTCCGTCGTCTACGGTTGAATCGGGAATCAGGCACGCGCGCAATCCCCACACCTTTCCTCGTCTCCCAACCAAGGTTCTCGATCGCCGGCTCGTGGATCGCGTTGAACGCAACTTCAACACCATGCTTCCGTTCGTCCGCTGGCTCAACAAGTCGTTAGGGTATCCAGCCGCCGACCAGCGCTGATCAACCTCCAGCTAGACGCCCGTTGGAAGGTCCAGGTCTTCCGGTTGCATCGGTGCGAGCAGGAGCGATCCGATCGGACGGATCGGGGGAGCTTCATGCCAACCGGCCTCTTCGAGCACCCGCGCCGTAGCCCGGTTCACGACCTCCGATTCCTCGGCCCTCGTCGACATCCCGGCGGCCAGGTCAAGCCACGACAGCGCCTCCTCGTAGGCACCTCGTCGCGTGCATGACTCGCTGGCCTGAAGTGCGTGCCGATAGGCGATCTCCTGTTCTCCGGCCTGCTCGGCGTGTCGGGCAATCTCACCCTGCGTCGAAGGGTCCGCGTCCACCGGTGAAACGAATTCGAGGGCGAGCGCCAGGGCGCGATGGACTTCGCGCCGCCGGGAGGTGCTGTGTCCGGTGCGCACGACGTGGGCAATGATCGGGTGCGCGCAGGCGTACACCCCATCCGACTCCGTCACCAGCTGTCGCTGCACCAGGGCATCACCCAGCACTGCGGCGCGCAGGCGAGAAATTCCATGAACGTGCGACAGCGTATCGGTACGGCACCCGCGTGCCGCGACGGCGATGGTGATCAGCAGCGCGTACAGTTCGTCGCGGAGACATTCAATGCGCTCCGCGATCGCCTCGTGCACCGTCGTCGCAAGGGTCGTTCCCGCTGCCCCGGTGAACGACGGCGTGTGGACGATCCAGCCGGACGACACCGGATCAACCGCCAGCACTTCCCGCGCAAACAAGGTCTTCAGAAGTTCGATGACGTAAAACGGATTGCCGGCTGTGACTTCACGCCGCCGGGCGCCCGCCGGCCCTCGCGTGGTCGGCGATCGCGCCGTACGTTCACCGGATACTCGACCGACCCCGATTGAATTTCCTATCCCGCTATCCCGTCCGTGGTGGCTGTGCCTACCGCTTTTCCTCTACGGTCGCCGACAGCTTCCCCTTGAGCTCCTCGAACCAGTTGAGTACCACGACATAGCGGCTCTGGGTCCGACGCGACACGTCTCGTGCTGCTGGCGTGCCCACCGCTTGGGTCACGAGAAATCGGCCGTCGAGGTGGACATCCCAGCCGACGCCGAAAACATCGTAGTTGCCGGCGAACAGGCGGCGGGGCTCGCCGTGCGCGAATCGCGGCGCGCCCTGCACCGGGATCGCCAGAAGCGGCGAGCCCGCTGAATCGCGCGGCGCCCAAACGTAGAGTTCGCGCCCGTCCGGCGACCAGCGGGGACAACACCCCGCCGCGATGCGCCACTTCCCGCGTGGCACGGGGAATTCGCGCACGTACACCGCTAGCCCACCGGCCATTTCCATATAGGCAGCAAAGGCGCCGTCGGGAGAAACAGCAATTTCCAATTCAGAATTCTCGCCCTCGGCGTAGGAGGTCACGCCTCCGCCGGGCCCGAGCTGCAGCAGCTTGATATCGGCGTTCGCCACGCCGTCACGGAATGCGATGACGTCGTTCGCAACCCAGTCCAGCGGAATCTGGGGCCCTGGCCCGCCCGTGACCCGCTGCGGCGGCGCGCTCCCGTCCACCGGCACGCCGAATATGTCGACGTCTTCCGAATCCTGCTGGTTTGAAGTGAACGCGATGCGCTTGCCGTCCGGTGACCAGACCGGGGCGTCGTTCAACCCCTCGGACGTCAACACTTTGGTGCTGCCGTCCAGGAAGTCATGGACCTGAATGGCAAACGTCCTGCCTAACCGGCCCGACTCGGACGTGAACGCCACGGCTCGCCCGTCTGGTGAAATGCGCGGGCTCCGGAATTTCCTGGGAGCCAACCGCACGGTGTCGGGCTTGCCGGTGCGATCGAGGAATACGAGATGGGAGGATGTTGCCTGTACCGCGGCGGTTCCTCGCATGTAGACCATCGTGCCGTTCGTCGAAACGGCGAAAGAGCGCGGCGCAACGCCGTCGAGTACCGGCACGGGTGGTCCGGTTACCTCGTGCCGCCTGGCATCGAACGGGACGACGAAGAGGCCGCCGCTCCGCGACTCGTACAGCAGGTGGCCAGTGGCCAGGTAGTTGGGCCACTGCGCCTCCGGCACGATCAGGTGCGCCGAGTCGTTAGCGAGGTCGATGAGATGGATGCCCCTGGGGTCGTCGTACAGCACGGCCGACCCGTCAGGAAGCAGCTGGGTCCGGGCGAAGATGAGACCGCGAACGAACCGGCTGATCTGAACTGGCGGGGACAGCCCCGACGAGGCCACTCGCCACACCCCGCGGGGGTTGGCGAACGTTATTGTCTCGTCGGTGCCCCAGGACGGCCTGCTGCCCGTTCGCACGGTGTCCACTTCCATGACCGGGAGGGCCCCGCCGCCCGCCAGGGCGACCTTCAGGAGCGCGTTCCGGGCCGGGTGAACGAAGACGATCCAGCGGCCGTCGGGCGAGAAGTCAGGGCCGATTCCCTGCTCGGTACCAGGAATGGGGCGGAACTCGGCTTCCCCAAGGGTCCGGATCCAGAGTTGCCGCACGCCGCCTGCCGCCTGGGCCGATACCACGAACATTCGGCCATCCCTGGAGACGGCAAAGGCGTTGACCTCATCCAGTTCGCTGACATCGAGGTCCAGGGTGGTTGGGATGGCCGGAGCGACATTGCCGGCGCCACGAAGCATCACCACGCCCAGCAGCAGCGCCGTCACCGCCGCAAGACCCAGGGCGAGCGGCTTCCACAACGGCGCGACCGCTGTGCGGGCTGCGCTGTCCGTCGCCTGCACATTGTGGCGGAACGCGGGATTGGCCAGCGCGTCCGCGAACGCCTTCGCGGTCACGAACCGGTCGGCCGGGAGCTTCTCCAGCGCGGACCGCACCGCGGCTTCGACGTTCGCAGGGATGGCGCGACGCTGGGCCGCGAGGCTTCGCGGCTCCTCAACCATCACCCGGGCAACGATCGCCTGCATCGTGGCCCCCACAAAGGGCGGCTCCGCGGTCAGCATCTCGTACAACACGCAGCCCAGGGCGTAGACGTCCACCTTGGGCGTGATCTGCCGCTCCCCCATCGCCTGCTCGGGACTCATGTAGTGCGGCGTGCCCATCGACATCCCGGCCTCGGTCATCCGGCTGGCGCCATCCGTGCGGCTGACGGCCAGTGCGATGCCGAAGTCCGCCACCATCGCGTGTCCGCCGTGCAGCAGGATGTTCTCCGGCTTGATGTCACGGTGGATCACGCCGCGCTCGTGCGCGTAGTGGAGTGCGTCGGCCACCTCCCGGGCCAGGCGGACTGCCTCCTCCACCGGCAATTGCTTCTCGCGCACGAGGCGGTCGCGCAAGCTCTCGCCGTCCACGAACGGCATGACATAGTAGACAAGGCCGTCCGCCTCGCCCGAATCGAACAGGCCGAGGATATGCGGGTGCTGCAGATTGGCTGTCGTCTTGATCTCGGCCAGGAAACGCTCGCCGCCGAGGATCGCAGAGAGCTCGGGCCGCAGGACCTTGAGCGCCACCTTACGGTCGTGCTTCAGATCATGCGCGAGATAGACCGTGGCCATGCCTCCCTGCCCGAGCTCGCCGTCGATCCGGTACCGACCTTCGAGCGCCGTCGATAAGCGCATGCTTTCTATGTCCATTGCGGCACCATTCAGGTCGGCTGATCAAGACCGGTGAGGTTAACTTCAGAGAACATGCACCACGCGCGAGCGAGACCGTCTGTCAGCCGACCCGCAACTGCCTTGTCACGCAAGAACGACACATAGCGCACGATCTCCTCATGGAGAGCGCGATACTGCGGAGTGGGGCTGTTGAATAGCAGAAGCGGATCAATGAACGGCGGGAGATCGTTGATGAGCGAAATGTCGAACGCGCCGTAGTTCTCAAGCGTATCCGCGGAGACGCCAAAGGTGTCCGAGAAGTAGATGGACGTTGCCGGTGACGTCATTCTGCCGTAGGAAGATTGTGAATCGCCGCTGGAGCTAGGGAGTGCGCATAACGTAGCTGTAGAAAAACCCTCCGTCGCGTCGGAACTCGCGGCGTCATGACGGGTGAAAGCTGGGTCGAATCTGTCGCGCTGGCGCCTCCCCGTCGAGGACCTCATGGCCCGCTACAAGTACATCGATACCAACCCGCGCTTCCTGGCCGTGGATTTGGCGCGGCAGCTGTTGCCCGGGACCTTCGAGCACGCCCTCAACCACCTGCTCGATCACGCGATCGATCTGTCGCACTTCGATGCGCGCTTTCGCAACGACACGACGGGGGCGTCGGCGTATCCGCCGGCGTTGCTCTTGAAGGTGGTGCTCTTCGCCTACTCGCAGGGCATCGTCAGCAGCCGCGGGATCGAGCGGGCCTGCCAGGAACACGTGACGTTCATCGCCCTTTGCGGCGACACCGCGCCGCATTTCACGACGATCGCGCACTTTGTGAGCACCCTGGGCGAGGACATCGCGCGGGTGTTCGGGGCGGTGGTCGCGATCTGCGACGCCCAAGGCCTGATCGGGCGCGAGATGTTCGCCATCGACGGGGTGAAGCTCCCCAGCAACGCCTCGAAGCGGCGGAGCGGCACGCGGGCGGACTTTGAGCGCCAAGCCACGAAGCTGGAAGCCACGGCGCGGACGATTCTCGCGCGCCATCGAGCCACCGATGCCCTGCCCACGGAACCCACGCTGGCGGTGAAGGACGTCAAACGCATCGAGCGGCTCGAAAAGGACGCCGCGCAGATGCGGGAGTGGCTGGCGGCGAATCCCGAGGACCGTCGCGGGCCCAAAGGGGCGATCCGCAAGAGCAACCGCACCGACAACGAGAGCGCGAAGATGGCCACGGGCAAGGGCGTGATCCAAGGCTACACGGGCGTCGCTGCCGTCGACAGCGCGCATCAGATCATCGTGGAAGCCCAGGCGCACGGCACGGGGTCGGAGCAAGAAGTGCTGCTGCCCGTCGTCACCGCGATGCAGGACAGGCACGACGTGCTCTCGCCGCACTCGCTCATCACGGCCGATGCGGGCTATCACAGCGAAGCGAACCTGCAGGCGCTTGCTACCCGCGAGGTGGACGCGCTCATCGCCGACAACGACATGCGGCGGCGCGACGAGCGCTTTGCGACGCACGCCCACCATCAGGACGCGCCTGATCCGCTGCATGACAAATCGCGGCCCTCGTCCGAGCAGCAAGCCACCACCTATCCGCCGAGCGACTTCCTCTACGATGCGGAGGCGCGCACCTGCGTGTGCCCCGCGGGGAAATCCCTCTACCGCAAGGGTCGCCATCTCGTGATCAACGGCTATGTCGGGGAGCAATTCCGAGGAGCGAAACGCGACTGCGTGCCGTGTCCACACCGCGCCCAGTGCTTACGCACCCCCGAGAAAACGCAGACGCGTCAAGTCATGTTCTTCCACGGGCGCGCTGCGCGGAGTCCGGAGCCCGCCAGTCACACGGCGCGCATGAAAGGTCGCATCGATACCCCAGAGGGCCGTGCACAGTATGGGCAACGCTTCGGGACCGTGGAGCCGGTCTTCGGGAATGTGTGCTACAACAAGGGGCTCGCTCGCTTCACCCTGCGCGGTCGCATCAAAGTCGATGGGCAGTGGAAGCTCTTCTGCCTGGTCCACAACATCGAGAAGCTCGCCCATCACGGCTACGCGCACTAGTCAAGCGACCCCCCGACCACTCACGCGGCGTCCATCTCGGTCTCGCACCGAGCGATGGAGCGATGGAGCGATGGAGCACATCGCCTAACGCTCAACTGCCGTCTCACCCGCCCCGCGTCCGATTCAGAAACGGGTTTTTCTACAACCTGAACGAACTGCGTTTCAGCTGCGAACGCTCATAATGAATGCGAACACGGGGCGCTCGCGGTCCTTCATGGACAATAGAGTGAGCGCCCCGTGTTCGCTACCGACAGAACCTGCGTTCATCGGCTGCAAACGCGGGTTAGGCAACGGCGCGAGCGACGTAAAGTCCCCGGTGGTCAAACAGGCCGACCGGATTATGCGTCGCCGCCAAACCGGCGTCGCGAAAGCCCCCGAGCATCTCGGCGGAAGTGAACAGCCCGAGCTCGTGCACCTCACGCGCGGTCTGCGCACCATCCGCCCGCTCGATGTGGTACGTGAACGTCAGTGTTGAGACATTCCCGGCTACTGAGGTATGGCTGGTCCGCTCGACTCGGATACCGTTGACTTCGCCGCGCCTGATAGTGCCTTTACCGATTCGTAACACCCCAGGCGGAAACCATGGCTCGACGATGACGATGCCGTGTGGATTGAGATGCTGCCGGAAGCACTGTAACGCCGCGGTGACGCGAGCGATGGTCCTTAGGTAGCCGATGGAACTGAACATGCACGCGACGACGTCGTATCGTCGCTCCAGATCGAATCCACCCATGTCGGCCAAAACGAAATTGGCGTCAGGCACTTTCTGCCGCGCGAATGCTAGGAGTCCCGGATCGATGTCGAGCCCGTCGACGACGAAGCCATGCCGCATGCGGAGATGCTTGGCATGCTCGCCGGTGCCGCATCCAACATCCAGAATGGTTCGGGCGCTGGGATGCGTCGTTCGCACGAGTCTCGCAATCGCATCCGCCTCGGCGGCATAGTCTTTAAACGTGCTGTAAATCGCATCGTAGAGTTCAGCGGACTCGGAGAACATGCGGGACCCTGTTGTTGCCTAACGGATGGCGTTCTGCTGCGGTGGACTAGATAAGATCGCGCCGTGGACACGAGCGAAGCGAGTGCCTCGGCGCGTTCTACAGCTCCACCGCCAGCAGCAACGCACGTTAGCTCGCGCATTCGCGGTCAACGGATTCACTGATTGCGTCAATGAGGCGCTCAAGCGTTGCTCGGGTCTTGCCCGCAATGCGACGCACTGCAAACCACACGCAAGCCGCAGTAACCCCCGCACCACCGGCAAGGACCAGGTACGGATTCGCAAACCCGCTGTCTCCAGCCGCAATCGCAGTGTACAGGACCGCCAACACCCCAGCGCTTCCGAGAATCAGGGGACCGACCAAGTAAGCGCGGTGATCGACAGTGACTTGTACTCGAGTCTCCGCACCGTCTCCTTGGGCAGACACGAAGACGTGGCCCGCCTTGGTGGACCACGAGACGCCAGAGGCGCCTGCATCGCCCACACCATGAGTCTGCAACACCGTGCGCGCTGAATTGAGGATCCGTCGCGCACTTTCATCAGTAAGTGCACCCGGCAGGTCAAAGGCTCGTCGGTCCCGCAAAACGCCGCCCATGGCTTGGCTTAGAACGGCACGCCGGCTTTCATCTGGGATGAGGCGAGCCGCGCGCGCGATAGAATCTGCATCCAGTCCCGCCTCTGCACCGATCGACGTGATCTCCTTGAGGGTCAGGCCGTCCTCGATGCGACTTACCGAGTTGGAGGAACCGGCGAGCTCCGCTGCCTTTGACAGGATCAGCGAGAACTCTCTCTCCGTGTACCTCTTCGACGCGTCACTCAAGATTGAGGCCGGTGCGGATGGGAAGACGTTCGGCGTCGAGCTAACTTGGTTTTCGCCTGATCCACGCTATCCAATCCCGGCGAGGCCTGCAACGCCAGGTACCGCATCACAACACGACGCTGCTGCCGCAATAACTGCGCATGGGTCCAGATATCACGGCGAAGACAGGCGGAATACCTCGAAAGTGCGGCCAGCAGACAGCGCGTATCACTGCACGCCACGCAGACTCCGTCGCCTACGGTTGAATCGGGAACCGGGCACGCGCGCAATCCCCACTCCTTTCCTCGTCTCCCAACCAAGATCTGCTGGAAGGCTCGGAGGACTCGTACCGCGACGTTCAGACGTCTGCGCTACCTGCCCCGGACAACGCCCTCCACGCGCCGTTCAGGATCGAACGCAGCGGCCGCATAGGATTGGATGCCGACGGCCGTGACAGCGGAGACTCGAGACTCGAACTCGTCGAGCTCTTCCAGTCCCGCGCCGAAAAGCCAGGCGTCGAGCATCTCGCCAAGCACCACTGCCCCGCTCTGCAGAGCGATAGCGTGTGAGCCAATGGCATACCGGGCCGCTCGCGCCAACTCCTCGGCGGTGACGGGTTCATCCCGCAACTTCCCGCACTCCGCCAGCAGGGCCACACGCGCTTCATCCTCGCGAGCCGGGTCCGTCGCGATGTAGGTCGCGAACATGCCAGCGCTGACGCGCTCGGCTGACCACGCCTGAACCGTGTACGCCAAGCTTCGCTTTTCGCGCAGTTCCTCGAAGAAGCGGCCACCAAGCCCACTCGCGACACCGGCCAGCAAGCTTACCGTGAATCGCGCCGGGTCGCGGCGCACCGGACCCGGGAAGGCGATCGCCAACGCCGTCTGCGCCTTGTCACGATTCTCGACGCGTCGCTGAACGGAATCGGGCCATGACGGCACCGATGGCGGCGTCGCCGGCGCCATGACGATTTCGCCGAAGGCATCGGCGAACGCCTGCGCGAGGTCGGATTCGCTGACATCACCCACCGCGGCCGCCACGGCCGACGACGAAAGCACCGCGCGTTGGTGCCAGCCGCGCACGGCGTCACCGGTAACGGCCCGGAGCGACTCCTCGTCTCCCAACAACGAACGGGCATACGGGTGGCCGGCGAACGCCGCTTCGGTCGCCAGTCGCACAGGGTAGCGGAGCATGTCATCCCTGAGCTGCGCGAGTTGCGACAGGGCGATGGTTCGTTCCGTGTCCACGGCCGACTCGTCGAACCGGGGATACTGAACAACGTCCTGCAGCAGATCTATTGCGTCACGACATCGGGAGAGCGGAACCGACAACGTCCAGCCACTCCCGTCAGGCGCCACGCTCGTTCCGATGCTCCCGCCGAGTATCTCCGACTCGCCGGCGATGGCGTCCGCGTCCCGATGCAATGTGCCCTTCACCGACGCTCTCACCATGAGCGTCCCGATCCCCGCCAGGTCCGCCGGCTCCGCCGCTGCTCCGCCCGACGCATAGAGACCGATATGCACCATCGGAGCGCCCGGCCTCCGCCTGACGAGTATCGGCAGGCCGGATCCGGCCCGAAACACGCAGACAGCGCCGATCCGGCGTTCCAGCGTCACCTGCGGCTTCCGCGCGAGAGCCGGCTGTCGCGGCGGCGCGGCCGCCGGCGCAACGACAAAACCTGACCCGTCGGCATCGAGGCGCGATCGGACATCGGTGGCGGGCCGATCGAACACGGGATTGGCGCGTGGCCGGTAGATCAGCATCGACGCCTGATCGGGATCCAGGTGTCGATCCATGGCCCCTTGCACGGCCGCGGGATCCAGTGACATCACCTCGTCGAAATACTCCGACGCCTTCTCCCACCCGCCGAGTCCTTCCCACTCGGCCAGGAAATCGGCCTGCCCTTCCATGGTCTCCTGTCGACGGAGCCATCTCGCCTCGAAAAGCCGTTGTACCCGCTCGATTTCGAACGCGGACGGAGGCTGATCGCGCAAAGCCCGAAGGTTCGACCAGATCGCCTCCGCCGCCTCGGCGGCGCGCCCCGCGTTTCCTTCAGCGCGGACAATGAAGACGCCGGTGTCGCGGGGCGTGTAGTTCATCGCCAGCACCTGCGATGCCAGTTCGCGTTCGCGGACTCCCCGATAAAGCCGTGATCCCCTGCCATCGGCGAGCAAGGCGCCGGCGACGTCCAGCGCCGGCGTGTCGCGGTGATGCGGTCCCGGCGTTCGCCAGGCGAATGCCACCTGAGCCTGCGTCACGTCGCCGGCCATCTCGCGAAACCGGAATCCGGGGAGCGAAATCTCGTCGGGACCTGCGTCCCGGCGAACCGGCTCGTCAGGCAGGTGACCGTACAGGCGCGTCACCTGTCTGAGCGCTTCGTCCGCTGGAACATCCCCGACGACGACGAGAATCGTGTTCCGCGGCCGATAGTGGTTCCTGTAGAAGCCGAGCATCCGGTCGCGCGTGAGCGCCCGGAGCCCCGTCTCCGCGCCAATTCGCCAGCGGCGGAAGCGGTGACGGTCGTGCAGCAGCGCATAGAGCGATTCCACGGCCACCGCGGGGGGCGAATCCAGCTTTCGCTTCGCCTCCTGGATGATCACCTCGAGTTCGCGGGCCAGCTCGCCAGCGTCGATCAGCGAGTTGGCATAGGCGTCGGCCTGAATCTCGAGCCCGCGAACGAATCCCGAACTGGGCAGGACGGTCTCGTAGGCGGTGTGATCGTAGATGGTGTGGGCGTTGAGATATCCGCCGCTGGCCTTCGTCTCGCGCGCGATCTCCCCAACGCCCCGGGTGGGCGTGCCCTTGAAGTACATGTGCTCCAGGACGTGCGAGATCCCCACGTCCTCATCGGGCTCGTCGAAGTACCCGGCGTTCACCCACGTCACGATGGCCGTGACCGGCGCTCCATGATCTTCGCGAACCAGGACGGTCAAGCCGTTAGGCAGGACGGTGCGCGTGACTTGAGGGGGCCGGGGCCCCAACGTCGCGGCGCGGGCACCCGAGGGCGCCCGCGCCGACACACCTTCACCGGATGTCACTTCAGGATGCGGAGCAATCCCGCGTCGGCGCTTCCCCTGATGAAGCTCTCGGCATCCCCAGTGGGAATCACGACGCCTGTCAGGGAAAACCCGCGCCGTGCCTCGTTCATCATGAACTCCTGTACCGGTCGGCTTGACCACGCGCCGGCCGAGTCACGCATCTTCGTCACGATTTCCTCCCAGGTTCCGTCGAACGGGTGACCGTCCTTCAGGATCCGGTGGGTAAGCCCGTCATGACGAGAGTCGGCCAGGCCGGCCAGCATCTGGCCGAAGAGCTCCAGCTGGTTGCGCGCATCGACTTGCGAGTCCTCGAGGGCGCGCTGCTCGATCTCCGCCAACAGATCGTCAATGGAATCCGGTTCACCGGCGAGCTCGGTCAACCTGGTCTCCCAACGGCGGATATCCGCGTCGTCGTCCCCCAGCCGGTGGATCGTCTTCTTCAGCTCGATGAGGCGCCATATTCCCAGCTCTTCCCAGTGATCCTCGGGTGCGGTGCGATCGAGGTGGAAGAGGGCCGCCTCGAGCTCCCCGCGATCATACAGAATATTCCCGAGGTAGATACGGGCTTCGGCGTTGTCGGAGTCGAGCTGCAGCGCGCGCCGCAGCGTGGCGATGGCCGCTTCATCCTCGCCGAGACGGTGCTGGGCGAAGCCGACCAGGGCGACCGCTTCCGCCGACTCAGGCGCCTGGCGGGCGGCGATCTCGAAGAACTCTCTCGCTTCACTCACCAGACCGTCGCGGAAGAGCGCGCGCCCGATCTGGAGCATCAGTTCGAGATCGTCCTCGTAGCCCAGGTCGAGTACCCGGCGAAACGCGCGGAGCGCGTCCGCCGTCTGGCCGAACCTGAGCAGGGTCTCACCATAGCCGGCGAGCGCGTCCTCGTGGTCTCCGTCGAGGACGAGCGCCTCCTCGAAGCTGCGGCGCGCCCACGCGAATTCCTCGCGAGCCAGGCGCGCGTAGCCGACGCCGATATGAAGCTCTACAGCGTGTGGATAAAGGGTGAGACCCTCGCGCAGCACGGCCAGCGCTTCGTCATACCTGGCGTCATTGTACAGCGTGTGCGCGCGTTCATCGTACTCCTCGGAACTCATGAACGGAGCCGGCATTTCCCGGGTCACCTCGTGTGCGAGACGACGTGCGACGAACATACTACTACTGATGCGCCGCCGAGTTCAACGGTTGCGTTTTTCCAACACGCCTGACGCGGCGCCACTAACGTGAGAACGCGCGATCGGGGCATTCCGTCACGGCCTCCACGGCGCTGCGGACCAGCCGGAATCCGGCCGGTCACCGCCGGCGCGCTGCCTTACGAGTGACGTTCCAGGTATCTCCTCAAAACGCAGCCGGGCAGGGACATGCGCCGGAGCGATCGTCCGGGAACCTGGAACGTCACGAGTCGTCCCTTCGCGCCAGGCGAACCGACAACTCGGCCGCAAGCCGTGCGTTAGCCTCGAGCAGGGCGAGGTTGACGTGTATCGTGCGGCCGCCGGTGGCGCGGCCGAGTTCCGACAGGAGCCATGGCGTCGCGTCCTTGCCACGGATTCCCGCCTCGCGCGCTCCGGAAAGGGCCGCCGCGATCGCCGTCTCCACAACGTCGCGCTCCAGCGCGGCCCCGGGTGGAGGCTGCTGCACGACCAGAACGGCCGCCGGATGTCCCAGAGCGCGTTGTGCGCGATACGTCGCCACGATGTCGGCGATGTCGTCCTGACGCGTCGGGACGGGAATGCCCGTGCTCGCGTAGTGGAACCCGGGAAACTCGCTCGTTCGATACCCGATCACCGTCACGCCCAGCGTCTCGAGCCGTTCGATGGTGGCCGGAAGATCGAGGACCGACTTGGCGCCGGCGCATACGACGATCATAGGCGTGCGCGAGAGCTCGAGCAGGTCGGCGGACTCGTCGAACGCGGGCGTGCGGTGAACGCCGCCAATTCCGCCGGTAGCGAACACTTCGATCCCGGCCGAGCGACAGACAAGAAGCGCAGCGGCGACCGTGGTGGCCGCGTCGTGACGTTCGGCGATTGCCACTGACAGGTCGCGGGCCGAAGCCTTGGACACGCCCCTGCCGCTGAGGAATCGGGACAACTCGTCAGGCGCCAAACCGGCGACCGCCTGACCCCCGACGACGGCGGTGATCGCCGGCACTGCTCCGGCTCCACGGATGGCGGCGTCCATGCGCTGCGCCGCCTCGGCGTTGTGTGGTGAAGGAAGTCCCTGGGCGAATACCGAGCTTTCCAGGCCGATGACTGGCCGGCCGGCGCGAAGCGCCGCCTCAACTGCCGGCGCCAGCCTCACCAACACGCCGGCGGACGGCGGGCTCGTCCTACTTTCCCTCGTCCGTGAATTGCTCGGCGAGCAGCGTGTCCACTTTCTCGCGCTCGCCCGAAGTATGGTCCCAGATAGCGAGAATCTTGATACGCTCGCCAGCCCAGGCGTCGAATGACTTCACCGAGCCCTTCGGGAACTTGATCTCGTGCCCATCCTCGAAGCGCAGCACGATTTCGGGGTACTTCTCGTTCTTGTACTGCTTGCGGAGCTTTTTCGGGGGCGTGGGCATGAAACCAGATGGAAGATGTGAGATGGGAGATCTGAGATGCACCTACTACGCTAACAGGCGGGCGTTGTTACGTCACCACGGACGACCTGCCCTCATGCGTTGACCAGGCGCCGGTAGCGAGTATCTCATCGATGGCGGAGACGGCGTCCTCCAGCTCGTCATCGCGCGTATAGAAGTGGGGCGCGACGCGAATTCCCGCCCCCGGCCGGAAGTCAACCAGGATGTTACGGTCGAGCAGGCATTGGGCGACCTCGTTCGCGTGCGGTACGTCGAACGCGACGGTCCCACCCCGGCGCACTGGATCGCGGGGCGCGTGGAGTCGGAAGCCTCGCGCGTCTGCCAGTTCCACCAGGCGCGACGTCTGCCGGACGCTCTTTGCCCGGATCGCGTCGATCCCGGCGCTTTGCACCAACCGCGGACCCTCGATCGCCGCGTAGATCGAGGGAATGGCCGGGGTGCCGCCCAACCAGCGGTAGGCGTTGTCCACATACTCCATGTCGGGCTCGAACCCGAATGGTCGCGCGTGCGCCAGCCAGCCCGTGAGTGAGGGCTCGAGCCGCTCGGTCATGCCAGGAGTTGCGTAGAGGAAGCAACCGCCGGGTCCACCGCAAAGCCATTTCAGCACGCCGCCGGTCAGGAAGTCAGCCCCGATCGCCTTGACGTCGACCGGCATCACGCCCACCGAATGAAAGGCATCGAGCGAAACGATGGCGCCGGAGCCGTGGGCATGGCGCACGATCCTCGCGACGTCCACGATGTGGGCCGACTTGAACAGCACATGCGATATCGCCACCAGCGCCGTTCGCTCATCGATGGCGGCGCACAATGCGTCCTCGTCGACGCCAACCCCATCCTCCGAAGGCACCACCACCACCTCGGCGCCGAGCCGCGTGGCCAGGGCGTCGTAGACGTACCGCACCGACGGAAAGTCGAGCGCGGTCATGACGATCCGGTTCCGCGGCGGACGATAGGGCACGGCCGACAGTATCGTGGCCTGCGCCAGTGTGACGTTAGGCACCATGACGATTTCACGCGGACCGGCGCCGATGAGCGGGGCGATGACATCACCGACCGCGCCGGGCATTTCCCACCATTCCCTGGCCCAGGCGCGGACCCCGTGTTCCGCCCAGGCGTCGGCGTACTCAGCCAGCCGGTCCCGGACGCCACGCGGCATGGCCCCGAGTGAGTTCGATACCAGGTAGTTGGTGTGGTCGAGGATCGGGAACTCGCCACGAAACGCCAGCAGCGGATCGTTCTCGCTCATGGGGTGAAGCTACAGGGTTCTGCGAGCCTGCGCTCCTGCCCGCTGCCCGCTGCCCGCGAACTCCGACACTTTCTGGATGCAGCTCCCACGTGCAATGTTCTCCGGCCCGTCAGACATCTCCGGAGATCGCACCATGCCGCCCATCACCGTTCAGAAGGTCACCGCCGTACTGGCCGTTGAGACTGTCGAGGGAAGCCTCGATTTCTGGGAGCGCCGGCTCGGATTCGAGCGCACCGTGGCCGTGCCTCACGAGAACGCCATCGGCTTCGTGATTCTGGTGAAGGATGGAGTTGAAGTCATGCTGCAGAGCGTCCCCAGTATTCTCGCCGACCTGGGCGCCAACACCGGCGAGGTGAATGGTCGGTCGGCGGCGCTGTTCATCGAAGTGGCCGACCTCGGTGCGGTGGAGCAGGCGCTCGCCGGCTATCCCATCGAGATGCCGCGGCGGACGACGTTCTACGGCATGCACGAGATCGGTGTGCGGGAACCGGGCGGGCATTTCATCGTGTTCGCGCAACCCTCGGCCTGACGCGCTCAGTCGCGCAAGCGGGCGACGGCCAGAGTCGCCAATCGCACGTACGCGTCGACCGCTCGATCGAGTTCGGCGACGCTCACGTGCTCGTGGTCCGTGTGCGCGACGTGCACGGATCCCGGTCCGAAGAGGTATGGCGTCCCCCAGTTCGTCAGTGCGGGCAAATCGGTGGCGAACGCCGCCACCGATGTCGGGAAACCATCGATCGCCGTCAGCCGCACCGGCGGGACCGTGACGCCTTGTTCCATGCTCGCGCGCCCCGCGACCCATCGCTCGAACAGGGGAATGACTTCCTCCGCCGGAGTCACCAGTCGCGCCATGAGGCGCGCCTCGGCGGCTGGAGCGATGACGTTGTCGGCCACGCCTCCGGAGATCGCGCCAATGTTCACCGTGGTGGGGCCGAGGACCGGATCCGACGGAAGCGGCAGCCGCGCGAGATCAGACAGGAGCGCCACCAGCCGGGAAATGGCGGAATCACCCAGCTCGGGGTAGGCGGAATGCGCCGCGCGACCCGTGGTGCGCACCACGACCCGCATCGCACCCTTCGTGCCTAACGCCAAGGTGCTCTCGGTAGGCTCGCCGTTGATGAGCACGCGCGGTCGCGAGGGAAGGTTGGCCGCTGCCCACTGGTTTGCGGCGCGAGCGCCGTCGTGCGTGGTCTCCTCACCCACGACGAACAGGAGGGCCACCGCCACACCGCGCGTCCGCAAGTACTCCGCGGCGAACAACATCGAAGCCGCGATTCCCTTCGCGTCACATGCGCCGCGTCCCGAGAGGCGATCACCATCCAGCACCGGCGGCAGAAACGGAGGAACGGTATCGAGGTGCGTGGAGAACGTGACGTCCGGATCGGATTGCCAGCGCGCCAGGAGGCAGTCTCGACCGCTGGAGACCGGAATCCGCACCACCGGCCAGCCCCGCGATTCGAGGAGGGCGGCCATCGCGTCGATGATGCGCGCCTCGCTTCCGGTCGTTGAGTCGATCGACATCAGCATCCGGGCGATTTCGACCGGTGACTGGCCCAATGGCGTTGTCGGCAGTGGCATGCAGGCCGGAGAGAGGTAAGGTGGGTCTCGCGGGATCGACCCCGCAGTGACAAGATCCCCTGGACGGCAGCTCGCCGTCTGTGTCGGAAGCTCGTCGACGATCATGAGTCGTCAAGCATCGCCTCAACTCCTCTTTGCGCCTTGCGCTTTGCGCATTGCGCTCGCCCCCACTCACCATGCGCTCCGCAATTCTCCTGACAGCCGCGCTGCTTGTTACCACGCGCACGCACTCTCAAGCCCAGACCCCAACCCGCCGACCCGCGTGGGAATGGTCGGAGGACAGCATCAGGAAAGTCGTGGGGGCGGTCCGAGCGGGACGGAGCTTGCAGCCCAAACAGTGGCCCGGCGGTGCGCGCGTCGCTGTCCTGCTTTCGTTCGACGTCGACAACGAATCGGTGTCGCTGCGATTCGGCGAGCCCACGGTCGGGGCGCTTTCCCAGGGTGAGTACGGGGCACGGGTCGCGCTGGGCCGCGTCGTGAACCTGCTCGATCGCCAGCGCATCCCGGCATCCTTTTTCATCCCGGCCGTCAGCCTGATGCTGCATCCGGAGATGGCCGACGTGATCAAGGCGTCAGGCAGGCACGAGTTCGCGGTTCATGGCTGGATCCACGAGATGAACACGCAAGTCCCGGCTGATGTCGAGCGCGATCTGGTGCGGCGGGCGTTCGAGTACCTGACGCGAGTCACGGGAACGAAGCCGGCCGGCTATCGCGCGCCATCATGGAACTTCTCGCCGGCCACGCTCTCGATCATCCGTGAACTGGGCTTCACGTACGAGAGTTCAATGATGTCCGACGACCGTCCGTACGAGTTGCTGCAGGATGGACAGCCGACCGGAATCGTCGAGATCCCCGTGGAGTGGATTCTCGATGATGCTCCACTCTTCAACGTACAGGGAGCGAACTACGCGTCACCGCGCGAAGTGGCTCAGGTCTGGATCGACGAGTTCGACAAAGCGTGGGAAGAGGGTACGATGTTCGTGCTGACGATGCATCCGCACATCAGCGGTCACCGCTCGCGGATTGTCGCGCTGGAGCTGCTGCTGGCTCACATCCGCGGCAAGGGAAACGTCTGGTTTGCCACACACCGTCAGGCGGCGGAGTACGTGAAGCAACAAGCAGGAATGAAATGAGGGCCGAGGTCAGAGGTCCGAGATCGGCGGGTTGATCGCTCCGACCTCCGACCTCGGACCTCTACTTCAGGAATCTCCCAGCCAGCTGCTCAAGGCGCTCATCACCATCCTTGGCGGCCTGGCGTCGGATCGCCTCGACATGTGCGCGCAGCGCCGCGTCGCCCCAGTAATAGCCCGTGGCCTGTTCCGCGTCACCGGTCACCCCAGCGCGCGCGGCTTCCAGCAGCGCCTTCGCCGCGGCGGCATCGAATCCGGGGTCGTCGCGCGGCGGCAGGTCGAACTCGCGCCGGGGGCGACCAGATTCGTCGCGATCATCGTCAACGAACGCGCGTGACATGGGAGAGATGCTGAGGGCTGGGTGCGGACGGCTTACTGGCTGAGAGCTTGTTGCTGGTGCTGGTTGCTGGTCGCTGATCGCTGATCGCTGATCGCTGACTCGTCCCGTTACATTACTTGTCAGCTCGATCACCTGACGCAAGATGCGATGAAACACCTCGACTCCTTCTCGTCCCGCAAGACTCTCCAGGTCGGGCGCGACAAGTACACCATCTTCAGGCTCGATGCCCTGCGCGACCTGTCGCGCGGCAACGTCGACCGGCTTCCGTTCTCGCTCAAGATTCTCCTCGAGAACCTCCTGCGCGGCGAGGATGGCGCCTTCGTAAAGGCCGCCGACATCGAAACGCTGGCGCACTGGAACGTCACGAAACCGGTTGAGAAGGAAATTGCCTTCCGGACCAGCCGCGTGCTCCTCCAGGATTTCACGGGCGTGCCGTGCGTGGTCGACCTCGCTGCGATGCGCGATGCGATCGTCAGGCTCGGCGGCAGCCCGGCGCAGATCAACCCACTGCAGCCCGTCGACCTGGTCATCGACCACTCGGTGCAGGTAGACCAGTACGGTATCGAAGCCGCATTGCTCATCAACACGCAGCTGGAGTTCGAGCGCAACCGCGAGCGATACGAGTTCCTGCGCTGGGGCCAGAACGCCTTCCGCAATTTCCGCGTCGTTCCGCCGGGGACAGGCATCTGTCACCAGGTCAACCTCGAGTACCTCGGCCAGGTCGTGTTCACCTCGACGGCAGACGGCGAAACACTGGCCTATCCTGATTCGCTGGTCGGCACGGATTCGCACACGACGATGATCAACGGCCTGGGGGTGATGGGCTGGGGCGTGGGCGGGATCGAGGCCGAAGCGGCCATGCTGGGGCAGCCGGTCTCGATGCTGATTCCCGACGTCGTCGGGTTCAAGTTTCACGGAGCGCTGCCTCCGGGCACCACGGCCACCGACCTGGTGCTTACCGTGACGGAGATGCTCCGCAAGAAGAAGGTCGTTGGGAAGTTCGTGGAGTTTCATGGAGCTGGGCTGTCGTCGCTGTCCCTGGCGGATCGGGCGACCATCGCCAACATGTCGCCTGAGTACGGCGCCACGATGGGCTTCTTTCCGGTCGACGCCGAAACGCTGAAGTACCTCCGGCTCAGCGGTCGCGATGAGTCGCGTGTGCAATTGGTCGAGTCCTACTGCCGCGAGCAGGGACTCTTCCGCACGGACGCGACGCCGGATCCCGTATTCACCGATTCGATCGAGCTGAACCTTTCCACGGTGGTGCCGAGCCTGGCGGGGCCGAAGCGGCCACAGGACCGGGTCCCGCTCTCGCAGTCGAAGGAGATGTTCATCGCTGCGCTGGCCGCCGAGCGCGAGCGTATCGAGGTCGCTGCCGCTCCGGTTCCGGTGACGGCGGCCAACGAAACAGCGGTCGCGAAGGCGCGCATGGATGCCGAGGGCGCGGCCCAGGCGCACGAAGAGCATTCGGTGGTGCTGACGATCAACGGAGAGGAGTGCGTGCTGCGGCATGGGTCGGTCGTGATAGCCGCCATCACCAGTTGCACGAACACGTCGAATCCATCGGTCATGCTCGCGGCGGGTCTTCTCGCCCGGAAGGCAGTGAAGCTGGGACTTCGCAGCAGGCCATGGGTCAAGACATCGCTGGCGCCGGGCTCCAAAGTCGTGACCGAGTACTTCAACCGGTCCGGCGTGCTGTCGGACCTCGAGAAGCTCGGGTTTGGCGTCGTCGGATACGGATGCACGACCTGCATCGGAAACTCGGGACCGTTGCCCGACGCGGTGTCACGGGCGATCGACGATGGACAATTGGTGGTGGCCGCGGTGCTTTCCGGCAACCGCAATTTCGAGGGACGCATCAATCCGCAGACGCGGTTCAACTACCTGGCGTCTCCGCCACTCGTCGTCGCGTATGCGCTGGCCGGCCGGATGGACATCGACCTCGAGCGCGAACCGTTAGGCGTCGGGACCGACGGCCCCGTCTTCCTGCGCGACATCTGGCCCTCGCCCACCGAGGTGGAGGACGAGGTGCTGCGCTCGGTGAAACGGGAGATGTTCCAGTCACAGTACGCCAACGTGTTCGAGGGCGACGAGCAGTGGCGCTCCCTGCCGGTTCCCCCCGGTGATCGCTACGCCTGGAGCGCTGCGTCCACCTACGTGAAGAACCCGCCGTACTTCGAGGGAATGACCGCGACCCCGCCGGGCATCCGTCCGATCACGGGCGCGCGGGTCCTCGCGATGTACGGGGACTCCATCACGACCGACCACATTTCTCCCGCCGGATCCATCGCCGAGAAGAGCCCGGCCGGCCAGTGGCTGCTGGCCCAGGGCGTGGCGAAGAAGGACTTCAACTCCTACGGCGCGCGCCGCGGCAACCACGAAGTCATGATGCGGGGCACGTTCGCCAACATCCGCATTCGCAACGAGCTGGTGCGCGGCAAGGAAGGTTGGTGGACGGCGACTACACCGGATGGGGAGGCGGTGCCGCTGTACGACGTGGCCAGGAACCTGCAATCGCGCGGTGTTCCCCTGCTGGTCATCGCCGGCAAGGAATACGGCACCGGCTCATCCCGCGACTGGGCCGCGAAGGGCCCGGCGTTGTTAGGCGTTCGCGCCGTGATCGCCGAGTCGTTCGAGCGCATCCACCGCTCGAACCTGGTGGGCATGGGCGTGCTGCCGCTGGAGTTCACGGGTGGCGCCACCCGCCTTTCGCTGGGGCTGACGGGCTTCGAGGAGTACCGTATCGATGGCCTGAGCGACGGGATGGCGGCGCGCGCCACGCTCACCGTGGTGGCGAAGCATGACGGCGGGGAGACGCGCTTCGCGGTGCGCTCGCGCATCGACACCCCCGAGGAACTCAACTACTACACGCACGGCGGAATCCTGCCTTACGTCCTGAGGCAGCTCGTCGGTCGCGCCGGTTGAATGCCTGCCTGATCGCCAACCCCGCGGCCGGTCGCGGCCGCGGGGCTCGCCGTCTTCCGCGGGTCCGGGAGGCGCTCGCCGCCGCCGGCATTCACGACGTCCGGCTGACGCGCGGTCCGGGCGACGAGCGCGACCTGGCGGTGCGGGCTGCGGCTGACGGCATCGATACCATCGTTGCGTTAGGCGGTGACGGGACCTGGGGCAACGTGGCGCGGGGAATCATCGACTCCGGACGCGATGCCAGGCTCGTTCCCATCGCGGCCGGGACCGGAAACGACTTTCCTCACGCCCTTCAGCTGCCGGCCGATGACCCGGTCGCCATGGCGCGCATCGCGGCGGGCAACGCGTCGGTGCGTGTCGACCTGGGTTGGGCGAATGACATCGCGTTTCTGAACGTCGCGGGCCTTGGCCTGGAGACCGAGGTGCTGCGCTCGGCGCGACGCGTACGTGCCTTCAGTGGAGCGATGGTCTACGTGGCGGCGGCACTTCCGTTGTTGCGCTCGTATCCCGGCCTCCAGGCGTCCATCCAGTTCGAGGATGAGCCGGCAAGCCCGGTCCTTCCGTTCTGCGCGATTGTCGCCTCGAACGGGCCGCGGTTTGGCGGCGGCTTTCGCGTTGCGCCCGGGGCCACGGTCACCGACGGGAAGATCGACCTGATTTCGGTCCAGGACGCTACCTCGTGGCGGCGATTGCAGCTCTTCCTCCGCGCCCGGCTCGGCACCCATATCGGCCAGCCGGAGGTTGAGCGTCGGTCCGCAACGAGGCTGACGATTCAGTTCACCGAGCCGCCCCTGCTCGACGCCGACGGGGAACTCCACACGCTGCGCTCGACGGAGCTCCGAGTGCGAGTTGATGCAGGTGCGATCCGAGTTGGAGTGGACGGATGACACCACTTCCGCCATCCCGCATCCCGCCAGCATCTTTCGTTCTTCAAGATTTTCAGGAGCGCTGATGACTCACTCTCGTTGGGCCACGTTGGTCGCCGCCGCTCTCATCGGCGTCCCCCTCGCCGCCCACACCCAGCAGCCCGCGCCGCCGCCCGAAGTCGGGCCAAAGGTCGGCGAGATGGCGCCGGACTTCGAGTTCACCGGAATCACGCGGTACGGGAAGCTCGCCAACGCGCACAAGCTGTCGGACTTCCGCGGCCAGACCGTCGTTCTCGCCTTCTTCCCGAAAGCGCGAACGCGTGGTTGAACGGTCCAAATGGAGGCGTACCGTGATCAGTATGCCACGATCTTCAACAACGGACGCGGTGTCGTCGTGCTCGGGATCAGTGTCGACCCCGACACCACGCTCATCAACTGGTTCCGCGAGCTCGAGACGCCCGTCATGGTCATGGGCGATACGGACGCGAGAGTGAGCCGGATGTACCAGGCACATAATGAAACCAGCAAGACGAACAGCCGGCATCTGTACGTGATCGACAAAACCGGGCGAGTCACCTACAAGACCCTCCCCTTCCGCGTCATGGCGCAGGATGCCTACACCGAGCTGGAGAACGAAATCGATAAACTCAACCCGCCACCCAATCCGCCGGGCGGCACGCCCTGAATGCACAGTCGCCCCGGCCCTGCGCCGGGGCGACGTGTCTCTGGAATGGTCCCGATCGAGCCTCACGACTTCCTGACGCGAGTCTACCGCGCCGCGATTGCCGCCGCCGACCCTCGCCAGGCGACTCGTCAGGCGGTCGGTGCCCTTCAGGACCTCATCGGGCCGGTGTGGCTGATCGCGGCCGGCAAGGGCGCGCACCGCATGGCATCGGGCGCGATGGAAGCCCTCCGGGATCGCAACGTGCCTGTCGCCGGCGGACTCGTCGTGGCCAACACGCCTGACGAGACCGCGACCCACGGCCTCGAGGCAATCGAGGGAGACCATCCGATTCCGGGTGCGTCGTCGTTCGAGGCCGCAGACCGTGTCAGCGCGCTCGCCGCCGGCACGAACGGCGACAGCGATGCGATCGTGCTCATTTCGGGCGGAGCCACCAGCCTGATCGCCGGTCCGGTCCGGGGCGTCAGGGAGAGGGAGTTGCAGGAGACGTTTTCAGCGCTGCTCGCCTCCGGCGCCGACATCGAGCTCATGAATGCGGTCCGCAAGCGTCTGCTGCGATTCGGCGCTGGTCGTCTCGCGATCGCACTGAACAGCCGCCGGGTGCACTGCCTGATTGCATCCGACGTCGTCGGCAACGACCCCGCATCCATCGCGTCCGGTCCTTGCGTCGCCGACACGAGCACCGCGCATGAGACGCGCGTTCGAGCGCGCAAGGCAGGCGCCTGGGAGGCCCTCCCGGCTGCCGTGCGTGCGCATATCGACGCGATGGCTGATGGACGTCTGCCGGATGTTCCTCCTCGCGACCACCCGAGGTTCGCCTCGACCTCCGCGCAGGTGATACTGGATCGCACCGACGCTGAACGCGGCGCCGCCAGCTCTGCCGCCAACCTCGGCGCCGCTGTCGAGGTCCGCCTGGATCCCCTGTCGGGCGAGGCGTCCGACGCCGGCAGGGAGTTCGCAAGCCAATTGCTCACCCGCGAGCGCAACAACATCGAGTGCGTCATCTGGAGCGGCGAGACCACCGTCAGTCTCGGCCGAAAACCGGGGAGCGGAGGGCGTTGCCAGGAGTTCGCGCTGGGGTGTGCGATGTCGTTCGAGGCAGCGGGTTCAGTGGCTCGAGGCATTGCGGTGCTCGCCGCCGGAACCGACGGTCGCGATGGACCCACCGATGCGGCCGGCGCGATCATCGACGCCACGACCTGCGCGGAGATGCGACGCAACGGCGTCGACCCCGTCGCCGCGCTTGGCGCCCACGACTCCTACCGCGCGCTGGAAGGCGCCGGCGCGCTCTTGAAGACCGGACCAACTGGCACGAATGTCAACGATCTCGTGATTGCATTGCTGTCCTGATGTTCCCGATGGCCCCGCGAACTGCTGAAACGCGAATCTTCGCGGAGATCGCGAATGCACGCGGATGGATCCGTGAAGATTCGCCTGATTCGCGGTCATCCGCGTCTCCGCTGGTCGCGGGCTCTCCACGCGCGTCCGACATTTGACATCCTCATTCACATGCTTGCGTACGTGTTCTGGCACTGGAAACGCGTCGGCGTTCAGGTTCGCGAGTACGAATCGCGACTGCGCCAGTTCCACGAGGCACTCACGCACTCACCGCCCGACGGATTCACCTGGTCGTGGTCAGCCGCGCTCAAGACGGCGACATGGGCCAATGACGGAAACGAGGCTTACGAAGACTGGTACCTCGTGACGGGGAGCGCCGCACTCGATCCACTCAACGACGCGGCGATCACTGCTTCGCGGCAGATCCCACACGACGACGCAGCTGCGGTGGCCGCGGGAGGCACCGCCGGTCTTTACCGACTTCGAGCAGGGCGTGCATTCCGCGCGCCGGGTGTTGCCCACTGGTTCGCCAAGCCGAAGGGCTGGTCGTACGAGAAGCTGCTGGATGAGTTGCGCCCACTCATGACCGGTGACGTCGCGTTGTGGGGACGCCAGATGACCCTCGCGCCAGCCCTCGAGTTCTGCCTGCACGCGAACGAGACCATGAACCTCCCGGCGGGAATCGACGCACAGTCGATCCCGCTGCGCTCCGTCTTTCCCGAAGGCGCGTAATCGGTCAGCTTCCTGCGCATGGCACGACCTCCATTCACCGTCGGACTGATCCAGGATGCCGCCGGTTCCGACCTCGCGGCAAACCTCGCCAGCTCCGTCAGCGCGATCAGAGAGGCGCACCGGCGCGGAGCGCAGGTCATTTGCCTCAAGGAACTCTTCAACGCGCCGTACTTCTGCAAGTCACTGCGCGTCGAACACTTCACCATTGCCGAGCCGATTCCCGGACCGACCACTGAAGCGCTCGCCGGGCTGGCGGCCGAGCTCGAGGTCGTGCTGGTTGTTCCGCTCTACGAGCGACAGGCCTCCGGACTCTACCGGAACTCGGCGGCCATCATCGACGCCGACGGTTCACTGCTTGGCGTGTATCGCAAGATGCACATCCCCCATGACCCGCTGTTCGAGGAGAAGTACTACTTCGCGCCTGGCGACGCCGACGACACGGCGCCCGGCGTCGACGGCGCCTGGCGGGGCTCGCACGGATTCCGGGTCTGGCGGACTCGTTATGCAGACATTGGCGTGCTGATCTGCTGGGACCAGTGGTATCCCGAGGGCGCCAGGATCACGGCGCTGCTGGGCGCGGACATCCTGTTCTATCCGACGGCCATCGGTTGGCATCCGGCCGAGCGCGAGGAAATGGGCGCCGCCCAGGTCGACGCCTGGCGGACGATGCAGCGCGCGCACGCGATCGCGAACGGCGTCTACGTGGCAGCCCCCAATCGCGTGGGATTCGAGCCGGAGCCGAACACGAACGGCCTCCAGTTCTTCGGCCACTCCTTCATCTCTGATCCGTTCGGGCGCGTGCTTACCGAGGCAGGTGAGACGCCGGAAGTGCTCGTCGCCACGTGTGATCCGGCGGTTGTAGAGGACACGAGACGGAACTGGCCCTTCTTCCGCGACCGGCGCGTGGATGCGTACGGGGGCATCCTGAGCCGGTACCTGGCGTGAGCCGGGGATCGGGAATCGGGAATCGGGAATCGGCGAACGACGCATCTCCCATCTCCCATCTCCCATCTCGACTGCGAATGCCCGCTGAATGGGCGCGGCACTCGGCCACCTGGATCGCCTGGCCTCACCACGAACCGGATTGGCCGGGCAAACTCGACGCGATTCCGTGGGTCTACGCCGAGATCGTGCGGGTGCTGCACCGGCATGAGCGAGTCGAGATCCTCTGCCATGACGAGGCGGTCCTGGAGAGCGCCCGCGCCAAGCTCAGCACCCACGGCTGTGACCCGGACGGATATCGGCTGCATCGGGTCCCGACCGATCGTGTCTGGCTTCGCGATTCCGCGCCCACTTTCGTTCACGAGAGCGACGGCGGCGTCGCACTGGTCAACTGGTCGTTCAATGCGTGGGCCAAGTACGACAACTACGAGCGCGACCTTGCCGTGGGCGCCGCCGTTGAGACGATCACCGGTTACCGGCGTCTCGAGCCCAGGCGGCCGGATGGAGGACTGCTCGTCCTCGAGGGAGGCGCCATCGAGGCCAACGGGTCAGGCCTTCTCATGGTGACCGAGGAGTGCCTGTTGTCACCAGTGCAGGAGCGGAACCCCGGACTTGATCGCGTCGACTACGAGCGCGCGTTCCACGACTGGCTCGGAATTGACCACACGATCTGGCTCGGCGAAGGCTGCGAGGGAGACGACACGCACGGCCACATCGACGATATTGCGCGCTTCGTGAGCGCCGATACCGTGGTGCTGGCCGTCGAGAACGACCCGTCGGACGATGAGAATCACCGGCGCTCGATGGACAACCTGCGGCGGCTGGAGGGAGGCGGAGCGCCACCACTGCGGATCCTCCAACTGCCATACCCACGTCCGGTCTTCATGGACGGGCAGCGCCTGCCGGCGAGCTATGCCAATTTCTATATCGCCAATGACGTCGTCATCGTCCCTACGTTCAACGACCCCAAGGACCGCGTCGCACTCGGAGTACTCGCCGACTGCTTCCCGGACCGTGAGGTCTGCGGGATTCATTCAGTGGACCTCGTCTGGGGACTCGGCACGCTGCATTGCCTCACCCAGCAGGAACCGTCGGCGCGACTTGCCGGGTAGCCGTGTCTGCGGCGGACTCGAATCGTCAGTACAACGATCAAACCTGATAAGGCAGGAACACGGATGCCACGGATGTCGCGAATGGCCACGAACCCTTCGTCGATGAGAATCGGGACGCTCCTGTCGGTCCTGGCCCTCGCGGCCGCGTGTACCTCCACCGAGCGCGGCGCAGCACCAGCCGGTGATATCGGAGGGACGCTCCTCATCGCGCTGCCGGTCGAACCATCCACGCTCATGCCCCCGCTCATTTTTCTGGCGCATGAGAAGGAAATCGCGGACCAGATCTTCGATTACCTCGCCGAGATGGGTCCGGACCTCAACACGCTTGGCGACGCCGGATTCACGCCGCGGTTGGCCGAATCCTGGCAATGGTCCAGTGACTCGCTGTCCATTGCATTCCGCCTGAATCCGCGGGCGCGCTGGCATGACGGACGCGCCGTCACGGCAAACGACATCCGTTTCACGGTCGACCTGATCAAGGACCCCATTGTGGGTGCCCGGGGCGCTTCCGCGTTGGCCGATGTCGACTCGGTTTCGGTGCCGGACTCGCTCACGGCCGTGGTCTGGTTCGGGCGTCGATCGCCGGAGCAGTTCTACAACATCGCGAACAACGTCATGGTCGCGCCCGAGCACCTCCTGCGCGGCGCGGACCGGGCGAAGCTCGACGCGCATCCATTCGCCCGCAATCCCACGGGTTCGGGCCCGTTCCGGTTCGTGCGCTGGGACGCCCGTTCCGTCGTCGAGGTGGCCGCCGATACGGGCTTTTACCTCGGACGACCGCTGCTCGACCGTGTGATCTGGGTTCTCAATCCGGACCCCAGCGCCGCGCTGGTGAACGTCCTCGCCGGAGAAGTCGACCTGTTCGAAATTATCACCCCGGACGGCATGTCGCGCGTGGCGGCGCAGAATCTGGTGCGGGCGGTGCCGTACGCGAACCCGAACTACGGCTACCTGGGCTTCAACTTTCGGGACCCGAAGAACCCGGAGCGTCCTCACCCGCTGTTCCGCGACCGCGAAGTGCGGCGCGCTGTGGCCATGGCGACCGATCGCCGGGTGCTGATGAAGAACGTGTACGATTCACTCGCGTACCTTGGCGCGGGGCCGTTCTCCCGCATGATCGCCACGGCGGACACCGGCCTGGCCATGCTTCCGTACGACTCGGCCGGCGCCGACCGGCTCCTCGATTCGTCAGGCTGGCGGGACACGGATGGCAACGGTGTCCGCGAGAAGGGCGGCCGTCCGCTCCGATTCGGCATCTTGGTCCCGTCGAGCAGCCTGGCGCGTCGCCGCTACGCCGAACTGATTCAGGCGCAGCTCAAGCCGCACGGCGTGCAGGTAGACGTCGATGTCGCGGACATGAGCGTGGTCATTGGGCGCATGTACAGCAGCCAGTTCGACGCCCTCCTGAACAGCTGGCTCACCGAGCCTTCTCCCAGCGGAGTGCGCGACTCCTGGCACACCATGCCTCTCGCCAGCCGCGCCTCGAACCTGCAGCTCTACGGCAACGCCGCCGTCGACGCCGCCATCGACAGTGCGATGATCGAACCAGATCCGGTCCGCAGCCGCGCACACTACCGGAACGCCTACCAGGGAATACTTGACGACGCCGCGGGAGTCTGGCTGTACGAGAACCGCTACTTCATGGCGCTCAACAGTCGTGTGCAGCCGGTTTTCAGGGGCGCCGACTCATGGTGGCGACACCTCCGACTCTGGTCCATTCCAGCGGCGAACAGGCTCCCGCGGGACGCCCGATAGGCGGCACACAAGCCGCTAAGACGCAAAACGTTACGGGCTGAGCACGTCGCGGCTGTTCCCGACTCTATGGTCGTTGCGGGGGGAGTGGGGCTGCGTCTTTAGACGGAGCCCTCGTCACGTTCCCAGCCGCTCAACAAATGCGTCGCACCCTCCTCGTGCCGTTCCAACTATTCTCGCAACGCGGTTCATGGCAAGCCTATACGCGCCAGCGCTTGGTGAAACAAGTTGGAACGGCACTCGTCGCCCTGCTCGGCGTCCTTGCCTGTTCGCGTACGTCGGCACCCGTGTACATCGGGGTTGCCGGCCCGTGGAAGGAAGCGTTCGGGCGAATGAACAAACAGGGGATCGATCTCGCGCTTGCCGAGATCAACGCGCGCGGCGGCGTACGCGGCCGCCCGCTTCGCCTGGTTGAACGCGACGACGATGGAATCGGATCCAGGGCCGCCGCCATCGCCGGCGAGTTCGTGGCTAACCGGAGCATCGTCGCCGTCGTGGGGCACGTGACATCAGGCGCCATGATGGCCGCCGCTCCCGTGTACCAGCAGGGACTCGCCGCGATCGCGACGACCGCCAGCTCGCCCGACCTCAGCGGCATCTCCGAGTGGGCGTTCCGCGTGATCACTTCGGATTCCGCGAATGGCATCGACATGGCGCGGTTCGCGACCGCTCGCGGATTCCGGCGCGTGGCGATCCTGTACGAAAACGACGCCTACGGACGCGGGCTGGCCGAGTCGTTCCGCAACGGATACAACGGCCAGGTCGTAGCGATGGATCCGATTCCTTCCGACGGCAGTTCCCTCGAACCATACGTGTCATACCTCCGTGTTCGAGCGCCGGATCTCGTCTTTGTCGCCGGCACCGACGCGTCGGGCAAGACCTTCCTGAGAGAGGCTCGACGGCAGGCGCTCAACGCCGCGTACATGGGCGGCGATGGATGGACCCCGCTCGCGCTCGATACGGCTCTCGCCGAAGGCGCGTTTGTCGGCGCCCCATTCTCGGCTGAAGACCCACGCGGCGAAGCGCAGCGCTTTGTGCGCGCCTACCGTGATCGCTACCACGAGGACCCGGACGGAAACGCCGCGCTCGCGTACGACGCCACGATGCTGCTGGCGAGCGCGATCGAGCATGTCGGGCCGTCGCGCTCGGCGATTCGCGAATGGCTTGCGGACCTTGCGTTTTCGGAGCCGCACGCCGGCGTGACCGGGCTGATTGCATTCCGGCCAAGCGGCGACGTCATCGGGCGCGGCATCGTGATGACGCGCGTGCGCGGTGGCTCGTTGGTGGTCGAACGAGGAGGGGCGGGCTCATGACCTCCCGCGTCGTTCGTTTCCGCAGCATCCGGCAGCGGCTCCTCACCGGGTTCTGGCTCCTGGTCGGTCTCTTCGTCGCGGCCGGTCTGATCGCCCGGGCCTCGATGCTCACGATGTCAACGCTGATCGGGGAAACGCTCTCCGAAGTTCGCGAGGACGGGCAGCAGGCGTCGCGCCTTTCCGCCAGTGTCTCGCAGGAACTTGCCGCCGCCGCCCGCTACCTGCAGGCGCGTGATTCGGTTTCACAAGCGGACTTCCGGCAATTCGCCAGCGAGGCGCACCGCGCTCAACGTGAGATGTACCTCAACCGGGGTCAGGCCGGAGACGAGCTCGCGCTGATCGCAAGCGTCGAGGCCACCCTTTCGTCCATCGAGACGCACTACGCGATGGCGCATCGGCTGTCTGACCTTGGCCGCCGCGAGGAATCGGATCGCGTGGCGGGCCTCGCCCGAAACATGGTCGACACGCTCACCCGCGATCTGGATCAGCTTGCACTGCTCAAGTCGCGAGTCGTGTCCGAAGCGTCCCGCGCGCTCCGTATCGACGTGGAACGACGCGCGATGTGGATGCTCGTGGCGATTGCCGTCTCGGTCGTACTCGGCCTGTTGGTCGTGTTCAGCACCGTGAACTGGATTTCCGAGCCCATGCGCCGGCTGGTGACACATGCCCGCGCGCTCAGCAGTGGCAACTTCGGCGCGCGCACCGAGGGAGAAATGCCCGGCGAGTTTCGCGAGTTGGCCGAGGCGATGAACGGAACCGCCGACTCGCTGGCCCGCGTGGTCGCGGTCGCCAACACGACGGCCGACGACGTGGCCAGTTCAGCGAGGGACCTGGCGAATGTCACCGAGCAGATCTCGGCCTCGGCCACGCAGATGGCCTCGTCGATGACCGAGGTGTCAACCGGCGCCGAAAGCCAGGTGCGTCAGCTCAAGTCGGTGGACGAGGCGCTGCGATCGATCCGGTCAAACGCCGACGAAATGCGTGCGGGATCGGGCGAAGTCACCAACCTGGCCGGCGCGATCGGAGAATCGGCGCGGGCCCGGCGCACGGAAATCGAGCGCGCCTTGAGCATTCTGGGTTCCGTGCGCAGCACCGTCCAGGACGCGGCCCGTGAAGTGGTGGCGCTCAACAGCACGGCCGAGGACATCAACCGCTTCGTGGCCACCGTCAGCCGCATCGCGGAGCAGACGGACCTTCTGGCGCTGAATGCGGCCATCGAGGCGGCGCGCGCCGGAAACGCAGGACGTGGATTTGCCGTCGTTGCCGACGAAGTGCGCAAGCTGGCGGAGCAGGCGCAGCTCGCCGCGGAAGACGTGGTTAATTTGACGCAGGTCGTGACGGCGCGTGTCTCGTCGACGACTCGCGCCATGGAGGCCGGGGTCGCCAACGTCGGCGAAATCGAGACAGTCTCGCGAAACATCGACTCGGCGCTGGACGCGATCACGTCGGCGGCTGAGAGGACGCGCACGGCGGCCGGTGACGTGGCAATGCGCGCCGAGCGGAATGCCGCCATTGTCGCGACCGCGGCTGAGGGAGTGCAGTCGATCGCAAAGACAGCCGAAGGTCATGCCGCCGCGGCCCAGCAGGTCAGCGCGGCCACGCAGGAACAGAGCGCGGCGTGTGAGCAGATGAGCTCGGCCTCGACCCAGCTCAGGCACGGGTCCGAGCAGCTCCGGGAGCTGGTGGGGGCCTTGAAAGGCTAGATGTGAGATGGGAGACGTGAGATAACCTGCCCATCCGATCGGATCGGATTCGATCGGAAAGCATTTTTTCTCAATTCTCCCATCTCCCATCTCAAGTCTGTGGCTCCATCTTTCAGGGCCATGACGGAAGCACACTCCTCTCCCCGACCCGCCGTCCTGCTCCTCAGCGGCGGGCTCGACTCTACCACGCTGCTTGCGCTGGCCGTGCGGCAGGGGTTCCTGGTTCATGCGCTGTCGTTCCGGTATGGCCAGCGTCATGAACTCGAGATCCAGGCCGCCACCCGTGCCGCTGAGCGACACAAGGCGCTGCGGCACGTGGTGCTGGACATCGACCTTCAGACGTTCGGCGGGTCGGCGCTCACCGGCGGTGGCGTGATTCCCAAGGATCGGCCGCTGGACGAGGGCGAGATTCCCGTCACGTATGTGCCCGGCCGGAACACGATCTTCCTGGCCTACGCAATGGCGTGGGCTGAGGTGTTAGGCGCCACCGACATTTTCATCGGCGTGAACTCGCTGGACTACTCCGGTTATCCGGATTGCCGGCCCGAATACGTCGAGTCGTTCGAGCGAATGGCCAGTCTCGCGACGCGCGCCGCCGTCTCGGGGAATCGACTCGTGATCCACGCGCCGCTCATCCGGATGACGAAGCGCGAGATCATCGAGCTCGGCCTGTCGCTTGGCGTGGACTTCGCTGAGACCATCAGCTGTTACGATCCATCACCCGACGGAGCGGCCTGCGGCCACTGCGACGCCTGCCAGTTGCGCCTGAGAGGGTTCGCCGAAGCCGGGGCGACGGATCCCGCTCGTTATGCGGCTGGCGCGCTCGGTTGATGTATACGGTTCGCGAGATCTTCTACTCGCTCCAGGGTGAGGGAGCGCGGACCGGCCGTCCCGCCGTGTTCTGCCGGTTCAGCGGCTGCAACCTGTGGACGGGACGCGAGGCTGATCGGGAGAGTGCGGTCTGCCGCTTCTGCGACACGGAGTTCGTGGGCGTCGGGCCGGACGGAGGGAAGTTCGGCACGGCCAGGGAACTCGCCGAGGCCGTGCGCGCTGCCTGGCAGGGCAATGGACGCGGCCGGCCGTACGTGGTGTGTACTGGTGGCGAGCCGCTCCTGCAGCTGGATCGCGACGCAATCGACGCTTTCCACGCGGCCGGCTTCGAGGTGGCGGTCGAGACGAACGGCACCTGCCGGCCGGCGGAGGGCATCGACTGGATGACGGTCAGCCCGAAGGCGGAAGCCACCACGATCCTCACCCGTGGCGACGAGTTGAAGCTCGTGTATCCCCAGGAGGGCGCGCCGCCGGAACGCTACGCTGACTGGGATTTCAGCGAATTCTATCTCCAGCCGATGGATGGTCCGGACGTCGAGGCCAATACACGCGCCGCCATGGAGTACTGCCTGCATCATCCGCAGTGGCGGCTGAGCCTCCAGACGCACAAGATGCTGGGGATCAGATAGGAGATGGGAGATGGGGGAATCGAGATAGACTGCGACTACAGATAAGGTCTGATCGCCACCAGGACTGTTTCCGATCAATGATCCGAACGGATCGGATGGCAGTTTGTCTCAGATCTCCCATCTCCCATCTCACGTCCGTTTCCGAATATGGAATTATTCGCGGAATTCAGTTTTGAGGCCGCCCACCGGCTGCCTAACGTCCCGCCGGACCACAAGTGCGCGCGGCTGCACGGGCACTCATTTCACATGCGGGTCACCGTCACCGGGCCGGTCGATCCGAAGTTGGGCTGGGTGATCGATTTCGCCGACGTCAAGAAGGCCTTCACGCTGGTGGGAGCGGCCCTGGATCACCGGTACCTCAATGAGATCGAGGGGCTGGAGAATCCCACCAGCGAAGTTCTGGCCCGCTGGATCTGGGACCGGGTCAAGCCCTCCCTGCCACTCCTGAGCGCGGTGGAGATCCGGGAGACCTGCACCGCGGGCTGCGTTTACCGCGGCTCCTGAGTCGCCTGGAGCTGGCGCCGTCAGGATGAGATTACGGTTGCCACTGCATCCCGGCACGCCGGAGGAACGCGGCTACGACATCCGCCATTGAGGAGTCGGCCTGCCAATCAACCGTTTCCAGCGAGTCCTCGCGATAGGCGTACAGTTCGTTCCTCCCGTTCGCGTGGCGGATCCAGTGATACTGCCCGTTGACGATTGACGTCATCGGGCCATCCGTGGCAGGATCCCCTTTTCTCCCTTGGGGATGTCGCTCGATCCACGACACCGCGTACGCGGAATCACCTCCCAGGGAACCTTCCCAGGACGGCCGCAGGCTCTGCCCGAGCAGTTCCGCGGGATCCAGCCCAAGCAGATCCAGCACGGTTGCCGGCACCGCAGACAGAGGCACCGGAGCATCCACGGTCAGCCCGGCCGGGACACCTCCGGGAGCGCGGAGCAGGAACGGTACATGGATCGTGTTCATGTACAGCGAGTTGCCATGATTGACCAGACCGTGCTCACCGAACTGTTCGCCATGATCCGAGACGACGATGACGATGGTCCTGTCAAGGACACGACGCTGGCGCAGGGTGTCGAACAGCCGGCCGAGCTGGTCATCCATATACGCGATCGACGAATCGTAAGTATCGTGGTCGGATCCGCTCGTGCCATACTTCGGAGTCCAACCCGGCGGCTCTACGTAAGGATTGTGCGCGTCGAACAGGTTGACGAAGGCGAAGAAGCGCCGGCCTTTGATCGACTCCTGCCATCGGAGAAAGTGATCACTGATTTCTGCGGCTGGCCGTCGGTCGTGAATGAGATGCCTGTCCAGCTTGAGCTCGAATGCCTTGAGCGCGCGCCAGCGGCCTGGCCAGTCATCAGCTCTGAGGAACCCGCTCACCACCGGTATCTGCGCCAAGGAAGACGTCCAGACGATCTCTTTCACAGACACGGCGTGGTCATCCCAGCGGGAAAAGCCCTGCGACAAACCGGTCTCCCAGGTCGTATAGAACGTGTTGGCGGTAAAACCAGCTGACACGTATCCGTGCCGGCCGAGCACTTCGGCGAGCGTCACCACGGAATCACTCAGCGAACGCTGCCAACCCACGAGGGCGGCACGCGTGTCGATCCCCGTGAACAGGCTCGCATGCGTGGGCAGCGTCCATGACGCGGGCGCGATGGCGCGGGTGAAGCGAACTCCTTCCTCGGCGAACCGCGCCAGCTGTGGCGTGTTGTCGCGGAAGTAGCCGAACAAACCCATGTCCGCCGCGCGCACCGTGTCGAGAATGATGAGCAACACGTTGGGCTGATCTGCCGACTCCGGCGCCGCCGCGCCACGAGCGCGCGCCTCTGCCATCAGCGGCAAACCACGAACAGCCACCGAGGCAGCGAACAGGAGGCTGGCGAGCGCTGCGGCGACGTAACCCGTGAGGGTTACCGCCCGGCGCCGATGGGCTGCGTACAGGAACGCCAGTCGGATGGCCAATCCAAGCGACAACGCCAGCAAGGCCAGCGGATGGATGGCGCGGACGGCGAAGAGCAGTATCCCAAACAGCGCCATCGCTGTGGGGATCACGATGACCACCCGCCACGACACGAGCCGGGGCCACAGGCGCACGAGGCCCGCCGCCAGCAGCGTCGCGGGCAGGATGAATCCAGCGAACGACAGCGGCGCCATCCAGGCGACGTCGCGTGTCTCCGAGCTGAACGCGTGCATGACGAATACGCGCCAAACGACATACGTCGCCTGACCCGCTCCGGCGAAAAGCGCTGCCGCCACGGCCACGAGGAGTGCCTCGGCAATCCTGATCGTTCCGCTTGTGGATGCCGCGTCGGTGGTCACGTCCTTGGTCGTGCCTGTGTAAAGGGAGGACGGGCGCGGGCGCCCCGAGCCTTTCGGGTCACGCCCATTCACCCGTTACTGGCCGCGCTGCTCACCTGATCTCGGCGCTGCGACGATAGTTATCCCCCAGCAGGTGCTCGGCAAAATACTCCATGAGCATCCGGTTGAAGTACGGCTGATAGTCGCCATACCCGTGCGGCTTGCCGGGAAGCAGGATGAAGTCGAATCGCTTGTTGGCCTTGATGAGCGCGTTCACCAGCCGGATCGTCCCGCCAGGATGCACGTTGTTGTCCATGTCGCCCGTGGCGAGCAACAGCTTGCCCTTCAGGTTCGGCGCCAGCTCGATGTTCGTCGGGACCTTGATCTCGTACTTCAGCGAGTCATCGACGAATCCGGTGTCTGCTGACGTGGCCGTGGCCGGACCCCGGCCATTGGCCGCCCGCCTGTTACGTGCAGAGTCCGCCCGGGCCGCCACGGTTCGCAGCCCGTGATATTGCTCGCTCCAGTTCTGGTTGTAGATGTTGTTGTCGTGGTTGCCTGACGAGGACACGCCGACCTTGAAGAAGTCGTTGTAGGGCGGGAGCATGAGCGCCGCCGCGGTCAGGAACCCGCCGCCGGAGTGCCCGTAGATCCCGACGCGGTCGATGTCGATGAACGAGTGCCGCGCCGCCAGTTGCTCGATGCCCGCTTTCTTGTCCGCCAGCGCGTAGTCCCGGAGGTTGTAGTAACTGAAGTTCTGGTAGGCGTTCGAGCGCAAGGGACTCCCGCCGCGGTTCCCGATCTGGATCACGATGAAACCGAGTTGCGCGAGTTGCTGTTGCACGCCCCCGGCATTGAACGTCGTGTTCACCTGCTCGGTCTGGGGGCCCGGGTACACGTGCGCCACGATCGGGTACTTCTTCGTGGAGTCGAAGTCGAACGGCTTCCACATGTTGCCGTAGATGTCGGTGACGCCATCGGCGGCCTTCACCACGAACGGCTCGGGTGGCCGCCAAGCCAGTTCCTTGAGCGCGGTGACGTCCGTCGCTTCGAGCTCCATCACGACCGCACCGGTCCCGTCGCGGATGACCGATTTCGTCGGAGCATTCACCCGCGAGAAGTTGTCGACGACGTACCTGCGGGTTGGCGAGAGCGTCGGGGCGTGGTTGAAGTCTCCGGCGTCCACCAGCCCGAAGCCGGAGCCGTCGGCGTTCACGCGGTACGTGTGCCTGTAATACGGATTCTCGCCGGGCTCGCGGCCGACACCGCTCAGCCAGATCACACCACCGACCGAGTCGACCTGTACGATCTGATCGGCGCGCCACGTGCCTGACGTGAGCGGCCGCTTGTAGGTCCCGTGGTGATCGTAGAGGTAGTAGTGTCCCCATCCGGCCCGTTCCGACCACCAGATCATGTCGCCGCCCCCCCGCACGTAGCGCGGTTGCTGGGACTCGAGGTTCGCGTTGACGATGGCATCCGTGAGCACCGTCTTCGTTGCGCCGGAGGCGAGGTCGATCTCGACGAGCTCGAGCTGGCGCTGCGGGCGGTCGCGCCTGACGAGGCGAAGCTTCGAGGAGCCGGTCGTCCAGTGCGTGTAGAACAGCCGCTGGTCACGCCACTTCTTCACGTTCACCGGCTTAGCCGCCGGCTCTCCGCGACGGTACACGTGCAGTTCCTGCTGAGACACGTTCTCTTCACCGGGCATGGCGTACGTGTACGAGGACAGGGACGGCCGCGGCTCGGTCAGCACGTTGACCAGATACAGCTCCTTCACCTTCCGGGAGTCGTTGCGGAGGGTGAAGAACGCCCTGGAATCCGGCGACCATGTCACGTTAGGCCGCACCCGCGGATCCCGCGAACGTGCGCCGCCCTGGCGGCCGCCGCCCTGCTGTTCGTCGTCGACGCTGTCCTGCTGCTGGACCATGGACGTGTCGCGGAATCCGAAGGTGTAGTTCCGCTCGCCATCGCTGGTGATCTTCACGGTGTCCGGCTTGCCAACTTCGACCACGTAGAGATTGTGGTTCATCGCGAAGACAAACGCCGTGCTGTCGGGCGAGAAGTTCCTGAAGTCCTGGACGGGACCCGCACCGCCTGCCCGGCCACCACGGCCCCCACGTCCGCCGCCACCGCCCTCCCCTTCCGTGCGCTCCTCGTCCGGCGGCAGCGAGTCGGGGTGCGGCGGCCGGCCCATGCTGCGGATCTGCTCCGTGCCCAGGTTCCATTCGTACCGCGTGGAGTCGACCGTGAACCGGATCGCCTTGTGGTCCTTGGTGAAGTTGAGCGTGGAGAACGGCAGCGCATTCGGCTCGTACGGTTTCTGGTGCACCGTGGCCAGCGCGGCCGCCAACTTCACGTGGTCGAACAGCGGCCGCTTGACCTTCGTTGGCGCGTAGACGAGGTAGAACCCGGCGCCTTGCCGGTTCCTCCAGTTGTACCACATCGAATCCGTCTTCCCGATCCAGCGTGGTAGAAGCGCCGTACTGTACGTGACGCGCTGAAGCGCCTGCGTCGTGAACTTGTTCGACAGTTCCCAGTTGGCCTGGGGACGATCGTTGGCGGAGGATCCCTGAGCCGGCGATGCGGCCGGAAGGAATGCGGCAAGCAAGACGGCGACCGACGGCAACAATCGCAGGAAGGACGTGAAAGTGACGGTCGGGCGGGGGGCAGTCCCGGGGAGTGAAAGGACAGCGGAAGGCATATGCGGGTTCTCCAGGCGAATACGGGCATTCACGTTGCGCCGGGGCGCGGGCCGCGACGGCTGCGACTGAACGGCCCTACGATATGGCGCAGAGCGTACCGAGGCGAGGATGAAACGGCACCCGGCGTCTCAAGGCTTCCGGAGCCGATACACGCGCACCTGTTCCACGTCGTCCTCGTCGCGTGCGACTCCGGCGACGTAGTCGGCCCCGATCTCGACCGGCGTAAAGCGCGCCGGCAGATCAACCGTACAGAGCCAGCGCCCGGCGTCATCGAGGATGTCCCAGCGCGAAGCGACGGGCATGGTTTGCGTGCTCGCCGGGCCGGGCTTGAAAAAGACGCTTCGGTGGTCGAAGCGCTGGGCCCACAGGTTCCCGGGTCGATCTACGATCAGGTCCCCGAACGCGGGGAGTCGGTCTGCATAAACCGTGCGCTCGAGTTGTTGCGCCATGCGCGCCTTCGCGGCGGGCTGCATCGGCCGCCCGTCTTCACCGGGCATCGCCAGCCACCAGACGCGGTAGTCTCGAATTTCCTCATCGCCTGGCTTCCCGCCTCGATTGGGAAGCCGGATCACTCGCGTAGTCCTTCCTGCAGGGTTCAACTGCGTGATCTCTGACAAAACCGGCGACGTCGTGAAGAGCCTCGTGTCGTTTCCAGCGAAGAGTGAACCGCGGGAGAACGCGACGCGTGAGCCGAAGGGAGATCGACCATCGAACACCTCTTCGGCCGAAAGAACCGAGCCGATGGTGTCGAGCCTCGCCCCATCGCGCGAGACGCGCACCAGTGACAAGGCGCGGCGTGAGCGGCCGGCTGGCGGGATCGAACGGTCATTGTACTGCACGCCGAGGTACGCGCCATCGTCCAACACAACGACCGGATAGATGAAAATGTCGCCTCGTGCTCGTGACGCACCCTGGCGTACAAACTTCCCCTCACCCGAGAAGATCTCGACCTCGCCGAGATCGGTAATGACCAGAGTGTCTCCGCGAATCGCGCGGACGCCCATGATCTGCCGGAACTCGCCCGGGCCCGCGCCCTTCCGACCGGCGAACCCCACGAACCGTCCGCGCGCGTCGTAGAAGCGGACCGCATGAGAAGCCTGGACACCGATCGCGAAGCGACCACCACTGAGCCGTGCCACGCCCATGACGAGCGCAAGCTCCGTCAGCGTGTCCGTGTCCGCCGTCTGCCCTCCGATCGTCAGGATCGGGTTCGGATCGACCCGCCAGGCGCGCGCCGCCGGCAGCGTCGCACGCGTGTTGTCGACGATCTGGATGCCGGCGCTGTCCCGAGTCGTCTGTGATTGCGCCGGCTGTGCGGAGCTGATCGCCGCCAGAGCCGCGAGCAGGGTGCGCCAATGACTACGAGGGAAGTGGAACTGCATCGACCCTCCCTTCGGGCAGACTCCCGGGGGCTCTATCCTACTTCAGCAGTGACGCGAAGACCAGCGCCTGCCTGCCGCGCGACATCAGGGCTTTCCGAAGCCGCCGGCGCGAGCGCTGCATCGCCCCCGCCGAGGGGAAGCCAAGCATGGCGGCAATAACCGTCGTGGGTCGCACACCCCGTCGCTCGAGCTCCTGCGCATGCAGGACGCGCCCGCAACGCGACAGGATCCCCGGGCTTGGAAGCCCCAGCAGCGTCATGCGATTCTGAAGCGTCTTCCGGCAAGCGCTGAACACCTTCGACCGGATGGACCACACGTCCAGTCGATACCCGTTCCTCACGCAATGCATGACGAGTGAGCGTTCCGGCGACTCGCGGAACCACTTCCAGAGGAGGCGGATTTCGGTTTCCGGCGCCGGTGCCGCCAACCGGAGGCGGATCGTCTCCTCAAACGCGCTCCGGTCAGCCTGGGTGTCGAGGCAGAAGACTTCATCAGCGCCCGCCGCCGCCATGAGCGGCAGGGTCCGCGCCACCTCGGCGGTCTCCCTGGCGACAACGTAGATGCCGACGTGCGGGATCAACGCGCGCAGCTGTTCCATAGCTTCGACCGCCAGCGGCGACACTACGATCGCAGCCGACTCTCCCAGCGTATGCGGCGCCGTGCCAGTCGCCAAAAGCCTGACGATATCAACAGTGGCGATCCGGAAGGCATCGGGCTCCTCGCCGAATGCTTCAATCAGAGTCTGGACGCAGGCCACGTCCGTCAGAAGTTCGCCACGCTGTGTCGCCTGCGCCTGGGGGCCGTCCGGAGCAGCGAGCGAGGCACCCGGCGGCGTTTGGAGTCGCACGCCGGAAACGTCTTCCTCGTTGCTCGAGCTCGTCGTCTCCAGAAACATCGATAGGCGCTGCTGGCGAAACCGAAGGAGGGTCCCGTTCACACTTTGGGGTCCAACCTCGTGCATTCGCAAGGGACCGCATTTGGTAAGGGCGATCTTGGGGATTGGGGCGGGATTGCGCGGATAGGTCGGACGCGGATGACGCGGGCTACGCTCGCTGATGACCACGACACACCATTGGTGAACCGGACACGGACACCCACTACCCGCCAGGAGCAGCCCTCCAAGGTGCGGTCCGTGTCCGGTTCACAAACGAAGTATCCGTGGTTCTCCGTGGCATCCGCGTGATCCGTGTCCGCTCTCCCGGCCCCGATCGGTCTGTCTGTCAGACCTGATCGAAGTTGGCAAATTATGGTATCGTTCGGCCCAGCCACCGGACGATTTCGGCTTCTCACCACCCGTGAAATCGCAATGACACAATCAAGAAGGGACTTCGTGGCCGACACCGCCAAGTTGGCCCTCGGCGCCATGATCGTTCCTCGCCACGTCCTCGGCGCCACCCCGCTGAGGCGAGCCCCGTCCGATACGCTCAACTTTGCCTGCGTCGGGTTCGGTGGAATGGGGATGAACAACGTCTCGGAGCTCGTCGACGCCGGCGAAAACCTGGTCGCCATCTGTGACATCGACACCGCCTACGTCGAACGCCAACTCGCCGGTCGGTTACGACCCAATCGCGAGGGCGTGGTCTCGCCGTCGGCCATCAAGCTGCGCGATGCCTATGGCAAGGCTGCGAAATACGGCGACTTCCGCGAAATGCTGGACAAGCAGCGCGACATCGAAGCGGTGATTATCGCCACGCCCGACCACCTGCACGCCCCCGTCGCTGTGGCGGCGATGCGCGCCGGGAAGCACGTCTACGTACAGAAGCCGCTTACCTACTCGGTCCACGAGGCGCGTCTCCTGGCGCGGGTCGCTGCTGAGACGAAGGTCGCCACCCAGATGGGGAACCAGGGCCACTCCCGGGAGGGAACCCGCCGGATCCACGACTGGATCAACGCCGGCGTGATCGGCGCGGTCCGCGAGGTTCACATCTGGACCGACCGGCCGCAGAGATACTGGGCGCAGGGCATCCCCGGTCCAACGAACATCCCGGTCCCTCAGTCCGCGCCTGCGACGCCCCCCGCGCCGCCGCCGCCTGGCCAGACGGCTCTCCCGCCGGCACCTCCCAGCTGGAATATCCGCACGGTCGAGCGCGCCATTCTTTCGGCCATGGCGGCCAACCCGCGCGACCTCCCGCCGGGCCTCAATTGGGATCTCTTCCTGGGCCCGGTGCCGCAGGACATCCCGTATCACCCGGCCTACCACCCGTTCAGCTGGCGCGGCTGGGTGCCGTTCGGAGTGAGCGCCATCGGGGACATGGGCGCGCACCTGATCGACCAGGCGTACTGGTCGTTAGGCCTGGGCCTCCCGACGTCGATCACGTCCAACTCGACCCCGTGGGGAGGTCCAGCGGCCAACCCGGTGTCGTATCCGTTGGCCATGACCACGCGTTATGAATTCGCGGCGCGCGGAAGCAAGCCGCCCGTCACGATGTTCTGGTACGACGGTGGACTCTCGCCCATGGTGCTGGCCGACGTGCCCCGCCCCGATGGCGACGGTGGCGGCGCGGTCTTCGTCGGAGAAAAGGGCTACCTCACCCACCAGACCTACGGCGACAGTCCAAAGATCTTCCCCGCGGCGCTCGCCGCCGAGGCTGAGAGCGTGCCGAAGTCGTTCCCGCGGGTGGAAACCGGGCACGAAGTGAACTGGGCGCAGGCGTGCAAAGGTGAGACAAAGGCAAGTTGCCCGTTCGACTACGCCGCTCCACTCACGGAAGTCATGTTGCTCGGAATCGTCGCGCTGCGAGCGGGGCAGAATCGCCGCATCGAGTACGACGCCGCCGGCATGTCCGTGACGAACGTTCCCGAAGCAAACCAGTTCCTGACCCGCGAGTATCGCTCGGGCTGGGCGCTCTGATCTCGAGGAAGCGAATGCGTGATTTCAACACACGGGCACGGCAGATCGCTGTGGCCCTTGTCATCGGCGGCTTGATGTCCGGCGGAGATACGGCCCCAGCGGAGGCGCAATCCCCAGTGAACACGCTCACAGCCGAGGAGAAGGCGGCTGGCTGGCGCCTTCTCTTCGACGGGAAATCGACTGCCGGATGGCGCGCGTACAACGCCGACACCATGCCGACGGGATGGCAGGCGGTCGGTGGCTCGCTCACCCGCGTGTCCCAGGCCGCCGACATCATTACGAAAGAGCAGTTCGGTGACTTCGAGCTGACTCTCGAGTGGAAGCTCGAGGCGCGCGGTAACAGTGGAATCTTCTACCGCGCGGTCGAAGGCCTGGAGTGGATCTACTACGGCGCCCCCGAATACCAGGTCCTCGACGACGCCGGTCACCGTGACGGCCAGAACCCGCTTACCTCCGCAGGCTCCGACTACGGTCTCTACGCGGTACCCCGCGGTGTGGTGAAGCCTGCGGGCGAGTGGAACAGCACGCGCATCGTCGCCAGGGGAGCGCACGTCGAGCACTGGCTGAACGGCCAGAAGGTCGTCGAATACGAACAGGGTAGTGACGACTGGGCCAAGCGTGTGGCGGGCACCAAGTTCGCCGCCTGGCCCCAGTACGGAAGGGCAATGCGAGGACACATCGGCCTGCAGGAGCATGGCGGCCGGGCAGAATTCCGGAACATCAGGATCCGGGAGCTGAGGTAGGCTGAGCGCCAGCGCAAAGGGCTGTCGGTTCTCCCGTTGCCGCGTTGCGCTTTGCGCTATTCCTGAGTCCGCCGAAGGCTCCCCAAGCTGCCGGGAACCGAATCGGCTCCCAACCGTGTCGAACTGTCCCAGGCATCCCCTTACCCTCCACCTGCGCCCTTCGCCCCCGCGCCGGGGACCCAGGTCCCTTTCAGGGCTAGCTTTACGGGCGGTGGCTGGTTCGCGAAAAGTCCTGACTCCTTTTCAACGGTCCAGCCGTATTAGGTGTCGAACAACGAACCGACGAGACCCATTCGCGTGGATATCAAGCGGGAACCGCCGAAGAAAACGAAACGGAATGTGCTGATCGCCGGGGGCGTCATCGGCGCGGTGATGCTGACCGTCGCTCTGAGCAAACTCGAGGCGCGTCCGCCTTCCGTTGCGCGGGCCGAAGTCATCATCGACTCCGTGACTCGAGGTGAGCTGATTCGAAACGTGCGCGCGCCCGGCACGCTCGTCCCGGAGAACATCCGCTACATCGCCGCGGTCACGAGCGGACGCGTCGAGGAGCGACCACTGCGACCGGGTTCCATGGTGACACGCAGTACCGTGATCCTGGTCCTCAGCAATCCGGACGAGCAGATGCAGTTGCTGCAGGCGCAGCAGCAGCTCGATCAGGCGGAGCAGAACCTCGTCACGTTGAAGTCGAATCTCGAGAGCAACAAGCTGGCGCAGGAAGCCAACATTGCGGGCTTGAGGACGCAGCTCGCCACGGCGGAGCGCAACAAGACCACGTTCGAGGCACTGGACGCGTCGCGCAAAGGCCTGGCGTCGGAGAATGAACTGAAGGCGGCTCGCGAGCAGGTGACGGAACTTACGACCCGCCTTGGCATCGAGGAGCGTCGACTCAAGCTGATGGAAGGCTCGATGACCGACCAGATCTCGGGCGCCGAGGAAACCGTGGCCAGTAACAAGGCCATCGTTCGATTCAGACAGGATCGCATTGCGTCGTTGAGGGTGGCCGCGGGCATCGACGGACAGCTGCAGTCGATGAGCCTCGAGGACGGTCAATGGGTGAACTCCGGGAACGAACTGGCGCGCGTCGCACAGCCTGGCCGGTTCAAGGCCGTGCTCCGTGTTCCCGAGTCCCAGGCCAAGGACGTTGTCGTCGGACAGAAGGTCGACGTGGACCTGCACCCGGCGATCGTGAAGGGCCACGTCATGCGCGTCGACCCGATTTCGCAGAACGCCACGGTAACGGTCGAAGTGGCGCTCGAGGGTGAGATGCCCCAAGGCGCGCGGTCGGACCTCAGCGTCGACGGCACGATCGAGATCGACCGGTTGCCGGATGTGCTCAAGGTCCAGCGTCCCGGAAACTCCCAGCCCGATCAGACCGTTGGGTTGTTCAAGCTGGAGCCGGGCGGGAAGACCGCAGTCCGCACGAACGTGAAGTTCGGCAAGGCGTCCGTGAACATGATCGAGGTCGTGGCCGGCCTGAATGTCGGCGACAAGATCCTGATCTCGGACATGGGGCAGTATGACACGGTGAATCGAGTCCGGATTAACTAGGCCAGAGGCCAGAGGCCAAAGGCCAGAGGGACGCGAGCGAATGACGGCAGTCAGATCTGGCCCCTGGCCTCTGGCCTCTGGCCTTTGAATTCTGGTTCGAACTCCAACGCGCGGAGAGGCAGATGGAACCGCTTATCAGGATGGAAGGCATCAAGAAGGTTTTCTACACGGACGAGGTCGAGACGCACGCGCTCGCCGACGTGCACCTCGATATCAGTCCGGGCGAGTACATCGCCATCGCCGGTCCGTCCGGGTGCGGCAAGACGACGCTTCTTTCCATCCTTGGCCTCCTCGACACCCCGACCGACGGCAACTACATGCTGAGCGGCGAACGCGTCGCCAAGCTCTCCGCCGCCGACCGGGCGCGGATTCGTAACCGCCAGATCGGGTTCATCTTCCAGGCGTTCAACCTGATTGGCGACCTGACGGTCTACGAGAACGTCGAACTGCCGCTGACGTACCGCGGCATGTCGTCGCAGGAGCGGAAGAAGCGAGTGGCCGACGCCCTCGAACGCGTTCAGATGGCCCATCGCATGAAACACTATCCGTCACAGCTCTCCGGCGGTCAGCAACAGCGTGTCGCAGTGGCCCGCGCCGTCGCCGGTGACCCGGCAATCCTCCTGGCCGACGAGCCGACGGGTAACCTCGACTCAGTGAACGGCGAGGCCGTCATGGGGCTGCTTCAGGAGCTCCACAAGGGTGGCGCCACGATCTGCATGGTGACGCACGATCCGCGGTATGCGGCCCACGCCGACCGGTCGATCCATCTGTTCGATGGCAAAGTCGCGGACGAGGCGGCAGCGACACACTAGACGTGAGATGGGAGATGGGAGAGCTGAGATAAACTGCCATCCCGATCACGTGTGAGACTGGTTGGCAAGCTGGCCGTTTACCAAACCGATCAACGTGATCAAGTTCTGAGCAGTTTATCTCACGTCTCCCATCTCACATCTTCCATCCCAATGTGGCCTTTTCGTTCTTCCGCCGCCGTGGCGGACGTTCAAGAGCAGGTCGAACCCGGCCCGCTCGTTTCGTTGCGAGGACTCGAGAAGGTCATCGAGTCCCCAGCCGGACGCATCTTCCTCCTGAGGCGCGTCACGTTCGATGTGGCGCCCGGCGAGTTCATCACCATCATGGGACCCTCGGGCGCGGGGAAGTCGACGCTCCTGGCCATACTCGGCATGTTCGACGGCGCGTGGACGGGCGAATACCACTTCCGCGGTCACCCGGTCCACCGACTCGACAACAAGGCCCGACTCTCACTGAACCGGCGTCACATCGGCTTCGTCTTCCAGCAGTACCATCTCCTCGACGACCTGACCGTGGCCGAGAACCTGGACGTGCCACTGTCCTATCGGAACGTGCCGAAGGACCAGCGCACCGCAATCGTTGCCGACGCGCTCGACCGCTTCCAGATCGTCGGCAAGAAGGATCTCTATCCTCGCCAGTTGTCGGGCGGCCAGCAGCAACTGGTCGGTGTCGCGCGCGCCGTCATAGCCCGCCCCGCCCTGCTCCTCGCCGACGAGCCAACGGGCAACCTGCACTCGTCGCAGGCACGCGAGATCATGGAGCTGTTTCGGCAACTCAACATGGCGGGCACGACCATTATTCAGGTGACGCACTCCGAAGAGAACGCGGCGGTCGGGAATCGTGTGATCACGCTCCGTGACGGCTGGGTGGTCGAGGACAGGAAGAACTGACTCTGAGCTCGGAGCTCAGAGCTCCGAGGTTTTCAGCGCTTTGCGCCTTGCGCTTTGCGCTTTGCGCTACGCCCCAAACGGTCCGTCCCGCTGTCCCGCATCGCACGCGGCGACTCGCGTTACCGTTGGCTCGATCCCTCCAGGAGCCCAGATGTCCGTCAACCATGTTCGCCATCTGCTCGGTCTCGCCGCTGTCGTTGTCGTTCCCTCGAGCTCGACGCCATGCGTCGCCCTTGCTCAGGCTGCTCCTGCACAGGAGCTTCGCGCCGCGCTCATCGCCGACCTGCAGACAATGCGCGACAAGTTCCTGCAGCTGGCCGAAGCGTTCCCGCAGGACAAGTACAGCTGGCGCCCGATGACCGGTGTGCGCTCGGTGAGCGAAGTGCTGATGCTCGCCGCGTTCGAAGGCTACAACTTCATCCCGAACTCGTTCGGCGGTCAGCGCGCCAACGTTGGAACGCAGCAGGAAGCCGCGGCGCTTCGCGCGCTGTCCGACAAGCCGCAGGTCATCGAGCACATCAAAAAGGGATTTGCCCACGCCCAGCAACAACTCGAGACGATCGACGCGGCCACGCTCAGCGCATCACGGAACCTGTTCGGCACGCAGCGAACCTCGCCAGCGATCGCGCTCTTTGTGTTCGGCGACCTGCACGAGCATCTCGGCCAACTCATCGCCTATGCGCGCGCGAACCAGATCGTGCCGCCGTGGAGCAAGGGAAGTTGAGGTCCGAGGTCCGAGGTCCGAGCTCAGAACTTCTGCTGTGCGGCGATCCGATTGATGTCCCTCACTTCGAGGACTCGCGACGGATCGCCGCGAATGGCAAGCTCGATCATCGCCCGCCCAACCGTTTCGTTGGTCGTGACCAGATCTGGCGTCAGGCGGCGGAGCAACGGGTACAGCGGCGCCATGATCTGGTAGAAGACGCGATACACACGGGTCTTCGACTGGATGCCGCCCAGCGGCTGGATGTATCCGGGGCGGAGCATGTACGCACGAAGGGGGAGACGGAGGAGTTCGTTCTCGGTCTTCCCCTTTACGCGCGCCCACATCGCGCGTCCGCGTTGGGTACTGTCGGTTCCCTGCCCGGACACGTAGCAGAACGTCATTCCGGGATTCACTTCAGCGAGGGCCTTGGCAGCCGACACCGTGATGTCGAAGGTGAGGTGGTGATACTGCTCCTCTGTTTTTCCAACCGCGGTCACGCCCAGGCAGAAGAAGCACGCCCCGGCGCCGCGAAACGCATCACGCACGTCCTGAAAGTCAAAGAAGTCCGTGCGAATCAGCTCACGGAGTTTCGGGTGCGTAACCCCAGACGGTGAACGCAGAACGGCCAGCACCCCGCTCACGCGATCGTCCCTGAGACACTCGCGTAGCACGCCGGCGCCGACCATGCCGGTGGCCCCGAAGAGCACAACCTTCATGGCAGCCGGAAGCGAGACACAAACGACCACACTTCATCCGCGGCGCGGATAAGTCTGGTCTGCGGTCCGGCGATGCTCTCACCGCCTGGCGGCGGCGACTGTCCGGGCCAACCATGTCCCGACCCCGTGAGTTTCCAGTGCGCGACTTCGCCGCCCCCGCGACAGCCTCGCCATGTCAGCAGCGTCGCGGACTGCGGAGTCCCGAGTTTGACAGCTACGGTGTCGGCGCGGGTGGGGCAGCCATTGGCCACGATCCAGCGGTCGAGCCCCGCCTGTACGGGCTGGTGCTGCACGCGGTTGTCTGTGCCGGGAAACGGCGGCCCGAGGCCACCGGCATAGAGCGCGCGCGGATCGTCGACGCTGTGGATCTGCAGGACCGGCACCGCGCGCGTCGGCGCGAATGACCGGAGATCGAGCGAGCCCGCCACCGGTGCAATGGCGGCAATGATTCCGGATCGTTCGGCGGCCAGCTTGTGAGCGAGGATTGCGCCGTTCGAGTGACCTGTGGCGTACACGCGCCGCCGGTCAACGGGTATCCGTTGTTCGAGATCAGCCAGTACGGAATCGGTGAAGCCAACATCGTTGACCTCGTTGTTGAGCGCGTACCCGCAGCATCCGTCGCCCGCGTTCCAGGTCAGCAACCTGTTGGGCAGCGGTCCAGTGCCATTCGGATAGACCACGAGAAACCGTTCGCGATCGGCGACCCGGTCGAGTTCGGCGTATTGCTGGAAGCCCGTTGCGTTACCTCCGCCTCCATGAAAGGCCAGGAGCACGGACAACGGTGCTGTCTGCGCTCCGGGTGGGACGTGGACGAGGTACGTCCGGCGTCGCCCGCCATGGCGAAGCGCGAACTCGTGATTGCCCGCGGCGATGCCTGTAGCCTGTTCCCTGCGTCCGCGCGGCGAACAAGCGGGGATCAAGGCAAGGGCCATGGCGAAGAATACGGCGAGACGGCCAACGCCAAGGCGGCGGGTTCGTGTCATGATCACTTCGGCTCCCCGGCAGTGGTGCGGCGTCGCATGGCTCGAAGAAATCCCCAGAGAAGTCCTGCGAGCGTGCCGATCGGTCCGGTGTAGATGATGCCGAGTAGCGGTCCCTGATTGGCGCCCGGAGCGAGGATCATCGGTCCGACGAATCCGGCCAGGAACGAGATGATGCCGACGAAGAGGCCGAATCCCAGTGGATTCTCGTGACGCCACCACCTGGTCCTCACCGGCCCATAGCGCACCACGGTCACCACGGAAGCGATGGGTACGGCGTAGAACAACAGCAGGATGAGCAGGTCCACGTCGTCTCTGCCTCATTCGGTTGAGGGCAAACTAGGGCGGTTCAGGCAAGTGCGGGAGTTGTCAGGCCATCAGCCCGATGAGACTTTGTCACGGCCAACGCCGAGTGCTGATTGCAGCATGCAACCAGTACCAGCACGAGTGAGCAACAACCGACAACCAGCAGTCACCGCGTCCATGAATACTCGAGTCATTGCCCGCCGCGTGATCCTCGCCACGATCACGATTTCCTCCGCGGCGTTCGCGCAGTCTGGTCGCGTGACCGCGGCTGAATACGACCAGGCGGTCAACATGCTGGGTCCCAACCTCACCGGGCTCGTGATCGGCGGGACCGTCGCTGCCAACTGGCTGCCTGCTGGTCGATTCTGGTACCGGGCGCAGACAGCGACGGGGACAGAGTTCCGCCTGGTTTCCCCGTCAGCAAGGCGCGTTGCGCCGGCGTTCTCCCACGAGCGACTGGCTTCGGCGCTGTCGACTGCGTCGAGCACGACCGTGAACGCGACGCAGCTTCCATTTCAGCAGATCGACTTCAATGCGCGAATGGACAGCGTGTCGTTCGATCTTGGCCAGCGCCGGTTCCGTTGTGACATCGCCGGCAACGGCTGCGTCGCGGCAGGGACGGCCATCGGCGGAACAGGGCGTGGCGGGCGTGGCGGTCGCGCCGGTGGTGGCGGCGGGCGAGGCGCCGCGGGGCCACCGGTGGTCGTGTCGCCTGATGGGCGCAGCGCGGCCTTCATCCGCAACTGGAACCTCTGGGTGCGCGACGTGGCCACGGGGCGGGAGCGCGCACTCACGACCGACGGTGTGAAGGACTTTGGCTACGCGACCGACAACGCCGGGTGGGCGTCGAGTGAGCGAGCCATTCTCCTCTGGTCGCCCGATTCCCGGAAGATCGCGACGCAGCAGCAGGACGAGCGCCAGGTTGGCGAGATGCACATGCTCACCACGGCCGTCGGACGTCCGACGCTGCGCTCATGGAAGTACCCGCTTCCCGGCGACAGCATCGTTGCGATGGTCCACCGCGTGATCATCGAAGTGGAGACGGGTCGCATTGTGCCGCTGCAGATGCCGCCCGACTTCCACCGGGCGACGCTGGGGGACAACCTCAGCATGAACGACTACACCTGGAGCCCGGACGGCTCGCAGCTGGCGCTCGTGTCTACCTCGCGTGACCACAAGGAGGCGGTGCTCAAAGTGACCGATGCCTCCACCGGCGCCGTGCGTACGGTGCTCAGCGAGAAGGTCCCCACGCATTACGAGGCACGCACAGGTTGGCGAGTTCTCTGGGGAAGCAACGAAGTGCTCTGGTACTCGCAGCGCGACGACTGGGGCCAGCTGTATCTCTACGATCTTTCCACCGGCACACTGAAGAATCGGGTGACGCGAGGCGAAGGTCCGGTCACCGACATCACCCGTGTCGATGAGAAGACGAGGACGCTGTGGTATGGCGCCAACGGCCGCGAACCGGGCCAGGACCCGTACTTCCGTCACTACTACCGGATTGGACTCGACGGAACGAAGGCGGTCTCGCTCACGCCTGACGATGGCATGCACGACATGCAGCTCTCTCCCGACGGGAAGTACCTGATCGACACGTATTCGAAGCCGGATGCACCGCCGGTGGTGAATGTCCGTGACGCGGCCGGCAAACTCGTTATGGCCCTCGAGAAGGCGGACATCGGACCGCTGCTCGGCGCGGGGTGGAAGCCGCCGATTCCCATCACGGTCAAGGCGGCTGACGGAAAGACCGACCTCTACGGATTGATGTTCCGCCCCACGAACTTCGATTCGACGAAGAAGTATCCGATCATCAACAACGCGTACCCGGGACCACAAAGCGGCAGCACCGGGAGTCGCAGCTTCTCCGCGGCGCGCGGTGACCGGCACGCGCTGGCGGAACTCGGGTTCATCGTCGTGACGATCGACGGCCGCGGTACGCCTGGCCGGTCGAAGTCATTCCACGACGCCTACTACGGAGCGATGGGTCGCGACAACACCGTCCCGGACCAGGTGGCCGGCATGCGTGACCTGGCGCGTCGCTATCCGTGGATTGACATCGACAAGGCTGCGATGTGGGGACACTCCGGCGGCGGATTCATCACCGCTGACGCGATGTTTCGCTTCCCCGAGTTCTTCAAGGTCGGCATCGCCGAGTCGGGGAATCACGACCAACGCAACTACGAGGACGACTGGGGGGAACGGTACCAGGGACTGCTCGTGCGCAACCCGGACGGATCGGACAACTACGCTGCCGAGGCGAACCAGTTGCAGGCGAAGAACCTGAAGGGGAAGCTGCTGCTCGCGCACGGCACACTCGACAACAACGTTCCGCCGCAGAACACGGAGCTGGTGGTCGACGCGCTCATCAAGGCGAACAAGGACTTCGATCTGCTCATGATCCCCAACGCGGCGCATGGCTATGCGGCCGCCGGGAACTACATGATGCGTCGCCGCTGGGATTACTTCGTGCGCTGGCTGCTCGACAAGGAGCCGCCGAAGGACTATGAGATTCGCACCGGAACAGGGCGCGTTGGCGGGCCGGCGCAGTAGCGTGTGGGGGCGGAACGGGACTCGTTCCTCAACTTGCGTCAAAAGGGGTCGCGCCACACATCTATCGGCACGGGGACTCTCGGTGCCGAGGTCACCAGAAGGCATGTCGTCCCACCAGAGCGACATCACGCGCATCCTGACTGAGCTGCGCGACGCGACCCGGGAAGAAGTTCTGGACCGGCTCGTGCCCTTCGTGTACGCCGAGCTCCGTCGCATCGCGCAGGCACAGCTCCGGCAGGAACGTCCCGACCACACACTCCAGGCCACAGCGCTGGTCCACGAAGCCTACCTCCGGCTCGTGGGTGGCAAGCTCCCGCCGTGGAACGATCGCGCGCACTTCTTCCACGCGGCCGCCGAGGCGATGCGGCGCATCCTGATCGAACACGCGCGCATGCACGGTCGGGTGAAACGCGGCGGCAAGCGGGAACGCGTGCCGTTGAGCAGCGTCAGCCTCGCCTCCGAACAGGACCCGGAAGAGGTGCTGGCCCTCGATGACGCCATTCGGCGCTTACAGGAGCAGGAACCCACGGCTGGAGAGGTCGTGCGCCTGCGGTTCTTCGCCGGGCTGTCGGTGGAGGAGACAGCGCAGGCGCTCGACCTCTCCGAGCGGACCGTGAAACGGGAGTGGGCGTTTGCCCGGGCGTGGCTGTACCACGCTCTGGGCGGTGACGAGCCTCAGGCACCGGAGGGCTGACGCATGTCGGAACCCATATGGCGGCGCGCGAAGCAGGTGTTCCACGAAGCCTTGGATAAGAGCGGTCCGGCGCGGGAGCGATTCGTCGCCGCGGCGTGCGGGGACGACAGCCATCTGCGCGCGCAGGTGCAGGCGCTCCTCAATGCGCACGAAGAGGCGGG
>Ga0209108_10000039_pt1 | contig 52344 bp, 42 predicted proteins | sample Rifsed10ft1_FD_184003 | JGI IMG/M metagenome (GOLD analysis project Ga0209108, IMG submission 184003) | Soil microbial communities from Rifle, Colorado, USA - sediment 10ft 1 (version 2) | ecosystem: Environmental > Terrestrial > Deep subsurface > Rock core/Sediment | place: Rifle, Colorado...
AACGGGCGAACCCCTCCTGGCCGCGGCGGGACAGGCCCCGCGCGCCGTCGCCGTCCAGCGTCGCGAACTCGGCGATGTCGGCACCGGCCACAAAGGCGCGCCCGGCTCCGGTCACGATGATGCCATCGACCTCCGGGGACGCGACCAGCTCGCCAATCGCGCGATCCAGCTCGTCGATCGTGGCCGCGTTCAGGGCGTTGAGCTTGTCGGGACGATCGACCGTGAGCGTACCGACACGGTCAGCGACGGAAAGACGCAGGTTCTCGTAGGACATTCGGGAGTCACCGAGCGGTGCGACGGCGGCGCGATCAGCGGCGCGCGGAAGGTCATTCTCGATGACCTCGAATCTAGCGCGGCGCGGCACCGCCTGCTTTCGTGTCCTGAGCGCCGTCCGTCGATTGTCCTGATGCCCGATGCCCGATGCCCGATGCCTGATGCCGGTCCCATACAGTCGGTCCGCTGGGCGGCGAATCAACGCGCCGTACGAATCATCGACCAGCGCAGGCTCCCGAACGAGTTCGTGGAGCTCGACCTCACGACGCTGGCCGAGGTCCGCGAGGCCATCCAGACGCTCGCGGTGCGCGGCGCGCCGGCCATCGGCATCTGCGGCGCGATGGGACTCGCGGTGTCGCTGGCTGGCCACGCGGACGAGAGTCGCGACGCGTTCCTGGCCCGCGCTCGCGACATCGCGAGCGACATCGCCGCGACGCGGACTACAGCGGTCAACCTGGCGTGGGCCCTCAATCGAGTCCTTGATCGCGCCGGCCGGACGCAGGGCGAAAGCATGGACATGCTCGAAGCGATGCGGCAGGAGGCCACCGCCATCCTCGAAGAGGATCGCGCCATGTGCCTCAGGATCGGCGAGGCGGGTGCCGACCTCTTGCCGGACGGCGCCCGCGTCCTGACACACTGCAACGCCGGCGCGCTGGCCACTGGCGGACTGGGGACGGCGCTCGCCCCGATCTACGTGGCCTCGTCGCGCGGGAAGAAAGTGTGCGTGCTGGCCACCGAAACGAGACCGCTCCTGCAGGGAAGCCGGCTCACCGCGTGGGAACTCACGCGCGCCGGGATTCCTGTCACCGTCATCACCGACAGCGCGGCGGGGTCACGGATGCGCGCCGGCGGAGTGGACGTGTGCATCGTGGGCGCCGACCGCGTGGTGGCCAACGGCGACGTGGCCAACAAGATGGGCACTTACGGCCTCGCGGTGCTGGCGCGTCATCACGGAATACCGTTCTATGTCGCGATGCCGTCCTCGACGATCGACAAGACCCTGCCATCGGGCGATCGAATCACGATCGAGGAGCGCGATCCGCGCGAGGTCTCGACGTTAGGCGGCCGCTCCGTGACGGCGGAGACGGCCACGATCGGCAACGCAGCCTTTGATGTCACCCCGGCTGAGCTGATCACCGCGTTCATTACCGATCGAGGAGTTGTTTCACCTCCATACTTTTTCGGAGAGCAATGAGACTTCCTTTCGCAGCCTCTCAGCGCTTGGCGCTCTGCGCTCTGCGCTCATGACCGTCCTCGCGATAGATCAAGGCACCACCGGCTCCACCTGCCTCGTCATCGGCGAGGACGGGCGGATCGCCGGACGCGGGTATCGCGAGGTCACGCAGCACTACCCGCGGCCAGGCTGGGTCGAGCACGACGCCGATGAAATCCTGGCCCGCACCGTGGAAGCCGGACGAGAAGCGCTGGCGCGGACGAACGCGGCGCCGCGCGCCATCGGAATCACCAACCAGCGCGAGACGGTGGTTGTCTGGGACCGGAAGTCCGGCAAGCCAATCGGACCCGCCATCGTCTGGCAGGACCGACGAACAGCCAGCCGATGCGCCGAGCTGGCGCCTGAGGCCGAACGCATTGCCCGACTCACGGGCCTGGTGATCGATCCCTACTTCTCGGCAACCAAGCTCGAACTGCTGCTACGCGATCGCGCGGTGGCGGCCCGCGCCGCTGCCGGGGATGTCCTCGCCGGCACGATCGACTGCTGGCTGATCTGGAAGTTGACGAACGGGGCGGTGCATGCGACCGACCCGAGCAACGCCTCGCGAACGATGCTGTTCGACATCGATCGGCTCGAGTGGTCCGCTGAACTCGGCGCACTGTTTGGCGTTCCGCGGAGGATGCTGCCCGAAGTCCGTCCGTCGTCTGGCGATTTTGGCGTTGCCGCGCCAGAGTGGTTCGGATCACCGGTTCCGATTCGTGGCGTTGCCGGCGATCAACAGGCGGCGCTCTACGGTCAGGGATGCTGGCAGGCCGGCGAAGGAAAGAACACGTACGGCACCGGGGCGTTCCTGCTGTTCAACGCCGGATCGAGGCGTCCAGCCGGTGGAGGCGGATTGCTCACGACGATAGCCTGCGCGTCACGCGGCGAGGCCGCCTACGCGCTCGAAGCCTCGATCTTCATTGCCGGTGCTGCCGTGCAATGGCTCCGCGACGGCCTGGGCCTCGTGAGCAGCGCTGGCGAAACCGAGGCGATGGCAAGGTCGCTCGCGTCGAACGACGGCGTCTACTTCGTGCCCGCGCTGGTGGGTCTGGGCGCGCCGCACTGGGAACCGGCCGCCCGCGGGACCATCGTCGGCCTTACCCGGGGAACCACGAAGGCGCACCTCGCCCGGGCAGCCCTCGAAGCAATGGCGTACGGGACGCGCGACGTGGTGGACACGATGACCACGCACGGACTCGGGGCGCCGGCTCGCCTGCGGGTCGACGGCGGCGCGGCCTCGAATGACTGGCTCATGCAGTTCCAGGCGGACCAGCTTTCGCTTCCGGTCGAACGCCCTGATGTGGTGGAGACGACCGCGTTAGGTGCCGGCGGCCTTGCCGGACTGGCGTCGGGAGTCTGGAGCAATCCGTCCGAATTCCTCGCGGGGAGAACGTTCGCCCGATTCGAGCCGTCCGGACCTGGTGATGTGGCCGCCGCCAACCTCGCCGGCTGGCGTCGCGCCGTCCGCGCGACGCTGTCCTGGGCCAGGGACGCCGGATAAGCCAGGACGCAGTCGGGAACCGGCAAGTCCGCCACTCCGTTCCCAACAGATTTCGCTTAGCTTTGTGCCAGAAGACTCTGACAGCGACCGGGAGCCATCATGTCACGCCTTGCACACCCTCGTTCACTCTTGCTGGCCGCGATTGTCCTGATCGGGTGCCAGGCCGCCGAACCGGCACGCGAGCCTGCTCAGCCATCGGCAACGCAGACGGCCCCTTCGAGCCAGGTTGCCGCGGATGTCGCCGGCGTGAACAAGGTGCTGGATCCAGCAGGATTCTCCGATCAGAGAGTGCGCACCGCCTATGAAGCGGCGAAGAAGTACGCGCACGTGCTGGAGGAGATCTATTGCTACTGCCGGTGCAAGGAGAACATCGGTCACCGGGCGCTCGTCGAGTGCTTTGAAACGGATCACGCCGCGAATTGCGATGTCTGCATGAACGAGGCGATCATCGCCGCCCGGATGGCGGCCGAGGGAAGGACTCCGAAAGAGATCCAGAAGGCGATCGACGCGTATTATGCCGGCTGAAGACGCGCCGCGGGGAGCACCGGTCGGCGACCGGCGGCGGGACCCGCTGTTCCGTGCACTCATTGACGACATGATGCAGCAGATCCGCGAACTCAGGACCCACGCGGGGCCCTGGCCGCCTGACGAGCGCGCCCGGGTGGAAGCCGACCTCGAACGCATCATGGCCCAGGTGCGGAACGCGGCGCTGCGCTCCGGCGAGTAACGCCGTCGTGAATCGGGAAGCGCCGCGTGGCGGTCCATGACGTGGATCGCTGACGCGAGCCTGGCGCCCGTGGCCATCTGGGTGGCCATCGCGCTGACAGGGCTGGCCACGGGCACGGTGGCGTCACGCTGGGGCGATCCGCGAGCTCCTTTGTCCCCCCTGATCGATGGACTGCTCCTCGCGGGCGCCGCCGCAAGCGTGATTGCGTGGAGCGCGATCGCGGGCGGACTGCTCGGCGCGGCCACGCCGAGTGCATTTCTGTCGGCGTATGTCCCCATTGGTATCGGACCGGGGTTTCGTCTGGCCGTCCAGTGGGCAACGATTCCGGGCGCATCACTCACGATCGCCGCGATTCTCCTGATCTGGACTGCGCTATCCAGTCACGGTGGCGCTCCCCCCGGCATCGCTGACCGTCCGCGCTTCGTGGGCCTGATGTCCGCGATCTCCCTTGTGGCACTTGGCGTTTCAGCCTGGTTCGCACCGCCTGTTGGTGCCGGCACAACTGTCATCCCGACGTTCGTGCAATCGACGCCCGCCGCACTCGCTCCGCTGTTTGCCCTGCTCGCGATCGTCGGCGTGGTGGTGACGGTCGCGCTTGCGATCGCTCGAAGCGCGTCGAGGAATGTGTTACTCGGCGCCTGGCTGGCTGCCGCGGCCGCTGTCGTGAGCGAGCAGATGGCGCGAAGCCAGTTGGGGATCGGCCCTCGCGATCCCGTCGTCCTGGGAAGCGCGTCGTCCGGTCTGGTGCTCTGGCTCCTGACAAGTGCGCTACTCCATCGGCGCGTCCAGTCGATCCTCCTGCGCATTCAGCCAGTTCAGGACGCGGCGATCGGTGCGCGCGGGACGTACGCTACGCGCGCCGCCCACGCCGGTGCGATCTGCCTGGCCATTTCGTTCGCGGCCCATGCCTTTGCCGTGCGATCCACCGTTTCTCTCCGTCCGGGCGAATCCGTCGCAGTCGGTGACACCTTTCGTCGAACCTGGCAGCTGGTCAATCAGGGTGTCTCGCGATTCGACGCCGAAGGAGTCGACGTGACCGCCCTGGCCATCGAGACGCGAGACGCGCGGGGCAGGACTGATCTGTTGACGCCCGAGGTTCGTGAATACCACGCTCCCGATGGGCAACACCTGGAGAGCACGGTCGCCTTGCGGAAGTCGACCCGAGGCGCCTTCCAGACAATGCGCGTCCTCCTGACGGCGACCGACTCGCTCGATGTCGCCAGCGTTCGGGTTACCTTCCTTCCTGCTCCATTTCTGTGGCCGCTGGGAGTAACGCTCCTGGGTATCTCGGCAATCCTTGCGTTTTCAGCGTCACCAACGGCCGAACCTCGCTCGACTTCCTCCTGACGACATGAACGAAACGGTCGTGGCGGCAGCAATCGGTGTCGTCGCCGCTGTGTTCATCCTGCGGCCACTGTTGCGTGGCCGTGGGGCATCAGTCCGTCTCGCAGCGCCGCGGGATTCCCTGAAGGTCATTCAACGCGCCGCGTCGATCTCCTCCGAGGAGTTGGCTGAGCTGGAGCTGGATCGCGCGATGGGGCGCGTGAGTGAAGAAGATTTCGTGAAATGGCGCGGCGAAATCGAAGCCGGCACCCCTGTGGATGAAGGGGATTCGCTGCCAACCGCCGACGCGAAGCCGACGGATGCGACGGCGAGGGCCGAGGCACTGGTGCGAAAGTGGAGCGAGGCCCCCAGGCCGAGGTGTCCGAACTGTGGTGTGCGCCCGGAGCCGGCGGCTCGCTATTGCTCGAATTGCGGCGCGTCGCTCACGACCTGAAGCCCGTCCCGCCGCCTAACGTTCGATACTGTCCAGCCGGCGCTGGGCCAGGCGAAGCGGAACGAATGTGGCCAGCAGGCAAACGACTGCCGCGCCGGCCAGTCCCGCGATGAGTGCTCCCGGGGAGGCACGTTCCCCGGCGGACTGGGCGCCGAGCCATTCGTAGATCGGGCGCGCCTCGAGCACGAGGACTGCGCCGATCAGGCCGATGGCCGTCATCATGAAGAGGAGTCCCCCGAATGACGTGGGGATCTGCGCCGCGTTCTCCGACTCGAAGCGCGGGTACATCGTGCCGAACCCGATGGCCAGGCCGGCGATGGCGAACGTCATCAGGGTGATGGTACCGAGGGACACCGCGAACATGAAAGGACTGACCTTGAGCAGAACGTTGGTCACAGCGATGATGCCGACGGCCAGCACCAGCAGCGGGAGTGTTCCGGTCCAGTACTTGGCCCAGAGCAGGTCACGCATTGACATCGCGCTGGAGCGGAGCAGCCACCACGTGCGTCCTTCGAGGCTGACCGCCGGGAAGAGGAACCGCGCCGCGATCGAGGCCAGCACAAATCCGGACAGAGCCAGGTTCAGGAACGGGATGACATTCACGATGAAGAACGTCATGCCGTCGCCCTTCAGGGGCAGGTACCGGATGTTCACGACGTAGACGACCACCAGGACGGCCAGCAGAATGAGCTGCGACCACTGCGTCGAGTCGCGGAAGAAGACCCGCAGCTCCTTGAGGACCAGCTCGCGGCGCAACGTGCCTAACGGTTTCAGCAATCGCCGCAACAGCCGCGTCCCGGCTCCTTCCCGGGCAAGGCGCTGCGCGCCCTCCTGGGCGCGCGTGAAACCGATCCCGTACAGCCGCCAGTGCAGGAGCGCGCCGAGCACGACAAATCCGGCGGCCGTGGACCACAGCAGGTACAGCGGCAGGAGGTCACCGCTGCCCGTCAATGATCCCATCAGCACGCGCTGCAACCAGTCACTGGGGAGGAATGGCGACGAGGACCCGCGGAGGACGGAGATGAACTCGACCAGCGACCGGAACCCTTCGGGGCGGGCCAGCTGCTCCGGGCGGATGAGCCGGAAGAGGACGACGAGGCCGGCCGCCGCCATCACGCCGATGACGGACAGGATGTCGCGGGTGCGCCGGGCCGGGAAGACGTTCACCAGCACGAGCGTCACGGCGCTGCCTAACGCCGCCGGGATGATGAGGAACGGGAGGAAGCCGGCCAGCGCCGCCAGCACGTAGCCGAAGCCCCCCTCGAAGGCCAGGCCGTACGCCGTCAGCATGGGCAGCGCCAGCAGCACCACCATCCAGCTCGAGTGCAGCGCCGTCTCGAAGAGCCGGCTGCCATAGAGCGACAGCCAGTCCACTGGAGACGAGACGAGCAGGTCGAGGTCGCGGGCGAGGAAAAAACTGGACAGCGCGGCGATGATGTTCGACAGCAGGAGAATGGCCGAGAAGGAGAGGAGCAGCAGACCGAGCAGCTTTCCGGCGAGCAACGCGCCGATCTCCTCGACCCCGGCGAAATAGCGCAGCACGCGATACAGGAGCCCGAACGCGACCGCCCAGAACACGATTCCCACGACGCCGAGCACGGCCCACCGGACGCCGCGGCCAGGTTCAGCCGAGACTGTCCTGGCACGGGCTGTGAGCCACTTGGGACTCAGCAGCGTGAGGAACGTGACCGGAGCCGCCCCGGGCACGATAAGCCCACCATGCGGCGTGTAATTCGAGCCGGCCGCCTGACGATTGTTCGCGGCACGTGCGTGCCGCTCGACAAGCGTCATTCCGATCGGACTCGCTGGCCGCCGATCCCCCCCGTCAGCACCCAGTACCTCGGGACTCGGCATCGTCACGTATCCAGCACCTCGACCAGATCCCGAGCGGCGGTCTCGCCAGTCAACCGGAGGAAGATGTCCTCCAGTCCTTCCGTTCCCGACTCGGCGTCTCGCCGCAACTCGTCCATCGTGCCCGCGGCAGCGATACGCCCACGGCGGATGATCGCGATCCGGTCGCAGAGGTTCTGCGCCACCTCCAGCGTGTGCGTCGACATCATGATCGTGTGACCGCGACGCACGTACTCACGAAACAGGTCCTTCAGCGTCCGGGTCGCCTTGGGATCGAGCCCGACCATCGGTTCGTCCACGACGATGACGTCGGGACGGTGCACGAACGCGCTGGAGATGATGAGCTTCTGGCGCATGCCATGGCTGTACGACTCCACGAGTTCATCGCGCCAATCCTCGAGGTCGAACAGGCCGAGGAGTTCGCGCCCGCGATGTTCGACCTGCGCGCCCTGCTGCCCGAAGAGGCCGGCAACGAACTGGAGGAACTCCATGCCAGTGAGCTTCTCGTAGATGAAAGGGCGGTCGGGGATGAAGCCGAGCCTGGCTTTGGCTTCGTCAGGCTGACGGACGACATCGATGCCGCCGATAAGCACTCGCCCGGCGTTGGGTCGCAGGATGCCGGCGATCATGCGGAGCGTCGTCGTCTTTCCCGCGCCGTTAGGCCCCAGGAAGCCGAAGAGCTGGCCGGCGGGCACCTCGAGGTCCAGCGCGTCGACGGCGGTGAAGGCGCCGTACTTCTTGGTGAGCTGTTCGAGGCGGATCATCGGCGAGACGTGAGATGGGAGATGGGAGACATGAGATGATTACTGCACCCGGCTGGCGCGGATCACGCTCAATTCCATACGGCTGAGGATCCTGGCCAGGTCGGGACCCGGATCGGCGGTGCCGGTCATGAATGGGATATGCGACGCGTCGGCAGGGAACTGGTCGAGCATCGCGTCGACCGGAACCCAGCGTCCGAGGTACACCTCGGTCCAGGCGTGGAGGTAGAAACGACCGTCGTGCTGTAGCAGCCCGCTCACGGGCTGCGCGGGAACGCCGGCAGCGCGGGCCAGAGCGGTCGTGAGCAGCGCAAACTCGCGGGCATCCCCCGATCTGCGCGTAACCGCGCCCAATGCGCTGAGCGGAGACGCGCCCGACTCGGCGCGAAGCGAGTCGTGTACCCAGCCAACAATCCGCCGCGCAATCACCGCGGGGTCGCGTTCCTTCGCGGCAAGCCTGGCGGCGCGACGGGAAATCGATGGATCATCGCTCTCGATGGACGGCCCCGGCGACAGTTCCTTGCGGAATACCTTCTGCCAGGCGTCGGAGGTCGGGAGCGTGTAGCGGGAGCGTAGCCGGGCTTCGGGCGTCCGCGCGTAGGAGACCTGCCCCCCAGCGCGATAATTGCGACTATAACGAGTGCTGAATTCACGGGGGATGGAGGCACCGAAACGAACCTGAAGCGAGTCGAGCGCCTGCGTGGGCCGGGTCGCGCCGCTCGCCAACCAGGTACCCGATATGACGCTTCCGTCACCGCGGGCGGAGACGGCGCGCTCCGGATGCGCCTGACGCCAGTTCTCGAACGCGAGCTCGAACGCGGTTCGCCGCAGCAACAGGCCATTCGGGAGCCGCGATTCCACCACCAGGCCCTGAGCGTCGATCCAGGCGTCGAGCGCGGGGGCGTCGGTCGCGACGAGGCGCCAGGCGCGCACCGTATCGCGGTGCACGGGGGACCACCTGCCCGACGAGTCGACGATGGCGCTGTCCACCACCACGAAGAGCGATTCCGCGTCGATGCGCGTTGCGCGCTCCGACGATTTCCCGGTTGCGGGGTCGATCGTGCGGATGATGCTGGTCGATCCCACGCGTGGCTCGTCGAGCAGAATGGTCACGGTGGCGCCGATGACTCCAGCGAATGCGGGGAGTGAGACGGGAATCGATTCGGACGTCCCTGCTGAGAAGACGAGCGTTGAATCGGCAATGCGACCGATCACGCGGGTCGTGTCCGTTCCCCGCGTGCTGGTCGATGTGAAGTCCCGCATCGAAAGGCCGCGCGAGAGGTGCACGGCGAGCTGTTCCGTGCGGCGCACACCGGCCGGCGATTCGGTCACGACGTATTCGGTGACCTGCAGCGCGCGGGGTACCGTGTCGATCGCGATGGAGGCGAATCCGACGTGCCGGCCCGCGTCTTCGGCGATGTAGTAAGTCGTGATCGGCACAATGCGGAGTGCCACGTCGGCCAGGCGTGCCGCCGGCGACGGATTCAGTTCGCGCGCGAAGAGAAGACCGAGTCCGGCGGCCCAGGCCGCCAGCACCGATGTCGCGAAGATCCCGCGTCGGCTCACCGTTGCCTCATCGGCTCACGATCGCGTGTCGCCGTCACGTGAGCGACAGCGAAGTCTCGGCGTTGATCCACGCCACGTACTTCTCGAGTCCGGACGCCGCCGAAAGCGCCAGCAATTCGGGAACCTTGTACGGATGCAGCTCCGCGAAGGCAGCCTCCAGCGCGTGCAGCACCGCCGACCGCGTTTTGAGAAGGAGTACTGTCTCGGACTCATCGGCGATGCGTCCTTCCCACCGGTAGAGCGAACGAGCCCCCGGCAGCATGGTGCCGCAGGCGATCAGCCGGCGTTCGAGCAGCCCGGTGATGAGCATTTCGCCTTCGATGGCGTTGGCCACCGTGGTCAGGACGACGACAGCGTCGGTGTGGGGCATGTTCGGGGCTCGTGACTGGTGACTCGTGACTCGGCACTGCGGTGCGGGGCCAGTACTTAAGACGACTGGCCAACCCGTCAGTGACGCCACGGATACGGTGTTCAGCGCTCGGCGCTCCACGCTCGGCGCTTTGCCGCGACTTGAAGCCAGCCGCGCCGCCAAAGAAGTTTACAAGTCTATGTCCGGTGAGAATCTGATCATTCGGGGGGCGCGGGAGCACAACCTGCGCAACATCGACGTGGTCATCCCCCGCGACCGGCTCACCGTGGTTACCGGCCTGTCGGGCTCAGGCAAGTCCTCGCTGGCGTTCGATACCATCTACGCCGAGGGCCAGCGCCGGTACGTCGAATCGCTCTCCGCCTACGCCCGGCAGTTCCTGGGCCTGATGGAGAAGCCGGACGTCGACTCCATAGAAGGCCTCTCGCCTGCTATTTCGATCGAGCAGAAGTCGGCCGGACACAACCCGCGATCGACGGTCGGGACCGTAACAGAGATCCACGACTATCTCCGACTGCTCTATGCGCGTGCCGGAACGCCGCACTGCCCCAATTGCGGCCGGCCGGTCGAGCGACAGAGCGCGGGACAGATCAGCGATGTCGTGCTGTCGTGGCCTTCCGGAACACGGATCGAAGTGCTCTCTCCATTGGTTCGCGCGCGCAAGGGCGAGTTCCGCGACCTGTTCGAGAACGCGCGCAAGCAGGGCTTCGTGCGCGCCGTCGTCGACGGTTCGGTGATCGAGCTGGCCGATCCGCCGAAGCTCAATCGCAAGGTGAATCACGACGTCTCGATCATCGTGGACCGGCTCGTTGTCCGCGCCGAGGATCGTGGACGTCTGACAGACTCACTCGAAACGGCGATCCGGCTTGCCGATGGCATCGTCGAGGTCAAACGGTACGACACGCCTAACGGCACGTCGCATCACTTCTCCGAGCGATATGGTTGCGCGCACTGCGGCATCTCGCTGCCGGAGATGGAGCCGCGCCACTTCTCGTTCAATTCGCCGTTCGGCGCGTGCCCGGCCTGTGGAGGACTCGGCACCCGGCGTGAAGTGAGCGAGGATCTCATACTCGGCGACCCGGGCATATCGATCCTCGAGGGCGTCATCCTGCCCTGGGGCGAGCCCGATGGATACCTGCGTCGGGTGATTCTGCCCGGACTCGCGAAGCAACTGGGGTTCGAGCTGAACACGCCTTGGGGGAAGTTGCCGAAGAAAGTGAAGGACGCGCTGCTCTACGGAACTGAACCCGGAGACACGAAGGCCAGAGGGCAGAGGCCAGAGGCCCGAGCCAGAAAGAGCGCCGGGTTCTCCTGGGAAGGCATCCTTGTCTCGGTGCAGCGCCGCTTCAGCGAGAGCGAATCGGACCAGGTCCGGCAGGACTTGCTGGAGTACATGGTCGTCAAGCCGTGCCAGGCGTGCGGCGGGAAGCGGCTCAAACCCGAGTCGCTGGCGGTCACGGTCCACGGGAAGAACCTGGGCGAGGTGGGCGACTACTCCATTGGCGAAGCACAGGCGTTCATCGACTCTGTGCCGGTGCGGGAGAATGGCCGGCCGGGGCTCGATGCGGGAATCGCCGCTCCCATCCTCAAGGAGGTCAGGGAACGGCTCCGGTTCCTCGTCGACGTCGGACTCGACTACCTCACGTTAGGCAGGGCGGCCGAGTCACTGTCGGGGGGTGAAGCACAGCGCATCCGCCTGGCGACCCAGATCGGGTCCCGGCTGGTCGGCGTGCTGTACATCCTCGACGAGCCTTCGATCGGGCTTCACCAGCGCGACAACGAACGGCTGCTGCGCACGCTCGAGCAGCTGCGCGACCTCGGCAACACGGTGATCGTGGTGGAGCACGACGAGGAGACCATTCGCGCCGCCGACCACGTGATCGACCTCGGTCCCGGCGCCGGAAAGCACGGAGGAGAGGTCATCGCCGAGGGGACCGTGAATGACCTGCTGAAAGTGAAGCGGTCGCTCACCGGCCAGTACCTGTCGGGAGCTCGCAGCATCGCTGTTCCGAAGGAACGGCGTTCCATGAATCCCGGACGGCAGCTCGTCGTGCACGGCGCGCGGGAGCACAACCTGCGCAACCTGACGGTCGCCATCCCGTTAGGCGCGTTCGTAGCCGTCACCGGCGTGTCGGGGTCGGGGAAGTCGACGCTGATCGAGGACATCCTCCATCGCACACTGGCGCGGCACTTCTTCCGCGCCCGCGTCATCCCGGGCGCGCACGACCGCGTCACGGGCATGGAGCACATCGACAAGGTCATCGACATCGACCAGAGCCCGATCGGGCGGACGCCACGATCGAATCCGGCGACCTACACCGGTCTCTTCGCGCCCATCCGCGACCTGTTCGCCGAACTCCCCGAGGCAAAGATCCGCGGCTACGGCCCCGGGCGGTTCTCCTTCAATGTGAAGGGCGGCCGCTGCGAGTCCTGCCAGGGCGACGGCCTGGTAAAGATCGAGATGCACTTCCTGCCCGACGTCTACGTCCCGTGCGACGTCTGCAAGGGTCGCCGCTACAATAGAGAGACGCTCGAGGTGCAGTTCCGCGGGAAGAGCATCGCCGACGTGCTCGACATGACGGTCGAGGACGCGCTGGCGTTCTTCGAGAACCAGCCCCGCATCCGCCAGAAGCTGCAGACGCTCTTCGACGTCGGGCTCGGCTACATCCACCTCGGCCAGAGCGCGACCACGCTTTCGGGTGGTGAAGCGCAGCGCGTGAAGCTGGCGACCGAGCTATCACGGCGCGACACCGGGCGTACGCTCTACATCCTCGACGAGCCGACCACGGGTCTCCACTTCGAGGACGTTCGCCTGCTGCTGAACGTGCTGCATCGTCTGGTCGATCGCGGCAACACGGTTCTGGTGATCGAGCACAATCTCGACGTGATCAAGACCGCCGACTGGATCGTCGACCTCGGTCCCGAGGGTGGGAACCGCGGCGGGGAGGTGGTGGCGGCCGGGACGCCGGAGCAGGTCGCACGCCGGCGGGAATCCTTCACTGGAGCCCATCTGGCCAAAGTGCTGCGCTGAGTCAACGGCCCCGGCTCCTGGCCAGGGAGGTGCGGCATCTCGCCAATCACAGCGGGCCGCTTATCTTCCGCCCAGACGAGCGGTTTGGGGGCAGGACAAGGATCCTGGCATCGAGGAAGTGGCGCCCGGGTTCCTAGTCCGAAACATGGCCCTCTCCGCCGCCGTAAGTCGGTGAGAACCCAGATCACAGGATTGCAGATGATCACGCGCGACGACATCGAGGGATTCCTCGACCGGCTGGCGTCCGAAGGGGCGACCTACCGCGAGATAGAGCCGGGGCTCTGGGCGGTCCGCCCCGGCGGGGCGCTCGACCTCGACTTCATCGTCCACCACAACCCGCCGGTCGTCGTGCTGCGCGTGAAGGTGATGGACCTGCCGGCCACCAATGGCCGCAGCGCCGACCTCAACCGCCGCCTGCTCGAGCTCAACGCCAGCGACCTGGTTCACGGGTCGTACGGCATTTCCAACGAGTCCATCGTCCTCACCGAGGCGCTCGAACTCGAGCACCTCGACTACGAGGAATTCCAATCCAGCTACGAAAGCATGACGCTGGCGCTCGCCACGCACGTCCGCGAGCTGGCCACGTTCCGCGAGGATAGTTAGGTATGGGACTCTTTGACCGCCTGGCCACCCTGATCAAGTCGAACATCAATGATCTGATCTCCTCCGCGGAAAACCCGGAGAAGATGCTCAACCAGATCATCGTCGACATGCGCGACCAGCTGGTGAAGGCCAAGCAGCAGGTGGCCGCCGCCATTGCCGACGAAAAACGACTGCGCGACCAGACCGACGACGAAGCCAAACAGGCGCAGGACTGGATGGCCAAGGCCGAGCTGGCCGTCCGCCAGAATCATGACGACCTGGCGAAGGCAGCGCTCGTCAGGCACGGTGAGCACCTCACGCACGCCCAGCAGCTCGATCTCACGTGGCAGGCCCACCAGTCCGAGACCGAGAAGCTCAAGGCGTCACTCCGCGACCTCAACGACAAGATCGAGGAGGCAAAGCGGAAGAAGAATCTGCTCCTCGCCCGGCAGCGGCGCGCTCAGGCCCAGAAGCGCATCTCCGAGACGATGTCCTCGATGTCGGAGAAGTCGGCCTTCGAGGCCTTCGCCCGGATGGAGGAGAAGATCGCCAGCAACGAGCGCATGATCAAAGCCAGCGTCGAGATCGACGAGGAGTTCTCCGGCGACCGGCTGCAGCGTGACTTCAAGGCGCTGGAGAAGGCGCACGGCTCTGCCAGCGCCGACGCCCAGCTCATGGCGCTCAAGCAGAAGATGGGGATCCTTCCCGCACCGAGCGCGCCCGACCAGAAGAAGCTGGGGGCGGGCGCCAACGATGCTGAGGAGATCCACGCCGAGGTCGAGGAGGTCCACGACGAGAAGCCGCGCGGTTGAGCGCGCCCGCCGTCGCTGAGCCGCGGTTCCGATTTGGCCCCGTTCTCGGGGCCACGGTCACGACCGTCCTGCTGATCTGGCTGTTCTATTCGGTCGCCGAAGTACTGCTGCTGCTGTTCATCGCCGTCCTCGTCTCGCTCTACCTCGGCTCCGTTACCGACTTCCTGGTAGCGCGACTGCCGGTACCGCGTGCGCTGGCGTTCACCGCCGCGATTTTCCTGACGCTCGGCGCTGTGTACGGACTCGGATCGCTGCTGGTCCCGCCCGTGGTTGCGCAGACGCAGCAGCTCTTGGGAGTCCTGCCGGATTACGTCCGCGCCTGGCAATCCTGGCTCGAGCGGCTCACGGGACGCTTCCCCATGCTGGGGGGAGGCGCGACCCCACAGACGGAGCTGGTGAACGCGATCGTCTCGCAGGTTCAGGGCTTTGCTTCGAGAGCCGTCCCCACGGTGCTGAACATCGGCCACCAGATTGTGAATGTCGTGTCGATCCTGGTCATGGGGATTTACATGGCGCTGTATCCAGGACTGTACCGGGAGTGGCTCATCGCCCTGTTCCCTCCAACGCAGCGCGACACCGTCCGCGATGTCATGCGGGACATCGGCACCACGCTCAAGGCGTGGATCACGGCGCAGCTGCTGGCGATGACCGTGCTGGCGGCGCTGACGGCGCTCGGTCTCTACATCCTCCGCGTCCCCTATTGGCTGACGTTCGGGATCTTCGTCGGCTCCGTGGTCATCGTGCCGTTCTTCGGCACGCTGATTGGAACGCTGCTACCCGCGCTGTTCGTGCTGGGCGGCGATGGTTTCGCGGGTATCGGCCCGGGCGGGCACTTCCTGCTCGTCGTAATGCTCGGCGTCATCGTGCACATCATTGAAGGGAACCTGGTGCTGCCGCTGATCACGGCGAAGCGCGTGGAGATCCCTCCGGTGCTGAGCATGATGGCCGTGCTCATCGTGGCGAAGCTGTTCGGAGTGTTTGGCGTCATCGTAGCGGTACCCATGGCGGCGGTGGTGATGGTGCTCATCCGCCGAATCGTGATTCACCGGCTCTACGAGGGGCAGAGCTTCCGGCGTCACGCCGGCGACCGCCTCCTGGTGTTGCGCGTGCCCGCTCCCGACGCTGCCGTCATCGCCGGATATTCGGTGGACGTCCTTCGCGATATGACGCACCAGGCCGCGGTTTGAGGTCGGACTCCGACGAGAATGACCCTCCGACTTTACAACACGCTCACGAGGTCGATCGAACCGTTCGCTCCGGCTGACGGGCGCACGGTCCGCATGTACGCGTGCGGTCCGACCGTCTACAACCCGGCGCACATAGGAAACTTCCGCTCGTTTCTGTTCGAGGACCTTCTGCGTCGCGTGCTGCGGCTGCACGGTTGGAACGTCATGCAGGTGATGAACCTGACGGACGTGGACGACAAGATCATCAAGCGGGCATACGAGCAGGGAAAGACGATCACGCAGGTGACCGATCCGATTGTCGAAATCTTCCATCAGGATCGGAAGTACCTGCGCATCGAGGATGCCGAGGTGTATCCCACGGCGACCGGCCACATCCCGGAGATGATCGCGCTCGTGGAGAAGCTGCTCGCGACGGGGATCGCGTACAAAGCGGACGACGGCTCGGTCTACTTCGCCATCGATCGCTTCGAGGGCTACGGGCGTCTGTCACGACTGGACAAGCGCGAGATCAAGTCGGGCGCGCGCGTGGCGCAGGACGACTACACGAAGGAGAACGCGCAGGACTTCGCGTTATGGAAGGCTGCCAAGCCGGAGGACGAGGCGACCGGCGCCGTCTGGGACGCTCCATTCGGCCGCGGGCGGCCCGGCTGGCATCTCGAATGCTCGGCGATGGCCATGAAGTACCTGGGTGAGACCCTCGACCTGCACTGCGGCGGAGTCGATCTCGTCTTCCCTCACCATGAGGACGAGATCGCGCAGTCGGAGGCGGCGACCGGCGCGCCGTTCTCGCGCTTCTGGTGCCATGGAGAGTTCCTGCAGGTCGACGGGACGAAGATGTCGAAGCGGATCGGCAACGTTTCGACGGTCTCGGACCTGAGGGAGAAGGGAATCTCGGCGGCCGCGCTGAGGCACTTCGTGTACTCCACGCACTACCGGAAGCAGATCAACCTGTCCGGGGCGGCCCTCGAGGCTTCCATAGAAGCGGTGGCCCGGATCGGCGAGTTCGCCCATCGGTTGGCTGAGGCCAAGGGCGGAACTCGGGAGCTGGGGGCCGCGGCGGAGACGGCGGAACTGGAGTTCAAGACCGCGTTGGATGCGGATCTGAACGCGCCGGAGGCGGTGGCTGCTCTCTTCACGTTCATCGGAAGGGCGAATGCCGAGCTGGACCGTAAGGGGTCCGATCAAGCGATGCTCGAGCGCGCCCGCGAGGTTTTCGGCCTGATGATGAAGGTCCTCGACCTGGAGCCGCGAGCGCTCCGATTTGTCGTCTCGGCGGCCAAAGTGGAACCGGAACCTGTTGCCGCGTTGGGCCTTAGCGAGAAGGATCTGGAGCAGGTGCGGTGGGGGGTGGGAAAACTTCGCGACCGGATCACTGCAAGACAGAACCGCGACTTTGCGGCGTCCGATGCGATCAGGGTGGAAGTCGAGGCGTGTGGGTTCGCGGTCAAGGACACGGCGAATGGGACGATCCTCGAGCGGTACCAATAGGTCGGAAGTCCGAGGTCCGAGGCCGGAGTGAAGCGGCTCAGGGGTCTCGATGCGCACCCCTCGGACTCTGACCTCGGAGCTCGGAACTGTTTGCAGGTCAAAAGGTTGACACTCTTTCACGGCCCCGCTATCATGTCTGGCTCGCGCGATTGGCTGGGTGCTGACGTAGCTCAACTGGCAGAGCACCTGATTTGTAATCAGGCGGTTGCGAGTTCGACTCTCGCCGTCAGCTCTTGTGACGGGGAGTCGGCGTCAGCGAAGCGCGTGATCGCGGTGGGGTACCCAAGCGGCCAACGGGAGCAGACTGTAAATCTGCCGGCTTACGCCTTCGAAGGTTCGAATCCTTCCCCCACCATGGTGGCGGACCTTCACTCGTCAGGCGGCAACGATGGGTGGCGTGGCTGGTGACAAGCGGGACACGAAGTGATCGCGGGAGTAGCTCAGTTGGTAGAGCGCGAGCCTTCCAAGCTCGATGTCGCGGGTTCGAGCCCCGTCTCCCGCTCTATCGATGAACGTCCGCTCGCGTAGCTCAGTCGGTAGAGCACACCCTTGGTAAGGGTGAGGTCATCGGTTCAATCCCGATCGCGAGCTCTGAAGTACAGATGTGAGATGGGAGATGGGAGATGGGAGATCGTCCATCTCGATTCCCCCGTCTCAAATCTCAAATCTGCGAAGCAATGCCCAGAGACAAGATCATTCTCGCCTGCAACGACTGCAAAAACCGCAACTACTTCACCACGAAGAACCGTCGCGTGCATCCCGAGCGCGTCGAGTGGAAGAAGTACTGCCCGCGCTGCAACAAGCACGTCGTTCACAAGGAAACCAAGTAACCGTGGCTACTGAAGTCGTCACACGGCCCAACACTCTTCAGCGCTTGATCACCTTCTACCAGGAGGTGGTCGCGGAGATGAAGAAGGTGACGTGGCCGGACATGCAGCAGGTGCGCCAGCTGTCGATCGGCGTGATTGTGCTCTCGCTGTTCATCGGCGCGGTCATCGCGCTGATGGACGTGGTCTTCCAGGCCATCTTCGTGCGCGGCCTTCCCTCGCTCATCGGGGGCTGAGCCGGTGGATCATCACTGGTATGCCATCCAGACAACGGCGGGTCATGAGAAGAAGGTGCGGTCGCTGATCTCGCGACGCATCGAGGCCGACCCGGCGCCGGCGGATGCGCGCCTGATCCGCCAGGCGCTGATGCCGACGCAGGAAGTCGTGGAGGTCAAGAACGGCAAGAAGGTGACGGTGGAGCGGAAGCTCTTCCCGGGCTACGTGCTGGTGGAGATGGTGTGGAACCAGGAGACAGCCCACGTCATCAACAGCATCCAGGGCGTGATCAAGTTCCTCCACCACGGCGGCGGGCACGCCCCGGTCGGCGTGGAGCCCATGGCCCTGAGGCAGGACGAAGTCAATCGCTTGTTAGGCATCGCCGAGGAAGTGGAGCCGGAGGCGCCGAAGGAAGAAATCCCGTTCATGACCGGGCAGGCGGTGACGATCACCGAGGGCCCGTTCACGGACTTCAATGGCACGGTGGAAGAAGTCGTCCCGGACAAGGGCAAGGTGCGCGTGAGCGTGAGCCTGTTTGGACGACCGACGTCAGTGGAGTTGGATTACCTGCAGTTGAAGGGCTACTAGGGAACAGCGACCAGCTGGTGCGTTCCTGATCGCTGATCGCTGCAGTTCTTCTGGTCGCTGCATCTGTTGAATGCCCTTGCGCGGGGCGGCCGCTGAGCGGCGAGGAGCGCACCGTCGGATACCACAACGACGCTAATCAAACCGTGGGAGTCACTGGCGCAGGGCCGGGTCTGGATGACGGCGACTGCGGGACGTGAAAAAAGAACGGGTGACGGGTGACGGGTGACGGGTGGTGAACAACCACTCCGACCCGCAGCCCGCGACCCGCAACCCGTTTTCCGTTTCGCTCCTCGGATCGCTGAAATCCTTCTCCTCGCCTGCTGCGTTACGCAGAGGAGATCACATGGCCAAGAAAGTCGTTGGATTCGTCAAGCTCCAGATTCCCGCTGGGCGTGCGAATCCTGCTCCACCCGTGGGGACCGCGTTAGGCCCCCAGGGCATCAACATCATGGCGTTCTGCAAGGAGTTCAACTCCCGCACGCAAGCCCAGGATGGCCTCATCCTGCCGGTCGAGATCACGATCTTCGCCGACAAGTCGTTCACCTTCATCCTCAAGACGCCGCCGGCGGCCATCCTGATCAAGAAGGAACTGGGACTGGAGAAAGGTTCGGGTCAGCCGAATCGCGTGAAGGTTGGCAAGCTCACCAAGGCACAGGTCAGGAAGATCGCCGAAGTGAAGATGCCCGACCTGAACTGCGACTCGATCGAATCCGCAATGGCAATGGTGGCGGGCGCCGCGCGCTCGATGGGAGTGGAGGTGGCGGAATAATGCGCACCCATGGCAAGAAGTACCGCAAGGCGGCCGAGACGCGTGACATCGTCAGCAGCTACGCGCCCAAGCAGGCGCTGGAGATCGTGAAGGGCAACGCATACGCCAAGTTCGACGAGACGGTGGAAGTCGCGGTGCGGCTGGGCGTCGATCCGCGCCATGCGGACCAGATCGTTCGCGGCACCGTGGTGCTGCCGGCCGGCACCGGCAAGACCGTCCGCGTGCTCGTCATCGCCGCCGGCGAAAAGGCGCGCGACGCGCAGGAAGCCGGCGCTGACTTCGTCGGCAACGAGTTCCTGCAGAAGATCAAGGACGGATGGCTCGACTTTGACATCATGATCGCTACGCCGGACCAGATGGGTCAGGTCGGCCAGCTTGGACGCGTGCTCGGTCCCCGCGGACTGATGCCGAATCCGAAGGCGGGCACGGTCACGATGGACGTCGGGCGCGCCGTGCGTGAATCAAAGGCTGGCAAGATCGAGTTTCGCGTCGACAAGGCGGGCAACGTGCACGCCGCGATCGGCAAGGTCTCGTTCGCGCTCGACTCGCTCGAAACGAATTTCGGCGCCTTCATGGACCAGATCGTCCGGTCGAAGCCGGCATCGTCCAAGGGCGTCTACGTCCGGAACGTATCGGTCTCCAGCACCATGGGACCGGGCGTTCGTGTCGATCCCACCCTCTACCGGTAACGAGCCATGAAGAAAAGCGAGAAGGAACAGCTCGTATCGGAGCTGAAGGGCAAGATCGACGGCGCCACCGCGCTCTACTTCACCGACTTCACGGGACTGAACGTGAAGCGGATGACCGAGCTGCGGCGCCGACTGCGCCGGGCCGGTGTCGAATACGTGGTGATCAAGAACACGCTCGCGTTGCGGGCGGTCAATGAGAGTGGCCTGACGGGCGGCAAGCTCAAGGGGCCGACGGGCGTCGTCGTGTCTCGCGACCCGGTGGCGGCCGCCAAGGTGCTCGTCGACTTCGCGAAGGAGAATGAACAACGGCCGTCGGTAAAGGGCGGGCTCGTCGAGGGCGCCGCCGTGACCGAAGCCGAAGTGAAGAAGCTCGCCACGCTGCCAACGCGCGAAGCTGCGCTCGGGCTCCTGGCCGGCGCAATGAACGGTGTATTGATGGTGTTCGCGCTCGCGCTGGACGCGAGGAAAGAACAGTTGGAGAACGCGTAGGGCCCCAGGCGGGAGCGTCGGCGGCTCACCGCAGGGTGAGTGGAGCCGGCGTTCTGGATCGCCTTTGGAATTGTGTACGAACAATCCCAGCATCGCCTGGGCACGTCATGGAGACAACGGACAATGGCAAACGCGACCCTGAGTAAGGACGACATCCTCGAAGCGATCGGCAGCATGAAGGTCACGGAGCTCGTCGAGCTGACCGAGGCCTTCAAGTCGAAGTTCAACGTGACCATCGCAGTGGCCGCGGCCGGTGCCGCGGGCGGTGGAGCGCCGGCGGCTCCCGCGGTAGAGGAGCAGACTGAATTCACCGTTACCCTGATCGCGGCCGGCGCCCAGAAGATCCAGGCGATCAAGGTCGTTCGCGAACTCACCGGACTGGGTCTGAAGGAAGCGAAGGATCTCGTGGACGGCGCGCCCAAGGATGTGAAGACGGGCGTGTCGAAGGACGAGGCAGCCCAGGTCAGGTCGAAGCTCGAGGCAGCCGGCGCGACGGTGGAGGTGAAATAGTGATTCGTGATTCGTGATTCGTGACTCGGCATACCCGCGATCCTCGCAGTGCCGAGTCACGAGTCACGAGTCACCAGTCACCGTTTCTCCTTCACCGACGCCCATCGTGACTCAATTCAGCCACAACAATAGTCGTTCCCACTCGCCACTCCCCGGGCACTCCTCGCCCAGGGGACTCGTGGCGTTTTCGCCTGCCCGCGGGTGAATCATGCCTGATACGAAACAGATCACGTTCACGAAGCTCGATGAGGGGATGGGAATGCCCCACCTCCTCGACATCCAGACGAGGGCGTTCCAGTCGCTCCTCCAGAAAGACGCCGCGGCGCACCACACCGAGGATGTCGGACTGGAACGGGTCTTCAGGGAACTGTTCCCGATCAGCGACGTCCACGAGAATTTCTCGCTCGAATTCGTCAGCTACGTGCTCGGCGAGCCGAAGTACTCCGTGGAAGAGTGCATCGAGCGCGACATGACCTACTCGGCGCCGCTCAAGGCGACGCTGCAGCTGGTCATCAATGAAGACGTCAACGGTCTCAAGCGCCCGCGCAACATCATCCAGAAGGAGGTCTACCTCGGCGAGCTGCCACTGCTCACCGAGCTGGGCACCTTCGTGATCAACGGCGCCGAACGCGTCATCGTGAGCCAGCTCCATCGCTCGCCAGGCGTCGTGTTCGAGGAGTCGACGCACCCGAACGGGCAGCGCCTGATCTCGTCGCGCATCATCCCGTTCCGCGGGTCGTGGGTCGAGTTCACGGTGGACATCCACGACGTGATCTACGTGCACATCGACAAGAAGAAGAAGTTCCCGGCCACGGCGCTTCTGCGCGCCTTTGGCTATGCCGGGAACAGCGACATCCTGCGCCTGTTCTTCGGCGTCCGTGACCTGGACCTCACGCGAAAGCGCGAGAGCCGTATCGACCAGCGCGAAGTCGTGGGTGCGGTGATCGCCGAGGACATCACGCTCGCCGGTGAGGCGGCCGACCCCGACGCCCCCAAGGCCAAGACCAAGAAGGCCAAGCTGGCGGCCGAACGCGCCGCGGCGGACCTGCTGGTGCGCGAAGGCGACGAGCTGACCGAGGAAGTGCTCAACCGCCTGACGCGGCTGGGCATCAAGCAGATCAAGGTCTTCGCGTCGTACATGACGGCGGACGTCCGTGACGAGCTCGAAGCCATCGAGCGCAGCGAGCGCCCGCAGGCGCGCGTGCTGTCGCGCGACGTGATCGACCCCGGGACCGGTGAGGTTCTGGCCGAGGCGGGGCAGGCGCTCAAGGAAACGCTCATCAAGCGCCTGCGGAAGGCGGAGGTCCTCAAGGTCTCGGTCTTCGTGCCGTCAGGGCGCGCCGAGTCCACGCTCATCAAGAACACGCTGGCCAAGGACCCGACCAACACCAACAACTGGTCGCCCGAGGAGCGCAAGAAGTGGCTCAAGGTCGACGACACCATTGCCGAGCAGACGAAGAAGCTGATCGAGGCGGGCGAGACACACGCGCTGCGCTCGATCTACGGCCTGCTCCGTCCGGGTGACGCGCCGAACAAGGAAACGGCCAAGCAGGCGCTGGAGCGACTGTTCTTTTCGCCCAAGCGCTACGACCTGGGCCGCGTCGGCCGGTACAAGATCAACCAGCGGCTGGCGCTCAACACCGACCCGGGCACGACGGTCCTCACCAAGGACGATTTCATCGCGATCCTGCGCTACCTCGTGGAGCTCCATGAGGGACGCGGCCACGTGGACGACATCGACCACCTTGGCAACCGGCGCATCCGCTCGGTCGGCGAGCTGATCGCGAACCAGTTCTCGGTTGGCCTGTCGCGCATGGCGCGCCTGGTGAAGGAGCGTATGTCGATCAACACCGATCCCGAGAAGATCTCGCTCGACGACCTCGTGAACGCGAGGACGGTGAGCGCGGTCATCCAGGCGTTCTTCGGGTCGTCGCAGCTCTCGCAGTTCATGGACCAGACCAACCCGCTGGCCGAGCTGACGCACAAGCGTCGCCTGTCCGCGTTAGGTCCGGGCGGCCTCACGCGTGAGCGCGCCGGGTTCGAGGTGCGCGACGTGCACTACTCGCAGTACGGCCGCATGTGCCCCATCGAGACGCCGGAAGGTCCGAACATCGGCCTCATCACGTCGCTGGCGTGCTACGCGCGCGTCAACGACCTGGGCTTCGTCGAGACGCCGTATCGCGTGGTTCGCAACGGCAAGGTGACGAACGACGTCGCCTGGCTGGACGCCAACAAGGAAGAGGAGGCGGTCATCGCGCAGGCGAACGCCAAGTTGAATCCCGACGGGACGTTTGCGGACGATTTGGTCCTGTGCCGACAGAGAGGCGACTTCCCGCTCACGGCGCCCACGCGCATCGACTACATGGACGTGGCGCCCGAGCAGCTCGTGTCGATCGCCGCGGCGCTCATTCCGTTCCTCGAGCACGACGACGCCAACCGCGCGCTGATGGGCTCGAACATGCAGCGTCAGGCGGTGCCGTTGCTCCTGCCCCGCACGCCGCTGGTAGGCACGGGCCTGGAAGAGAAGGTGGCTCGCGACTCGGGCGCCTGCGTCATCGCGCTCCGGGCCGGTGTGGTCACGCGCGTCACGGCCGACGAGATCATCGTCGACGCCGGGCACGAGCGCGGGAAGAAGGACGACGACCGTCCGCTGGCCCGCCTCACGGCGCAGGACCGGTACCGGATCAAGAAGTACTGGCGTACCAACCAGGACACGGCGATCAACCAGCGCCCGATCGTCCGGCTGGGCCAGAAAGTGAAGGCGGGCGAGGTGCTGGCTGACGGTGCCGGCACAGAGATGGGTCAGCTGGCGCTGGGCGCCAACGTGACCGTGGCCTTCATGCCGTGGTACGGCCACAATTTTGAAGACGCAATCGTTCTTTCAGAACGATTGGTCAAGGACGACGTGTATTCGTCGATCCACATCCAGGAACTCGAGCTCCACGTTCGCGACACCAAGCGCGGGCAGGAGGAAATCACGCGCGAGATTCCGAACGTGGCCGAGGAGTCGCTGGTGGACCTCGACGAGCGCGGCATCGTGCGCATTGGCGCCCACGTGAAGCCGGGCGACATCCTCGTCGGCAAGATCACGCCGAAGGGCGAGACGGAGCTGTCTCCGGAAGAGAAGCTCCTCACCGCCATCTTCGGCGAGAAGGCCAAGGATGTGAAGGACTCGTCGCTGAAGGTCTCGCCGGGCATGGAAGGCGTGGTCATCGACGTGAAGATCTTCTCGCGCATCGAGGACCAGGTCGTCGAGAAGGACCGCGGCGAGCGGATCGGCGAAGTGCGCCGGCTCGAGGGTGAGGAGAAGGTCCGCGTCAACGAAGTGCGCGACGATGAACTGCGCGAAATTCTTGAAGGCGAGACTGTCGCCCTCGCGTTGAGGGCGGGCACGGTTGAGGAAGCGATTCCCACCGGGACGAAGCTGACGAAAGAAGTCCTCACCGACCTGCGGTTCGCGCAGGTCGACCTGAAGACGTTCCGCGTCGAGAACCGGAAGGCCAACGACCGCATCCGCACCATCATCGACCTGGCCAACGAGGAGAAGGCTCGCCTCGAGGAACGGGCCGAGGAACGAATCGACCGGATCCTCCAGCCTGACGAGTTGCCGCCTGGGGTCATCCAGCTCGTGAAGGTCTACCTGGCCGAGAAGCGCAAGGTCTCGGTCGGCGACAAGATGGCCGGGCGACACGGCAACAAGGGCATCGTGGCCCGGGTGGTGCCGGAGGAGGACATGCCGTTCCTCCCCGACGGCCGTCCGGTGGACATCGTGCTCAATCCGTTAGGCGTGCCGAGCCGTATGAACGTCGGCCAGATCCTGGAGACCCACCTCGGGTGGGCCGCCAAGATCCTCGGCTTCTACGCCAAGACGCCCACGTTCTCGGGCGCGAATGAGCACGAGATCGGTCTCGTGCTCAAGCTGGCCGGACTCACCTGGGCGCGCGAGACGCTGAACCTGCATAACGCGCCGCTCAACATCAGCAACGACGACGTCCGGACGATCAGCGCCGACGTGGGGGGCGACAGTGCGAAGGTCGTTCTCATGGACGACGCAAAGCTCAGCGAGCTTGGCGGCCGTAACATGTCGGCCGAAACGAAGGACATCTTCAATCGCGTACGCGACTTCCTGTCGCAGGCAGCCCGCGAAATGGGCGAGCGCGAAGAAAAGGAACTGCAGAACCAGGCCGCGATGCACACGGCCATGTCCGACGACGAGTTACTCGGCGCCACGCGTCGCGCCGAGGCCAAGGCGACGAGCCGGCAACTGGAGAAACGGCTGGGCCGGACGCCGACCGAAGTGCTGGAGGATCTCGAGCTGTCGGCGCTGGCGAGCATGCTGGGCAGGAAGTCGGAGGCGGACGTCGACGCGGCGGCCAGCGAGCTGCTGCGGATGGCGGGCATTACGCCGGGCGGCAAGATGCACCTGCGCGACGGCCGCTCCGGTGAGTCGTTCGCGTTCCCGATCACGGTGGGTGAGATCTACATGCTCAAGCTCTCGCACCTGGTCGACGACAAGATCCACGCCCGGAGCATCGGGCCGTACTCCCTGGTCACCCAGCAGCCGCTGGCGGGCAAGGCACAGTTCGGCGGCCAGCGCTTCGGGGAAATGGAAGTGTGGGCGCTGGAGGCGTACGGCGCTGCCCACACGTTGCAGGAAATCCTGACGGTGAAGTCGGATGACGTGAATGGCCGGAGCCGGGTCTACGAGGCCATTGTCAAAGGCCAGAACCTGCCCGAACCGGGAATCCCGGAGTCGTTCAACGTGCTGGTGAAGGAGCTGCAGGCGTTAGGCATTCATGTGCGCATGGACACGAAGGACGGCCACGGCGCCGTGCCCACCTTCGGCCGCGATGGCGAGGAGTAATCGATGATCGACTTCAGGAGTGCGCGCGAGCAGCGCGCGTCAGCGTTCGACTTCATCCAGGTCCGGATCGCCTCCCCCGAGGAGATCCGCGGGCCTCGCGACGCCAAGGAGCGGGAACGCCTCGAAATGCAGGGGCTCCGCACCTGGTGGTCGTGGGGCGAGGTGACCAAACCCGAGACCATCAACTACCGCTCGTTCAAGCCGGAGAAGGATGGCCTGTTCTGCGAGCGGATCTTCGGCCCGGTGAAGGACTGGGAGTGCCACTGTGGCAAGTACAAGCGGATCCGGTACCGCGGCGTCATCTGCGACCGCTGCGGCGTCGAGGTCACGCTGTCCAAGGTGCGCCGCGAGCGCATGGGACACATCGAGCTCGCCGTGCCGGTCGCGCACATCTGGTTCTTCAAGACCCTGCCCAGTCCGATGGGCAACCTGCTCGACCTCACGCTTCGTGATCTCGAGAAGGTCATCTACTACTCCAACTACGTCGTCATCGAGCCGGGCGCCCAGGAAGTGCGGGTGAACCAGATGCTCGACGAGGACGAGTTCCTGAACCTCAAGCAGAAGGCGCGCGAGGAGGGCGACACGACGTTCCATGCGGACATCGGCGCGCCCGCCGTGCGCGAGCTGCTGAAGAAGCTCGATGTCGACAAGCTCGCCGAGGACCTGCGCGCGGCGGTGGCGGTCGAATCATCGCAGCACCGCAAGAAGCAGCAGCTCAAGCGGCTCAAGATCATCGATGCATTCCGGAACTCGGGTGACGCGGCCATGGTTCGGAACCGGCCCGAGTGGATGATCATGGACGTCGTGCCGGTCATCCCGCCCGACCTGCGGCCGCTCGTGCCGCTCGACGGAGGACGCTTCGCGACGTCCGACCTGAACGACCTGTACCGCCGCGTCATCAACAGGAACAACCGTCTCCAGAAGCTCATCCTGCACCGCGCGCCGGAAGTCATTCTCCGCAACGAGAAGCGCATGCTGCAGGAGGCGGTGGACGCGCTGTTCGACAACGGGCGTCGCTCCAAGGCGATTCGCGGCCGCGGCAAGCGTCCGCTCAAGTCGCTCTCCGACATGCTCAAGGGCAAGCAGGGCCGGTTCCGCCAGAACCTGCTTGGCAAGCGTGTGGACTACTCGGGACGTTCGGTCATCGTCGTGGGCCCGGAGCTCAAGCTGCACCAGTGCGGCCTGCCAAAACTCATGGCGCTCGAGCTGTTCAAGCCGTTCATCATCCATAAGCTGGTCGAGAAGGGCATCGCCGAGACGGTGAAGCGCGCCAAGAAGATCGTGGAGCGCGAGTCGCCCGAGGTCTATGAGATCCTCGAGGAGATCATCCGCGATCATCCCGTGCTCCTGAATCGTGCCCCCACGCTCCATAGACTAGGCATACAGGCCTTCGAGCCCGTGCTGGTGGAAGGCAAGGCCATTCGAATCCACCCGCTCGTCTGCGCGGCGTTCAACGCCGACTTCGACGGCGACCAGATGGCTGTGCACGTGCCGCTGTCGTTCGAGTCACAGCTCGAGTGCCGGCTGCTCATGCTGTCGTCGAACAACATCCTCAAGCCGTCGGACGGCCGTCCGGTGGCCGAGCCGTCGCAGGACATCGTGCTCGGCTGCTACTTCGCGACCAAGGCCCCGATGGACTTCGACAAGTATGGCAAGGACTCGAAGCTGATGTCGACGGTCAAGTCGTACACGTCGTCGGCTGAAGTGGAGATGGCACTGCAGGCCGGACGGGCGAGCTATCACACGCCCGTTCGCTACTACGTGCGCAAGGATGGGGACAGCAAGTGGGTGCTCACCACCGCGGGCCGCGTACTGTTCAACTCCATCGTGCCCGAGGTACTCGGCTTCCAGAACCGCGACATGAAGAAGAAAGCGCTCGGAGAGCTCGTCTTCGAGAGCTATCGGACGGTCGGGTTGGCCGGGACGGTGGACTTCCTCGACCGCCTGAAAGATTTCGGCTTCTTCCACGCGACGCGCGGTGGTGTCTCGATCGGTATCGAGGACCTGCGCATCCCGGACGACAAGACGTCGATCCTGAAGGAAGCACTGGAGCGGGTCGAGCGCTTCCAGCGCGCCTACGCGACCGGCAACATCACGAACGGTGAACGCTATAACAAAGTGATCGACACCTGGACGCACGCCAATTCGGACGTGGCGGACGCGATGGTGAAGACCATGCGCGAGTCGAACGCCGGGTTCAATCCGGTCTTCATGATGTTCGACTCGGGTTCACGCGGCAGCCGCGACCAGATCCGCCAGCTGGCGGGGATGCGCGGCCTCATGGCCAAGCCGCAGAAGAAGCTCACCGGTGGCATCGGTGAAATCATCGAGAGCCCGATCAAGTCGAACTTCCGGGAGGGACTCTCGGTGCTGGAGTACTTCATCTCGACGCACGGCGCGCGGAAGGGTCTGGCCGACACGGCGCTCAAGACCGCCGACGCCGGCTACCTGACGCGACGTCTGGTCGACGTGGCGCAGGACGTCGTCATCACCGAGGAGGATTGCGGAACGATCCAGGGCCTCGAGATCGGCGCGCTGAAGGAAGGAGAGGACATCATCGAGCCGTTATCGGAGCGCATCGTCGGCATGGTGGCGGGCGAGGAGGTCACGGACCCGCATGTGCGTGACGAGGCTGGCCGGCCGATTGTCCTGGCCGAAGCCGGCGAGTTGATCAGTGAGGAGACGGCGCTTGCCATCGAGGAGTCGGGCATCGAGACCGTTCGCATTCGTTCGGTGCTCACCTGCGAGGCAAAGCGCGGGCTATGCCGGATGTGCTACGGCCGCAACCTGGCCACCATGGGCATGGTCGATCTTGGCGAGGCGGTCGGCATCATCGCCGCCCAGTCGATCGGCGAGCCGGGCACGCAGCTCACGCTCCGCACCTTCCACATCGGCGGCACCGCGGCTCGTATCGCGGAGCAGACGACGAGGAAGACGAAGGTCGCCGGCATCATTGAATACGGAGACCGGCTCCTGACGGTCACCAACCCTGAGGGGCACCAGATCGTCACTTCATATGAGGGCGAGCTGAGCATCCGCACTTCGGGCGACCGGAACGCGGCTGTCGGCGCCCGCCTGGCCGTGCCGTTAGGCGCGAGCCTGCTGGTGAAGGACGGCGACGAGGTGAAGCGCGACCAGGCGATCTTCACGTGGGACCCGTACACGAACCCGATCATCTCGGACGTCGAAGGGACCATCAAGTTCGTCGACATCGTGGAAGACGAGACCGTGAGCGAGGAGCTGGACGAGCTCACCGGCCTCCGGCAGCGCGTGATCACCGAGGATCGTGAGAAGCGGTTGCACCCGCACATCGAGATCTGGCAGAAGAAGGGCGGGAAGGAGAAGAAGGTCCGCGACTTCGTTATCCCGGTGGGCGCGCAGCTCGTCATCGAGGACGACCAGGAGATCCATGCCGGCGAAACGATCGCCAAGATCTCGCGTGAGGCGTACAAGACGCGCGACATCACGGGCGGTCTGCCGCGGGTAGCCGAGTTGTTCGAGGCTCGGCGTCCGAAGGATCCGGCGACCATCTCGGAGATTGATGGCCTCGTGCGGTTCGGCGACATCAAGAGAGGCAAGCGCGAGATCTTCGTGCAGCCCGTGAAGACCATTGATGGCATGTGGACGGCCGACGAGTCCCAGGAGGCCCCGGTCTATGAAGTCCCGGCCGGCAAGCACTTGCGGGTGCACGAGGGAGATCGTGTGCGTGCCGGTGACCGCCTGACGGAAGGACCGGTGAATCCGCACGACATCCTGCGGATCAAGGGTCCGCGCGCGGTTCAGGAGTACCTGCTGAACGAAGTGCAGGAGGTGTACCGCCTGCAGGGCGTGAAGATCAACGACAAGCACATTGGCGTGATCGTGAAGCAGATGCTGCAGAAGGTGCGCATCGCCAGCCCGGGGGACACGGAGTTCCTCGAGGGCGAGCACGTCGACCGTCAGGTCTTCCGCGACGAGAACGAGCGGGCCAAGAAGAAGAAGCAGAAAGCGTCGACGGCGGAGCCGCTGCTGTTAGGCATCACGAAGGCGAGCCTGACGACGCAGAGCTTCATCTCGGCGGCGTCGTTCCAGGAGACGACGCGGGTGCTGACCGACGCCGCCATTCGTGGGGCGAAGGACGACCTGTTAGGGCTCAAGGAGAACATCATCATCGGCCATCTGATTCCGGCCGGTACGGGTCAGTACCGGTACCAGGAAGTGGAGATCGAGGGGATGGAGATGCCGGTGGTGGAGGAGTTGCCGGGGACGAGCGAGCCGTTGCCGGGGATCTTCAGTCAGTCGTTTGCCGAGACGGGGTTCAGTCTCGGCGGGGACGATTAAAGCCGGGTACGAGGGTACAAGGGCACAAGGGTAACGGGGGATCGGGCAAGAGCCTGGTCCCCCGTTCTCATAGAGAGTCCGCACTCAGTCGGGATCCAGTACCCTCCTGAAGGATTGACGGGTCCGGAGGAATTGCACGAAAGCGTTTCGCCGACCGCCGGTCATCTGCTCGTGCGGGCGCCTGCGGGCATGAAGTTTTGTCGTTAGGCGCGGCGATACTGCTGAGAATGCTTGCCAAAACTTACCACCGTTTCCAAAGCGTCCGCCTGAGGGTCGGGGAGCGACGCGCATGGTAGAACTGTTACTTGCGCGCTTGCTATGGGGGGGAATATCTGCGCACACGGCGTAAGCAGGGAGCCGAGTGCGAGACGCCCTTAGCCAAGAAGGTTCATGGTAACGGTCGTTAGGCGCTAAGGAGCCGCGCTCACCGGTGTCAGTAACCGTTGGAAGCGTCATAGTGTCGCCTCCGCAACAGTTCCAAACTCCAACAGTAGGAGGGGCTCATGCGAACCTACACGATTGGGTTAGGTCTGGTGGGCGCAGTTCTGATCGCGATCACAATGTCGCTGGCTACACCCTCGGCATGGGCCGGGCTGGCGGTGATCGAGGGCTGCTTCGACTGCGAGAACGGTGGTACCTGCGATCCCGGCTACCACAAGGACAACGCCCCGGGGGGCCAGCAGTATCAAGGCCCTAATCCCGCGCACGGAGGCTGCAGTGACTACAGCTGCGATGCTGAGCACTACCCCTACTCGCTCAGCCTCGGCGAGCCGGCGACTTCTCGACCTCAGGACGTCAGTGAGGTGCGGGCGTTGGTGGGCCGCGTCCTGCGCGCGGCGCACGATGGAGACGTTACGGAGCTCGTTGATCTGACACGGGAGGACGCACGTGTGCGGATCAACGGCGCGCGCCGGGCTGTGCAGGTGCAATTCGGTGGCAACGTGGTCGCGCACGCGGCTCTTCCCGTTGAGCTCGTAGCGAGGGTGCTGGCTCACCACTAGCAGCCTGAGGGTTTCCCTCTTCTACCGAGCGCGAAGACCGGCCGGGGCTGGACGGCTGCTGCTCTGGCGCCACGGCGTGGCTGGCGCCGGCGCAGCGCGTTCTGCACTTACTTTGGACAGACACAGGGCTGTTAGTACCTGGTACGAGCTGGCTGACTCGTCGAACCCGGAGTTCAGATGATGCGCCCATTAATCCTTGTCTCTTACCTTGTTGCGGCGGCTCATTCCGTCGCGGAGGTCGCGTCCTCTCAAACAGTGGTGATTCGAGGCGATCCGACGTGCCGCACGTGCCGCATCGAGCGCCAGTTGATCGTGCGAATCGGGGAGGCGGATGACGAGTTGATCAACGGCCCTGTCGTGGCGCCGGTGGTTCGCGATATCCGAGGCCGGTTCTTCGTGATTGATCAGGATGACGGACCGGTCAAGGCTTTCACCTCCGATGGAGAGTTTTCGACGCTACTCGGACGAAAAGGGGCCGGGCCAGGGGAGTCAATGAGGTCTGCGACCGTTGCGGTCGGGGTGGGCGATTCCGTGTTCGTGACCGATCGACCGCTGATGAGATGCAGTGTGTTCGGACCCAACCTCAAGTACGTGCGCTCATTCCCGCTCGCGATGTCCGCCATCAACACGCAGTCGCAGGTCGTCGACGGCCTCCTCGTGGTCAGCGCGCGGGCAAACGATGCCGCCGGGATCGGTTTCCCGCTCTTTGCCTTCGACGCCACGGGACGGCGAGTAAAACAGATCGGGCCCGAGGAGCCGCGGATGGACGCCTCGCAAACTGAGCGTGCCGAGCGCGTCATCGGCCGTGCAGGAAACGGCAAAGGCGGCTTGCTGGTCGCGCATCGGCATCGGTATCAGTGGTGGAAACTCTCCAGCAGACTGGATCCGGAGGCCGAGTTCGTCAGGGAGGCCTCCTGGTTCCGCCGCTACGATCCGCCAAATACGCAGCCGTTGCAGATGGACGGGGTGTCGTACCTGAAGGCGATATGGGAGGATGATGCGGGGCGGATCTGGGTCGGGATTGGCACCATTCATGTCCGCGCCACGGGCGAGGGCAGAAAGACCGAGCGGACGGAATCCAGTCGGGTCGAAGTGCTCGATGTGAGGAGCGGGACTGTCCTCGCATCGGTTGAGTTCCCTGAGCGTTTTGTCTCGGGTTTTTCGGACGGTACGGTGGTCTTCAGTGAAGTCCGTGATGACGGAAGGACTGTGCTTTCCGTCAACCGCCTATCCTTGCGCCGCTAGGCTGTCCGTGCTGCGGGCCGAACCTGGAGCACGTTGGAGGACTGGAGCGCACGGCTCTGTAACGGTCGGCTTGGTCGCGCTGCCGATTCTTATAGCCGCAGGCCATGGTCAGCCGCCGCCCCTGCTGGGCCTCAAGGAGAACATCATCATCGGTCACCTCATCCCGGCCGGCACGGGTCAGTACCGGTACCAGGAGGTGGAGATCGAGGGGATGGAGATGCCGGTGTTGGAGGAGTTGCCGGGGACGAGCGAGCCGTTGCCGGGGATCTTCTCGCAGTCGTTTGCGGAGGCGGGGTTCAGCCTCGGCGGAGACGACTAAGCCTTCGGCAGATGTGAGACGGGAGATGGGAGAATTGAGAACGGGAGATCGGGCGAGTGCCTGGTCTCTCGTTTCTCAGTTCTTGCACCTGAATCCTGCCGAGGTCGATGACGGGGTGGAGCGAAGTGTGTTGACAACTGCTTGCTGCACTCCGTATCCTGGGCGCCCCGGACCCAAGGAGGTGTTGTGTCCGGCGTGGTATCTACCGAGTCCCTCTCCACGAGACCGGCTGAGTATTCCCGCGTTGCGCTCGTATCTCGAGTGCGTGTCCAGGCGGAGCCGTGAAGAACGCTGACACCGCGCGACAGCCGCTGCGACCTATGCTGCGAGTGGATGAGCTAAGGTCTGTGACTTCACGCCACGATCGGCCAAAGCGCGCCGCGCTTCATGTTTGTGTCGCTGCGCGTTGCGCAGCACTGCTGCTCGCGCTGAGCCCGGCAACGAGTGCTCATGCCCAGGGTATCGTACTCGGCCGTGTGACTGATCCGATGCAGACGCCCATCCGTGATGCAGAGGTGCGCATCGACAAGATCGACATTCTGACTCGGACAGATACGGTTGGACGCTTTTCCCTGCGCGGCGTACCGTCCGGACCGCAACGCATCACGGTTCGACGACTTGGATACGCGCCCAAATCAGTCGAGGTACGGGTAGCCGCCGGGGATAGTCTTGCCATTCAGGTTGTTCTCGCACCGCGCGCCCAGGTATTACCGGTGGTTCCAGTCGAAGGGGCTGAGATTCCGTTGATGCCTCGCCGGCTGCGGGACTTCGAACGCAGGCGAACGAGTGGTGTTGGGCATTTTCTCACAGCCGCCGATCTGACGCCTGAGCGATCCAAGCTGCTGGGCGATGTACTGGTCCGACTGCCTGGTACCTATGTCGTACAGTCATCGGCGGCCGCGTGTCTCACGTCAAGGCGCGGCTCACAGTCGCTTCGGCATTCTGCCACTGGCTGGTGCGGAAGTCGATCGATCGATGGCAATTACTGCGCCGTTGCCGTGTTTCTGGATGGGTTTCCAGCGTACAGCGGTCACTCCGAGGAGGTCTTCAACTTGAACACGTTGCGCGCCGACGAAGTGGCCGGCGTCGAATTCTACTCGGGTTCGGCAACGATTCCGCGCGAGTTCAGCGCTCCGCGCGGTACGTGCGGAGTGCTGGTGATCTGGACGAAGGAGTAAGCCTGCCACACTCACGCGTTGATTTGTGTCGGCGGGGGTCACGTTCCACTGACGTCTGGGACCGAGTATTTCCGCCGCCGACAAGCCGTCTCGGCGCCTCCGCTTAACGTCGGGTTACCGGTCCACCTGCGCCATCAACTTCTCGGCGTAGCGCGGGCCGGCCACCTTCCCTGGCGCGAGCGCGGCATCGAGCGCGGACATCTCCCCGATGCTGAGCGCTAGCGCGGCCGCGCCGAGGTTCTCTTCCAGGTAGAGACGCCGCTTGGTGCCGGGAATCGGAACGATATCCGGCCCCTTGTGCAGCAGCCAGGCGAGAGCGACCTGCCCTGGGGTCACGCCTTTCCGTTCCGCCAGCTCTCGGACGGCCGACGCGGCCCGCACGTTCGCGTCGAAATTCTCGCCCTGGTAGCGCGGATCGCCGCGGCGGAAGTCGCCCTCCGGATACTCCTCGGCGCGCATGACAACTCCGGCAAGGAAGCCGCGGCCAAGTGGCGCGAACGGCACAAGACCGATGCCGAGCTCGCGCAGCAACGGGATGATGCGCGGCTCGAGATTCCGCTCCCAAAGCGAGTACTCGCTCTGGACCGCCGAGATCGGGTGCTCGGCGTGCGCGCGGCGAATCGTCTGTTCGCCCGCCTCCGACAGTCCAAGGAAGCGCGTCTTCCCCTCGCGTACGAGATCCGCCATGGCGCCGACAACGTCCTCGATAGGCACGGTGGGATCCACGCGATGCTGGTACAACAGGTCGATGTGGTCGGTGCCGAGGCGTCGCAGCGAACCTTCGACGGCCTCGCGCACGTGCACGGGCCGGCTGTCCAGGCCCCCGGTCATGACGCCGTCCTCGATCTGGAATCCGAACTTGGTCGCGATAATGACCTCATTGCGCCTGGCCCCGAGTGCGCGGGCCAGCAGCTCTTCGTTCGTGAACGGTCCGTACGCCTCCGCCGTGTCGAAGAACGTGACGCCAAGGTCGAGGGCACGGTGGATGGTCGCGATGGACTCTTCCTCGTCGCGCTCTCCAGCGGTCCCGTACGCGTGACTCATGCCCATGCAGCCGAGGCCAAGAGCGGAGACGGCGAGTCCCTGGGTGCCGAGTGTGCGGGGAGTCAGCATGTTAGAGCTCCTGGCGCGTGGGCCGGAACAGAATCTCGTTCACGTAACCTGATGAACCTCGTGGAATATTACCGGCGACGTCGGGCGAGGCAGCCCGGTGGAACCGTGGACTCTGACATCACTCTCCCGCCAACCACCGCCCGGCGGCCCGTCCAGCAATACGGCCCGAGAAGAGACAGCCGCCGAGGAAAGTCCCTTCGAGCGCGCGGTAGCCGTGCACGCCTCCACCACCAAACCCCGCCGCCTCGCCCACCGCGTACAGTCCCGGGATCGGCGAGCCGTCACCGGAAAGCACACGCGCGCTGAGGTCGGTTTCGCAGCCACCTAACGACTTGCGCGTGAGCACGTGCAGCTTCACCGCGATCAACGGACGCGCCCCGGCATCGAGGATCGGCCTTGGACTGGCGACGCGGATGAGCCGGTCGCCGAGGTAACCACCACGTGCCGCGCGCACTGCCAGGACCTGCGCGTCGGTCGCGTCACGCTTCACGACGTGCTCATCGTATACGCGGACCGCGTGCTCGACGGCCGCGTAGTCGAGTGGCCGTGTGTCGGGAATCGCGTTCATTCGCGCGACGAGATCCGCCAGCGTGTTGCGAACGACGAAGTCTGCGCCATGCGACTTGAACGCCTCGACCGGCGCCACCGCACGTCTGCCGATCGCGCGCCGGAGCACCAAACGCATGCTCTTGCCCGTAAGGTCGGGATTCTGTTCCGAACCGGACAGCGCGAACTCACGCCGGATGATGTGCTGATTGAGGATGAACCAGGAGTAGTCGCTTCCGGTGGTGAGGATGTGCCGCAGCGTTTCGAGTGTGTCGAATCCCGGGAAGAGCGGTGCGGGGATGCGGGTGCCGTTGGCGTCGAGCCATAACGAGGACGGTCCAGGCAGGATGCGGATGCCGTGATTGGGCCACACCGGGTCCCAGTTCCGCACGCCCTCGGTGTAGTGCCACATCCGGTTCTCGTTGATCACTCGGCCGCCTGCCTGCTTTACGAATGCGAGTCCGCGTCCGTCGGTCGATGCCGGCACTCCACAGGTCATTGATCGCGGGGCAGCGCCCAGCGTGGACGGCCAATGCTTGCGCACGAGCTCGTGGTTGCCGCCGATGCCGCCTGACGCGACGATCACCACCGGGGCTCGCAGCTCGAAGTCACCAACGACCTCACGGCTGCTGCGCGCGCCTCGCTCGACGACGCTCTGTGCGAGTTGCGCGCCCCGAACCCCGACGACCGCGCGACCTTCGACGATCAACTGGTCTATTCTATGGCGAAAGCGGAACTCCAATCGTCCCCCTTGCTCCGCCTGACGAGCGCGCGCAACGAATGGCGCGAGTACGGCCGGACCTGTCCGCCACGTCACGTGAAACCGGGGCACGGAATTTCGCCCTCGCTCGGCCCAGCCGACTATTGGAAACCACCGCATACCCATGGCGTGCAACCAGGCGCGCTTCTCGCCGGCCGCAAACTCGAGGTAGGCCTCCGCCCACTGGCGTGGCCAATGGTCTTCGGGGCGGTCGAAACCGGCTGCGCCTGACCAGTCCTGCCGGGCGAGGTCTATGGAATCGCGAATGCGAAGCCTGCGCTGCTCGGGCGAGTCGATGAAGAAGAGCCCACCGAACGACCAATGTGCCTGTCCTCCGAGGCTTTGCCCGGGTTCCTGGTCGAGGACGGTGACGTGCCGGCCGGCGGCCGTGATCTCGGTGGCAGCGACCAGCCCGGAGAGTCCGGCGCCGACGACGATCGCGTCAGTCATGCACGTCAGCCCGTGTCCTCGACACGATTCCGCATGTGGTCGGCCAGCGGACGCAGCTTGGTCAGGAGGAACTCACGGATCTCGTCAGGCAGGCCGTGCTCTTGCAGCGCGCGCTCCATGCACCAGAGCCATTCGTTGCGCTCCGTCACGCCGATCGCGAAGGGAAGGTGGCGGGCACGGAGCATCGGGTGCCCGTAACGCTGCACGTAGACAGGCGGACCACCCGTCCAGCCGGTGAGGTACAGCGTCAGCTTCTCCCGCGCGCTCGCCAGGCTTGGGCCGTGGAGGCGGCGGAGGTTTGCCGCCTCCGGGTCCGATTCGACCAGGTCGTAGAAGCGGTCCACGAGCGCGCGCACGCCATCAGCGCCGCCCAGTGCTTCAAAGGGTGTATCGGTCGGAATGGGCAACTCAGGTCAGGGCTATTCGAGAGTAGCCGTGTGCCGAGTCGCGCGCCACTTCGTCGGACACCGGAGTGTCTGAGCGGAGTGCCGGAGCCCAGGATAGATTGGCGGAACGATGGCTACGCCCAGCACGGAGATCATCCGGACGCCAATTGCCCGCGACTACCTCGCGACCATCGCTGAACATCAATTCGGCGACATGGTAAAGGCCGTCGTCGATGTTCAGCGGCGGGTCATGGCGATCGGCGCCGAGCTGCACTCCGACGAGGAGTCCGTGCTCCTGGAGGACGGCTCTTCGCAGTCCGCGCTCTGGGGCATCAACCTCTACCCCAGCGAGGCGGGAGAGGCCTTTGTCGAGTTCGACTCCATGATCAACGTGCGCCCCGCTCAGGGAAACCGAAGCAGGAGTGTCGAGAGCGAGGATCTGCGCCGAGAGATTCGTGCGGTGGTCTCGTACCTAGTCACCGACGCATGACGGCCGCGCACGGGCACTCGACGCAGCTGCGATGGGAACGATTCACGCTCGTCGAGCAGTTGGCGAACGTGGGCAGTGAGGTGGAACGAGCCATTCGAGCACATGCATCAGCCGATGAGAGCAGGTTCACGAACGCGCTATCGCGAGCGCTGGCACTCTTTGACCTGACGGCGAATGATGGTCGCTGGGCCGGACACCGCCGGCGCGAGATTCTCCGGGCGCGCGAGGAGTTCTGCCGCCTTTTCTTCGATCCGTCTGTGTCCGAGGCATCCGCCGCCGGGTTGCGGCGCTACTTCCTCGCCTTCGCTGTCGCGGCTCGACGGGGGCGCTGACCGAGCTCCACGAGCGGCGACGACGGCTGGCAACACCGTTCCCACGTTTCGTCATCGCGGGTGCTTCTGGCGGCGCCGAGGATCGGTAGATTCGGCGCATGCGAAACATCCAATTCCTCCTGTACGCAGCCGCCGCCCTCGCCGCGGTGCCGGCCCTCGCGCAACCGACCGCCAGACCCGCCGCGACGACGACGGCACCCGCCTCACCGGCACCAGATACAAGCAAGCTGGCCACGTTAGCTGGGAGCCTGCGGTTTCGATCCATCGGACCGGCGCTCACCTCGGGCCGCATCTCCGACGTCGCCGTCGACCCCACCAACAGGAAAACCTGGTACGTCGCCACGTCCGCTGGCGGCGTCTGGAAGTCAGTGAACGCCGGGCTGTCGTTCACGCCGGTCTTCGACGGTGAAGGTTCCTTCTCGACTGGTGCGATCACCATCGACCCGAAGAACCCTAACGTGGTCTGGGTAGGCTCCGGCGAGAACAACGCCCAGCGGGTCGTCGCGTATGGCGACGGCGTCTACAAGTCGATCGACGGCGGCCGGTCGTGGAAAAACGTCGGCCTGAAGGAAAGCGAGCATATCGGCCGAATCCTCATCGACCCGCGCAACTCCGACGTCGTCTACGTCGCCTCGCAGGGTCCGGTCTGGAGCAAGGGTGGCGAGCGCGGACTCTACAAGACGACCGACGGCGGGACGACCTGGACGCGCGTGCTCTCTGTCGACGACTGGACCGGCGTGAACGACGTCCAGATGGATCCGCGCAACCCTGACGTGCTCATCGCCACGACCTGGCAGCGCCAGCGTCGCACCTGCTGTTTCGTCGCAGGTGGGCCCGGATCTGGAGTGCATCGTTCAACAGACGGCGGCAAGACATGGACGAAGTCACAGGCGGGTTTCCCGTTAGGCGATCTGGGACGCATCGGACTCGCCATGTCGCCAGCCAACCCTGACGTCGTCTACGCCATCGCCGACGCAGCCCAGGGTCGCGGCGGCTTTTTTCGCTCGACCAACGGCGGTGTGAGCTGGGAGAAGATGAATTCCTACCAGACGGGCGGGAACTACTACAACGAGATTTTCGCGGATCCCGTCGACGTCGATCGCGTTTATGCCGCTGACGTCATCCTGCAGGTGACCGAAGACGGCGGGCGCACGTTCCGCCGAGTGGGCGAACAGAAGAAGCACGTCGACAACCATTCCGTCTGGATCGACCCGGACGACACGGAGCATCTCATCGTCGGTTGCGACGGTGGCGTGTACGAGACGCACGACCGTGGCCGCACCTGGCGCTTCGCTGCCAACCTGCCGGTGGCCCAGTTCTACCGCGTGACGGTGGACGACGTGCAGCCGTTCTATCGGGTCTTCGGAGGGACGCAGGACAACTTCTCACTGGGCGGGCCGAGCCGGACGCGTTCGGTCAATGGCATCCGGAACGCCGACTGGTTCATAACGAGTGGCGGCGACGGCTTCGGTAGCGCGGTGGATCCCTCCGATCCCAATACAGTCTACGCGCAATCGCAGTTCGGCTTCCTGTCGCGTTTCAATCTCGCCACGGGCGACGTGATGGGGATTCAGCCGGAGGACGCCGCGGACGGTCCTGGTCTCCGATGGAACTGGGACTCGCCGCTCATGGTGAGTCCGCATTCTCCAACGCGGCTCTACTTTGCCGCCGAACGCGTGCTGCGGAGCGATGACCGCGGGAACTCCTGGCGCATCATTTCGCCCGACCTCTCGCGCAACATCGATCGTTCGACCCTCAAGATGATGGATCGCGTCCAGGGCATCGACGCCGTGGGGCGCAACGTCTCGACGACGCTCTTCGGCAACGTGACGACCATCGCGGAATCACCGCTGCAGGAAGGACTGCTCGTTACCGGCACGAACGACGGCCGGATTTCGGTCACGGAGGACGGCGGCACGACGTGGCGCAGCATCGATCGCTTCCCGACGGTGCCGGAAACCACCTACGTCACGCGCGTGGCCGCCTCGGCGCACGACGTTCGCACCATCTACGCGACGTTCAACAATCACTGGACGGGCGACTACAAGCCGTATGTGCTCAGGAGCACGGACCTCGGCCGGACCTGGACGAACATCACCAGCAACCTGCCGGCCCGGGGCTCGGCGTGGGTCATCGCCGAGGATCCACGGAACCGGCAGCTTCTTTTTGTCGGCACAGACTTCGGCGTTTTTGCCAGCGTCGATGGCGGTGGAAAGTGGCTGCCACTCAAGGGCGGCCTGCCAACGATCCAGGTGCGCGACATCGCGATTCAACCGCGTGCGAACGATCTGGTGCTGGCCACGTTCGGCCGAGGGTTCTACATCCTCGACGACTATTCACCCTTACGCACGCTGACGCAGGAGGTCATCGCCTCGGCGGCCCATCTCTTCCCCGCGCGGCCGGCCGTCATGTACGCGCAGTCGGCGCCGTTAGGCCTCCCCGGTGCGTCCTTCCAGGGCTCGGGGCACTACTTTGTGGAGAATCCGCCTTTTGGCGCGACGCTGACCTACTATCTCCGCGACGAGCTCAAGTCGCGCAAGGCGAAGCGTCGTGAGGCGGACGACACCGCGGCGAAGAAGGGCACCGATGCAGCGATTCCCTCGTGGGCTGACCTCAAGGCGGAGGATCGCGAGGAGGATCCCGCGCTGATCATCGAGGTGAGCGACAGCGCCGGCAATCGCGTCAGGCGCCTGACGGGTCCAACCGCGTCCGGGATCCATCGCGTGACGTGGGACCTGCACTACCAGCCCACGGATCCGGTGAATGGCCCGCCGTTCCAGCTCGATCCCGACTTCCCGTTCTTTTCGGCGCCGGTCGGACCGTTCGTGTTGCCGGGGCAATACACGGCGCGGCTGTTCACGCGCGTCGACGGCGTGCTATCCCCAATCGGCGCACCGGTCACCTTTGCGGTGGTGGATGCGGACCCGCCCGGATCACGCCGCAATCCGCGCAACGCGACGGTTCTGGCGTCCGAGCTTCGCAACGCCGAATTGGAACGTGCGGCGTTAGGCGCCGCGGCCTATCTCAACGATCTCGATGGACGGCTTCGTTTCCTGAGGCGGGCGATCGACGAATCGGCGCGTTCGGAGAGCGCGCTCGTTCGTCAGGTGCGAACACTGCAAACGAGGCTGCTCGACGTGCGGGAACGGTTGAACGGCGATCCGACGCGCGGGCGAAGGAACGAAAGCTCACCCAACGGATTGCTGACCCGGCTGCAGATCGCGCTGGGCCAATCGCGAGGCGCGACGCTGGAGGCACCAACGGCGGCGCAGACTGCTCAACTCGACATTGTCCGGACAGCGATCACGGGGATTCTCGCCGAGATCCGGCAGCTGGCCGACGTCGATGTGAAGTCGCTCGAGTCGTCGGCGGAGGCGGCTGGGATCCCGTGGACCGCGGGACGGCTGCCGCCGGGGTAATGGGACTGAGGAGCGCCCGCCGGAGATGGGACCGTGCCATCCTCATGCGCGCGCCTCGCCATGGCTGTAACGCCGCGACGGTCGGTCCCGTATCTTAAGGCATGATTCGGCACAGGATCTTCCTGGTCGCGGCGAGCGTCCTCGCGGTTGCGTACGACCAGAGGAGTGACGCGCGCGACCGAGCCGGCGATGGCTCGGACGATTCGCGCAGTGTCATCCTCGTCGTGTCGGATGGCTTGCGGTGGCAGGAAGTGTTCCGTGGCGCCGACTCGACGCTCCTCTTCGGCAATCCCAAAGCGCTCGGCGACGACGGGGACGGCGTCCGCCGGAAATATTGGCGCGCGACGGTGGCTGAACGCCGTCAGGTCTTGATGCCATTCGTCTGGAGCACGCTGGCGCGACAGGGCCAATTGTCAGGCAACCGCGACCTTGGGAGCCGCGTCGAGGTCACGAACGGGATGAAATTCTCGTATCCCGGTTACAACGAGATGCTTGTTGGGTATCCCGACCCGCGCATCGACCGCAACGAATACGGACCAAACCCTAACGTGACCGTGTTCGAGTGGCTGAATCAGCGGCGTGAGTTTCGCGGCCGGGTGGCGGCGTTCGGAACGTGGGACACGTTCCACGACATCTTCAACGTCCAGCGCAGCCGGATCCAGGTGCACACGAATGGATCCAAGCCCCATGACGGCATCGTGCAGCGAGAAGTGCTGCCGTATCTCAAGGACGAACTGCCACGCGCCCTGTTCGTCGGGTACGCCGAGACTGACGACTTCGGGCACGAGGGTCGTTATGACCGGTTTCTCGATGCCGCGCACGCGGTGGACGCGTACATCGCGCAGCTGTGGTCAGCGGTGCAGTCGGATCCCCACTATCGGGGGAAGACGACGTTGATCTTCACGGCGGATCATGGTCGCGGCCGCACCTCCAGCGATTGGACCGATCACGGCAAGGACGTGGCAGGCGCCGAGGAGACGTTCATCGTGATGATCGGCCCGCAGGCCGAGGCGCTCGGCGAGCTTCGGAACACCGCGAGCGTCCTGGGACGGGTAGCTGGAACAACAGCCGCTGCGTTGGGCCAGCACTATCGCCCGAGGTAGTCGCTCGTTCGCGTCGCCTCAGTTGGAGGCCAGCGCGGGACGGTTTTGGTAACCGACACCGCGTTCGGTCACGCAGGGTGACTCGCGACCAGGCGAGCAGCGGGACGGACTCGGCAGCCAACCGGTAATCGGATTCCTGTCGGGGGCTTGCCGCAAATACTCGAAAGGGCTATGTCCGCGCCTGTAACTGTCGGGGCCGTGGGAGGCATTGGGCTGGCACTCATCGGAGGTCGGTCATGCTTCAACAACTGCGACGTGCTGCCGCGGGTTCAGTCCTGGAAACGCACCCGCACTACCGGACTGCGATCGGAGTGCTCGGTGTCTCCCTCCCGCTGCTTCTGATTCTCTCATCGCTGGTCCAGCGCCAGGACCTTCAGAGTTCCATCAGCGCCTACTATTTCACTGCCGCGCGCGACTGGTTCGTTGGCATTCTCTGGGTCATCGGAGTCTTCCTGTTCTTCTATCGTTACAGGCCGCGGCAGCTCGCCGCAGCCCGATCACAGCGACCATCGATCCAGTCTGGCGTGGCCGACTCCTGGTTGGGAAAAGCGGCCGGTGTGGCCGCGGTCGTCGTTGCGCTGATGCCTACGAGCCCGCCGTCTGAGTCTACCGCGCTGCCTCCCACCATCGGCATGCTGCATGGCTTGGCGGCAGCGACTCTGTTCACGTGCCTGGCGCTCTTCCCACTCCTCCTGTTCAGTCAGTCGCGCGATCGAGCCCACGTGTATCGCCGATATGGATGGACAATGATCGTACTCCTCCTGCTGGTTGTGGCCTATGCGTTCGCGCCGGATGGTGTGCGAAAGGCGATCGCCCCGTGGCGCCCGGTTCTCGTCCTCGAGTCACTCCTGATCGTGGTATTCGGCGTGTCGTGGTTTGAGAAGGGGTGGGAGCTCGCGGCAGACGCGAGAGCCGAGCAAGGCCTGGTGGAGGCACCACCGCGAGTGCGCGCGTCGTGACTTCAAGAGGCGATTCCGACGTTCCTGGCTCACTGGCGTCGGAATATCGAGCCGCGGATCGCGCCGTCGGGGAAGAACGCCGTGTGCATGTCGACATACGCCATCCCGGGAGTCCCCATCAGCGTAACCAGAGAGTCGAGCGATATGGCGGGCCGGCCACCTTGCGGATGAATGTCCGTCGCTGAAAACGTGCCGCTCAGCGTGCCGTTCGTGTTCGTCTGATTCTCCAGCGACAGGTCCACCAGCACATCGGCCACTGCGTCGAAACCGTCGGGACCATGTGGTGTGAAGGAACTGAACAACGCCGTGACCAATCCGCTGGGCGAAACCTGGACGCTGAATGGATTACTGGTCGCGAAACGAACGCCGTCAGACCAGTGATCGCGGCCCCTCCTGCGTCGCGTCCGACGACGGTCAGCTGCGTGGTGGAACCGGCCACGACTACGGAGTCCGGCGCCGACAGCTCGATCGACACGACGCTGCGACGCACGGTGACCGTGATCACTCCCTCAACGCCTCCACTCGCAGCCGTGATGCTCGCCGTGCCATCGTCGACGGCCGTGACGGTTGCGCTGGCACCGGATCCTGCGACCGTGGCGACGGCCGGCGCGCTCGTGCGCCATGACACTGACGGTGCTGAGATCACCGACCCGTATGCGTCCCTCACTACCGCGGTGGCCAGCCGTATCTCTCCCGCCGCTGTCATCGGATCGGTCGACGCGATGGAGACCGCGACCGTGTAGGCCTGACCGTCGGGGCCACTGCGCTGTCATAGCCACGACCCGCCAGCACTAACAACATCGAACCCAAAGCGACTGCGTTTCGCATGACATTTCTCTGGAGTTGTGGCTCGAAGTACGCTGCCGGAACGGGCGCCCCGTGAAAACGGAGAGTCATCGTTCACGCTCGCGAGCCACGTGTAGAGCCAGGATACCACGATGGGCGACGGCGGGGCCGTCAGTCGCCGGCACATCCGTTGTCAGCGATTCGGCACGTCGGCGGCCGTCTTCCGTCCTACAACTGAAGGTCGCTGCGTCGCACATCGGAATCGCGGACTCGGTCGGGACACTCGCTCCCGGAATGGTCGCTGCCATCATCGCTGTGGACGGCGATCCGCCGGTCGACGTGATCGCATTGCAGCGCGTCTGCTTCGTGATGACGAGGAGACGCGTCGCGGATCGGCGGGAAGGTCACCAGAAGGGTCGCCCGGTCAACGGGTGGCGCCGGCAATCCTGGAAACCCCGGATAAAAAGGGTGGTGCTGCCACGGCCAACGGCGGCAACGGTGGCGACGCCGAACCGTGGTCGCTGGTCACCGGCGGTAACGTCGTCGTCTTCGGGACCATTGACGTGACCGGCGCGCCGAACTGCCCGAACACTGGCGGAGCCGGCGGAAAGGGCGGAGACGCCTCAGGCGGTGGTGGTGACCGTGGAAACGGCGCAGCAGGCGCCGGCGGCACGAATGCAACGTCGGCTCAGGAGCAAGCGGCACACCCCGGCCCCGGCAGCTTCCAGCCCGGCTCGCCGGGCGGAGCATGCCCGAGCACCAATGTGACGGTGAACCTGACGAGTTCGACTCCGACGCTGAACCCCGGAGTGGTGTCACCAGGCACTTACTCAGTCCAACTGCGCGATGCCGCGACGAACGCGGTCGTCGGCGCGATGAGCTTCGTCGCTGCCGGGACCGCGTTCTACGGAAGCAGTCCGTCGAGGGTTGGCTGGTCGGGGGGCCGGCGGTTCGTGGACAGCCAACGTCGGTAACGCGACGGTTGCCGGGGTGCCCCGGAAGTTCACGTCGTGGCGGATGTGCATCATCAACACGATCGTCAATGCCACCGACCCAGTCCTTGTTGAGGAACTCGACGCGAACATGAATGTCCTCGCCTTCAGGACGATGACCAGTGTGCCGACGCTGGGCGCGAACCGCGACGGTATTGCGGCGAGGCAGGTGACAAGCCTGCTTCCATGCCAGGACTTTCTGCTCAACGTGCTGACGATCTACGTGCGCTGGAGGCTTAGCGGCTCGGGCACGAGTGCTGACGCCAACGCGTTCGGAGGAACGGGATTGCCACTGCCGCCGCCACCACCACCGCCACCGCCACAATAGGGCAGTGGCCGAGTGCAACGAGCGGGAGGTCAGGCGGATGCCTGGCCGCCCGCTTTGTCATAGAGAGGCGGTACGTCGATAACTTTCCTCTCAATGCACACAACTGATACTGTTGGCGCGCGGGAGCGAGACGAGGTGGCAATCCGTGCGCTCGAGAAGGACTACGACACTGCGTGGAACACCGGAGACGCCCAGGTGCGCGCGCACGTATTCGCAACCGCGCCGTCTCGCTGATCATGCGCCACGTGCGGCTTCGCCTGCTTGTGGCGTCCGATCACCGCCTTCACGTTCCTTGAAGCATGAAAGACCCTTCGCACCCAATCGAGTCTCAGTGGAGCGGCTCGCCGACCGTCAAATCGAGGAACGCCGTCCAGCGCTCCGTCACGGCGCTGCTGGATGAGCTGGCGCCGGAACGGGTGCTGAAGCGCGCCGAGCAGTTACCGGGGCCGATCGAGCAGCATCGAACCCCGACCGGCTGCGTGCTCCAGGCGGCGACCGCTGCGATCAGTGTCTCCTGGTTTGCCGACGCTGCCAAAGGCGCTCCCCTTGGGGAGCTCCACATCGTGGTCTGGCGCGGCACCGTGGCGCGGCGTGGGGCGACTCGAAATCAGAAAGGCGCCACAATCGTCGCGGAACACATCCTGCGCCCGATCGAGCCTCCGGCGGACGATTGCCGGTGGCAGGCAGCCGATGGCACGCAATACGACACCGCCTCGCTGGCCGCCAGGTGCCTGGCGCTTCTGGAAGGTCAGACCAGGGACGCGGGCTGAAGGTGGATACCGGGTAGCTGATCTGGATTTCAGAATGTGGCCGTCATGCCGGCGAGCACACGACGCCCGATCACCGAGCCGCCATAGATCTGAAAACGCCGCTGATCCAGGAGATTCGTGCCGGTGACGAACAGCTTCACTTGTGGCGTGGCCTGATACCCCACGTTGGCGTTGACCGTCTGTGACGCGGGAACGTATCCGGCGAACAGCCCCGCCGCCCAGGGATAGCCGCTCACCAGGCGGACACTCCCGCCCAGCTCGAGCCCGCGCGGCGACTGAAAGCCAAGCGAAATCGATCCCTTGTGCTTCGGTGAATTGGGTATCAGCGCATCCGTGCCGACGCTCGCCCGTTTGATCGAGAAGTCGAAGTACGCATAGCTGGCGTCGGCGCGGAGCGCGTCGGTCAACTGAGTCGACAGGCCGATTTCGGCGCCACGTTCGATGACCCGGCCGGCGTTGGTGTACGACACGACCAGCGTCGGGTGACCATCCACCAGCGTGAGGAGCGGCTGCGTGCCGGCGACGAGGGCGTCGTAGTTGCGCCTGAGCGCTTGCGCGCCACCAATGATCTGCTGCCGTTGCGTCTCCGAAATGGACCCCGGTGGCAGGGCGGTCGCCTGGGCGAGGATGGCGTCGAGATAGGCCGGCACGTTCGTCCCGCCGGCGTCGTACCGGTACTGCGGGTAGGCCGCGTTAACGTTAGGCAGCAGGTCGGTGACGAAATCGTGCGTGTCGTTCCAGAACAGGTCCAGCGTCAGGTACCCGGCGCGCATGAACGCCGTCTTGTAACCCGCCTCATAGCCGGTGATCTTCTCCACGCCGAGCGAAGCGTTGCCCAGAGCGAGCACGCGCGTCTGCGGATCGAAGTTCCACGGCAGCTCGGTGGGCAAGCCGGCGGTGCCAATCGATCGACCGGTCGCGAGGAACGACTCGAGCGCACCCTCCAGCGTGGCGGGGCTCGCCGTCGGCGCCCCCGCGTTGGCATGCAGGAACAGCTCGGAATAGTTAGGCGTCTGAAACGCGCGGTTGGCTGAGAGCCGCAGCGAGCGGTTCTCATCGGGCGAGTACACGAGCGCCGCCTTGGGCGAGAGCTGGGCGTCGAACAGGCTGCCATCGTCCCACCGGGTGGCCGCGACCAGTTTGAGACGGCTCGACAACTGCAACTCGAGCTGGCCGTAGGCCGAATAGAGCTGCTCGGTGCGGTCGTCGTTGGCCGGCGCGATCAGCGTTTCCGACGTGTTGACCTTCGTCTGGCGAGCGGAGGCGCCGACGATCCACCGTCCGCGGTTGCCGCGCAGCTCGTTGTTGTACTGCGCCTCGGCGTGGAGGACGCCGGACTTCTCGAGGAACGACGTCCCCGATCCCAGCGCCCATTGAGGGTCCAGCGTCTTCCGGCCGGTATACCAGCCCAGAAGGTTGAACCGGTTCGTGCCCCATGCGGCGCGCCCCCAGGGGCGCTGGGCGCGCGACACCTGGACGCGGCCGACGCCGGTGACGAGGGTTTCGTTGCGCGCCTCGCTCAGGCCGCCCTCCACGGTGCCTGACGCGCCACCCGGCGCGTAATAGTCGAATCGCAGCGAGCCGTACGAGGTGGACAGCGGATCGCGCTCACCAATCGCCGCCAGCGTGCCGGGATCCATCTCCTGGCCATTGAGCGGTCGCGCCTCACGGCTCTTCCTGACGAGCGAATCCGTCGCTGGATCGTACTCCACGACGATGTCGGTGCTGTCGCGCCGGGTACGCGAGCGCGCCCAGGTGTCGCTGGAGCCGTATCCGAACGCGACCTTGTAGCCCATGCGGTCGCCGCCAAACACGCCGGCGTGCCGGGCGTCCAGCCGCTTCGTGGCGAGCTCGCCGCCGGTCATCGTCAGGCGGGAGCCCACCGCCTCGCGCGCGCTCGCCGAGGTCATCGCCAGCACGCCCGAAAAGGCGTTCGCTCCGTACAGTGCCGAACCCGGCCCCCGCACCATCTCGATCCGGGTGAAGTCATCGAGCGAGGCTCCCAGGGCAGCCCATTCCTGGGAGCCAAGGAAGGCGATGGAGATATCGCGGCCGTCCTGCAGCACGAGCACGCGGCGCGTGAGCGAGGAGTTGAAACCGCGTGCGTTGATGTTGAAGTCGTTCACGCCATTCTGGACGACGTCCACGCCGGGCACCGCGGCCAGGGCGAGCGGCGCCTGGCCGGTGGGCGCGGTGGACGCGATGAGCGATGGCGGAACGGCGGCGATCGCGGCCGGGGACTCGACGATGCGCTCCGGCGCGCGCGACACAACGGAGACAATCACATCGGCCAGTCGCACGCCAACCGCTTCCATGATCACGTCCACTATCGCCGCTTGCCCCGGCGCGACCGTTACGGTGACCCGGTGTGGGGAGAAGCCGAGCCGCCGAAACTCGATCGCCAGCTCACCCACCGGGATGCTGGTCAACGCAAATCGTCCGGTCACCCCCGACGACGCAACAAGGCTCGTGCCGATAACGGAGACCGTAACGCCGGCCAGCGGCGCTGAGTTGTCGCTTCGGGTAACCACACCGCGAACAGACGCGGTCGGCTGAGCATCCAGTCTTGCTTCGGCGACGAGCGTAATGACGACAGTCGCAAGCAAGCGAAGCCGTATGGGGTCTATACTCCTCACCGAGCTGCGCTCCGGTCGTACGGGAAGGCGTATCATACGGGGGCCCTCGCGGCCTTGCAACGAACTCAGCATTTTACCGCCGACATGGCAACGACCGTAGCGACCGAATCGATACGCCAGCCGCACGATGCCGGCGTACTTTCGCGGCTGCGCCGCCGGCTGGCGCACGCGAGCGTGCCGCCGTTCGAGGTGCAACTCGAGGACGGAACCGTCCACCGCCTCGGTGGCGGATCGTCCCGTGCTGACGACCTGGACCCCCGGTTCAGGCTCACCATTCGCCGTCAGCGTGGTCTCCGCGCTTTGCTGTCGCTCGACGAGCTGCGACTCGCCATCGCCTATCTCCAGGGCGACATCGACGTCGACGGCGATTTCCTGAGTTGTCTCGACCTGCGACAGATTCTCACCGACCGCCATCCGATCCAGTCGCTTCAGCGTTTTCTCAAGCCGTTGCTGCTTGGTCAGCGCCGAAGTGACTTCGCCTGGGTCCCGAAGCACTACGATCACGGCAACGAGTTCTACTTCGCCTTTCTCGACAAGCAGTTCAGGATGTACTCGCAGGCGCTGTACAAGGCCGAGAATGAGCCGCTCGAACAGGCGGTGAAGAACAAGCTCGATTACATCGCCGACATCTGCCGGCTCCGGCCGGGGTCACACGTGCTCGACATCGGCGGTGGGTGGGGCGCGTTCGAGCGCTTTGTCGGACCGAAGGGTGTGAACTCGACGATGCTCACGATCTCGCACGAGCAGTACGCGTTCCTCGACGCATGGTGCAGGGGACACGAGATGCCGTGCCGGCTCGGCGTCGTGCGCGAGAGCATCTTCGCCTATGAGCCCGCCGAGCGGTACGATGCGATCGTGCTGCTCGGCGTCATGGAGCACCTGCCCGATTACCAGAAACTGTTTGCGCAATTCAGCCGGCTGCTCACACCAGTCGGGCGCGTCTACATGGACTTCGCGGCGGGGCGGGCCAAGTATCGCGTCAGCTCGTTCACGTACCGCTATGTGTTCGAGGGCAATCACACGCCGGTGTACCTTCCGGGGTTGTTCAAGGCCGCGAACGAAAACGGCTTCGAGCCCATCGCGCTGCATAACGACCGCCACAGCTACTACCTGACATTGCAGGCCTGGGCGCGGAACCTGGAGGCGGCGCGAGACGATGTCCTGCCCATGGTCGGCGAACAGGTCTACCGGCTGTTTCGCCTGTATTTGTGGGGCGGCGCGCACCTGCTGCAACGCGACGGCCGGCTCGAGAGCTACCGTGTGGTCTTCCAGCGCGCGTCAGGCAGGCCGTCCTCGGAAATCGGCTGCTATCGCGCCGTCTAGTCCGGATCAGCGCGGCGAAAGCAACGCTCTCGCTTCGTCGAGCTCCGGCGTCCGCAGGGTCGCGGGAAAACTGCTGACGGCGTTGGCAAGGACTCCGTCCACGGTGGCGTGACTCGCGCTGGACGCCGTCAATCGAGCGAGGGCGAGCGCCGCCCGCAGCCCGAGTGATCGGCTCTTCTGCGCCGCCGCCACCGAAATCGCCGAGCGAAACGCGGCTTCGGCCGCTTCACGCTTGTCGAGCCGCAGCAGAAGTTCGCCACGAAGCCGGTGAAGCTCCGGCTCCCAGCACCGGTCATCGTTCTTCTCCGCCACCGCGATCGCCTGATCAATGACGTCGAGGCCCGCTTCGGGCTTCCCGGTCCTCAGGTGCGCGTCGGCCAGCAGCGAAAGAAAGTGCGGCAGGTTCAACTCGGCGCCTGTGCGACGGAAGCTTTCGATTCCGCGCTCCAGCAGTGCGACGCCTTCCTCATGCTGGCCAAGCACCACCAGGGCCCACGCGCGGAACATCACGCCGAGCGCCAGCCACTGCCGGTAGTCATGGGTCCGCGCGATTTCGATGCACTGCTCGGCGTGCTGCTTCACCTGCACCGCGTCGCCACGATACTGCTGCAGCCAGGCCGAGAGGGCCTCGCCGTAGGCGACGGCAAACGGGTTCTCCTGCCGTTGCGCGTTCTCGCGCGCGACACGGTTGGTCTCGAGCGCCTCGTCGGGGCGCCCGAGCAGCCAGAGCGCCACTGCCACCCACGCCTCCGGCATGAACGCGCCGTACGTGACTCGATCGGCTCCGGGATCATACGCAGCCATCCCGCGCCGCATGTGCTCGACGGCGGATTCGAACTCTCCCAGGTGAATGAGCGGCGCGCCCATGGCCGCGCGGGCGATGAAGATCTGCTTGGCGTCGCCCGTTTTTTCGGCCACGGTGATGAGCTGCTGGACGACCTCGCGAGCGGTGTGCAGCCGGCCGCGCACCGTGTAGAACCGATAGAGGCCGTGCAACACCGGCAGCAGGGCGGGGGTGTCTCCGAAGCGCGCGGCGAGGTCGCGGGCGCGCATGTACGCCTGCTCGACATCCGCCGCGGTGTACCCATACAGGTCGGTGAGCGGAACGCCGAGGGCAAGCTGGAGCTCGAGCTCGAGACGCGCCCGTTCCTGGTTGTCGGGCAGCGTTTCCAGCGCCTCCAGGCCACGCCGGGCGAGCAGCACCGCTTCCTTGCTCGCGAACAAGCGCGTCGCCGTGCGCGCCGCCTGCAGAAAACGGGCGGCTGCCCGCTCGAACTGCCGGGCGGCCATGTGCAGCATGCCCAGGCGCGATGACTGTGATGAATCTTCGCCGTAGCACTCCTCCATGGCCCCGGCGACGGCGGCGCTCAATCCCACTCGGCGCGCTCCGCGCAGCGTGGCGTACAGGGTGTTCTGGTAGAGGATGTGCGCGAAGGCATAGCGCAGCGATGGCGTCTTCCGCGCGAGCACGCGCTCATCGACGAACCGGATGATCGCGTGGATCTTCTCCAGTCGGTCGAGCCGCTCTTCGACCTCGGCGCTGTCCATCTGCGTCGCGGCAGCAGTGACCGCCGAGTCGAATTCGGAACCCTGAACGCTGGCCGCGACCAGCAGTCGGCGGTCTGCCTCGTCGAGGCGGTCTACGGTCCGCTGGATGACGCTTCGAATCGACTGCGGAAGCTCGGCTTCGATGCTTTCGACGCTTTCGTCCAGCTGCCAAACGCCCTCCCGCTGACTGATCACCCCCCGGTTGACGAGATGGCGCATGAGGTCGACGACGAACAGCGGCGTTCCATC
>Ga0209108_10000042_pt1 | contig 50950 bp, 77 predicted proteins | sample Rifsed10ft1_FD_184003 | JGI IMG/M metagenome (GOLD analysis project Ga0209108, IMG submission 184003) | Soil microbial communities from Rifle, Colorado, USA - sediment 10ft 1 (version 2) | ecosystem: Environmental > Terrestrial > Deep subsurface > Rock core/Sediment | place: Rifle, Colorado...
GCGAAGTATTGGCTATATCATTTGTAATAAATTTGCATTTATTAAATGAAATATCATCAGCACCAGTAGCTAAGTCCACTACGATAGCATAGTTTAGATTAGCTCCTGCCTCAGTAAAATAGCAAGCCTCAAAAGAAAGACCATCTACTCCTGATACATCTAGGCCAATAGCAACATCAGCAAAATTAGCTTCCCACTGAATATTATAAAAAGTACTATTAGCAGCCGAAATAACATGAGTTGCGGCGGCAGCAGTAAAACTAAATTTAGGACGTAAAGTTCCTGTCCCTAATCCAACTACAGCAACTCCTGCAACATCCGAAGTAATACCAGATGCAGCAGAAATATTCTCTGCATGCCCTGGCATTAGAACAATAATATCACCACGATTGGCTTTGCATTTACCAATAGCAGCATCTAAAGTACTAAGGGGTTGATGGTATGATCCCTTATTGCCATCTGACCCACTAATACCTCCATCAGGAAGTACAGTACTGTTATTTACCCAAAAAACCTTTCCTGGATGCAGAATTTGTACAGGCACATCTCTGATGAGAATACCATTACTAAACCCGCCAGGATAATTATCCATTCTAGACATTTTATAACCCTCTTTATTTTAAGAGAAATGGAGAGGGGATATTTCTACCCCCTCTCACAGTTTATTTACTAGGCTCCAGGGGAACCGAACAAGGCTTTTGGATCAGACCAACCATAGGCCTCACGATAAACAGCTTTGTATTTGAGGTTATCGCTATCAAAGTCATTATCTTCTGAGAACTGAATTGGTTTACGAACCCAACGCTTCATACCATGAGGAACACCATCCACACGTAAGAACCATGCATCTGTATCTGTCAGATAATGATTCATTACAATACTAGGAATATGTCCTGCCATTTTAAGAGCATTTACATCATTATTAGAATTACCAGACTGAAGTGGTGAGTTTAGGATACGCTCTGCTTCTGCCCATAAATCTACTGGAATGATTAGGTTTTTGATTTTAACTGCAATCTTCAAACCACGATCATTAGTATATTTACTTAGGTCAATAACAGCTTGTTCTAATGAAGCTTCGCTTAGATCAGCAGCAGTGGATAACTCATTAGCATACGTACCACCAGATACATTTGGATGGTCGGTAGCTAGTAGTTCTTTCGCATCTCCGCCAACATAAGTTGAATTGAAAGCCCGATTATACACATTAGTAGCAACTGTTTCTTGTGTCTGACGAGCAGCATAACCAAGAGCAGGAGCTTTAAGCGAGGCAATTTTCATATACTGGTCATCTTCAACAGCTTCTGAAGTAATAATAAAACCACTAAAGTATTTAAGATGCGTATAACGAGTTATAAAACCTTGCTGAGAGTTATCATATACAACTGATGCACCCTCATCACCCTGTGTAAATAAGCCAAAACCTACTTCACTAATATCCTCTTCAAATGCTTTTTCTGATGTATGCTCATCAAATAAAGCAGTGAGTTCTAAAGGATGTTCATTGTAAGCTCCACCAAACCAAGCATTAACACCAGGCCAGAGAGCTTTAGCAAAACTATTACGATTAATTATCATTTGTTAAGCTCCTATTAAGCGTGGAATGCTTGTTCAGCACGAGTTACCATTACCCAATAACGACCCCACACTAAAGTCTCGTCATTATCTGGATACTTGGGAACTTCCACTACAGTAAAGTCTGCATTTGTACTTGTAGTAATTTCTTGTCGTGAAACACCAGTTGTAGTATCTCCTGCTGTTGCAAGGATATCAACTGTCTCACCAACTAGTTTGGTTAAAGCAGTTGCAGTTTGTGCTTCAAATAACACATCATCTACTGGAACATAATATACTACCCAATCTGTATGAGTGTTTGCACTGTCGTCATAATAACGAACAGTTAAATCAGAAGGATTAAAATTACCTCCTACTTCCTGTGACATAGAATCTTTCTTACCAAAGCCTACAGCGACACCCAGAATTGCAGCGTCATTAGTTGCTGTAACAGCAGCTAAACCTGAAGCTAATGAAAGCATATCTCCTACGAACATATCAGCACCATCTGTTACACCAATAACACGAGTTATACTCGTAACTGGAGCACCAGAGAATGTTTTCACAGGGCGAAAACCGTTTGGACGGTCTACATTTGCCATATTACTATTACCTCTTTATTTAAAGCGCCAAGAGGTACAATTATTTTTTGAGGGAAACCTCACCATAAGTACCATCTTCGCCACTTTCTTTTGCATTTACTTTACGGCGCATCATTAATTGTTCTTGTCTAGTAATCTCTGCTTGCTTTGCTTTTTGATCTTTGTCATATATATCCTTTTGAATACGCATAAGGATAGCTTTACGACCACGACCAACATTTGCAATAGCAGAAGTACCTAACGACGCATTGCCATCAACATCACCAATTTTAGTATTTGTATTTTCAACAACTTCATATCCTGCTAGTTTAAATGCGTCCACTCTGGTCGAACCATCAGGGTTATTTACATCATTGACAAAACGATACACATAATTGGCGTCACGATTAGAAGCATTTAAAACGCTACGCTTCTGCTCATGTAACGGAACCCTCTCAGGGCGATTAGCTTCGATTTGTACTTCACGAGATTCTCTTTCTCTTGTCATGGGGTTATGCCTCACCTTTGAATTTACCACCGCCTTCGCGGTATGCTTTAATATACTCATCTTCCTTCATGATTTTATTTCTAATAAATCTAGTTGCCATCTTTCTAGTTTCTTCGTCAGGTAGATCAGAAATAGTGTACTGTTTATTTGTTTTATTCTGCTCTACTGTAGTACGTTTTGAAGATTCGGTTACAGAAGTTTTCTTACGATTAGGGTTCATAAATTTATTAGGGAATTCTTCTTTCACTTGTTTTGTTACTTCAGCATAAATTTTTTCTAGGTCTTGTGGAGTCAATTTATCCATTCGACCATTATATTTATCTTGTGTTAACTCTTGTACTAGTTCCGTTCCTAAACCATTCGCATATCGTTTAAGTGTAGGATCAGTATCAAACCAAGGATTTTGTTCTACCCAATTATCATAAACTTCTTGAGAAGGGTTTCCTTGAAACACAGGAGTAGTTTCTGTTTTTTCCAAAGTTTTCATTGCATCACGAGCTTCAATAGCTTGTACAATGTTACCTTCTGTAGCAGCAGTTTCATACTGTGCTTTTAAATCTTTCATTGCTTGTTCATATGATGTTTTACGAGAATTATCAAGCATCGTTTTAACATCATTTAGCATAATTTTTAATTTCTTGTTTTCTCTATTTAATTTATGCAAACCTTTAAATAGAGGTTCTCGTGCTACAAATTCTTTAGCATCTACCCATTCCGTTGGTTCTCCTTCATACTCATCTAAAGGTTTCCAACCTTTTTCACGAGCTACATCTTCGTGGGAAGGTTGAGTAGTCTCTTCCTTTTCTTCTTTTACAACTTCTTCAACTATGTCTACTGTATTATCTATTGTTTCAGTTGTCATCTAATTCTTCCTCTACGGCTACTATATCTTTATCATTTAATAGTAAACGATCTAGTCTAATGTTTCCAAAATGATCTGTTAATCTCATTCCAGAATGTCTTTGATAAAAGACTATATCACCAACTTTGACAGACTTATCTAGCATATCAGCATAAGCGTCTGGACCTATACTTAAAACTTTACCTCGTACTTGAGCTTGTTGTTCTAGTTTTTTTAGTTCTGGGGTAACTAGTACAATGCCGCCTTTTGAGGTTTCTTCTACTTTAATAGGTTCAATTAAAACTCTATATCCTACTGGTCTCGCTCGTTTCATCGTCATCTTCTAAAAGATCCTCTAATATTGGGGTTGCACAACTCTCGTATACTTCTGCCATTATCATAGCTTTTGTATAATCTTCTCCTGTTTCGTAAACTGTATTACGTCTAAATCCACCTGCTGCTGCTATTTCTCTACGAACTACTGCTTCTTGTAATAATATATTAAAATAATGCTTTGTTATTGGTAGGTCTAACCAATCTTTTATTTCTTCTTCACTTAGTCTTGCTCTTAACATTTACTTTATTATCCTCTTGGATATGGCGCATGGTTGCTTCCATTGCACGTTGTCTTATATCACTTTCTAATTTACCTTTATTCAAATCTATATTAGCATCACCTTGTCTAAGTTTATAGGCAGTCTCTAATTCTTTTCGTTCTTGTTCTCTACCACGAATAGCTAAGTCACCTTGTACTTTAGCCTCTTCAATACTTAATTCACGGTCTTGTAACATAAGATCTAATGGAGGTTGCTGTTGCTGCTGTTCTGGTGGAAGCACTTCTTCTGGATTTTCAATCTCATATGCATCATATACACGTTTCAGTACTTCGCGTGGAGGCGCACCAAACTGAATCATCTTCATTAAAAATTCAGCTCTCACCATCTTTTGTAATTGACTTACTGCATTAGGATCAGCAGTAGGTACAATGTCCATAGACTCATCTTCATAGTCTTTAGGAGAAACTTCTAAATCTTTAAGGTCTTCACTCTCTAAGTCTAGTATAGTAAAATATTCTTTATCATCTAAATATAGTTTATTTAGTTTATAGACTTGTCTAATCTCTTCTGACAAAGCTCTACGTAAGCGTTTATAAATTGCAGTAAAAACCCGCATTCCATTTTCTACGACCGCTTGAGTAGTAGTAGCTTTTTGGTTTTGCCCTGGGTTTTCGCCTACAAGCATATCAGTTGTTGAACTAATACGTTGGACAGATTCAATTAGCATTTGTAGTAATTGAAATAAAACATTGGAAGGTTCTCTTACTGGGATAGGTAAAATACCATTACGAATATCTTGCCCAGTAGCATTAACTACTTTCCATTCTCCAGGAGATAGTTCCATACTACCAGTTTTTTGCCTAAACGATTTAGCAATAAAACCAGATTGTAGATTAGAAAGAGTACCGGCATCTAGTAATTGATTAATAAGGGTATTAGTAGCTTTATTTAAAGGACTAATAAGATGTCCAAAACCTATATCATAAAAACCTCCATCAACTGAAGGTATAAACGTATACTTAATATAGTATTGGTCAGGTACAATTTTATTGACCTGACCTTTATTCATTGTTATATTTTCTTTTTGAAATCGTGCTACAATTCGTAAAACTTTACGAGTAGCATAATCTACTGTAATAATATAAGGTTCACTGTAGTTATCACCATCTAAATCATAATACCCATGTTGTTCCAGAATCATACGAGGAACATCATAATTAGTATTAGGCTTACTTAATCCTTGAATTTTATCAGAGACTTGGGTAGTTACATCGTTTCTAGGTTGGTCTGTTTCTCCAAATTCACAATCACGAAATAAACCATCATGTATATTTTCCATGATCTCATTAGAAGTCATGGAAAGGATTTCGGTTAGTCGACAAGTCTTAATATTTTTTGCATAGTAATCAACTACTAAATCTTTAGCAAAAACATGCTTATTAACATTCCGTTCTAAGCTTGGGCTAAAATAAACTTTCTTAAATTCAGTACCAGTAATAGGTAATATCAGAAGTAAACGATCCATATCTTCTTCCCATTCAGTCATCTGATCTAGGAATTGATAGTTCATATGAGCTTTAACTCTTTCTGCTCGTCTACGTTTAATACCTAGTAAATCTCTTCCAACGGATTTAACATTGACTACATCCCTACTAGGGATTAATGCAGGGTAAGCTCGTGCATGAAAAGTAATTGCAGCCAAAGACATTAAAGGATATTTAATATTAGCTGCATTAGGCCAAGGCCAAGATTTCTTTTCTTCAACCTGCATAGCTAGATTTAGACTAGTCTTATATCGTTCTAACCATCCCTTTCTAGATGCATTATCCGAATCAAAACAATTAACAACTTTATCCCCTATTTCAGATAAGCAATCTGGCTCTAATAGATCAGCTATATTGTCTACATCTACTAGGTCTTTAATAGTATAACCTTCAGGTAAATAATTATCCATACCTAATATCCTGTAAGAGAATCACGGCCAATATATACTGGTTCATAAGTTTCCATCTGCTCTAGATAATCCTCAAGTGCTTGTTGTTTAGACGTCGGGCCTTCATTAAGTTCATTAATTGCTATTCCTAACCAAGCTATAGCATCTACTTGATCTTTGTATGTACTCTTCGGGAATTGTAATAACTCTTGTTCAAAGGCTGGATACCATTCAGCTTCTTTGTCGAAGTATACGCCACCTGCTCGCATTCTAGCTTGAATAGCTCGTGCTCTACTTCGTTTATCTTTAGTAGGTACTCCTGCACTAATGTTTAGGTATATACCTCTATCATTCATTTTCTCTCTTAATGGACCCATTAAAGTTAATTTAATCTGTCCTTCTTCTACTTTCCATAAATCTATATTATGAAGTCGTTGTACTTCTAACATAGTATCTATGATGTCATTAGCATCTCCTCTAAACCTAATAACTTGTTTAACAAGGAGTCTACGAAATTGATCTAATCCAGCTACAACTAAAACCGTATAAGCTCTTTTATCTTTATCTGATATAGCTAAATCTACACCACAATAATTAGTGGTAAGTAATTTAACCATATCCTCTTCTATAGGTTTAAAATCTTCTTTTTTAAAATAAGCTTCATTATGTGAAGCAGGATCATTTAACCATTCTTGAGCATACCCTTCTGGATTCCCGGTATTAATATACTCTTGTCTTATGTTGCGTAGTTCTTGCTCTGACCATTGTTCTGGCCATATGATATCATTAAAATCATCAAAGCCTGCATGAGCTTTATAAAGTTTAGTTACCCAACTTTTATTTTCCATAAGACTCATTAATAATGAATCCATATGAAGGATAGTCCCTACAACTAACAAATGCCCAGTCTTAGATAGTGCTGGTAATAATGCTTTTAAAAACCAATTACGGAGTTTTTCTCTACGTTCATCTGATTCTACTAATTCATCATTCTCAAGATCATCAACTATAATCCAATCTGGCCGTTGATTTCTCCACTTTAATCCGCGAACTTTTTGTTCTGCTCCTTTGGCTTGTATACGAAATTTATATCCATCATCCATTTCTACAATTATATCAGTAACAGCGTCTTTAACTATCTTCCGCACACCAAAATGTCTTTTTAATAAATCATTTTCTTCTAGTTCTGTTTTAATATCCACTAAGAACTGGGAGGCTTGGGATTCAGTATCTGATACAATTATACCATATTTCTTGATTCTAAATAAAAATAAGAATAAAGTTAAAGCATGTGTAATAGCTGTGCTCTTTGCGTGAAATCTAGGGGCTGCAATAGCAATACGTTTAATACCAGTAGAAGCTAATTCCCATATTTCACGATGAATGGTAGCTATATCTACTGGTGTATCATACCTATCTAATAGGAAAGCTTTAACAAAATTATAAACTTGTAAAGAAGTAAACTTACGATTCTTCTGCTGAGTCATTCATTATAACAGGCTTCTCTAGCGCTTTTTGAATTTCATCTAAACGATCTTTAGAACTTATTCGCTCTACTCTAGAGGTAACTTGTCCTCGTAGTAATGCTCGTTTTTCTGCTATAATTGAAGTTAAAAGAGCTAGGTCTCTAGCTTTAACTGGAACACGTACTTGTTCCCCAGTTTTCTTACTATATTCAATATCACCATTTAGGACTCTATCTTTTAGTGCATCGGTAGTCTGGTGTATAAGTCCCGTCCATTGAGCATCTAATTGGTCTTGTTTATATGCTTGAGCTTCTTTTATTAACCCTTGGAACCATTCTTGTTTAAGCCAATCATTAATAGTACGCTTAGGAACAGCACATATTTGGGAGGCTTGCTCTGCATAACCAGTAACTATATAAGCAAATGCAGCATTGATTTTATCATCTAAACTCCATGCCTGTCCTCTAGCCATACTATTCTGCTCCAGATTCCTTTAATGCCTTATGGATTTTCATATCTTGTATCATACCAGCACCCCGTAGCATTTCTGAGGAGTCTCCGTACTTACCAGCTTCAGTTTTTCTAATAGGGGTCATAGCTTCTGTGTCCATATACTTGCCAGGATTACGTGCCTCATCTTTACGATAAGCAGTATTCTCTTTGGTACGTTGTGCAACTTCCCCTGCTCGTTCTTTTAATAACTTATTGGATTGTTCAGATAATTTAGGCATCGGTAAATAACTCAGGTAATAGGTCGTTAAGATAATATATAGGAGTCATATAGTTACGAAAAGGCTGACTAGTCTCTCCCCTAACAATAATACCCAATAATTGGTTCTTATAAAATACCGGGCCTCCAGAACTACCTGGTCCTGCAATAGAGGTTATAGCCCAAGTATTATTTAAAAAAGGTATATCTATATATGGATTATTATCTTTATAAAGTCCAATATAGGTTGTATACCCTATTATCCATTGATTATTAGGATACCCGGTATGTATTAGTTCATCTAATGGGCTAGGAACCTCTTTAGACAGCTTCACAGCTTTGTAGCGATAAGTTGCACAGGAGTGTGGTAGGGTATATACCAGATACCCTATATCTTCGCTCTGGTGGGTTTGTAGGAGGTCTGGGACTAGGTTAGGAGTCTGGTCTAGTACTAGTTCTTTTCCCAACTCAATTACATGTTTGGCAGTAACTATAGTAATTACACAAGAAGTATCAGTACTTTGTGTTTCAACTACTACCCCAGAACCGTGCCCTTGGTCAACTATAGATAGGTTAACTGTAGAATTCTCTAACTCGTTAATTGTAGGTAACTGTGGTATAACTACGGTATCTAGGAAAAAAAGACTAACTAGTACCACACAAACAGACCAAAGAAAGTATTTCATATAAGTAGTTGATTTACTTGTTCTTTTAATTCTTGAATTTTAGACATAGTATGCCTCAACGATAGTCTGTTACTCAGAAATCACTTAGCTACTCATAACGCCCCCAAAAGGGGCTATTCGTAGACAAAGTGAGCCCTATGTACATCGGGTAAATATACCAGGTGTACTTAGAATTCTATGTAACAGAGATTTCTCTCCAGAATTGGTTTCAACTATATCTATATCAGCGGAACAGTATTTTCGGAACTGAGCAAAACCGTTTACTTCGGGAGTTATGGTCCCCATTACCCATTACACTTGTAGGCTATTACGCCACTCGGTAGTAATCACCCCTAACGCTGCTTATCCCTGGGCTAGGTCAATTATAGTGAAACACTAGTTCCTTGGCTTAACATCCGGGAGCTAGTAAGTAGGATGCAAGGGTTGTATAGGTTGGCAGTAAATTTATACTTTTCATACCCTCTCTACTCTTAGACGCCAAAAACGGTAAAAAGTTTACCATTTTTGAAAATATATTTTTAGAGGGGTCTAAATTCTGGTGTAGTTTGTAGAGAGTTAAGTCTTAAATTGCGTAAGTTCAGTAGGTAGGCAGGTGTAAATCTATGTAAAACTAAGGTAAACAGCTTAGAATAAGCCTTTTAGAGGTGAGCGAAGGTAGTAAAATGAAAGATGTAACTCCTTGATTTTTATCTATTTTTCTAGTAGCGTGGCAGATGTGCTCCTAATCTTATAACATGCATCAAGATGTTTCCCCCACCCCCTCTAACTTCTTGATTCTAAAGGCTTTCTCTATACCTTGTATAGCTATACCCTTGCTTATAGTGTGTCTTTTGCTATACGTTAGTAAAACTATCTTATGTCAATGTGTAATTGGAATAGTTACACATATACCCTATACTCTAGAATACTAATATGTTACCTTTCGTAACACTTCCTATACATATCACCGTTTATCCGACTGTTTATACCGTCCATCTGTTAGAGCTTGCACTACTCGCGCAACAGTTTATCTTGTGCCTTGAACACCTGAACGCCTCTACAGGTAAATGTTTAGAGGGTATAGTCGGAACGGCCGATGGTGGCGAGAGGATAATCCCCCGCACCGGAGGGACACAAAAGACTGAACCCGACCTAGTATCTTAGCTTATGGGTAGGCATACCCATAGGAGCACACACGATGCGTAAACTTTCATACGATGAAATAACCGAAGTCTTTACCTTGCAAGTCTCGGATGAATACGGGGATGATATCACTAGCTTTACTATCCCAGACTATGCTACCAGCTTTAATATCTATGGTTTTGATTGCACAGCACTAAAGCAGTTAGTTAAGCAGTACAGACAACGGCAGGTTCACGCTGACCGTACCGTCTAGTCACTCACTATCCTACCCATAATCTAGGGTACTAGGTTACTTTTCTTATCTGAGGGTTAGGTCATGTTTACTATCTTAATGGACGTAGTAACTGGATTAGCTTACGGCTTTCTATACGTAGGGCTCTTTATCGTTCTCAACCTGCTTGTTATTCTTTTGTTAGGGCTCGTTGGGTATGGTTTTCGCTTTGTCCTATATATAATAGATAGGACACTATGAGCCTGCAACGGGAGTTGTTAGATACTCATAACATTCTGGAAATTATGAGTAAGTACAAGGTAAGCCGCACTCAGGCCTTCCAGTTCAAAGCACAAGGATATGCGGTTAGAAGGAGTTATCCGCAAGTTATGCCTAGCAAAGTAGATTATCTAGCCATAGCTAGGCGTAGTGCTTGGTTTATGACTAAGCGTACCGGGGATGTTGACCTTCGCCACGAGTGCGAACAAGCGGTATTAGTCAGGTTATGGAAAGACGCGGACAAGGTAGATGCAGCACGAGCTCCAGACGCGCTAGCACATACCATAGCTAAAACCGCTTGTTTGAACGTGTTGAAATCATGGCGACACAAGGAAGATATATCACTAGACGACTGGCTACCGCTGTATGAGCAAGACGGTCCAGGTAGTCTAGACATGGATAACTAGCAGTAACTTAGGCACTGAGTTAATCGCTCAGTGCCTTTTTTTTTTTGATATTTTTCATTAGTCCGGTATTGACTATATAGTGTATTCCTTATAACCGCGTGTAACAAGCAAGTGACAGAGTATTCTGGAATACACAGTAGCAGTCCGGTAATGTCTATATGATGTACATCGTGTGCTTGACCTTATTAGTAAGAGGGCAGACACATGGGAAAACCAACAGCAGTTAAGCAAGATATTGATGGTGTAGTTATTGCCGATGGCCTTAGCAAAGAGCGGATTATTGTCCTTGCGGATCGTTTGGCGGAACTGGCGGAAGTTAGCCGGAAAGCCGAAAAGATCATCGGAGAGAAGCGTAGCACTGTTGCAGATGCAATGCTGAGTATCGCTCGCGACTGCGAAGGGATAAAAGAATTTGATACATCCTATTCGCTGGCCACGATTCGCTACAAGGCGAAGCATCGCTCCAAAGCTGTACCGAAGGTTATGACACAGACTGCGAGCGACATCCGTCGCATGTATTCGCAAGGTGTTGATCTTAAAGGTATCGACGCGGAAACTGGTGAAGTACTTACTTATTCAAAGTTGAAGGGTAAGGCCAGCAAGCAACAGCGCGAAGCAGTGAACAAGGCGCGTGAGGCGATCGAGTCTACCAAGCCGGATTATTTGAAGCGGTTTGAAGGCTTGGTCAGTCTGTTCCTAACGTTTGCAGTGAATCGGCAAACAGAGCAGTATTTTGTTGATTGCAAGGTATTCGAGGAGATCAACGAACTACTGAGCAACACTGCGAAGGAATGGACTAAGGAGCATCCGCCTATCGTCGAGTCTGTGGAAGATACTACAGGCGACGATTCACTTGCAGAGGCAGCGTAGTTTAACCGTCAAGCACATGGTGTACAGATAGCATCCTAGACGTAATAGGGTGCCTATCTAATTGGATTCAAAGAGTCTAATTAGGTAGAATATGTTTGAGTGCATCGGTTTCCGCTGATCCCGTCGGAAATAATAACGGGGTACATTAAGACGATAGCGCACTTGCAAGGGTGCTTATTGGCAGTAAGGGCTTTAATCTAAGAATTAACTTAGAGCTACTCTTTTAACGTGGCCTGTAATTCAATGGTAGAATAGGCTCCTTATAAGAGCCTTATCTAGGTTCAACTCCTAGCAGGCCAACTCTTTAGTACAGTGGTCGCTTTTAACGACCATAAATACGCGGACGATCAATCGTCTGGATAGAAGCGTAGCGTACTTCTGTACTTTTTTTTGTTTTGAAATTAGTGAAGTTAGTTAGAATATATTCTAGAATATATTTCTAGACGCGAGAGAATCTGGTAGAGGATTCGCTAGCTACTTGACACTAGCTAGAAGTGTAACCGGCGATACTGTGTTGCACGGGGGCCAGACTACCCCATCCTTTTATTAGGGAAAACTGGCGGGAATCTAGGTGTAGCATACGCTAGGCATATATCTAGTCTTTAATGGTGCATGTGGTAAAATCGTGGTTGTTACTCGAACAACACCTTAATCTTAAATTAGGGGCCAATAGGCGCACTACCTATCTTGCGGGGTTATCCCAGGCTTGAGCGGCCAAACGAGCAAGAGTGCATCATTAAGGATTAGATAAAGTGCCGATGATGTGTTACCAAACTAAGGTGAAACTTATAGATTCCACAGCGTCCAGCCGCAATATCCTGATACTTTGTAGCAGCGATCAGGGGTCTCATACGAGTGCTAGCTGGGAAGTAGTTTTAGTTAATTCATTAAACTAAGTGAGGTGCTTTCATGTTAATGCTACTTGGTAAGTATACTGTTACAGTGTTGTTTCTAGTTATTATGGTCTTACTAGCCTTCCTTGTTGGATGTTCTAGTACTCCAACATTACAAGAATATCAGGAATTGTGCAACGGGAAAGTACAATTCTATGTTCATGGTACGAAGTACGATGCTGCAAGAGTGGAATGCAAATGACCAAATGTAAACAAAAAGAGAATATATATCTTACTGAACTTCAAGCCTGGAGGGTTGCTGAGATACTTTTTAGTCGCCGTGATGGCTTTTGTAAAATGATTAAAATGCTAAAGGAGAGGCTCTTAATAACGGGCAGAGTTTCTAAGCAAATGCGTAAGAAATTTGAACATCTCCCTAACTACGACCCGGATACCCCTGACTATAAATTCCCAAAAACTTGTGGCTGCACACATGATCTTCACCGTGTGATATTCGCGGCGAACAGAGCAGACATGTTGAGTTCCAGACGAAAGAGGGCCAAATGATAGATTTCAACAAACCTGTACAAACAAGGAGTGGGCGAGCGGTGAGGATTTTATGTACTGATGCACCAGGAGTATCACCCGTTATTGGTTTATTAGAAAGTAAAGAGGTAATGAGGTGGCTGGTGTGCGGTACGCATTTCTCTGCCTACACTAGGGACTACGACCTGGAGAACGTGCCGGAAGACACCTTTGTATATCTCAATGTTTATCTGGATGCTCGCAAGCAAATGTTCGTCCTTTCTAATCCGTCCAGGGCCGTGGCCGATCAAGTGCAGCTTTTTAATAGAATCGGCTGCATAAAGGTCAAGCTGGAAGCCCGCTTCGATGATTAATTTAGAGGGTTTCAATTAATGTTTAACATTTATCCTCGTAAGCAAGTTAGTCCGCATCTTAGGGGGGCACCTAAGCCCTATATGTATCGAAAACCTGGCGGAAAAATATACAAACTAAAGAAGCGCCCAGGTACATTTTCCCTTTCAAATCAAGTAGTTTGGGATAGTTTTCAAAAACGTATTCTAGAATATATTACAGTCAAAGGCGTGACTGTTCGAGAAGGTATTAAACATGGGCGTGTTAGTATTAATCATCAATCCTTTAGAGTTAAACAATTAGGAACTAAAGCATGGATGACTATATAACTAGATTCAAGAATTTACTTTTTTGTCAACAATGGACAGAGACTATGAGAACATTAGCTGATAAAGAACGGGAAGAAGGGACTAAGAAGCCTCAAGGACCAGTTCCATTATTTGTTAGAATGCCTATGAGAAAACAAGTTATAATGCGCCCAGGTAAAACTAAGCGAGATCATAAAAGGTAAATATGTGCTTATACAATAATGTATCCAAGGTTAGAAAGTTGTTAAAATCTACAAAGAAACATATTAAAGGGTATAAAATATATCAAGTAGATTATAATAATAACCTATATCCGTTCTATTATAATGAGAATAAAGTCATAGTAAATAAAAATAGGTATATTCAAAGTAATACCAGCCGGAAAAAGCCTTCTCTTAGACAGGAAGAAATAAACCAAGGTCTGCATATATACACTACACGACCCTCGATAATGAGCCTCGAAACCTTCCGCCTCGCCAAGCGCATAGTCGTGGTAAAGGTCGTAGGTTATAGAAAAGATTTACTAGGGATAGGGTATGATGATGATGCAGTATTTACAAAAGTTCGTGTTTCAAAAAGAGAATTGACCAGATTACGAAAATTAGGAATTAAAATATGAATAAACGCATATTAATGTTTGGGAAGGGTTATAGTCGTCCCTTTACTGAGCGCGGGAATTTAGATATAGTGTCATATTATTCCTACCCTGATGATTTATCAAATTATAAGTATGTAGTCTTTACTGGAGGTGCAGATATTGGACCAAATATGTATAATGAACTTCCTAATGGCACTTCTTGGTTTGATACTGAACGAGACGCAGCAGAATATGCGTTAATGAAACGATGTGTTGATCTTGGAATTCCTACTGTGGGTATTTGCCGTGGAATGCAAATGCAAACTATTTATAATGGTGGGAAGTTAATTCAAGATATGGCGCATCATAACCATAATCATCCAATCTCTACACTAGAAGGTGGTGCTTTGCAGGTTAATAGTCTGCACCATCAATTATGTGTTCCAGAGGGATATGTGTCCATACTGGCTTGGTTTCCAACAACAGATGCTGGTCTACCAAGATTATATAACGGTATACCTACTGGTTTTAGTCGTAAAGAGTATCTCGAACCTGAGGCATTATGGTTCCCAAAAACTAAATGTCTTGGTGTCCAATTTCATCCAGAAATGATGAATAACGATACAGAAGGTTACAAATATTTTCAATACCTATTAAACCGCTATATAGAGTGATATATGATAACTACTGAACTAGATTTACCGGCATGTTTTAAAACACAATTAGAGAGTATAATCCCTAATTGTGAAATAAAGCTGTCCAAAATCTTTCCACCGATTGAAGCTGCATATACATACGGGACTGGACGGGGTAACTTACTGTTAAGGCAGTATTCTCCGGCGAATCCTGTTTTTATTGATTATGGAATATTTAAGATTACAATTAATTGCACAGAACTAGCTAGATTTTCATTATACCAAATGCCTAATTGTTGTGGAATAATGATCTTATCTAAATTAGACGTAAACTATGGATATAGACGAAAGGGAGTTGGTTCCATTTTACTAAACTTTATAGAGTATATTGGCCTGACAGGAGATTATACTAAAGTAATATGTACTAACATTAATCCTATATTTGATGTTTTACTTGCAAAAAAGAAGTGGAAATTGGTTGATGCATTTTATAATCATAATAGTGAACACACTGTAAAAACGTGGATGAAAGAGGTTTATAGAGATGAATAAAGTAACTATAGGAGCTGATCCGGAAGTATTTCTTAAACGTGGAGATACTTTTATTCCAGCTATAGGTTTAATTGGAGGGACTAAAAAGAACCCCAAAAAATGTGGTATAGGGTTTATTCAGGAAGATAATGTTATGCCTGAGTTTAATATTCCTCCTTCTACAACAGCCACTACATTTTCCAATCGTATCGGGTCTATGCTTAGGGAATTAGAAAAGATAGCATCTAAGCACCAGTGTACTTTAGAATATAAATCTTGGGCAGCATTTGATCCACAAGTTTTACGACATCCCCAAGCACAAATGATTGGGTGTGATCCAGACTATAATGCATGGACTATGGAACAAAACGCTAGAGTTAATGCAGATATGTTAGGAAATATTCGTGTAGCTGCTGGCCATGTACATATTGGATTTAATTGTGGCTCTAATCCTGCTTCTAGAAACAATTTAGTTAAGTGGTGTGATCTATATCTTGGAGTACCTAGTATACTCATGGAAGATGACGGAAATATTAGACGTAAATATTACGGGAAGGCTGGCGCATACCGGCCAAAGCCTTATGGGGTAGAATATAGGGTTCTAGGAAATTGGTGGATACAGCATGAAAGCTACCGTAAATGGGTATTTAATAATACCATGAGCGCAGTAAGTCTAATAACTAAAGGAATTGCCTTTGACGACCGCTTACATTCGTTTATTATAGACGCGATTAATAATCAAAATAAATCAACAGCAAAGATGTTTTGTGATAAATATAATATTACTATTCCTACAAAGGTATAATTTATGCCTAATACTTACAGCCGGGAAGAGTATAACAGGGGTTATAGCAAGACTTACGTAGGCTGGATAACACCTAATAAAATAATTCCTTATAATGTACAGGCTGTTGTTCAGGGTAAGAGTCTAAACCATATGGTATTTCAGGGATATAGATATGAAGAGGGTACGTGGATTCCTCAAAATGCTGAACTAAAAGAATTAACTTTAGATTATCCACAATGCGGGGTTATTAATCATAAAGAATGGGTAATATATATTAAGAGAGACCCAAGAAGGCAGTATTCACAGGGATTTCCTGAGCAATACAGCCGTTTAGTATCTAATCCAAGCAGGGATTTATGTGATACTTTAAAAATGGACCCAGACACTGTAGATTTGACTAATTTATTTAATCCGTACTATTATTCCCCTTTAGAAGCTATTAAACTAGTAAATGAGGGAAATGCTTTAGCGAGAGCCGTTTCTAACAAATTATTTGTAACTATATCTGCATTTGAGGAGGATCTTGGGTTATTTTATAAAGAATATAAAATAGGAGTAATTAAAGATACAAAAGTTTATTTACACCCCTCTGTCCTGCATTTAACAGAGGAAGTCGGAACATATTTTGAGGTCGTTAATAATGGCTAATACTAAGTCTGTAGGACAAGTATTTCATCAAAGAGAGAATATAAGAACCTATAAAGAGGATTTTTATTGGGTATTACCAGATACAATGGTTGGAGTTGAAATAGAAGTAGAAGGAGCTAGGGATATTATAACTGGAAAGAGTGGTTTATGGGAAAAGGTGCATGACGGTAGTTTACGACAAGTTAAGGAAGCAGATCCTTATGAACTACGGTTCTTAGAACCTCTTTGTGGTTATGATTTAAGTACAGCATTAAATATTTTTGAAAAGGGGCTGCGAATTCTTAAAGAGCCTCCAGTTTGGAGTGCTCGAACCAGTGTGCATGTTCATTTAAATATGATAGAAATGTCATTAGAACAATTACTTAGCTTTATAATTTATTACACAGTCTTTGAAAAAAGTTTGTTTCGTTATGCAGGTAAAGAAAGAGAAAACAATACGTACTGTTTACCTTATTATAAAGCAGAAGGAGTTCTGTTTGAAGCATTATCTATTGACAGTATAACGAACCCTACAGCTATATATACAATTTCTAATGAGAATTACAGATATGCAGCATTAAATTTAGCTGCTTTAAAGAAATTTGGGACAGTAGAATTTAGACATATGGGAGGTACTTCGGATGTGCATAAAATTAGAAACTGGATTAATATTATTTTTTGTCTTAAAAAATATTCTTTAATTAATACCACTTTAGATTTAACGGAAATTCCTCAGTTCTTTTCAGCAAAGGGCATGAAAAATTGTGCTGAAGAAGTATTTGGAAAGTATTTATCTTTACTAGATTACCCTGAATTTAATATTGATATGTTAAATGGTATTAGATTAGCTCAAGATATTATATATAGATCTAACCTGGTTGAATCTTCTACAAAACTAAAACAATCAGGAACTAACTTTAGTTCAAGAATAAAAAAATATGCAGAAAATAAACACATAAATCTAAGCCCCGTTGAGCAAGTAAATACTCCACAGAAGACGAAGAGGAAACCGAGTACGGCAGGGGAGATAATCATTGAAGAGGCTCGTGAATTCGCCGGGTTTAATATCAACGACCCAAACAATTTCGTTGTACAAGAGGCGCGTGAGACAAGATTGAACTTAGAAGATAACGACGAAGAGGATGGTAACTAATGTGTGGAATTTTTGGAATAGTATCCTTTGACGACAAGATCCTGAATAACAAAAAAGATTTCTTTTATCAAGCGTTAATAACAAACAGCTTGAGGGGGATGCACGGTACTGGAATTTGCACAGTATCTAAAGAAAATAATGTGGAAGTGTATAAAAAAGCTATGTCTGGTTATGATTTTACGCATTTACCAAGAACTACCTTTCTTTTAAATGATTTTAAATCCTTAAAGTATGCTATAGGACATAATAGACATGCTACAAAGGGTGATCTTTCAGATATTAACAGTCATCCCTTTATTGAAGATAATATTACATTAGTACATAATGGGAATATACTATGGATGCATACTCTAGATGTTCCTAATGCATATCAAGACTATAATGTAGATAGCCATATACTTACGAAGGCATTTGCTTTGCATGGTTATAAAGCAACTATTCCTAGAATAGAAGGTGCCGCAGCTTTAGCATGGTTTGATTCCAGCGCTGGTACATTTCATTTATATAGAAATAAAGAACGCCCTATGTATTTTTCTGCTGTGAAAAATAGTGATACTATTATATTCGGCAGTGAATTAAAAATGATTAACTGGTTAGCTGAGCGCAATGGTATTGAGGTTAAAAAATCTTTTTATTTAGAAGACGATATGGTAATTACATTTAAAGATAGTATTAAATATACTAAAGAACTTATCAAACCTACCCCTAAACAACCAATTCCAGTCTATAATTGGAACAATAAACCAATACCTGCTATAGAGCATATCGCTAGTAATCAAAGACTTACTTCTAATAGTAAATTAGGAGATTATAATCTAAAGATAGGTCAATTAATAGAGTTTGCGTTTGAAGAAATGTGCTACAACAATCATAAATCTAGACACGGAGATTTAGTTGGTAGAATTTTAATACCCCCTTACCCTGCTGTAATAGCTAGAGGGATTAAAAGGGATGAATTTAAAGGGGATTATGTGTTAGAAGGGAGAGTTCTACATGCAGAGTATGACCCTAAATATAAATGTATAATGGTTCATTTAGGTGCAGTAAAACAAACTAATCAAGCTGATACTGGGCAAGCACTAGTATATGAAGACGGACCAGGAGCAGATGATAACGACGGAGAAACAGTAACAACATATGTTGCAGGCCCGTTAGGGCACCTGATTACTATAGATCAATTTAAATTGTGGGTTAAAGATGGTTGTGTTAATTGTAGAGCAGATATTACAGAGGATATGGTACATGCTCTTAGATGGACTCATGCGAATCAACCAGTATGTTATGGTTGCCAAACTAATCCAGCTATAACCCCTTATTTACATTAGGATAAAGATATGACAACAGCAGTTATTCTTAGACGTAAGAAGTTAGGTAAAACTTCGTGTAATGGTATAGTTGGTTTTAGTCACTCTAATGTACAAGTAGTGCGTAACGATGCTGTTATTCCTAAAGCAGATGTATATATTAGATGGGGATGTACTTCACCTATACCATACACAGAGAACCGTATTATTTTAAACCTGGCTCAGGCAATTCATATTGTAGGAGATAAGGCAGGATTTAGAGCAATTTTGGATGAGGATGCACTATGCCCCCTTACTTGGTTTGATTGGGCCCATGTTCCACCACAAGCATTTCCTGTAGTTGTTCGCCCTCAAGTACACGCGCAAGGCAAGCAGGTGTATTTCTGTGAGAATTCAGTACAGATGTTTACTGCTATCGAGAAATGCGGTCCTGGTTATTATATATCTAAGTTTATTGATAAAGTAGCAGAATATAGAGTATTTGTAGCTCAAGGACGGGCAGTATGGGTAGTTAAGAAAACCCCAGGTAATCCTGAGGATGTAGCATGGAATGTAGCTAGAGGTGGAAGATTTGATAATGTTAGTTGGAACAACTGGCCCCTTAAAGGGGTTAAATTAGCAATAGGAGGATTTCTATTATCTGGGTTAGATTTTGGTGGGGTAGATATAATGATTGATGCACAAAATAATTGGTATATATTAGAAATTAATTCTGCACCTTCTCAAACCTCTCCCTACAGGCAGAAGTGTGTTGCTAAAGTATTTGATTATATTATAGAAAATGGGAAAGATATTATACCCCTAGTAAGGAGACCTGGGGGGTATCTTAAATTTATTCATCCTGCTCTTGACTACTCTGCTTATTAATTAAGGGTGTATACAAATGGTATATTCAAGCTACTATGGGGACGTATATTACGAAGCCCAATGTTTGTTCGGGTGTTGTAGTATATTGGAAATAAGTTGTGTCCAGATAAAACCTCACAAGGATAAAGATATTATATCTTTATATAAGGAATTTGATTCTTATATTAAAAATAATATTATAGCTAGTATTAATATGTTTATTATGACAGATAAAGATAGAAAGTATACGACCGAACCTTCAATTTATGATTTTTGTATTAAGATGAAATGGAAGGTATTAGAAGTATTTCAAAGTTGTCATGATCGGCGCAATGTTGTTATGTTTGGGTATAATAGGAGTACGGATAATGAGCAGGTTTAATTCACCTAGTAAAAGCGGTTATGTTAAATTTAAGTCTCAGAAATTAGCTAGCTGTTGTGGTGTAGCTTTAGTACATAGTGTGACTTTTTATCCAGTCTCCATTAAGGGGTATAAACAGAAAGAATTTATGAATAAAAGGTGGAATCCTTCTATCGGATTTGTGTATGTTAAAGAGACATATCCGACAGCGATTTACTTAAAACCCAAGGAAATTAAAAAACATTTACTAACTTTATATACTGAATTTTTTATATTTTTAAAAACGTGCAACAAATTAAAGTCTTTAAATCGCGCTAAAGTACTATTAGCAGACTATGTTAGGGGTGATATCAGTGCATTTGTAAAAGCTACTGGAGGGAAAAAAGCAGGCTGGATGATTGATAAACCAGTCTATAATCTGTTCAGCAACCGTTTCGACGTAGTATATACCTTAAACAGGGAAGTACTACATAGGCACTAAGTTGTTGATTTAAAAGCAAAAGTAAAAAGTTTACTGAATTATGAAAATAAATATAAATATATTTATAAACTTTTGTTCATATTTGGCGTCTAATATATTAGGAGCCTCAAGGAATGTATCTATACGTGAGTACATGGATGTACGAACGATACTTCCAATCAGGGATGATAGCCCTAGCGGCGATTGCGCGTGTGAAGGCATGGATGCCGAAACGATACCTGGTTTCTTGTGTGGCTGGACGGATACAGACACACGTATGCAGAGGTAAATATCAACAGAGATAACCAACATAGGTGAACATATGAAAACACTAAATATACTAGATAAATATCTTACTATTGTATCTTCATTACTAGATATAAATAAAGAAGAGTTATTAATTACTGTTGACAAGGAAATAATAGGCAGTTTGCCTGATTATACAAAACCCGAATTTCCTGTAAATTGGTCTTTAGGTACGTATGAACTAGTAACTAAGGAGAATAAACTAATTGCATCCTGGGAGCTATACCAAATGCCACATTGTTGTGGAATAATGGTTTCTACAAAAGCTTTTGTAGTTGAGCAGTATAGAGGTAAAAGGGTAGGAGGAGTATTAAATCAATTAAGACAAGATATAGGTACACACCTTGGATTTTCATTAATGTTTTGCACAGATATTGTACAAAATATACACCAAAGACAGTTATTGAACACTCAAGGTTTTCAAGATATTTATGCGTTTGTTAATAGACGAACAACAAATACAGTTATTCTTTCAGTAATTAATTTATAAATGCTCCTGTTACAAACACTAATAAAGACTGGAAAGATATTACTTCAATGCCCGAAGTGTAGTATTAAATTCTACTGGTCTACTGTAAGGAAGAAGATTAAATGTCCTGGGTGCAACTTACTTTCTAGTACGAGGTTTTATGCGAGAGCAAATAAGAGTAATGGGAATGCAGCTTAACGTAGGAGATTCTAAACGATTCCATTGTCCTTTCTGCCTAGCTACCCATGAAAAATCTTTAACAATTACTAGAACGCCTGCTGGTTTATTGTATATTTGTTTCCGGGCTAAATGCAATGCTCAAGGTATAGTAGGCGATATACGCATGGAACCTATAAAGAATAAAGTCTTTGTTCCACAGATAATTACCGAGCCTCTTGTTACGTTACCAGAAGATATATATAATAAATATTTAGCACAATATAATCTTGACTATCAAGATTGGAATATATTGCACCATGTTAAATGGGCTCCAGGAAGTAACTCATTATATTTTCCTATGTATAATCCGTGGGGAGCATTGATAGGGGCTCAGCTTAAACGTTTAGATAAACATATACCCAAAGTACTAACATTTAGATATACGGAAGAACCATTAGTACACTTCCCATTAGATGTTCTTAAAGAATATGTCGAATTAGTCGTAGTGGAAGATTTTATATCTGCTGCTGTAGTGCATGAAGTTTCCCCTGTATGTTCGATTAATGGCACGAATATAACTAAAGATATGCTAAAGCTGTTCAAGATAATAGGGGTTACGAATCTTATCTTAATGCTTGATGGTGATGCAGTAGCTAAAGCTGTTACTATAAAAAAATCAATAGGTCCGTTATTTAAATCTTGTAGAATTATACCTTTACCAGTCGGTACTGATCCTAAAGATTTATCATATAAACAACTTGAGAGATATCTGATATGAGTATTTAATATGATACATACGGTATTATTTATACTACTATTTTTACCTGTTAACCTGATGGCAGGTCATTCATTAAGTCAATATGCCTCAGAGATGGAGATTAAGTACCAACTCCCTAAGGACTTACTAGTAAACATCTGTACTGTGGAGTCTAATTGGAGGAATGTTAAAGGACTACATGGAGAGCTGGGAGTATGCCAATTACGTCCAAGTTCTGTTAAACACGCCTTTCCAGACCTCACTAGAACCTCTACAAGCTATTATAAGATAGGGGATAAGGGGGTAGGTAGGATACAGTATAAACTATCGCTCTTAGGGGTTCCTACGAAGGTTACTGATGTATATGATCTACAGACCATAGTATCAGTTAGGGCTTTTCAGAATGAGCATAAATTAGTAGTTGATGGTATAGTTGGCCCAAAGACTTGGGATAAACTCATGGGCACTCCCTTCCCTAAAGCTACTTTAGAAGATAAGTTATGGAATCCTAAAGATAATATAGAAATAGCAGCGATGTATATAGCTAGGCTAAGTAGGATATTAGATACTACTGATCCTAGTATTCTAGCTGTAGCGTATAATGGGGGAGAAAAGAGTTGGCCGGTTAAGTACTTGAAAAAACTTGAGAAATTAAATAGGGGTATACAATGACAATTTTGTGCCATAGGTGTAAAGTAATCCTAGGTGAATGTCTTTGTAGACAAGGGATTAAACCTACTATAGGTACTTGCCCTTGTCAGCAAGGGTACTATATGTACGCCCATGTAAGTTACTGTTGTACTTGTTGGTTTGATTCTGGTAAAGCTAAGGAATGTGCTGATGATAATGCATCTGTTCATGGTTTTTAATTAATTTAACAAAAACAGTAAACTTTTTACCGTTTTTGGCGTCTAACAATAGAGAGATCTATGAAAACATTAGTAGAATCAGGTATAGTAGAGTGTGGTCCTGGGTGGGATAAATTAATTCAGCCTGTGCTGGATGCTTGTGCAGTAGAGGGTGTACAGATCACCCAGATTAAAGAAAAGTATGGAACATTGCGGATTTACACTGGACCTGCCCCCGATAAAATATATAGTTTAATAGACACGGCAGAGGTACAGTCGGCGTTTACTTGTGAAACGTGTGGGGCTCCTGGTACGTTACAAGGTCATGGGTGGGTATATACTGCATGTGATTTACATATAAGAAAAGGATATGACCCATGATAACTGTTAAGAAGTTGATCGTGGAACTACAAAAGTTCCCGACAGATGCTAAGTGCTATGGCTACTACGAGTGTGCCGGTGTTACTGGCGTTATCATTAAGTCCTCTGACGGTAAGTCTGAATTGAGCTACATAGAGACTCAAAGCAGCGAGTACGTGAGACAGGAGGAAGCTAAATGAAAGTGAAGGTCGAGGTATATTTGAAGTACGACGATAACAAACCACACGATGATAACGTAGGGTTTTATGCGTTTCTGGACGGTGACGCCGAATTGAAAGATAAGAAATTGAAGAAACTGTTCGATGCGGCCAGAACTAAAGTGCTGCACGACGTGCGCCAGCACGAGGAAAAGGTAGAGCCGTTTCATAAGGAATGCCTCGCAGACGAGTACAAGTGGATATCTATAGGTTACAAGTTGTCCAGCAACGCAGATGGTGTAATTGTTATAACACCGTTCCGTGAAGAATTGCCCGCACAAGAGGCTTCTGATCCTGGTTTGCTTCGGAGGTAAAAAATAAACATGAATCCTCATAAAATATACTTTATTTCGGATTTACATTTGGGTCACAACCTTATGACTCAACCACGCACTGATGGTACAACCTTCCGTAAACAAGGGCATGAAGAACGTATACTAAAAGCATGGTCGCATATAGTAAAACCTACAGATCATGTATATATGCTAGGGGATATAGCTATGACCAAGGTATCATATTGGTTTAGTCGTATCAAAGAATTACCAGGAACTAAGCATCTGGTTTGTGGAAATCACGATCAAAACAGAGCCAAATGGTACCTTAAATATGTGGATACAGTTAGTTTATTTGGTGAATTAAATTACCTTAAATTGGAATTAGGTGCTAATGAAGTAACTGATCCCCCAATTACTTATTGGGGGAATATTCTTCTTAGTCATGTACCTGCGTTTGAATCAGTTGGAACTGCTTATGATAGTAGATTTCAAGGGCTTATGCGTAAAGGAGAAACTTGGTTTCATAGGGCTAGTTGCCTGTTAAACATACACGGGCATACCCATGGGAAAGGGGCAGAGAAACATAACACCATAGATATTGGGATTGATGCAGTAGGGGAATATCCTATATCATTAGAGCAGATTCTTCACGTTAAATTGCCTGGTATAGGATTACCGAGGGTAGAAGTATGAACGAAAAATCAGATGAAGAACTAATTAAGGGAATGCAGTATACTACAGACCCTTCAATCATAAAAGTATTATATACAATTATAGTAGAAAGAAACTATAAACCTTTAACTACTTATGTGAAAGGTTTAGTTAAAGGAGATACATTTGATGCACACGATATTGTGCATAGTGCTTTTATTAAAGCCCTAGAAAATTATAATTCTTTTGATAACAAATCGTCGGTTAATACTTGGTTGTGTGCTATTGCACGTAATGATTATTATAGTAGTATTCGTACTGCTAAACGTAGACCTCCTACTCATGATGTTCCGATAGATGAATTTATTTTAGAAGATGAACCTATTTTAGATCCAGAGTATTTATATATAAAGGGGAAACTCATGGAAGCTTTTACTGATTATGATGACCCGTCAAATATCTATCAAAGTGTACAAACACTTGAAGAAATTGAAGAACTTATAGATGATTTACCGGAGCATTTACAACAGCTTTATACTATGAGGTATGTAGATCAATTAGAGTATAACGAAATAGCTGAGAAACTACAAGTACCTGTAAGCACTATTAAAAATAGATTGTTCGAATTAAATGTTATTATAAACCGTATAGTTAATGTAGAAGGGTGTTAAGTGAATGAAAACAAAGTTATTGCTACCATTGCTTCTTCGAGGGAAGCATTTAATAAACTAGCTTCCTTTATAGAAACTAAAACCTTTTCTGATTTAGGACAACTATTATATATTGCTATTACAAAATATTATGCAGCAGATAAGGATGCAGTAAAAGCAGATGTAGAAGTAATTGGAGAGAAATTAAAAACTAAAGTAGGTAAAAACTATGGTATGCTTAATGAGTATATTCAATCATTACCTGAACCTACTTCAGTTCCTAATCTATTAGAATTGTTTAATGAGCATATAAAAGAAAGAAAAGGATTAGAGATTGTTCATGCCCTAACTTCTAATAAAGATACTCACGCAGTAAAATTAATGGAAGAATTCTTAGCTATTGATGTAACAGACCAAGAGGATAATATATATAATGCTACTCCACTGGATGTGCTCGAACAACATTTTATTGGAACAAATCTTATTCCTATTTATCCTACTAAGCTTAATCAGTTGCTTGGGGGCGGTGTACCTAGACAATATCAAATCTGTATCTTTGCTCGTCCTAATATCGGTAAGTCTACTGCTGCTATTAATATCGCTGCCGGTGCTGCAAGGAATGGTTACCAAGTATTGTATGTAGGTAATGAAGATCCAGCACCAGTAATGGTATATCGTTTAGTATCCAGGCTTATAGGTGTATCCGAGCATGAGATTAAAAAGAATTTAAATAAATACTATGAGGAAGCTCTTTTACATGGCTATAAGAATATATTTCTGGCTCCTTTACATCCAGGAAATTTACAAGAAGTTCGTATTTTGGTGGAAAAGTATAAACCGGATATAGTTATTATAGACCAGATACGCAATATGAATATTAAACCGGAGAGCATGACTATTAATCTTGAGCAGGGGGTTATAGGTATGCGTAACTTAGCTAAGGAATTTAATTTTGTATCTGTTGTAGTTACTCAGGCTGGAGAAAGTGCAGCGCATAAACTTATATTGTCTCAAGAAGATGTTGAATGGAGTAACACTGGGGTAGCAGGACAGATGGATTTAATGATAGGTATGTCTACTAATGATGACCTAGAGCGTGGGGGTAAAGTGATGTTAAGTTTTCCTAAGCGTAAATATGGTCCTAAAATTCAACCATTCCATGCTAAAATAGATTATACTACTAACACTATACTAGCATGAAAACTACATCGACTAGAGAAGTTCGTTGCCAATTGTGCGAGTGGCTTGGGGCAGAAGATAAACTTCTAATAGCGCATAATCCCTTTGATGCTGTAGACCTTATTTACGGTTGCCCAAGTTGCAAGTCTATTGGGCATTTTACGGAAATCTGTGATGAGCCGTTATGTCGTAGTGAAGCGCATATTGGTTCTCCTACGGAGGACGGCTACAGGAGAACGTGTTACCGGCATGTACCGGCTTGATGAGATAAATACTTTGATGAACATCCTGCTGAAAACGCTTAGAGTATTGGCTGTGGGCTTTGGTCCCTTTAAGTATAAGCTCGCTGCTGCTGCACTAGATGAGAGGGGCAAGGTAATAGCATACGGTACTAATATCCGTAAAACTCATCCTCTACAGGCGCACCATGCTAAGAACACCAATCAGCCAGATAAGGTTTTTCTTCATGCGGAGATCGCAGCACTTGTTAAATGCAGAAGTCAGCCCCATAGTTTGTTTGTTATAAGGGTCCGTGGAAACGGTTCCTTGGGCATGGCTAAACCTTGCCCCATATGCATGTCTGCTATAATAGAAGCTGGTGTACGAACTATTAGGTATAGTAATAGCGCTGGAGATATCGTCGAGGAACAAGTATGTATATAGAATGTAAAGCAGGGCAATTAAGTGATGTCTGGGTTCCAGTCCCTTTAAATTATGCTATAGGTTTCTTGTCTCTGGATGACGGAGATTATAGAAAAGCAGAAATAACGGCTTTACTAGATGCAGGAGAAACTCTTGAGAGAGCAGGGTATCAATTTAGAAAGAGTGCCGACGGGTTAGGCGCAGGAGATAAATGATGACTAAGCAGGAATTTAAAATTCGTTGGGAATCAGACGAACACGGCGGAGGAATTACGTTCGATGATATTGCAGAGTGCGCGATAGAGTGGGGGATTGCTAGAAGACCCCGCATTATGCAAATAGATGTGGTGCGTTACCAAGTGCTAAAGCACGCCGGAACAAACGATTACCAAGAGTTTCAACCACGAGGTTAGGTTCACGATGAGAACACAACCAAAAGGGGGACGCGATGCACCTTCCTAAATTCATAACTGACCCTAATCCTGAAATTTATCTTAGTGATAACTATCTAGTTTTGGATCTTGAGACTACAAACTATGACTACGGTGATGCCCGCAATAATAATAATTCAATTGTTTTTGGGTTTGCTACTTCTCCGAAAGGGAACCACTTTGTATTTAAATCGGGTGGTGCTCTACTTGATTCACGGATTGACTGGAGTGAATTTGACTTTATTGTTTGTCAAAATGCTAAGTTTGAATTAAAATGGTTATATAGAGCAGGTGTAGATATATCTAAGATACTTGTATACGACACTATGCTTGGAGATTATGTTATAGCGGGGAATAGAGGGTGGTCGTTAGACTTAGATTCGATATGTCACAGATACGAAGTCCCTACTAAATCAAACTATGTTCATCAGTTGATACAAAAAGAAGTATGTCCTAGCTCTATATCCTCTAGAGCAGTTCAAGAATACTGCATGAACGATGTAATGATTACAGAGCAGGTAATGCTAAAACAAAGACAAAAATTAAAAGAAGAAAAATTATTACCTGCTTTTTTTATTCGATGTCTAACTACTCCAGTCATAGCCGAAATGGAAATGCACGGAATGTATTTAGATAAAGAGTTATCTTTAAAATTATCTAAAGACTTTAACTTAAGATATAATGATATTGTTACACAATTAGATGAGATTACAGGGGGAATTAATATGGCATCCCCTAAACAGGTATCTAATTTCTTATACACAACATTAAAGTTTCCTCCCCCTAAAACTGCTTACGGGAAACCTATTGTAGGGCTTACAGGACGACCTAAAACGGACGAGAAAACTCTTTTGTTACTTAAACCTAATACTCCTAAACAGAAAGAATTCCTGGAGTTAAAAGGACATGAAAGTAAACTACGTAAAAAGATTACTGGGTATACCAATAGATTTGTAGATATAGTTAAAAACAAAGATTGTATTATGTATGGAAATTTTAATCAGCATGTGGTTGATACTCACAGATTATCGTCTAGTAATCCTAATCTACAAAATATTGATAGAGCTTTAAAACAGGTAATTAAAGCCAGAATTCCAGGTAATAGTATTATAAGCATAGATTATGCGGGTATTGAGTTTAGAACTGGTGGGCAGCTATCGCAAGACCCACAAGTTTTAGATGACATTATAAATAAATTTGATGTTCATTCTTACACTGCTAGCATTATTTTTAACGAACAGTGGGAAGAAACTGGGAGTACTAAAACAAATTCTATAGGGGAAGAAATTAGGAACAAAGCTAAAGCAGATACGTTTGGTCCTATGTACGGTAAAGTAAGAGGCACAGATAAACAAGTAGAATACTTTGAGGCTTTCAGAAAAAAATATAAAGTAATGACTGATACCCAAGAAAGTTGGGTTCAAGAAGTATTAGATAAAGGATACCTAACAACTGTTACAGAAGTTAAACTTTATTACCCACATACAGAATATACTCAGTCTGGTTATGTAACTAATAGTACTAAAATTAAGAATAATCCTATCCAGATGTTTGCTACAGCAGATATAGCCCCAACAGGTGTAGCATTACTATGGCATAGTATGAAAGTTAATAATCTAAAATCTTTTTTAATAGCAGAAATTCATGATTCTGCTGTAGGAGAAATATACCCAGATGAAATAGAGATAATGAATAAACTAGCAACACAGTGCATGGCAAAAGATATAGTTCCTTTTTTTAAGAAAGTTTATGGGTATGAACTGAATTACCCCTTAGATGTAGAAGTAAAAATAGGGCAGTCATGGCGTTAAAAATTTATAGGGATATAGGTATTAAAAACGACAGGGCTGGACGACCTAGATACTTTGTATCTTATATATGTCCTAATTGTAAAAAAGAAATAGAAGTTCGCAAAGAAACATTATATAAAAATAAAACTGGTTGTTGTAGACCTTGTAAAAATAAATTAGCTAGTGGGACTAACTCTCCTGTTTGGCAGGGATATAAAACCATTCCTCAAAGTATATTTTACAGAATTACAAACGGTGCACGACACAGGAATATAGAGATAGCTATCTCTATTAAGGATGTATATAAACAATGGAGCAAACAAAAAGGTAGATGTTATTATACAAATATAATACTTGGGTTTAATGCTCGTGGTAAAAGTGAATTTACATCCGCGTCATTAGATAGGGTAAATAATGCTTTAGGGTATACTAAAGATAATATAGTGTGGGTTCATAAAGATATCAACAGGATGAAGTCTACATTAACACATAATAGGTTCGTTGAATTATGTAGTTTAGTAAAAACTACGTGGGAAGTAAAAGATCAATCCTAATTGGAGATAAACATGGCAACGGTAGAAGATACGATAGTAAAAGAAGTGATGAAAAAGGCAGTTAAAGGAATAGATTTAAATGCGTTAGCTGTAAAACTACAACCTAAAATAGAGCAAGAAATTATAGCTGCTGTATTTATGGTGTTAAAGGACGAGCAACCTTTTTATGACGCTGTAAATAACTTTTTGGAGAGCAAAGTATTTACTGCTGTAGTAGAAACGAAACTAAAACAAGCATTCGGAGTTACCCAATCATGAGTGATATTATTAAAGGTGTAGTTGAAGCAGTTAATAGAGTTGATGGACCAAAGGTCGGGGATAAACCTAAATGGAAAAAGGTTTCTATTAAACTAAAGGGTGAATGGTATGGAGGTTTTCTTAACTCAAATGATACGGATGATCGTAACAAAGTAGCAGAAGGGGATGCTGTAATATTATCATTTGTTAAGAATGGACGCTATATGAATATAGAAGAACTTAAAATTGACACGTCTGTTCCAAAGGTTGTGGCACCAGAAGCCAAAGTAGCAGTAGTTACTACAGAATATGTACCATCTAACATTCGAGATATCCGTATAACTGTAGCCGGTTCTCGTAATGCTGCTCTTGAGTTTATCCGGTTAGCTTTAGATAAGGAAGTAATTACTCTTAAAGCGAAGAAAGTGGGGGATCGCGTAGATGAACTATTAGATCATGTTAATTATTTTACTGAGGTTTTTGCTAAGCAAACACTTAATGCGACAGATGTAGCGTTGCTAGGTGCTAACTCAAATAAAAACACTACTGAAAAGGAAGCTGATGACAGTTATACTGAGTAATAAATATAGTAATAAAGCAACTGGATGCCCATTTCGTGTTATTAATAACACGGAGAATTTCGCTTTAGTCTTTGATGAAGATGCTGATCCTCTTGATTTAAAAGATCCATTTTATTATATTGTTTATTTGCCAACACAAAAAGTAGAGTTTGCTACTCAGTCTATTAGAGAAGCACAAATGTCTTTGTCTGTATTAGAGGAAACTTTACAAGCATTGAAGCATACAGTAGTCAAACCAGAAGTAGTTCCTACTATTAATTAAGGTATAGACATGCGGGCAATTATTGATTATGATGTACTTTGTTATAGATGCGGGTTCGCTTCCGAACATACGTCGTATAATATCTTAGAGAAAGGTAGCGATATCAAAGTCTATACAGCTAATTCTATGAAAGAAGTTCATGCGTTTATTGGAGAAAGCCAAGACCTTTATCCAGTAAAACAAGTTACACCAGAACCATTAGCTAATTGCTTGCATTCAGTTAAAATATCTATACAAAGTATTTTAGATGAGGTTAAAGCTGTATCATTCTCTGGGTATTTAACAGGTAAAGACCAGTTTAGGGAGAAGGTAGCGATGATTAAACCTTATAAAGGTAATCGTGATCCTTCTCATAAACCGTTTTATTATAAGGAAATAAAAGAATATCTTATTAACAAATGGAAAGCTCAAGTTATAGAGTACTATGAAGCAGATGATGCTATGGCCCAAGAACAGTATAAAGATTTTCAACTACATGAAAGAATCTGTGGAGACACAGATACAACTAACTCACCCATACTATGTACTATAGATAAAGACTTAAATCAAATACCTGGTTGGCATTATAACTTTGTAAAGAAAGAAACATTTTGGGTAACAGAAGATGCAGCTTTGAGATTTTTTTATGAGCAATTAATAGCGGGCGATCCAACAGATAATATACCAGGAATCCCTGGGTATGGACCAAAGAAAGCTGCAAAAGCTATACTTAACTGCACAACAGGACTAGATATGTACACTACAGCAGTAGCATTATACACTGCTCACTTCCATGATGAGGTTATAGCACACGAAGCATTACATGACACTGCTAGATTAGTTTACATAATTAAAGAAAAGGGTATTGAGTGGGACCCTCCTGTATAATGAGTAAAACTAGAAAAGCTTATTCTAAAAAAGAATTAAGGTTAGATGAGGTAGTGAGAAAACCGACTGGATATGAACCGGTGGGATTGAAATTATGTCCTAGTTGTAGGGGGGCTTGTAATTATATAGATAAGCATACCCTACTAGTATGTGGTAGGTGTAAAGGTACTGGAGTAATTTAAATGACAGAGGTAGACCCGAATGGTTTGGAACTCAAAGCCCCTGGCGCAAAAGCTGATGCCGGAAAAGCTCCTATCTTCCGAGGATTGTTGGATTACTTTCCGAGAGCTTGTTTACAAGTGGCCTTGGTTAGCCAACGAGGGGCTTTTAAATACAGTTGGAAAGGATGGGAGAATGTCCCTGATGGCATTAATAGGTATAACGACGCTCTTGGACGTCACATTGCCTATGAATCAATTGAAGGACCGATTGACAGAGATACAGGATTATTGCATGCAGCTCAAGTTGCATGGAATGCGTTAGCCCGCTTAGAACTAATACTTCGAGAGGCAGAAAATGAACCGAAATAATACACCCGTCGTACACGACGAACGAGAGAATTATTATTTAATGAGAGATATGCTGTACAGTAGATTTGAGTTAAAAGTCTATAAACCGTTAACCTTTAGCGATGAGTTTGATATTGCTTCTAAATTGAATACGTTCTTTAGAGATATAAATGTCAAGTAAATCGAAGATCAAAGGCTACCATTATGAAGTATCAGTTAGAGATAAACTATTGGCTGAGGGTATTCCTGCTGAACGTGTTATTGGATCAGGTATGTTTGGTGGTAAGTACACCGGTGATGTCGTTATACCAAACATTGAACATCCCGAATTTGTCTGCGAATGCAAAAAAAGAAAAGATGGGGCAGGGTTTGTAGTCTTAGAGAAGTGGATGAAAGATAAAGATGTTATGTTTTTAGCACGTGATAGGCAAGAATCAATGGTAGTGCTTAGTTGGACTACTTATATAAAGTTAATGAAGAAATTTTATGAATAAAGATGGTGAATTCATATATACTAATCTATCTCCACATGGATGTAGAGATTGTGGGGAAATAAATAAAGATTATACTGGGGCGTTAACTGGTAGAAAGATATGTTCTGAATGCGGAGGTCTAGTATTAAATCTTCAAGAAGCATTTGATTACATAATGCAGTTACATGCGTCTATGGACGGTGCGATGGATAAAGAATGGTAAATAAACATACAGTTATACCTGATGGCCAGGTAAAGCCAGGAGTATCCTTAGATCATTGGAAATGGGCTGGAGAATATATTGCAACTAAACATCCAGATACTATTATTAATATTGGGGATTTTGCAGATATGCATTCTCTTAGTTCTTATGATATAGGACAGAAAGTCTATGAGGGAAGGACTTATAAAGCGGATATAGAAGCAGCACATTATGCTATGGAGTTGTTTATGACTCCTATAGTTAAAGAAATTAAACGCCTACGTTCTAATCGTAAGAAGCAATGGAATCCTAGACTTGTTATTACTCTTGGTAATCATGAAGATCGTATTACTAGAGCTATAGAAGCAGATCGTAAACTTGAGGGAACTATTAGTCTTGATGACTTACCTTATAAAAAATGGGGATATGAAGTAATTCCTTTTAAAGAACCAATTAATCTGGATGGAATTATGTATTGCCATTATTTTACAACGGGTGTTATGGGTAGACCTGTTACATCTGCTAGAGCACTAACAATTAAGAAACATCAATCTTGTGTGATGGGGCATAACCCTGCTACTGAAATTGATATGTCCCAAGTCAGGGCAGACGGCACACCTCTAATTAGTATTTTTGCTGGAGCATTCTATGCTCATCAAGAAGAGTATTTAGGAGTGCAGGGTAATCCAGTACATAGGCAGATATGGATGTTACATGAAGTACAAGATGGATTCTTTTATCCTATGGCTGTAAGTTTAGAATATTTACGCAAGAGGTACGGAGAACATAATTAATGCCTTACAAAACTGAAGAATTCCCAGAAGGTACACAACTGATTAAACCTGATGGTAGTGCTTATATCTTTGTTAAAGTTGTAGAACCTTTAGAAAAAAGTGTGTATGTAGACCTTAATCAATTAGGACATGCTATGAATTTTAAAGGTATGGGTGCTCGCTTTCCTCAAGCATTAACTACAGAAATAGTACCTCATAACTGGTATACATTTGTAATGGTACGGCCACCACAACCACGTCAACCAAATGAACCAAAAGTATTACTTACCAACACCAAGTAAGTGGGATTTAAGATTTCTAGAACTAGCTAAACTAGTAGCTACATGGTCTCGTGATCCGAGCACACAGGTAGGAGCAGTCATAGTTAGACCTGATAAGACTATATGTTCTGTAGGGTTTAATGGATTCCCTAAAAAAATGTTAGATGCAGAATATCTATATAACAACAGAGACGAAAAATATGGTCGTATTATACACGGAGAAATGAATGCTCTTTTACACACAAATGAAAAGGTTACTGGTTATACTTTGTATACGTGGCCTTTTTTACCTTGTGAAAGGTGCGTTGTTCATATGGCACAAGCTGGTATAACAACTGTAGTAAGTTACATATGCCCTCAAGAGAAAGAAGATAGATGGGCACAGTCGTTATTTAATACTAGATTATATTGTTTTGAAATGGGTATTAATCTAATAGAATATGACAACCATACTTGAGAATACTAAGTTAGATTTTGATGATGTCTTGCTTGTACCTAAGCGTTCAGACATATCTAGTAGATCAGAAGTAGTACTAAAGAGACATTTTAAATTTAAATACGCTTCATATAATATAGATTGTGTTCCGATTATTGCAGCTAATATGGATAATATAGGAACTCATAAAGTTGCTAGTGTATTCGATAACTATTCCATGCTTGTTGCGTTTTCAAAGTTTATTGATATAGGCCCGAACTATCATCCACATTTTCAATCTGTAGGTATAGGCGAAAAACTCCCTACTAGTCTCCACCCCTATACTGATATATGTATTGATGTTGCTAATGGGTACACTGCTAAGTTTGCTGATTATGTATCACAGGTAAGAGATTGTTATCCAGATAAAGTGATAATGGCGGGTAATGTAGTTACCCCAGATATGGTATACCACTTAATAGAAAAAGGAGCAGATATTGTCAAAATTGGGATTGGTCCAGGTTCAGTTTGTACCACAAGAAAAGTTACTGGGGTTGGTTACCCCCAGTTCTCTGCTATTCTCGAATGTGTTGATGCTGCTCACGGAGCAGGGGGACATGTATGCAGCGATGGAGGTATCAAAACTCCTGGAGACTTTGCCAAAGCTTTTGGGGCAGGAGCAGACTTCGTAATGGCTGGAGGTATATTTGCTGGAACTGATGAAACAGGAACTGAATTATATGGCATGGCTTCAGAGGCTGCCAGGAAGCTACACTACGACCATCCAGGGGCTTACAGAGCTGCTGAGGGGAAGGTAGTTAGGGTTACCCCAAAGGGTCCACTAAAGAATGTCGTAGAAGAGATCCTAGGAGGTTTGAGGAGTGCGGGAACGTATATTGGTGCAAAGTGCATAAAAGATTTTCCAAAGTGTGCAACATTTGTTAGGGTAAATAATACACACAATACACTATATGGCAACTGAAATTAAGGTACTAGATCATGGGTATGTTAGACTCTTTGAATCTATGGGTAATGATCTTTCTATTGTTCGTAATGCTCGGGTATCATATAATACTGAGTGGAGAACGGGTGAAGATGCTGGTAAAGATGAAAAGTTAATCCGCTATCTACTTAATAATAAACATACTTCCCCTTTTGAATCTGTAGTATTTACCTTTGATATTAAGTGTCCTATATTTATTGCTCGTCAATGGCATCGTCACCGCACTTGGTCTTATAATGAAATAAGTGCTAGGTATACTGAAGTACTAGACGACTATTATATACCAGAACCCGAGAATATAGGTGTACAATCTAAAGATAATAAACAGGCTCGTAATGTGAATGAAGGTTTAGATATTCTAACTGTAGCAGATATACGTTATAAATTAATTCAGGAGTCTAGAGCAGCTTATCTCCAATATGGATCATTACTACGATTAGGATGTCCTAGAGAATTAGCTCGTAGTATTTTACCTCTTAATATGTATACACATTTCTTTGGTACAGTAGACTTACATAACCTGTTACATTTTATTAAATTACGTAGTCATTCTCATGCACAATGGGAAATTCAGCAGTATAGTAATGCTTTACTAGAACTTATAACTCCAATTGTTCCAGTAACAATAGCAGTGTTTAAGGAGTATTGTAATGCAGATTGAGGAGAAGCTGAAATGATGTACATCTGCCAATATTGCGGGATGGCTCACGAGTCTATCGGGCTTTGCCCGCGCATACAGACAATAACCTACTACAAAGACGGGACAGTTCATTCGGTGACGCTTTTTTCAGCCGATGCAGGGGTATTGGAGCTAACAAAACCACAGGTTGAGTGCTTGAAGTGCGAAAAATGTGGGCACCGTATCAGCGCCCCTAACGCAAAGGTGAGCCGCGATGCATAGTGATGAAAATGGCTGGATAGAAAGTATACAGTTGGTATGCAACTGGGTTATATGGATGGGTTGGTTCTTTTTGGGGTATTTCCTAGGTACATTACATGAGTAAGCCCGAATACTGTGTATGTGGTTCACCAGTACCTAAAACTAAAATTAGACCCCAAGGTGGGGGGGCAAGAAGAATATATTGTTCTAAAAACTGCGCGGCTCGTGACTGGGCTCATAATAATAAAGAAAAAACACGCGCATCTAAACTTACGTACGCTAATAAAACAGAATCAAAAACAAAGAAGCGTACGTACCAAAGGCAGAGAAAGCCTTGGTTACGAATTACTCCTGAATATAAACTTTACAATAATGCTAGGACCAGAGCGAGAGCAAAAAATCTTGAGTTTTCAATTGAAGTAAAAGACATTAACATCCCTAATAAATGCCCATTATTGAATATTCCTATTATTATAAATAATACAAAAATCGTTACTCCGAATAGCCCTTCCCTCGACCGTATAAATTCGCTGAAGGGTTACACACCAAATAATATTTGGGTAATTAGTCATAGAGCTAATACTGCCAAAAGTAATTTGTCTCTACAAGAATTAAAAATGCTTGCAGACAGTCTTGAACAAATCCTTATCCAGAGGTATATTAATGACACAGGTCGATAAACTATCTATATACTTAATAGGTGCGCTGGCTAATCCTGAGATACCTCATATAGCAACTAAATTAAGAAGTGAAGGTTTTGATGTTTTTGATGACTGGTGGTCTGCCGGACCTTTAGCAGATTCATATCTTTTAGACTATGCTAAAAAACGAAATTTAAATTATAAGGCGGCTCTACAAACTTATGCAGCAAAGCATATCTTTGAATTTGATAAACTCCATCTGGATAGATGTGATACAGCAATTATGGTTATGAAAGCAGGGAAAAGTGCTCATCTTGAGCTAGGGTATGCTGCTGGAAGAGGTAAAAAAACTTATATTCTTTTTGATAAAGAACCTTCAAGAGTAGATATTATGTACCAGTTTGCTAATAATATATTTTTTAATGTAGAAGAACTTATAGATGAACTCAAGAAACTTTAAGTTAGTTGAGATTTCTTGGATTGATGCGGAAGCATCTGAAGCGGGATGGTCTGAGGATGATCCTAATGCACCACTAACACTACTTAAAACTTATGGAATTTTGGTTAGACAGGACGAACATTGGGTAGTGCATGCTTCTACATTTGACCCAGATACAAATAGGTATAGCGAGAAAGCTAAAATCCCTGTAGGCATGATTAAAGGAATTAGAATAATAGAAGAAGTAGAGATTCAATTACCTGAACATTTTTAGGCATCGCGAGCTACATTTGTTTTCTTTTCATAAGTTCGTAAGCCACTAAGACCTAGCAATCCACCAAGCATTGTTATAAGAACACTTACATCTAATACTGGGGGAGCAATCCAACCAAAGTTTAATGAAGCCCAGGCAAGTAATGGTTGTAGAATAAACTGATATGTTAAACCACTACCACAGACCCAACCTACGAAAGGACGCCAGCCAGCTATAAACCAATTTGTGCTTTTAGCTTCTTCTTGATTAATCGTCATTTGCCCTAGAGCTAATTTAACATCAGCATCTAGTTCCGCTAGTTCTCCATGTTGTTGTAGTTCAATTAGTTTAAGTTGAGCCGCGGCTTTTGCTGATGGATCAGGAATGACTCGATCTAATACTTTTCCAATTAACGGAATAAAAGATAAGAGGCTCATGCTTTGATTGTTACCATAATATTGTCTTCATTCTTTGTTTCATTCATAAACATAAGATAAGCTACTTTACTGGAGTAAACGCCCTTTTCTCCTGTAGCACTTAGTCCAAAACTAGAACCAAGTGCTATGCACCCTAATAGCTCAGATGGCCAATTAGCTATATGTATTTGGATGTAAGTACGCCCTGGCACCTCATCGAATTGCCATGTATTAGGACCATGTTTAGGACTATTGTACCTACTTAAGGTGTAAGTACCTTCAGGTATACAAGGATAGTCTGGGTCATTCTTAGAGCGCTCACACGTATAAGCCACATGTGTGCCACCCTCTCTGCCCATTCTACCATATGTACCATTATCTTCATATGTTCTGGTTATTAGGTAATGCTTCACTTTTTATATTTCCACCAAGCATATAGTTGAGTAGCACTCCAAGCTATAGCTAATATAGTAGCTATAGCCGTTAACCAAGGTTGAATCCATCCTAACCATCCTACTGTTACTATAGCCCATACACTAACATCAACAGTTTTACTAGTTTGGTGCTGGACTATATCTTGCATAACTTGTTTAAAGTCCATAAGATTTCTTCTGTTTCTTGTCTAACTGCGCTTGTCTTTTCTCTCGTCCGCCACCAAAAAATTCATACAAGAATTTACCAGCAACGGGTATATATTTTTGAGAACGGTATGTTTTCTGTTTATCTGGAGTAAGCCCGTAATCTTCTTCATTGTCCAGATACTTAAATATATCCTTACTAACTGTTAAAACAAGATCTAATACAGGTAAAGGAAGTGCGATAGCATCTAGTACAGCGTCACCAGCCTTAGAAAGTTTATCAGCTTCTAATATTTTACGAACTACTAATTCTGACCCAGCAAAGTTTTTCCAGAAAGCTACCACTACTTCAGCTGGTAAATCAAGATTTGACGCATCGCGTCCTAATATCCAATTAACCAGGTATGCACGACCTACACCTCCTATAGTTAATAAAGCCCCAAACTTAGCAAATTGGGATGTCCCTTCTACAATATTACCTGCTGCAAATTGGTTGAAGATATTCCTACGTACATAGTCGAATTGTGTTAGAGTAAACGAACTAAGCATATAGACTAGTCTACCATTAGGATTCTCTAAATACTTTAAAGGCATTGATGATTTACTAACTGGTTGAATCTCTAACAGTTCCGCCCATACTAAAGCATCCACATCATCAGTTATTCGATTATTTTTTAAATCATCGACCAATTTAGCAAAATCATCCCCATAAGCATTAGAGTATTGTTTAGAAAATTTTGCTAAGCCTTTATCAGTCTTAACTAGATTTGTGTATTTTATTAAGGTAGCATTTAGGTTAGTAGTTTTACCTAACTGGTCTACTCTTTCAAATTGTACTAATTTTAAAATCTTCTCTAACGCACGAGCACTAAAAGCGGATGACTCAGCTAGTTCTTCACTAGCTTGTTTAAGCCCTTGTTTAGCTGCTGTTGTAATATCTTTACGTGTAAGAGATTGGAAGGTAGGAATAACACCTTCTCTTACAGCCGTAAAAAATATGTCCTGTAATTGGGTAACAGCCGATGTTATGTGCCCAAGAAACGCTGCATACCCTATATTACGAAACATAGATACAATCTTATTAGGGGCCATTTCTCCTATACCAAATCTAGCTGTTAATAATCTTCGTAGTTCGTCTAGTTTAGCTGCATCCTTAACTAATGTACGATTAGTTAATACGAATTTACTAACAGTACCTTCAAGATCTATTGATTGTAGTTCTTTATTATATTTTAAAGATTTACCAAAGAACTTCGCTTTCTCAATATCATATACTGCTCTGCGTACATAGGCATGAAAGGATTCTTCAAATCCTGCATAGTGTGGTCTAGCTTCTTCAGGAACAATATCACCAAATTTTCTACCTTTAGTAAACCCAGAACGTGCTGGTTCTCTAGGATATCCTCGTAACCATTTACCAGTAATATCTAGTTTTTCTAGGTCTGTTAGAGCACTTCCCTTTTTACCAGCAGCATCTAGCAGGGCTGTATCTAATCCAGACTTTTTAGTATAATCTAATGCTTTTCGTAATTTTTTTATACTCTTAACCATACGAGGTAAATAATCTGTAAGATAAGGTATATCTTTATTTACATGCTGTTTATATTCTGCATGTAAACTATCTAGGGTTTTACGTACTCCCTTAAAATTCTCTAGTGCTTCAGGGTTATTATGAAATATTCTTTTTATAGTATTTACATCCCTAGATAACCAAGAATCTTGAAATAATTTTTGGTTGTCTTTAGATAAACCTTTGACTGCTTTAAATAGTTTATTTGCGCCAATAGATAAATCATATGGACGCTTATGTACATTTTTTTCTAACCGTACAGTATCTAACCAAATCTTTTCATCTATTTTTTTAATGCGACTAAGAATAGGTTCAATCGCGTCATCGGCCAATGACCCAGATTTCCAAGGTCTCATTCCAACAGGCGTAGCGTCTTCTAGTATTTCTACTGCTGCTTTTTGTGTCCCAGGAATAAACAAACCATTAGTTGGAGTGCCCGTTCTAGTCATAGCAGTATTGAAATCCTGCATTTTAATATCTAAACTAGTAAGGGTATCTTGTAATGCTTGAAATCTTGGTTTACCCTTAGCAACTTCTTCGATAACTTGTTGTTGTACTTTTTCTACAAGTTCAGAAGATTGTTCTGCTAATTTACGCTCTGCTGCTTGTCCTAATTTTCGAGTAATTAATCCCGCCGCTTTAGTTCCACCAAAAGCAATTAGAGGCGTAAGGACGAAACCAATAGCGCCAGCTTCCCCTACTTGAATTAAATCAAATTCATTTTCTCTAGCTGCTTGCCTCATAGCTTCAGAAGCTGCTGTTACTCCTGCTGCTGTTGGTCCTACCTTTTTAAACATATCTACTAAAGTTTTAGCTTTACCGACTTGTCCAAAAGGGAGAAAGGTTAATGGGTCTTTAACTGTAGCAGCTAGTTGCCCGACAAGGCTTGCTCCCGTAGTAATATCTTCTGGATTTGTATCAGGGTGAAGTTGTTGTAATTGTTGTAATTTATATTCACCAATACGTTGTTTCCGTTGGTCAGGAGTTAGGTCATAGAAATCTTCTCCGTACTTATCTGCAAGAGTTTCAGATATAAGACCTAACGAAAGTCTAGAGGTTACAAAAGGTGCTTGTTCCTTTGCTGTCTCAGTTAAACCAAAAGATGCAGTGGAACTTATATCTTGAATTGCTTCACTAATTTTATCACTGTATTTAAGATATACTCCGGGAGCATTCTGGCTGATCCAATCTTGGGCATTATTATAAAAGTTTTGTGGGTCATTATCCCATTCATATTTAACTTGCTCAAAGAAAGGAACTTCTTTACCTTCTTCAGCAAAGTCTGGAATACCTGAAGTTTTAATACCACCTACAGATGCAAATGCAGGTATAGATTCTTCTGCAAAAGCAGGAATCTTATTAGTAGGAGGAATCTCAGGATCAGTAACAGCGAAAGTGGGTAGTGTCATTATTCTTTAACTTCGGTCCCATCTGCATAATAATATTTACCTTCTGGACTTAAATATAAAGGTTTTCCTGTTTTCTTATGAACAAGAGGTTGTCCCCCCGGGCTTTTAGCACGATCTAACATTGGTACATCTTTACCAAACCCATTATTAAGTATAGTTGCTCTTTCGACAGGAGTTATTTCACCCTCTTCAAACGCTGCCGCTACTTCTTTTTCACTATTAAAATAACGAGCAGGTTTATCAAGTTGCTTATCCCACCACGAAGTCTTTACTGGGGGTAAAGTACGCGACATTAGGTTACCGATAATAGTATCTCTAGCCTCTTCATATGAAGGGGGTTCTTCTCCTTGGTTAACTGCTTTCTGTTGTTCATCTAATATACCATTTGCAATAGATACTTTAAGACTATTAAGTTGATCTGGTTTCATGCCTTCAAATTCAGTGATTGAAGCTAAGTATGCTCCAGCTTGTTGAATATCCGTAGGTCCAGCTTTTTTAGGAGTCTTAGGTTTAATACCCCCTTTACGTTCTGTTGCAGCTTTAATACTTTCTCTAGATTTAGTAAGTTCAGTCCATTGTTGTAATTGAACTTCTTTATTACGACCTAACATCATCATTTGTTCGTCATTTAGTTCTTGTACATCACCATCCTTTTGGGTCACTTTAACATTCCCGTTAGGTAGCATTTCTAAATTTTGAACTTGATTTTCCTTATCAGCGTATTTATTAAATAAGCCGATAGTACCTTTAATATCTTTGGTTGCTTTAAGATAATCCCAAGCTCTTGTAACAACCTCAGTATTTAAAAGATCCTTTTTAAGTGGTTGTGCTTTGACTTTTAATTCTAAATCTAAATTGGCTGAATCTAATTGATTTTTAGCAGTTTCTAAACTTAGTTGAGTTTGACGAAAAGCGTTAGCTTTCTCTGGAGAGATTGCATCTAACTTTGTAGCATATAGCTCTGGATCAAACTTAGTAGTTGTGTCTACTCCTAGATCAGGTAAATCTGGATTAGTAGATCTTGGTGTTTGTGTAGTTACAAAAGAAGTATCTCTAGCTGTTCTTATATCTTCTTTCTCTTTGCGTTGTTGTCGAACCTCAGCTAACTGCTCCAAGGTTAAAGCTCCTTGGACACCCTTCATGAAACTATCGTATAGATTAGGAGCTTGATAAGGCATTATAGCATTCCATAATTAACGTGTTTAATACCATTAATTTCTTTAACTGCTTCAGGCATAACTTTTTCTACTTCCTGAGCTATAACCCCTATAAATTTCTTAGCACTATTTATATAATTAAATTCATACACATTAATACCAGGAATATGTTCTCTAATATATTTAAGATTTTCTTTAATTCTGATATCAGACTTAGCGAACATCTGCCCCCCCAAGCTCATTAAGTCACTACCCATTTGTCCTTGAGCTGAAGCTTTACCTAGTCCTCCTTCTAACAGACCATGAGCCGCTTGGCCAGATGTTTGTGTAGCTGCTCCTGCCAGATTAGATGCAGCATTTACACCTAATGAAGCGATATTATATCTGCGAGTAAACTCATCTGCATAAGTTTGTTGTGCTAGCCCAGAAGCATATTTAGTAAGTTCTTGTAATACATTACCACTACCTCTATAACCAGAGGCAGCAGCAGAGCGATTAACAGCTTCTAGGCCTTGGTCTCTAGTAAATTGATATCCAGGAGTTTGTTCTAAAGCTTGCAACGCAGACATAGTATTACCTGCATCTTGGCCTTGCACGGTATTAGTGTTTCCAGCTACTTCATTACCCTGTGAGGCACCAAGTTTTTCATTTTGTGCCATGAGGTTGGTTCTATAATTATTATACACTTCAGCAGGATCTTCAATGTATGGATCATAGTTTTGCCGCCACCATTCGTCAAATTCAAGAACTTGCTGTGGTTGGCCTTGCCCACTTGAGGAAGTAAACATTTCAGGATATTTATCCCTGAGTGTAGATTCTGCTACATTAACTCCCACGACGGGTTCTGTTCCTAGACTCGGATCCCATTGTCCCTCTGCTTTCCACTGTTGCAGAGCTTTATTTAATTGGAACTGCTTCCGCATTTCATCATCAATACCAGTACTAGAAGAAGGTTGTTGAGCCATTTGTGGTAAAGATGTACCTCCTCCCATTAAAGAAGCCATACCACCTAATCCATACTGTTGTCCAAATTGATTATAAGGACTAAGTGCTGCCTCAGCTCTACCGTAACCAGTCTCTGCTTTACCAGCAGCAGCATCTCCGGCTTTCTTGGCTGTTTTACCAGCCTGATTAGCCATAATAGCTCCAGCTGCTACGACTGCGACGACGGCTGGCATTATAGTATACCTTTGTTCATAGTAGATAACTCCAATTCTGATAGAATACCATCATAATATATACCATTTTTTAACCACATGTTGTTGATCGTTTTAATGTATTTAAATTTGAAAAAAGTAGCAAACTTCTGAGCATCTGTGTGACACGTAGGAATGGTTGTTTGTAATTTATAACATTTACCAATTTCTTGTATAAGAATATTAGTTTGTTGAGTTGCTCTTATTGCAACTCTACCTCTATACTTATGCAAGATAGTGATATGCGGGGTATACGCACCATCTTCTAAATATTCATACATATTAAAACCTACTAAATTATTATCCTTTTCTATTTTAAAAAAAATATGCTTGTCAAATGAATATGGAATGATCTCGTCTAATTTATCTTTATATGAGGCTTCTTTATCTGATGCTATTTCATCCCACAGTTCTAACATCACACTTTTTATTAGAAATACATCTTGCGTAGGTTCTATATTCATAACTGTTTACCACGATAATCTACCCACCCATGAAGAACCACAGCTACACTTGTACCTGCGAATGAAGCACTTAATCTATACCGTATTTGACGACTAGTGTTAGTTCTAATACTTAAATATATACTATCAAAATATATTAGTGATGTGAGAGCAATGTTTATAAAAACATTATAAACAGTACCACTAGGTGCAGTATCTGTTTGATCTAAAGAAGTTAATAAGCAGTAAACAGCACCATCATCAGCATCACTTGTTAAACTGGCTGTTATTAAGGCATTAACTTGAATACCAGCTGGAATATTTGTCAACGTCTTAGTAACAGCACTTGTTCCTGGGTTCGATTCAGCGAACTCATTCATAGGAGTTTTTAATAAAAATTCGTCTCCAAACTGAGAGAATGGAACTATAGTTGCACTAGCTCTTATTATAGACCCGATTCTACGTTTTAAACTATAGGACGAGGGCATAGTAGGAGCAGTTGCTGAAGTAGAGAATAGAACATCTACTACTCCAGTATCAGTTCGCTTTATCAAAAATACATGATATGTAGTATTAGCTATTGATCCAGTATCTAATCCCCCTTGATTTGTCCCGACTGCCCAAGCAGCATCTAATCGTTTAGTTATACCATTAACTAAAATCATAGTAACACCAGTATCAGAAGATGTAGCTTCCCCGGTAGCTATATCAATATCATTTGTTGCATCAGTTGCATTATTGGATAACGTAAGTCCCCCTATGTGTCCTCTAGGGGCCACACTAGATGCCGGACTTACAGTTGCACCACCAACTCCTATTCCTAAAGCCCCTTCATCAGTTAAAAATACAAGTCCATTTTCTAGGTCTGCGGCAGGTAAGTCTACTGAGTCAAATGCAGGGACATAGATAATATTATTCCGTCCACCGCCTAAACGAATATATACTTTATTTAACCACTGAAGAATGGTTGGTATATCTTCTACTACAGGGGGAGGAGGAAGATTAATAAACTCATTTGTCATTACTTCATCCCTAGATCTAAGTCAAGTATTAAAGAATACAGTTTAAGGTTATTAGCACCAGTATAGCTAAGTTTAAAAGCTCTTTCATAAAAAGAACCTAATCCTGTTAATTTGCTATCATATTTATTAATGTCTAATGTTCTAGCAGTAGAATAAGTTTGGTAGTCATCATCAGTATATGATATACTAATATTCGTTGTACTTCCTGGATTGTCAGAACTAACTGCTAATTGTGAACAGAACTTTCTTATATGGCTAGTATCTTGTTTTGCAGATACATTGTCTATTTTAGGAGTAATAATAGTAAATGCTGGATTAGTGCTAGTATCATCACCTATTCCTGATATGCTAGAAACTATTGGGCTAGTACCTACTACTACTTTACTAGAACCAATACCACTAACTGCACCTCGCTGATAAGTTACTGTCCAATGATACCAGATATTATCAGAGATATCATATACTAATGAATAACTATTACTCCAATTATCTTGAACTATTAAAAAAGCTTTATTCTTATATGTAACAATTCCACGTATAACAGTATCCCCGTTATCCAGTAATAAATAATCTATTGCTGGTGTAGATATACGTTCGAGTTTAAAACTATCTAAAGCATATATTCCAACTGCACCCCCTTGAGGTTTACCAACAAAAAATAAAGTATCCCCGTATGATGCAACCATAGATTTAGAGCTTTTTTCTGTTTCTGCGAGAGTCTGAGATACCAGTCCTACTTTATAAAAAATATCAGAGCGTCTACTAAAAGGACTTCCGGTTGGGTTACCGGCATTATAGAAAAACTCTATACTACCTTGACCAAAAGCTACTATATGATTTTTATGTTTAGCTAGATAAACCAGTTTATCAGATTCTAATTGTGCAGCTATGAAGTTAGTAGATGTCCAAGCAGTCATGGAACCTAAATCAGAATTATAAATTCTACTATCTACACCAACATTGGCAGCTATACAAATATACCCATCTAATTGAACTACTCCAGGTACCACTTCCGTTGATGCTACTTTAATAGGCATATCTGAATCGGTGATTTCTGTTAAACCAGCAGTTGATTTCGTAATTCTATAATCCGAATTAGTAGTTCCTCCAGAAGGAGCCCCGCCATGAAGATAAACATACGTCTCATCCTCCGCCCATGTTACCCCATCTTTGGTATATAAATTAGTAGCTGTGGACCCTTCTACCGCATTCTTCCATACAGATAAGGCGCTATCAACCCACCATACATTCCCACTTGAATCAATGAAAGGAGCAAAGATTTCAGAACGTGTAGGATTGGTAGCACTATCATCACTGTAGGAGACATAACCAGGACGTTTAGTTATACCTTTGCGTAACCCATCATTAAATATATACCCGTTATGAATCTTACATGCATCCCTTGAACTAATAGCAGATTCAGATTTAGGGAATTCTCCTAAAGGAGATACATATCTCATTATTAATAATTCCTGTAATTAGGTCTGACAAAGATTGAAGTTCCTTGTTCTCTATCCCATCCTTCAGCTTCTATTAATGCAAAGCCTGCTTCGTCTCGTAATGTATTACGTTCCCCTAAAGATAGTCTATACTTTCTAGATAATCTATAAGCTAATCCTAAATATAATGCTTCATACCATTCTTGTGGAAAATCAGGAGTATCTCCGGCTGCATCAAAATCTTCTAGTGTACGTTTACAAAGCATTTCTAGTGTTTCAGTTTCATCGTCTGGTTCATTATAAACAGAGATAATACTAGATGCTAAATTAGGTTGAAACTGAATTTGATTAACTTTTCCTGTAGTTGTTTTAATGGGTAGATTATGATAATCTGTTCTAGCTATAATCTCAATAGGAATTTCTTGGAGATCTTTTGTTTTACGTGTTACATCTAAGATAGATTTAATACGTAATGCATTTACTTTAGCTATATACACATATACTATATTATCAACGGCTGCTGCACCAGTTAATGCAGTTGTTAAAGTAACAGTAGTACCAGAAGGAGCACCGTTAACTGTAGTCCATTGTACTGTTCCATCATCTAGTTCAACTCCAATAGCATACCCCGTTGATATACCAGTAGCAGAATCTACACTAATAGTCGTCGCACTAGAGGCAGCAGCCGCTGCTAAAGCAGTGCGTGTTACACCACTAGTTAGAGCAATATGATCCGTACCAGTAGTATATGCAACTTTATCCTCTTCTAAAAATAGAGTTACTTTATCTACTGCCCATAAATTAATACCTCGTCCAACCATAGCTTTAACCATGATATTAAGAGTACGTGAATGGTCTGTAAGTTGATCGGCTGTAGGAGCACCACCTTCAGGTAGTACACCAATAGTCATTAATGCTTCTTCTATAATGTCATCACGAGATACGGAGAAATCTATACTGCCTGATGTGCTCACCCTATGCTACCTCGTATGAACCAGAAACTACAATGACTGCTCCGTTAGCACCGGGATAAGCACCAGTATGAAAATATGTTCTAGCTATAGTAGTTGATGAGGATGCTTGTAATATAGACACAGTACTATCATCAGTAATTCCCCGATCTTGCCCAACAAATGTGTGTTCTACCGAAGCAGCACATGCGGAAGGTAACGTAAAACCAATATAACCAGCACCGGTACCATTAGTCGTAATCGTCAATACTACAGCAAAATGGATAATTTTACCCTGTTTAAGCCACCTACCTGTCCCTGAAGCAGTTGTTATTGTACCTGATCCTGAGGAAATTGTTGGGGTATAAGCTGCCCACGCGCCATCATCAGGTATAATACCTAATGCTGTTTGTGCTGCCCCTTTACTTGAAGCTCCTGTTCCACCATCTGTTAAAGGAACATCAGTACCACCTGCTCTATAAAGTTCATTACCTTCTACAGCTAGAGTTCCAGCAGAGGCTCTAGTAATTGTGGTATCAGTAGCATGCCCAACTTCTATTCCTGTAAATTGTGGACTATCCCCAGTACCTAATCCAAGGCTTGTACGTGCAGTTGCGCCTGCCTCTTTAACAAAATTAGTTCCATCAGATACTAGTATTGTCCCGTCTGCACCAACAGATGACATAGCATTAAATATATCATATACTAATGCATCTACATCATTAGCCCATGCTGCTTCTATTACTGTTTCTTTTGCTGTAAAAGTTGTCGTAGTCATAGTGTCGTTGTGTGAAATGTACCAAGGGGCATTTCTATTTCTTCTTTGTTAATATCATATCCTACAATTGAACATCCTGCTACTGCATATCCTACAACTGCTGACCTACCAGATACTGTGCAAACTCCAGTGATGAATACATCTGCTGGTTCTGGTCGAGTAAAAGGAAGAGGTAAATCATCCTTAGCTGGAGGGCGTGGATAATCTAGTGGGTGTCTCTCTTCCCAATCTTCTGAGCAAACTAAAAGCCCATTCCAAAGTCTACGAATCTCTGAAGATTTTACTTTTTTCCTACAAATTTCACAGATACAATTCCATTCATAGGGGGCAGCGTAGTCTTTACTCATAATTCTTTTCCAAATATTTAGCAGCAGATAAAAGATTATTTATATTATCCATAAAACTTCCAAGCCCATAATTACACTTAGCACAAAGCAATCCTCTTATTTCTCCTGTTTTATGGCAGTGGTCTACTGAAAGCATAGTAGGTTCTTTACTTCTACTAAGTCTTGTTTCTTCTTGACCACAAATAGCGCAAACATAGTTTTGATCTTTAAGCATTTCAAGATATTTTTCATAAGTCATTCCATAATGTTCTCTTAAAAATTTATCTTTACGCTTAACTTTAACCCCTTCTTTTTGTCTTGCCTTTTTATGCCATATTGCTACCTTATCCTTATTCTTTTTTCTCCATCTTTTGGTAGCTTCGTTTAATTGGGCTTTCCTTCTAGGAGAAGCATTTTTGTATTCATTTCTTATATATTGTTTACTCAAAGTTTTCTATGTACTACTCATTTAATTTTTTTCTCTATATCCAAAAGTATACAAGCTACCTGTTTTAATAATAACTCGATCTTATGTAAGTGCCAATTAGAATGATCTTCCGGACGAGTTGTGTAGTCAGCGGGATGCTGACACTCTTGTTCTGGGTATATATCCCACCAGTCAGGAGGTGGAATAGGATCAGCCATTAAGATTTCTTCTTAAGATAAAAGGTAAGTGCTACATAATCCCCAGCAGTTAATCCCTGGGTACTATAATTAATATCTCCAGTTTTACCTGTACCAGAATTATTAATTAGTCCTCCAATATATTCCCAATCGAATTCTTCTGAACAGTCCGGCGCTAGTGCTAAGAAAGGAATATCAGTAGTAGCATCCCATAGTAGTCTAACTGAAACCCCGGACGTTACGGATGTTAACTTCATTAGTTTTAAATCAGTAGAAGTAAATCCTAATACATAGTCTGAAGCATCAACTAATGTCGCTGCGGTTGCTTCTGCTGTAGCATCTGCGGTAATATTAACTTGTACTACTAGATTTCGACTACCCTCTAGAAGTGTTTGTTTAGTAACTGTAATCGTCATAGTATTATCCCAAAAGGGGGGACTAATTTCCCCCCTTAAATGTAAAGTTAATTACGCATCATTATAAACTACACCACCACCACCAACTAGACCAAAAGCATTGGCCTCACCAGAGACATAACACTCAAAGAAATGTCCACCAGTAAAGTCACCTGTTGAAGTAGCTCCAGCAGTATCAATAGAACTTACATAGCAGTTTCTTACCACACCGCTATTAGCCGTCCCATTAAAATCAACCCATAAAGCACCATCAACATTTGATCTAAAAACACTGTCCTTAATGTCTACGTTAGTAGCATTACCAGAAGTAGCAATTAGGCCAGTGACAACAGTTTGGGCTGTATTCGCATAAAACAAACTATCGCTAACATAAAAACCATCATGAGCAACACCATTAATATGCGAAGTATTGGCTATATCATTTGTAATAAATTTGCATTTATTAAATGAAATATCATCAGCACCAGTAGCTAAGTCCACTACGATAGCATAGTTTAGAT
>Ga0209108_10000043_pt1 | contig 50854 bp, 58 predicted proteins | sample Rifsed10ft1_FD_184003 | JGI IMG/M metagenome (GOLD analysis project Ga0209108, IMG submission 184003) | Soil microbial communities from Rifle, Colorado, USA - sediment 10ft 1 (version 2) | ecosystem: Environmental > Terrestrial > Deep subsurface > Rock core/Sediment | place: Rifle, Colorado...
GAGCGCCCGGTGGGGTGAGGAACGCAAGGAAGGTTTCGCGCGCTCCGGGAGGAGTGGTTTTGGTGACTTTTGCCGAAACAAAGTTTGCCCAAGACGATCTTCACACAAACCCGTTAGATGCCGTCATTCCGGCGAAAGCCGGAATCCAGTTATAACAATCCAGGATATAAATCCTTCCACTCTGGATTTTCTCGTTCGATCAACTCCAGTTTCCATCGACGTTTCCATTCCTTGATCGTCTTCTCACGCGCAATAGCGGATTCCATGGAATCGTGCAATTCATACCATACCAGATCATGCACGCTGTAACGTTTGGTAAAGCCGGGGACCAGCTCATGCTGGTGTTCCCAAACACGCTTTATCAGATCAGAGGTAACGCCTACATACAGTGTGCCGTTTCGATCGCTTGCCAAAATATAAACACACGGTTGTTTGAACATAGATTATTTTAATGATGCTGGATTCCGGCTTTCGCCGGAATGACAGAGAGGCTGTTTTCAGGCTAACAACTTCTCATACTGAGCCATATCTCCCTCACTAAAACAACACGCAATTATTTCTTCAAATTTATTTTCATACTCCCTCATGACCATGACCGCAATCTCCGCCGCCTTTGCTTTCGGATACCCATACACCCCCGTACTGATCCCCGGAAACGCAATAGACTTCACGCCGTGCCGCAAGGCCAATTCAAGGGAATTCCGGTAACAGTTCGCCAACAACGTGGGTTCGTTCGATTTCCCGCCATGCCACACCGGGCCGACGGTGTGAATGACCCATTTCGCGGGGAGTTTGAAACCGGGAGTGATCTTCGCCTCGCCCGTCGGACAGCCGCCGAGGGTACGGCAGTATTCCTTGAGCTGCGGGCCGGCGGCGCGATGAATCGCGCCATCGACGCCCCCGCCGCCCAGCAAGGTTTCATTTGCCGCGTTGACGATGGCATCTATCTTCAGCGTCGTGATATCGGACTGGATCGCCCGGACCATAAATTATTTGACGACCCGGAGGTTCGGTCCCTTGCCCGGCGGTTTACCATCAGGAGGCGTGCCATCCGGAGAGGGATCATGATTGCCATCGGGCGGATTTTCCGGAAACGTAAGGCCTTGGCCGTTTTCCTGTGCATAGATCGCCAGCACGGCGGTGTAGGGAATTTCGATTTTATGGCTCCTTACGCCGAAACGTGCAGAAAACCGCAAGGTATCGATCGAAAACTCAAAATGACTCACCGCCCGTGGATGGACGTTAAGCACAATTTTTCCGTCGTCGACATGGGTAAACGGGACCTTGACGCCCGCGGCCTTGGCGTCCGCCACGACATGGGGGGTGTAACCGCTTTCAACCGCCCAGTCATGAACCGCGCGAAGAAGATAAAACTTTAGTGGTGTCATGCGCGCAAAGTAACGCCTGAATCGCAAAACAAACCGATGTGTTCACCGCGTACGGGAACGCATTGCTTTTTCCGCTTCGGTGAGTGATAGCTTGAAGGATTTGCGCGCAAACAGGCGTTCTGCGTATTCGAGAATTGGCTTGGCCTGCCGGGGAAGTTCGACATTCCAATGATCCAGACGCCAGAGTATCGGCGCCAGTGAACAATCAACGAGGGAAAATTCCTCGCCCATGGCGAATTGCTGTTCTTTGAAGATCGGTGAGATGACCGTGAGTCCGTCACGCAGGGCGTGGCGCGCGCGAGTGGCTGATTTTTTGTCGCCTGCGGAGAGGTCGTGAACCAGGCTATACCAATCGCGATCGAAGCGCGCCAGCATAAGGCGGGCGCGGGCGCGCGAAACGGGATCGACCGGCATTAACGGTGGATGCGGGAGACGTTCGTCGAGATATTCATTAATGATATTTGATTCGTACAAAACGAGATCGCGGTCCACCATGGTAGGGACCTGGTTATAGGGATTGTGCTCGCCCAATTCACGCGGCTTTTTGTTCACGTCCACTTCGACAATCTGACACTCGATGTCCTTTTCGAAGAGTACGATGCGTGTACGATGACTGTAGGGATCCGTTGTTCCCGAATAAAGCGTCATGATGGGTTTGCGCGCTGCGGGCGTGGTCATCGTGTTTCTCCGTTATGCCATGTCATCCGGGTTGGTTCCTACCGTACACCGGGAACATCTTCGATTCAGTGAATGTCCTTCCAGTATTCCTTCTTGAGCAAATAAGCAAAGACAAGAAATACGACGAGAAATATCAAGACGTAAATGCCAATCCGGTAACGGACCAATTTCGCCGGTTCGCCGAGATAGACCAGAAAATGGGTAAGATTAAGCATGGCTTTGTCGTATTCTTTCGCGGTCATGCTTCCGGGTTTTTCCAGCTCCAATCGGTCGAAAACTTCGGTTTCAATTTCTTTTTCGATTCTATTTCCATTAATTACGACATGACTTTTTCTCTTTACCGTCTTGTAAACCGCGCGCTGATCGCCCTGCCATTCATAGAGGACATGCGGCATGGCCACATTCGGAAAAACGACATTATTCCAACCGGAAGGAGATTTGTTGTCTCGGTAAAAGCTTCGCAGATAAGTATAAACCCATTCCGGACTGCGTGAGCGGGTGATTAATGAAAGATCGGGTGGTACCACGCCAAACCACAACTTGGCATCGTCTTTCGGCATCACGGCCTTCATCAAGTCGCCCACTTTATCAGCGGCGAACAGCAGGTTTTCCTTGATCAGTTCCTCACTGATGCCAAGATCCTGTCCCATGCGGTTGTAACGCATGTAAGACGCGCTGTGGCAGGACAAACAGAAATTTACGAATATTCTGGCGCCACGCTGCAAAGAATCCTTGTCATTCAGATCGATGTCGACGGGGTCGAGTTTGACGCTCTCACCGCCGCTGGCCTGAGCGTATCCCGGAAGACTCAGTAAGAATAAAATCAACGCCAGCGTTTTCATTTCCACGTCACTCTTTCCGGTACCGGCTTCGTCTTGTCATATTTGGTATACCACGGCATCAGCAGGAAAAAGGCGAAATACAATACGGTACCGATTTGCGCGATGACGAGATTTGGACCCGCGGCCGGCCTGGTCCCGAGATAACCCAGGACAAGAAAAACAACGGCAAATAACATGAGCGCGGTCTTATACATCCAGCCACGGTAACGGATGGATTTGACTGGCGAGCGATCCAGCCATGGCAGAAAGAAAAACACCGCGATTGAAAGCCCCATGAAAACAACGCCCCAGAGCTTTGCTTCAATGCCGAAGAAGGCAAACGTGTTTGCCCGCAGGATCGAATAAAACGGGGTAAAGTACCACAACGGCACGATTTCTGGCGGTGTCTGCAGGATGTTGGCCGGCACGAAATTGTCCCGCTCAAGAAACCATCCACCGAGCTCCGGGGAAAAAAACACCACGGCGGCAAAGATCATTAGAAAAACCGCAACACCGACAATGTCCTTCACCGTGTAATACGGATGAAACGGGATTCCATCGAGCGGGAAGCCGTCCGGACCTTTCTTTATCTTGATTTCAACCCCGTCCGGATTGTTCGATCCGACCTGGTGCAGCGCCACGATATGCATGAACACCAGAGCCACAAGAATAAGGGGAATCGCGATCACGTGAAATGCGAAGAAACGATTCAGCGTCGCATCCGACACCACGAAATCGCCGCGGATCCATTCAGCAAGCGTGGGGCCGATCAGCGGGATCGCGTCGAAGAGCGAGATGATGACCTGGGCACCCCAGTAGGACATATTGCCCCACGGCAACAGGTAGCCCATAAAGGATTCGGCCATAAGCGCGACATAGATCACCATGCCGAGGAGCCAGACCAATTCGCGCGGTTTGCGGTGCGATCCATACAATAAGCCGCGGAACATGTGAAGATAAACCACGATGAAGAAAAACGAGGCGCCGACAGAATGCATGTAGCGGATCAGCCAACCCCAGTTCACATCACGCATGATGTACTCAACCGAAGCAAAGGCAAGATTCGTGTCAGGCTTGTAGTGCATGGTGAGAAAAATCCCGGTAACAATCTGCAGCACCAGCATCAGCAATGACAGCGAACCGAAGTAATACCAGAAATTGAAATTCTTTGGGGCGTAGTACTTCGCCAGATGCTCGTTCCATACCTTTGTCAGCGGAAAACGATCATCTATCCACGTAAGGAGCTTTTCCATCAGGCGGCTCCCGTCGCATCGGCACCGATGATGATGCGTGTGTCGGTCAGGAAAGCATACGGGGGCACCTTGAGGTTGGTGGGCGCAGGAACGTTTTTGTAAACCCGGCCGGCAAGGTCAAACTTGGAGCCATGGCAGGGACAGAAGAATCCGCCGGGCCAATCGTCTCCCAGCCCCGAAACGTCGCCCGCCTGTAATCGCTGTGCGGGCGAACACCCCAAGTGGGTACAAATACCGACCAAAACCAAGAGCTCGGGTTTGATGGACCGTGTGGCGTTCTGAGCGTAGCTCGGCTGCTGCTCAATCACGGAGGATTCCGGATCGGCAAGTTCATTTATGTCTTCGGACAGTGACTTAAGCATTTCGGGTGTGCGCTTCAGGATCCATACCGGATTGCCGCGCCATTCCACGGTGAGCAGCTGACCGGGCTCGATCTTGCTGATGTCCACCTCAACCGGGGCGCCAGCGGCCTTGGCGCGCGCGCTGGGGAGCATGCTCATAACGAAAGGGGTTGCCGCGAACGCGGCGCCAACAATACCCAATCCGCTGGTAACCGCCAGTAACCGCCGGCGACGCGGATTGACAACCTCTTCACTCATGTAACCCCCTCGGTAGTGATGGTGCGGTGATAAAAAAAATCACGCACACTGGCGTAATTTTCTGAGGAAAATCAGTCGATTAAAATATAATCAGCCTGCATTGTCCTGAAAAACGGCGCCTAGGATTATATATCGGTTCGCCTGAGTCAAGCGATAGGCCAAGTCGCGGAAAACTATTTTCATGCTATTCATACGCATCGACCAGCCATGATAATCCGATGTAATTCTCGGGTATTCGATAGAATCAGCCGGTGAAATAGGCCAAATATCCTGACGTATATGCCGCTGCAAAAAAATTTATCCTATATTGCCCAGGCTGTTGTTCTCGGATTGGCCATTGCGTTCATCGTGACGTATCTCTGGCCGGAAATCGCCAGGCATGAAACACCGGCCGTGGATGTTCGCCAGACTCCGGCCCCCTTGCCGGCGATACATCCCGCGTCCGGTCCGTATTCCTATTCCGCCGCCGTGGACAGGGCTTCCCCCGCCGTCGTCAACATCAACACCGCCAAGGTCGTCACCGTACGGACGCATCCGTTTTTCGACGATCCGATCTTTCGCCAGTTCTTCGGCAACCCCAAGGATCTGATCACACCTCGCAAACGCATTGAGACCAGTCTTGGCTCTGGCGTCATCATGAGCGACAAAGGTTACATCCTGACCAATCACCACGTGATCAAGAGCGCGGACGCCATTCAGGTTTCATTGCAGGACGGCCGGATGGCGGAAGCCAAAGTGGTGGGGAGCGATCCGGAGACAGATATTGCGGTATTGAAAATAAACCTGAAAAAACTCCCCGTCATCACGCTGGGCCGTTCTGACGGCATGCGTGTCGGGGATGTAGTGCTGGCGATTGGCAATCCCTTCGGTGTGGGTCAAACCGTGACGATGGGGATTGTCAGTGCCACAGGCCGGAACAAGCTCGGCATCAGCACGTTTGAGAATTTCATCCAAACCGATGCCGCGATCAATCCCGGAAATTCGGGTGGCGCGCTGATCGATGCGGAAGGCAACCTGGTCGGCATCAATACCGCGATTTTCTCGCGCAGCGGGGGAAACCAGGGAATCGGATTCGCGATCCCGACCAGTCTTGCGGAAAGCATCATGCAAGAAATTCTGCAACACGGGCGGCCCCTGCGTGGCTGGCTGGGGGTTGAGGCTCAGGCGATAACTCCGCAAATCGCCAAAGCCCTCGAGCTTGAAAAAAGCGAAGGCGTGGTAGTGGTGGGTGTGATGCGCGACGGACCGGCGCATCGCGCCGGAATCCAGCCGGGAGATGTAATCATTTCGATCGATGGGAAAAAAATCACGGAAGCCCGACAGGCATTGCTCGCCATTTCCAGCCGTAAACCCGGCAGCCGGGTGAAGATCGAGGTACTGCGTAATGGCGAACAGGTAAGGCTCGAAGCGGTTGCCATCGAGCGCCCGCCGAAGGAAACGGTGCCTAACCCATAACTGCTTGTTCCGGGGCGGCTCCAGCATCGACAAACTAAATCCGGCGGAATGCTACTTTTTCCTCCTGCCGCGCTTGGTCCTTTTGGGAAAGGCGGCACCAAGTTTCTTCATCTCGTCCTCGATCTCATTGTCTGTCAGATTATCCTTGCCGCCGTTTTCCGCCGCGTTGGCGGCACGTTTAATGCGACGGGCGAAAAACAGGCCGACCTCGAAGAGCAGGATCATCGGCACGGCCAGAAAAAACTGCGAGAAAATATCGGGTGGAGTGATCACCGCCGCCACGATGAACGCCCATAAGATCACGTAGGGGCGCTTTTGCGAGAGCATGTACGGATCGACCACGCCCATGCGGGCGAGCAGTACCACCGCCACCGGCACTTCAAACGATATTCCGAAGGCGAAAAACATGGAAAAAACGAAATCGAGGTAAGACCGTATGTCGGTCATCATGGTCACGCCCGGAGGCAACGCGTGCACGAAAAATCCGAATGCCATGGGAAACACGACAAAATAGGCGAAGGCCATACCACCGTAGAAAAGCAGGGTGCTGGAAACAAGCAATGGCATCACCAGTTGCTGTTCGTGGCGGTACAATCCGGGAGCGACAAATGCCCAGAGCTGGTACAGCAAGAAAGGTATCGTGATCACGACGGCAACCGCGAGCGTGAGCTTGATCGGCGTGAGAAAGGGGGAAGCCACTTCGGTGGCAATCATCCCAGCACCGACGGGGAGCACGCCGATAAGCGGCTTGGCCACCAGCGTGTACACATCGCTGGTAAACGGCAACAGCGCGCCGAATACCACACCGATGGCGATCACCGAGTAGAGCAGACGGTCGCGCAGCTCGAGGAGATGCGAAATAAGACTGCCTTCAGCGCCGCCTGGGCTGTCGTTTTCGGCCATGCTTCGTTCCAGACGGAGATTTGGTACCTGATCGGGTGCGTGCGCGCTTCGCCAGCGGAGCAGATGCCGCTGTTCCGGCAACCGCTTTCGCCGCCGGTTCCTTAGAAAGGGTCGTGGGGTCGGATTCCGAGGCTAATTCTGAAAAGTCCCTGATGAGATCGCCCGAGGCACTTTCCATCAAATGACGGGTATCGCTCAGCTCTTGTTTGAGCTTGCGCAATTCAATCAGCTCTTCGTGCTGAATTTCCCGGTCAAGATCCTGCTTTACGTCGGTGATGAATCGTCTGAGCTTGCCCATCCAGCGGCCGGCCGTTCGCGCCACTTCCGGTAATCGCTTCGGACCCAGAATAATCAGGGCGATCAAGCCGACCGCCACCAATTCCGAGAAACCGATGTCGAACATCGCGCTTGATTTCGGAGGGAATAAAGATTATCAGTTCTTGTTCTTTACTTTTGAAGTAACCTCGGCATCGATCGTCCGTTCGGATTCGCTGGCTATTTTTTTAGCTTCGGGATTCTCGTTGGATTCCGACTCGGGCTTTTCTCCGTCTTCCTTCATCGACGTCTTGAAACTTTTGATAGCACCACCCAAATCGCTGCCAAGATTGCGCAGTTTCTTGGTGCCGAATATCAGCAGAACGATGACTAATACGACAAGCCAGTGCCAAATGCTGAATGTACCCATGATTTATCTCCAGAATAATTTCGTTCGCGCTGATCTATAATTGCGCATTTACAGCCGTAAGTTGGATGGCATGCCTTTTACCGGCGCTTCAGACGTTCCGCTTTCTCATCCAGACCCGAGACGCCGAACCGGCGCTCCAACTCCAAAAGAATATCATCCGGCTTAAGGTCCGTTTGTGCAAGCATAATTAGCGTGTGAAACCATAGATCCGCGGTTTCATGAATGATCCTGGCCCGGTCACCGCTCTTTGCCGCAAGCACGGTTTCCGTCGCCTCTTCACCGACCTTCTTGAGTATCGCGTCAAGTCCCTTGGCGTACAGACCCGCAACATATGAATTTTGCGGATCGCCTGATTTGCGTGCCTCCAGTAAAGCGGACAATTTGTTCAACACATCGGACATGTCATTTATCGCCGTAAATTTCCCGTTCTGGCTTCAGCACCGGATCGTCCGTTACCCATCGGTCACCCTGCAAGTGCTGATAAAAACAGCGTTCGCGTCCGGTATGGCAGGCAATGCCGCCCTTTTGTTCAACGAGAAACAACACGGCGTCGTTATCGCAATCGAGACGAATATCCTTCACCACTTGAACATGGCCCGACTCCTCGCCCTTGCGCCAGAGTTTCCGGCGAGAACGCGACCAATACACGGCCTGTCCTTCCTTTACCGTCGCGGCCAGGGCTTCACGGTTGACCCACGCAAGCGTAAGCACCTTCCCGGTTCCCGCCTCCTGGGCAATCGCCGGTACCAGGCCATCGCCGTTCCATTTCACCGCATCGAGCCAAGAGTTGTTCATTTAATATAAAAATCACTCGCGTGACAGCGTGGGAATTTAAATAACGAATGAATAATTTGAATAATCAGAGAATGATCTTAACGCCTTTGCGCCCCTACGGCAAAAACACGCTTACAGCCTCACTTCAATCCCCGCCTCGGCCATTCGTTGTTTGGCCTGTACAACGGTGTATTCTCCAAAGTGAAATATGCTCGCGGCCAGCACGGCGTCGGCGTGACCGGCGAGAATGCCTTCGACGAGGTGATCAAGATTCCCCACACCGCCCGAGGCTATCACCGGGATGCTCACCGCATCCGACACGGCACGCGTCAGCTCGAGATCAAATCCATCCTTCGTGCCATCACGGTCCATGCTGGTCAACAGGATTTCGCCCGCGCCGAATTCGGTCATCTTTCTGGCCCACGTCACGGCATCCAAACCGGTCGGACGGCGTCCGCCGTGGGTGTAAACCTCCCATAGTCCCGGGCCGATTTGCTTGGCGTCAATGGCTACGACGATGCACTGCGATCCGAAATGTTCTGTCGCCTCTTTGACGACTTCAGGTCTGGCGACCGCTGCCGTATTGAATGCCACCTTGTCGGCTCCCGCATTCAGCATGCGGCGCACATCTTCCACTTTGCGGATGCCTCCTCCCACGGTAAGAGGAATGAATACCTCGGCGGCCATCGCTTCCACGATGTGAATCATGGTATCGCGATGGTCCGAGCTGGCCGTGATGTCCAGAAATATCACCTCGTCGGCGCCCTGCTCATCGTAGCGACGCGCGATTTCCACCGGGTCACCGGCATCACGGATATCGATAAAACGCACGCCCTTCACCACGCGACCGTTGTCCACGTCGAGACAGGGAATAATGCGTTTGGCCAGTCCCATGAGAAAAATTGAATGGACAGGATTTACAAGATTAACAGGATTAGAAAATTAAAAATAAAAGATTTCCAGTTTTAATCCTGTAAATCCTGTTAATCCTGTCTATTTCGTTTTTGTCAGCTCGTCCGCGAGCTTCTGGGCCGCGGCGAAATCGAGCGTCCCTTCGTATATGGCGCGGCCGGTGATCGCGCCGATAATGCCCGAGTCGACAACTTCACAAAGTTTTCGTATGTCTCCAAGATCGGTTATCCCTCCCGAGGCGATGACCGGGATCGAGATGGCACTGGCAAGCTTGACGGTCGCTTCGATGTTAATTCCGCTCAGCATGCCGTCACGGCCGATGTCAGTATAGACAATCGCCTCAACACCTTCTTTTTGGTATTTCTTCGCCAGGTCGATGACATCATGCCCGGAAAGCTTGGACCATCCATCAATGGCCACTTTGCCGTCCTTGGCATCGAGCCCCACGATGATGTGCCCGGGAAACTCCGCGCACACGTCGCTGACAAAATGCGGAGCGTTTACCGCCTTGGTGCCGAGAATCACGTACTGCACACCCATGTCGATGTAGGCCTGGATCGTATCCTCGTCGCGTATCCCTCCGCCCACCTGCACCGGGATACCGGGAAATGTTTCACGGATTGACTGAATGGCGGCCGCGTTGACCGGTTTGCCGGCATGGGCGCCGTTAAGATCGACGATATGCAGCCGACGCGCGCCGACATCCACCCAGCGTTTGGCCATGGCCAGAGGATCATCGGAAAAAACCGTCGCCTCTTGCATGCGGCCCTGGCGCAGACGCACGCACTTGCCGTCCTTGATATCAATCGCAGGAATGAGTAACACCGGTTTGCTCCAGATAATTCCCGATTTTCAGTATGGATTCGCGCGAAATTAAAGGTGGGGTTTTGACTTAATGGCTTCCGTCCCACGACATGAAATTATCCAGCAACTGCAATCCACTGCGCTGGCTTTTTTCAGGGTGGAATTGAACGGCAAAGATATTGGCGCGGGTCGCGGCCGAGGTAAACCTCACCGCATATTCCGTCTCTCCGGTAACCTGATGAGCATCGGCCGACTCGGCGTAGTAGCTGTGCACAAAATAAAATCTTGTATCCTGCGGTATTCCGTTCCACAACGGGTGCGGCATGGTCTGGTGAACCTGATTCCAACCCATGTGCGGCACTTTCAGCGGTAGTCCGGTTGTCCTGTCTGTCATTTTGTCAGAAGGAAAGCGCTTCACGGCACCCGCCAAGAGACTCAAGCACGGTGTTCCCCCGCCTTCTTCGCTAAAATCATACAGCGCCTGCAGCCCGAGGCAAATGCCCAGAAAAGGTTTGGATTTCATCGCGTCAAGCAGCGTTTCACGCAGGCTATCGGATTCCAACGCCGCCATACAGCCACCGATGGCACCCTGACCGGGAAATACCACGCGGTCCGCGCGACGGATATCCGGGGGTGAAGCGGTAAGCACGACGCGCGCCCGGGGCGACACATGCTCTATGGCCTTGCGCACCGAACGCAGATTCCCCATACCGTAGTCAATGACCGCGACTGTATTCATAAATTATAGATAACTGCAGCGAACCATGAGATATATCTGGGGTGTGCTCGACATAATAACCGCGAAATCTACGCTTTTCCGGAGTATGCCTACAATAACCCCTTGGTGGAAGGAATGCTATCGGCCGCGCGCGGATCGATCTCAAGCGCCATACGCAGGGCCCGACCGAATGCCTTGAAGATGGTCTCGATATTGTGATGCGCGTTTTTGCCGCGCAGGCTATCCACGTGCAGCGTCGTCAGGGAATGATTGGAAAATCCCTGGAAAAATTCGTGCACCAGATCCACGTCGAACTCGCCCACGCGTGCGCGTGGAAAATCAACATGGTATTCAAGCCCGGGGCGCCCGGAAAAATCGATGACCACGCGCGAGAGCGCTTCGTCGAGCGGCACGTAGGCGTGGCCGTATCGGCGAATGCCCTTTCTGTCGCCCACCGCCTTGGCGATCGCCTGACCGAGCGCAATTCCGATGTCTTCCACGGTGTGATGCGCGTCGATGTGCAGATCGCCCTTGGCTTCAAGGTCAATATCGATCACTCCGTGCCGCGCCACTTGCTCCAGCATGTGCTCGAGAAACGGCAAACCGGTGTTAAATCGAGACTTACCGGTGCCGTCCAGGTCCACGGATACGGTGATCTGGGTTTCCTTGGTATGACGCTTCACTTCCGCGTGCCGGCGCGCTGGCGGGCGGTTGATCTTGGTTTTTGTTCGTTTAGTGTTTTTCACACGCAAACCTTAGACGAATCACAGCGCCGCCTCAAGCGCCTCCAGAAAGGCGCCGGTCTCCGCCGGCGTGCCGATTGTCACGCGCAGGCAACCTTTCAGCATGCCGCCAGCGGCATTCAAATTCTTGATCAGCACGCCGCGCGCGCGAAGGCTTTCGAATACTTCGTCTGCGTCGCGATTTAAGGTCCGAAACAGGAGGAAATTGGTCTGGCTGGGCCAGACCTGAAGGCCGTTTAACCGGGTAAGCGACTTATACAGCTTCTCCCGGTCTTTGCGGATCTGCTCCACCTGTTGATCAAGAAGTTCAAGATGCGACAACGCGAAGACCGCACTGGCTTGCGCCAGCGTTCCATTACTGTAGGGGAGGCGCACCTTATTGAATTCTTCGAGCCACGGCGCTGGACCGATGAGCATGCCCAGCCGCAATCCGGCTAACCCCTGTTTGGACAGGGTGCGCATAACCAGCAGATTGTCATACCGCCCCAGCCGGTCGATGAAAGAGGCACGGGCGAAGGCGTAATAGGCCTCATCCAGCACCACCAGCCCCGGCGACGCCTCGATCACACGCTCGATCCCGTCCCGCGTAAACAGGTTGCCCGTCGGGTTGTTCGGATATGCGAAAAATATTGCCGCCGGCTGATGTGTCGCGATGGCTCCGAGCATGGCCGTCACGTCCAGCGAATAATCCGGCCGCAGCGGCACGCCGACAAACTTCAGGCCGAGCACGGTTGCAATCATTTCGTACATGACAAACGTCGGTGTCGGCGCCAGGACGACCGCGCCCGGCCTCGACAAGGACATCAGCACGATTTGAATCAGTTCATCCGAGCCATTGCCAAGCAAGATATCCAGATTGTCCGGGATCTGCCAGGCGGCACGGATGCGCGATCTAACTGCGTTGGCTCCGGGATCGGGATACCGGTTCAATTCGACGTCATGCAGTGCCTTCAACCAGGCCCGCCTGATGTCTTCCGGCCAGGTATAGGGATTCTCCATCGCGTCGAGCTTGATCAGGCCCGCGGCGACAGGTACTTGATAAGCCTTGAGTGCCCGGATCTCCGGCCGGATCAGACTTTCGATTTTTTTCTCGATTCCCATAAAACGAATGGACAGGATTAACAGGATTTACAGGATTAAAGCAACGGTAAATACAAATTCTCAATCCTGTTAATCCTGTAAATCCTGTCGATTTATTTTTTGATTCGATACTCCGCCGAGCGCGCGTGGGCGGTCAAACCCTCTTCACGCGCGAGAATGGAGGCGGTGCGGCCGAGGCGCGAAGCGCCGTCGGGCGAACACTGGATGAGACTGGTACGCTTCTGAAAATCGTACACGCCGAGAGGCGAGGAGAACCGCGCCGTGCCGGACGTCGGCAGCACGTGGTTTGGGCCGGCACAGTAATCTCCGATGGCTTCGGGGGTATGACGTCCCAGAAAAATCGCGCCGGCGTGCCGTACGCGTTCCGCCACCGCTGGCGCCCCGTCCAGGAAAAGTTCCAGATGCTCCGGTGCGATCCGGTTGACAAGCGTGATGGCCTCTTCGAGATTGCCGGCGGTAATCAGCGCTCCGCACCGTTCGAGTGAGGCTTTGATTATCTCGCGACGTTCCTGGCCGGGGAGCAGTTTTTCAATCGCGTCGTATACACGCCGGGTGAATGCCTCGTCGAGACTGATCAAAATCGCCTGAGCGTCTTCGTCGTGCTCGGCCTGGGAGAACAAATCCATCGCCACCCAATCGGGATCGGTGTTGCCGTCGCACAGCACCACGATCTCGGACGGCCCGGCGATCATGTCGATGTCCACGACACCGAAAACCAGACGCTTGGCCGTGGCGACATAAACGTTTCCCGGTCCGACGATCTTATCCACCTTGGGTACGGTAGCAGTGCCGTAGGCCAGCGCCGCCACGGCCTGGGCGCCGCCGATGGCAAAGACGCGGTTCACGCCAGCCAGCTCGGCAGCCGCCAGCACCAAGTCGTTCAGTTCACCGTCGGGGGTCGGTACCGCCATGATGAGTTCCGCAACGCCCGCCACCTTCGCGGGAACCGCGTTCATGAGCACGGAGGACGGATAAGCCGCCTTCCCGCCGGGTACGTACAAACCCACGCGTTCCAGTGCCGTGACCTGCTGACCGAGCATGGTGCCGTCGGGTTCGGTATAACGCCACGATTCGATTTTTTGCTTTTCATGATAACGGCGAATACGCTCGGCAGCCACTTTCAGCGCTTCGCGCGGTTCGGCGCCGATGGATTGCGTCGCTTGGGACAGTCGTAACTTCGGAATTTCGAGTGCCGCGGCGGAAGAAATATCGCGTCGGTCAAAGCGCCGCGTGTAATCCATCAGTGCCTCGTCGCCATGGGCACGCACATTTTCGATGATTTCACGCACGGTGGCCTCGACGTGGGAACCAACACGCTGGGAACGATCCAGCAGGCGGCTGAAATCTTCCGCAAAACCGGCAGCGCGCGCTTTCAGCATGCGCATGTTGATTGAACTCATGGAATGATCAGGCGATTGCCCGCTCCAGCTGACCGATGAGGTCTTGCAGTGCCTGATGTTTCATTTTCATCGAGGCCTTGTTGGCCACGAGCCAGGCACTGATATCGGCGATGTGTTCGACCTCCACGAGGCCGTTGGCCTTCAACGTATTCCCCGTGTCCACCAGATCCACGATCCGGTCGGAAAGACCTACCAGAGGCGCGAGTTCCATGGATCCGTAGAGCTTGATGATGTCGGTCTGGATGCCCTTGGCGGCGAAATGCCGTTGGGTGGATTTCACGTATTTGGTCGCAATGCGAAGCCGTGTCCAGTTGCGGGGGTCATCGCCCGAAGCCAGGCTTGCCGGTTCGGCCACCATGAGGCGGCAGCGCGCGATGTTGAGATCCATCAGCTCATACATCCCGTCGCCGTCGTATTCCATGAGGACATCCTTGCCGGCGATGCCGAGATCGGCGGCGCCAAACTGGACATAGGTTGGAACATCCGCCGCCCGGATGATGGTGAGTTTAACTCCCGGCCGATTCGTGTCGAAAATCAGTTTGCGGCTTTTGAGCGGATCCTCATTCGGCCGAATACCGGCCCGCGCGAGCAGCGGCAGACCCTCATCGAGGATCCGCCCCTTGGACAGGGCAATATTGAGCACCGTGGTCATGGTTCATGCCGTCTGCTTCCGGGCGTGTTTCGCAACAAACGCTCCCGGTACGCGTCGGATACGCGCACCCAGTTGCGCGAGTTTTTCTTCAATACATTCGTACCCGCGGTCTATGTGATAAATGCGGTCCACGATGGTTTCCGAATCGGCCACCAGTCCCGCGAGCGCGAGGCTGGCCGAGGCGCGCAAATCGGTCGCCATGACCGGCGCACCCTTGAGTTTTTTCACGCCTTTCACAATGGCGGTGTTGCCTTCCATTTCAATATTCGCCCCCATGCGCTGCAATTCGTAGACATGCATGAAACGGTTTTCAAAAATGGTTTCCGTGACCCGGCCGCTGCCCGCGGCAATGGAATTCAGGGCGATAAACTGAGCCTGCATGTCCGTCGGAAAAGCCGGATAGGGCGCCGTCCTGACATTGACGCCTTGTGCGCGTTTGTTTTTCATATCCAGGCTGACCCAGTTAGCTCCGGTTTCAATGGTGGCTCCGGCCTCGCGCAATTTATCAAGCACAGCCTGCAACAAATCAGGGCGGGAATGACGCAGCCGTACCGCCCCTCCCGTCATCGCGGCGGCGACCAGAAACGTTCCGGTTTCGATGCGATCGGGAATCACATCGTGAGCCGCGCCGTGAAGCCGCTCAACGCCTTCAATGGTAATCTCATCGGTGCCGGCACCGCGGATCTTCGCGCCCATGGCAATCAAGCAAGTGGCCAGGTCAACGACTTCGGGTTCGCGCGCCGCGTTCTCGATTATTGTCGTTCCCTCCGCGAGGGTGGCGGCCATCATGATGTTTTCCGTCCCGGTTACCGAAACGATGTCCATGAAGATACGAGCGCCCTTCAATCGTTTCGCCCGCGCGCGGATATACCCGGCTTCGAGCACGACCTCGGCTCCCATTGCCTGGAGACCTTTGATATGCAAATTCACCGGACGCGAACCGATGGCGCAACCGCCGGGGAGCGACACTTCGGCCTCGCCGAAACGTGCCACGAGGGGTCCCAGCACGAGTATCGAGGCGCGCATGGTCTTCACGAGCTCGTACGGCGCGCGCAAGGAACTGACGTGACTCGAATCCGCCTCGATCACCATTTTTTCATCCACGACGAGTCGCACGCCCATGCGCCCCAACAGCTCCATGGTTGTGGTGATGTCCTGCAAATGCGGCACGTTGCCGATACGCACGGGCTCATCCGTCAGCAGTGATGCCACCAGCACGGGCAACGCGGCATTCTTCGCGCCCGAGATTCTAATCTCACCACGCAAAGGGATCCCGCCCGTTACAATCAGCTTGTCCATGTGATAAATATTTTTCTTACGAAGTCACAATCAGACTAAAAGATAATCAGAAAAGGTTTAAATCACGATACTGAAGAATGACTGTGAGCTCCGATGCTTGAATAATAAAAAAAGCCGCCCTTTGCGGCACGCCCAATCGATGGCGGCGTTTCAACCCATCGCCCGGGTAACCAGTTTCTGGAGTTCGCCTTTCTGAAACATCTCTATCATGATATCACAGCCACCGACCAATTCGCCGTTGATATAAAGCTGTGGAAATGTCGGCCAGCTGGAGTATTCCTTGAGGCCCTGGCGGATTTCAGAATCCAGCAAAATGTCGTAACTCGCGTATTTTGCGCCACAGGAACTCAGCAATTGCGAGGCTTTGGCCGAAAACCCGCATTGCGGGAATTGCGGTGTGCCCTTCATGTAAAGCACAATTTTATCACTGACGAGTTGCTGCCGTATTTTTTCCTGAACGTTCATGCCAATCCTCATATTGCTGATAATTAATTGTCAAACCGGTTACGCACCGGAGTTATTCATCCGGGGCCAGAGTGCGCAGTGACAGGGCATGGATCTCGTTCCCCAGCTTCGCGCCCAGCGTGCGATAAACAATCTGGTGCCGCTGCACCATCCCCTTGCCGGCAAACTCCCGCGCAACGACCACCGGTTCGAAGTGATGGCCATCGCCGGTGACCGACACGCGCGCGCCCGGCAAACCGTATTCGATCATCTGTTTGATGTCTTCCGGCCGCATCAATTCAGTGGCTCTCGACTAATTATGCGGTCAGATGCAGTTATTGCAAGGAACCGTTTAGCGGGAATTTGCCACAAGCGCCGAACCGGCATCAGATCATCCGGCCCAAAAACTGTCTCTACCCCGCTCCTTGGATCGGTATCGCAAACCTCCCGGAAAACAGCACAACTCTCAATCACGCAATTTATATCCGGCCTTGAGCATCAGCAAGGTAACAACTGTAAACGCTGCAAGTGCGAGACCAACAATGAGCAGGCTCGTGGAGGGAGGCACATCCGACACTCCGAAGAATCCATAACGGAATCCGTCGATCATGTAGAAAAACGGATTGAACCGTGAAAGTGTCTGCCAGAATTCCGGCAGCGAGTGAATGGAATAAAACACGCCCGAGAGAAACGAAAGCGGTATGATGATGAAATTCTGAAAACCGGCGAGTTGATCAAATTTCTCCGCCCAGATCCCGGCGATTACACCCATCGCGCCAAGGACAGCGCTGCTCAAAAAAGCGAAGAGCAGGATAAACCACGGATGTTGCACAGGCAGGGCAACAAACAGGCTGCCCACGATGTACACGCCCGCCCCCACCAGCATGCCGCGCAGGGAGGCGGAGAGAACGTATGCAAGAAAAAATTCCAGATGAGAGAGCGGGGGAAGCAAAATAAATACCAGGTTTCCGGTGACCTTGGACTGGATGAGGCTCGAAGAGCTGTTGGCAAATGAATTCTGGATCAGGGACATCATGATAAGACCGGGAATCAAGAAAGCCGTGTAACCCACGCCGGAAAATACCTGCACCCGTCCCTCGAATACATGACCGAAAACGAGCAAATAAAGCAATGAGGTCACGATCGGCGCAATCAGCGTTTGCAGCAATACATTTCCGAAACGCAGAACTTCTTTGTAGAACAGGGTTTGCAGGCCCACCAGATTCATTTGCGCTTTCTCGCCGTCAGTTCTACGAATACATCTTCCAGGTCCGCCCCTTCCATGCTGAGGTCCGTGATGACGGCTCCGCGCGACCGTAAGGCATCGAGTGCCGCCATGACGGAATCTGTATCCTTGTCGAGCTGCAATTCAATAAAGTTGCCTTCCTGACGGAGCACCTTCGATGCCAGGAAATCCGGTAACGGTCCGAGCGACTCCCCCGTCGTGATACCCACCCGCCGGGTACGACCGATGCCGCGCATAAGCAACGCGCGTGTGGTATCGAGCGCCACGATCTCGCCAAGATTCAAGATAGCGATTCGCCCGCAGAGGGCTTCGGCTTCCTCCAGATAATGCGTGGTCAGAACGATGGTATGCCCTTCGCGATGCAGCCGGCGGATGAACGTCCACAGGGATTTGCGCAGTTCCACGTCCACGCCTGCCGTCGGCTCATCCAGCACCACCACTTCGGGCTTGTGGACCAGCGCCTGGGCAATCATCACCCGCCGTTTCATGCCACCGGAAAGCGCGCGCATGTTCGCCTCGGCCTTATCGGTCAGCATGAGCACGCTCATCAGTTCTTCAATCCAGGTGTCATTCGAGCGCAAGCCGAAATAACCCGACTGGATGCGCAGAACATCGCGCACATTAAAGAAGGGGTCGAAAGTCAGCTCTTGCGGCACCACGCCGATGTGCCGCCGGGTATGCCGGTAGGCGGTTACCACGTCTTGTCCCAGCACCGTTACCGTGCCGCGATCGAATCGGGTCAGTCCCGCCACGATATTGATCAGGGTGGATTTACCGGCGCCATTCGGGCCGAGCAACCCAAAAAATTCACCCTGCTCAACCGTCAGATCGATATTTTTGAGAGCTTGAACGTTTTGATAATGCTTGTGCAATCCGGCGATCGCGATCGCAGCGCCCACGCGGGGTTTCCTCTTCAATCCAGCTGAAATACCTGCTCAAGGCCGTTGACGCGGATGAGATCGCGCATTTGCCCGGGAATATTGGTGAATCCGATTTCACGATTCGCGGTTCGTGCCAGTTGCAACCATTCGATCATGAGTGCGAGTCCGGCGCTATCGACAAGCGTCACCGCCTGCATGTCGATCGTGACACGGTGGTTTCCGCTTTGCAGCCATTTTTCTGTTTGACCCGAGAACTGCGGGACGGTCTGAAACGTTACCTGACCGGAGACGGCGAATACCCCATCGTCACGCGCCGTGATTCCATTCTCGGTCACTTTGTCGCGCTCTTCTTGGGCGATTCCGGCGCCGGCGATTTGCCGACGATGGCCGTCTTGTTGTCCCGCGCCAGACTCGCGATAACTTTATCAATACCTTCCTTCTGCACCCGCTGTGCATAGGTCGATTGGTAGGTAGTCACCAGGCTGGCTCCCTCGATGGTCATGTCATACACCTTCCAGCCGGAATCGGTCAGATAAAAACTGTAGTTGATGGATATCGGAGGGCCGCCGTCGCGTCGGTGGACTTCGGATCTCACCGTCGCGGTCCGGTCGCCTTGGGTCATCCTGAACGGTTGATATACGATTCGCTCGTCATTGTATTTCAGCAATGCCGTGGCATACGTCCGCACCAGCAAATCGCGAAACTCGCTCGTGAAACGCTTGCGCTGATCTTCGCTCGCCTCGCGCCAATAGCGGCCGAGCACCGTGCGCGACATCGCGCGAAAGTCGAAATGCGGCAGGACATGTTCGTCAACCATCGCGAAGAGCTTACCGCTGTCCTTGGCGTAGTCGTCCTTGTTTTCCTTGACCAGTGCAATGATTTTGTCCGTGGTGGCACGGGCAATCTGGTCCGGCGGCGATCCGGAGGCGTGAACAGGCGATGTCAGCGCCAATAACAGCAAGGCAAAAACAAATCTGCTCATGGATGCTCCTCGACGATGATTTATTGGGATGGCGCGCTCTCGCTGGCCTTATTGAAAATAACCTGCCCGACCAGTTTCTCCAGCACCAGCGCGGATTGGGTTCTCAGAAAGACATCGCCGTCCTTTAGATAGGCTTCTTCCCCGCCAGGTTCAATGCCGATGTACTGGTCCCCCAAGAGACCCGAGGTCAGGATCGCGGCACTGCTGTCCCGGGGGATATTACTGTAGCGCCCATCGACGTCCATGGTGACCTTGGCCTGATATTTGTTGCTGTCAAACTCGATTGCCGACACGCGTCCAATACGCACGCCGGCCATGGTCACGGCCGCTTTGACCTTGAGACCGCCCACGTTGTCAAAGCGCGCGTTGATTTTATATCCATCCATGACATCGGCCGTGGTAAGGTTGCCGACCTTGAATGCGAGCATGGCAAGCGCCAGGATTCCCGCCGCGACGAACAGACCCACCCAAACTTCCAAACTTTTTCGATTCAACATATTTAGATGTCCCCCAAGGTCAAGGCGGTGAGTATGAAATCCAGTCCCAGAACGGCCAGGGAAGAATATACCACCGTGCGGTTGGTCGCGCTTGCCACGCCTTCCGAGGTCGGCACGGCATCATACCCTTCGAACACGGCAATCCAGGTCACCACCACGCCAAAAACCGCGCTCTTGATAACACCATTCAGAATATCGTCACGGTAGTCGACTCCGTTTTGCATTTGCGACCAGAAGGCACCGGCATCCACGCCGAGGAGACCGACGCCGATGAGATGTCCACCCAATACGCCGATGGCGGAAAACAGCGCCGCCAGCAGCGGCATGGCGATAATCCCTCCGAGAAAACGCGGCGCGATGACGCGGATTATCGGATTGACCGCCATCATTTCCATGCCGGCCAGTTGTTCCGTGGCCTTCATGAGGCCGATCTCCGCGGTCAACGCCGAACCCGCACGGCCGGCAAACAGCAGGGCCGTGACCACGGGCCCGAGTTCGCGGACCAGTGACAACGCCACCAGCAACCCCAGCGAGTTCGCCGAGCCGAACTTTACCAGCGTGTTATAACCCTGCAGCCCGAGCACCATGCCCACGAACAAGCCCGATACCAGGATGATCAACAGCGTGAGCACGCCCACGGCATAGACTTGTTGCACCACCAGGTAAAAGCGCCGGAGCAGCTCCCACGAACCGGCGAGAACTTCGTACAGAAACAGGGAAGCCCGGCCCAGACGTTCGACTGAATTGATGACAATGCTTCCCAGAATACGCAGGGTATTCATGCGGCGCTTTTCATCAGGTCTTCGAGGTAATCCCCCGCGGGATATTGATACGGCACCGGCCCATCGGGCAGCCCGTCCATGAATTGACGTACGTGATCGGATTCCGATTGTTGCACGTCGGCCGGCGTGCCCTCGCCGATGATACGGCCGTCGCCCACGAGATAGGCGTAGTCGGAAATCGAGCAGGTTTCGGCCACGTCGTGAGACACGACGATGGAGGTGATCCCGAGACTCTGATTCAGTTCCCGGATGAGTTTGGCGATCACACCCTTGGAGATGGGATCAAGTCCCGTAAACGGCTCGTCGTACATGATCATCATCGGTTCCAGGGCGATCGCCCGGGCCAATGCCACGCGTCGCGCCATACCGCCCGAAAGCTCGGAAGGCATGAGATCGCGCGCGCCGCGAAGCCCGACGGTCTCGAGTTTCATGAGCACCACCTTGCGCAGGAGGGATTCCGCGAGCTTGGTGTGTTCGCGAATGGGGAACGCAACGTTTTCAAACACCGAGAGATCGGTCAGCAAGGCGCCGGTCTGAAACAGCATGCCCATGCGCTTGCGGAGCTCGAAGAGTTCCTTGGTGCTCAGGTCCGGTACCGACTGACCGTCGACGGTGATGGTGCCGCGGTCCGGCTTGATGCGCCCCCCGACAAGATTCAGCAGCGTGGTTTTTCCGCAGCCGCTGCCGCCCATGATGGCGGTCACCTTTCCGCGCTGAATCGGTAGCGTGATTCCCGTCAAGATCGGCCGGTCGGCGCGAGAAAAATGCACATCCTTGATGTCCACCAGGATGTCCATCTCCGGCGTGCTGTGACGTGGCTGGTTCAATTTATTCCTTTTCGAACGTATCTCAGTCTCCGCGCGTCACGGCCATTCTAGCGCATCGACACATCATTGCCAGACCGCCATCGCGCCAGCGGCTTGCTATTTGACCGCCCGATTCTTGAGCAGATCATCGACCACCGAAGGATCGGCCAGCGTGGTGGTGTCGCCCAGATTGGAGAGATCGTTGGCCGCGATTTTACGCAGAATGCGGCGCATGATCTTGCCCGAACGGGTCTTCGGCAATCCGGGGGCCCACTGTATGAAGTCAGGTGTGGCATGCGCTCCGATCTCCTTGCGCACTTGCTGCTGCAAATCTTTGCGCAGTTCTTCGGAAGGGCTCACGCCAACTTTGAGCGTTACGTAGCAGTATATGCCCTGGCCTTTAATATCGTGCGGGTATCCCACGACCGCGGCCTCGGCCACGTTATGATGCAGTACCAATGCGCTTTCCACCTCGGCGGTGCCGAGGCGGTGTCCCGAAACATTGAGTACATCGTCCACCCGCCCCGTAATCCAGTAGTAACCGTCCTGGTCACGGCGTGCCCCGTCACTGGTGAAATACTTGCCGGGATAGGTTTTGAAATAGGTATCCACGAAGCGCTGATGGTCGCCGTAGACCGTGCGCATCATCCCCGGCCACGGTTGCAATATCACCAGGTTGCCGCTGCACGCGCCCTCGAGCAGCTTGCCGTCATTGTCCACGATCGCGGGCAGCACGCCGAAGAACGGGCGCGTGGCCGATCCCGGCTTCAAACGGGTAACGCCGGGGAGCGGCGTGATCAGGATGCCACCGGTCTCGGTCTGCCACCACGTGTCCACGATCGGAACGCGGCCGTCGCCGACCGTGTGGTAATACCATTCCCAGGCTTCGGGATTGATCGGCTCGCCCACGGTACCGAGCAGCCGCAACGAACGACGGGATGTTTTCTTGACCGGCGCTTCGCCCTCGCGCATGAGCGCCCGGATGGCGGTCGGCGCGGTATAGAAAATATTGACCTTGTGCTTGTCCACGACTTCCCAGAAGCGCGAGGCATTAGGGTAGTTCGGGACCCCTTCGAACATGAGCGTGATCGCCCCGTTGGCCAACGGGCCGTAGACAATATAGGAATGTCCGGTCACCCAGCCGACATCGGCGGTGCACCAGAAGATGTCGCCATCGTGATAATCGAAAATATATTTATGGGTCATCGCGACAAAAACGAGATACCCCCCGGTGGTATGCAACACCCCCTTGGGCTTGCCGGTGGAGCCGGAGGTATAGAGAATAAAGAGCGGGTCCTCGGCGTCCATTTCCTCGGGCGGGCAATCCTTCGAGGCCTTGCTCATCTGCTCGTGGTACCACACGTCACGCTTGCCCTCCCACGCGATGTTGGCGCCGGTGTGCCTGACGACCACCACGGTGTGAACGTTCGGGCATTGCTTAAGCGCCTCGTCGGTGTTGGCCTTGAGCGGGATTTTCTTGCTGCCGCGCACGCCCTCGTCCGCCGTGACCACCACCCGGCAGTCGGAATCGAGGATACGGTCCTTGATGGATTCGGGCGAGAAGCCGCCAAACACGACGGAGTGCACTGCGCCGATGCGCGCGCAGGCGAGCATCGCCACCGCGGTTTCCGGGATCATGGGCATGTAAATGCAGATCCGGTCACCCTTTTTCACACCCCGGCTTTTCAACACATTGGCGAAGCGGCAAACCTCGGCGTGCAATTCGCGGTAAGTAATCTTTTTATCGGTCTTGGGATCGTCGCCTTCCCAGATGATCGCGGTCTGGTTGCCGCGCTTTTCGAGATGCCGATCGAGACAATTAAAAGAAGCGTTGAGTTTCCCGCCTTCGAACCACTTGATATACAGGTTCTTGGCGTCAAAGCTCCAGTCGCTGACCCGGCTCCAGGGCTTGGACCAGGTGACAAAGGACTTGGCCTGCTCGGCCCAGAACGCTTCGGGATCCTGCACCGAACGCTGGTACATTTCCTGGTACTTGTTCTCGTCTACCCAGGCGCGTTTGGCGACATCGGCGGGAACATCGTAGACTTTCTCGTCGGACATGGTTCGCTCCTCTTTATTTTTACATTCGGCTGATACCGATTGTGCACAGGCACGTGCAACGACTCAAGCCACCCGCCGTTCCCCTTGCCGGTCCGCGAATCGGCCCGGCCCCGAGACCGCCTGCACATCACTATCGAGCAGAAACAACCCATGAAATCATGCATCTGGAGTCAGACCCCCACGCCCGGTTAACGCTTTTTTCGCTGTCCGGATACGTGGCTCAGAACGCAATGTTTTCCGCTAACGGCTGTCAGCATGGGATTGATCACGGGAATGGCCCGGTACCGCCAGTCTGGTAGACCTCACGAGGGAGTGATACAAGAGAGGCCATCGCGCATCCGGCGTTGGCCAACTTGGAACCACACGGGAATTCATGCATAACCAGACAACACGCGTCGGCCGAATCGCTAATTTGTCTTCCCACCTGTGGGAAGGATTGCGCGACTATTTTGGCACGCTCGGCCGCCGACGAGAGCCAGCGGTGAACGATCGAGCCGGATTGAGACGTTTTCTCGAGACACGCGCGAGTTACGTGGCGCAAACTTCGCTGTACGGATACCTGCGAACACGTGCCGGCATGATCTATCCGCAATTGTTCGACAACGATGAGTTTGTTCAATCCATCAACATCGCCAAATGGCAGATCTGGCTGGCCTGCCTGTCGGATCTGTCCATCTATGCCGGGGGGCTGTTGGCGCGGGGTTCACCGGCATCGGCGCCAAAAGTTGGCACGCTGCTGCAAGAACTGGTGACGGCGATCCTGGACGACACGGGCATCCCCGCGGATGCCGGCGGCGAGTTTGCCGCCTACGCCCAGCGCGTGCGCGCGCGACTGGCAGGCTGCGAGTGGGACCGGATCACAGACGATGAGACACCGTTTTCAGAAAGCCCGACGGCGCTCATCCGCTGGGCGCCCGTTGTCGAGAACCTCAAGGAACTCGATGAGGAGATCGTGCGGAATTCGGTCCGCTTTCGCTGGCAGGAAATACGCCGGGATCTGCGCCGCCATCTCGACGCCGAGGCGGTTCTGCGAGCAACCGGCTGACTCAATTCGCGCTCGCGGACCGGTAATTGCCCCGCCGTCTGTGCACTGGCTAATTCAAAATCAGCCCAATCAGATAGGCGACGCCCCGCCCGAATTCGCTTTCCAGCGGAAACGACAACATGCCCATGACCGAGTAGCCGAGCAGCCAGGGCATCAGGTAGAAGCGCACCATGAAGAAGAACCAGGCCACGTACAGCGGTATCAAGGGCGGTATCAGGAACGAAGGCGTGATCGGTCCGAACAGCTTCAGCAGCGGATTCGTCACCTTGATGAAGAACTGGCTGAAGAAGAACTTGCTTTCTTCCGGGAGAAACAGCCGCATGCCGAAGCGCGCGATGAGCGTCCACATGATCATGCCGAGAATGTAATCGAGTACGACCGCCCAGAGCGGGATTGCCACCGTCATCGTGAAACTCCGAGTATCAGCGACGTTGCTGCCGAGGTAAAAAAAGCCGGGGCAGTTGCCGCCCCGGCTCTGAATGATACTAGCCGCCGCATCCCGAGGCGAAGGGCGACTCCCTTCCGAGGCGAAGCTCCTTCGAAGGGAGTACGCCGGGCTGCCACAGTGAGCGACGTTCTTTGAGTCGCACCGGCTGCCACCGCCGAAAGAGCATGCGCCTCGGGCGGTGGCCGCCCCTTCGGAGACGGCGGCAGTAGCGCCCAAGGATACTTAGCTCATTGCGGCTACTGCGCCCAGTGCCGCGAGGCCGCTGCCTCCCGAGGCAATAGCTCTTTCGGAGGCAGCGGCCAAGCGGCTCAAGGTAAACTGTGTCCTTTGCAGCGGCCCTGCGGCTCACTCCGAAAAAGCTTCGCCACGGGATTGAGCCGCTGCATTCGCCTCGGGCACTGGGCGCTACCGCTGTCAGTGTTGCGAGGCCAGGATCGTCTTGCCGCTCGGGATGCGGACTTCGTCGACCATGTCCTGCGTCTCCTTGTCGGGCGCCTCGGTCATTAATGTTACCGCGACCATGGCGACCACACTGGCGGCCGCGCCGACCATGCCGAAGCGCAGATCGTCCATGCCCCACCACGGTACCATGCCGCCCCACTTCACCATGTACAGGTACCACGTACCGGCAGCAAGGCCGACCAGCATGCCGGCGATCGCCCCCGGCCGGTTCGCGCGCTTCCACCATACACCGAGCACCAACGGGAAGAACAGACCGGACATGGCGAAGTCGAACGCCCACGCCACGGCACCGAGGATACCGGTGAGCTTGAAGCTCGCAACGATCGCCCCCAATGCGCCAATGGCTAGGAGTAGGACGCGGGCCACGATCAGGCGCTTCTTGGTCTCCGCCTTTGGGTCGATGATCTTGTAGTACAGATCGTGCGAGAGCGCGTTGGCAATTGCGAGCAGCAGGCCGTCGGCCGTGGACATCGCGGCCGCCATCCCGCCGGCGGCCACGAGGCCGGAGATCACATAGGGCAAACCCGCAATCTCGGGTGTCGCCAGCACGACAATATCACCGCGTATGAAGAACTCATTGATCTGCAGGAGACCGTCGCCGTTGAAGTCCTTGATCGCCAACATCCCGATGGCCGCCCAGTTCTTGATCCATGCGAGCTGGCTCACCTCCTCAACCGACTTGCCGATGATGCTCGTCATCAGATTCGGATCCAGCAACTGCAGCTTGGTGAAGGTCGCGAGCGCCGGCGCCGAGAAGTAGAGCAGGAAGATGAAGAACAGCGACCAGGCGACCGAGGTACGCGCGGCCCGCACCGTTGGCGTGGTGAAGTAGCGCATCAGGATGTGCGGCAACGATGCGGTGCCGATCATCATGCACGCCGTCAGCGTGATGAAGCGCCAGGCCGCGATGGGCCCTTCACCCGGCGTCGCATGCAGCACGGTGAGCGCCTTGAGTCCGGGGAACTGTGCGGCGATATCACCGGTGGGCTTCAGTACACCCACCTGAAGCACCGGTTCGAGCTCCATGATTCTCGACACAGCGTCGCCGTAGACCAAGTGCGGAAACACTCCGAAACCCTGCTTCGACGACATCCAGAAGATCGGGATGAGGTAGGCAATAATCAGCACGATGTACTGCGCCACCTGGGTCCAGGTCACCGCGCGCATGCCGCCCAGCATTGAGCAGAGCAGGATGCCCACCAGGCCGAACCATACACCCACCTCGAACGGGATGTGCAGCGCCCGCGCGGCAATGGTGCCGGTGGCGTTGATCTGTGCCGTCACGTAAGTGAACGAAGCGACGACCAGTACGAGTACGGCACACAGGCGCGTTACGTTACCGCCGTAGCGCGTGCCGATGAAGTCCGGCACGGTATAGCAGCCGAACTTGCGCAGGTATGGCGCCATCAACGTCGCCACCAGCACGTAACCGCCGGTCCAGCCGACCACGAAGGCCAGGTAGGCGTGGCCCCCGAGGAAGATGCCGCCGGCCATGGCGACGAACGAGGCGCCGGACATCCAGTCGGCCGCGGTCGCCATGCCGTTGAACACCGGCGGCACCTGGCGGCCGGCGACGTAGTAGGCATCGACTTGCATGGTGCGCGACAACCAGCCGATGACGGCGTAGATGACGACGGTGAAAGATACGAACAGGACGCCGATGGTGTCGGCTTTCATGCCGAGCGTCTCGAACCACGCCATCAACGCAAAAAACAGCAGGAATCCCCCGGTGTAGAGACCGTAAATCCTGGGGAGGTTTTCAATAAACGTTGTTCCTTTCTTGAAAAAAGCCATGTTTTATTCTCCCCCTAGTCTGTTTCGGCCACGCCGAATTGGCGGTCGATATTGTCCTGTTGTTTGGCGAACACGAACAGCTGGACTACGAAGACGACGAGCGATCCTTGCGCCGCCAAGTAGAAACCGACAGGAAACTTTAAAAAAGTGAACTGGTTGAGTTGGGGCGCAAACCAGTGAACCAAGTACGAAAACACGAACCAAATGACCAAATGAATGATCATCAGGTTGCGTGTTCGCGCCCAGTGTGCTTCCCGATTAGCAGCAGTTATTGTAGCCATTGTTATTCCTCCATTTTCCTCTGTGAGTGATTAAAATTAGATGCAGCTAGTTGTTGCGCTCCTGTACCATGTAAATCTGTAAATCTGTTTTTAATTCATGGGCCATAACGAGGGTTTCAGGCCCTACGCCGGACCGGTTGTCACGCCCCTCCGAATCCGCTGCCCAGCACCTTGCGTTGATGCGCCTCGGCCGCGACCAGCAGCGAACCGACGGTATCGAGACCACGTGCCAGCGCGCGCTTGAGCAATACAAGGAACAATTCGCCGGTTGCCAGCGCATCGTCCATCGCCCGATGGCGCACGTGCGCGCGTAAACCGAAATAAGCGAGCCATTCGTCCAGACCCGCCTGCGGCAATCGTGCTTCGGGCACCAGTACCGGCGCCAGCAGCGCGAGATCGATCCAGGTGTTGTGCAGGCGCATCCCGAGCGTTGCACGCAAGTCACGGTCGAGCATGGCCTGGTCGAGTCCGGCATGGAACGCCACCAGCGGCTGCTTGCCGATAAACTCAAGGAAACCCATGAGGGATACCTCCGGTGGCTGGCCCGCCGCCTGCGCCTGCGGGCCGATGCCGTGAATCAGTATGTTTTCGCGTTGGTTCGCTTCATCGCGGCGCAGAATGGATTCGTAATTTTTTCCCGTGCGCACACGCAGCGCCTCCACGGCGCAGGCGCCGATGGAAAGCAGCCGATCCCGGCGGGTGTCGAGCCCCGACGTTTCGACGTCCACTACCACAAAGCGGGCTTGCCCCAGCGGCACATTTTCGCTAACGCCGGGCAGATTTTTCCAAGCCGTGACGCGGTCGGCAAAGCCGGAGGGCAGTTCGACGTGCGGACGAAATCGGCGTGCGATCCAACTCATAAATGATAATCCAGCGCCAAAAGTGTCTGCAGCTTGCGCGCCTGGCGAAAGGATTCCTTCAGAATGTGCCGGTTCAGATCGTTCAAGTGATCCGGGTCAATACGATTATCAAGGGGCTGCCTGTGGCTGCGTTGGTTCTGGTGCTGACGCATGTGCAGGAGTTGAATGAACGCACAGGCATCGCACCAGGCCTCAGTCTGATATCTGTCTTCGTGAAAGACGGCAAAATTGCTCGCCACGATACTGTCGCGACACAGCGGTGCAGGAATGGACTCATGCACTAACACCTGGGGTAATACTCGGCTAATGGCATGATGCTCCCCCTCCTGGTTTAAGTCGTCGGTGACTGCTCACGGGATGCGACATTTTTATTTGTCCCGTTAATTTCTCTTGCACGGCATCGTCTCTTTGGAATTTCTCCCCGCGAACCGCGGTATTACCGGCATACTGTATGCACTGCCGGCACGGGCAGAATTCTTATCCAGACGCCGGTTCTCGTAGCAAACGCCGTGCCTGAAGGACTAATAAATAAAAACAGTGAGATACGTAGAAGCGAGAGGACAGCGTGTTACCAATGGTGACACGCTGGCGTTACCGGCGGTAACAAGCCTAAGTGTCCTTGGGTCGGGGAATGCCGAAGCGCTGGCGTCGTTCCCACAGCGCCTTGCGCGAGAGTCCGAGGCGTCCGGCAAGCTCGGTTTCGGTGAGCCGGTCCTGGTGATCGAGCACGAAATGGCGGAAGTAATCTTTCAGCGATAGCGCGGAGTCCACGGCCGCGGTCGCCGCCGGGTGGGCGACCGCATCAATGGCCAGCAGCTCAGGTGTGATTTCCGCCGTTTCACACAGAATCACCGCGCGCTCGATGGCGTTTTCGAGCTCGCGCACGTTGCCCGGCCAGTGATAGGCATTGATCGCGGCGATGGTCTGCGGCGCGAACCGCGGCGGCGGGCGATTCAAACGCCGGCAGGCCTTGTCGAGCAGAAAACTCGCCAGCGCCTCGAGATCTTCACTGCGCTCGCGCAGCGGCGGCAACCGGATATCGATCACGCGCAGACGAAAGTAAAGATCGGAGCGAAATAACCCTTCGGTCACGCGCTGCTCGAGGTTGCGATGGGTCGCCGCGATCAGGCGAATGCTCACCTTACGCGCGTGCGGACTGCCCACGCGCCGGATCTCGCCCTGCTGCAACACGCGTAGCAGCCGCGCCTGCGCCGCCGCGGGCAACTCGCCGATCTCGTCGAGAAACAGCGTACCGCCGTCCGCCGCCTCGACCAGGCCGCGATGCGTTGCGATCGCGCCGGTAAAGGCGCCTTTCTCGTGGCCGAAGAGCTCGGATTCGATCAGCGTGTCGGGAATGGCGGCGCAGTTCACGGCAACGATCGGAGCCTCCTTGCGCGGGCTCAACTCATGCACCGCACGCGCCACCAGCTCCTTGCCGGTGCCGGATTCGCCCAGGATCAATACCGTCGAGTCGGTCGGCGCCACCTTGCGGATGCGGTCGAATACTTCGCGCATGGCGGCGCAGTTGCCGATCATGCCGCCGACCGGATAATCGCGTTCGAGGTCGGCTTGCAGCACCTGCGCGCGCCGCCACAGTTGGCGTTGCTCAAGCAGGCGGCGCACCACGAGCAGCATCTCGTCGTGGTCGAACGGTTTGGTGATGTAGTCGGCGGCGCCGAGCTTCATGGACTCAACCGCCGATTTGACGCTGCCATAGCTGGTCATGATGAGCGCCGGCGCCGGCGCGCACTTGGCGATGATATCGGTACCGGGCGCGCCGGGCAGGCGTAGATCGGCGACGACGAGATCGAAGGTGGCGAGTTCGAGGCTACTCTCCGCTTCCGCCACCGAACCCGCCTCCGTTACCTCGTAGCCGTGACGTTCGAGCAAGCGCCGCAGCGCCTGGCGGATGACGACTTCGTCGTCCACGATCAGGATTCGGCTCATACTGCCTCCGTTTGCGATGCCGAGATTCGGTCGTCGCGCCGCTCGCGCGTGAGCGGCATGCGCACGAGCACGCGCGTGCCGTGCCCAGGGTTGCTTTCTATCGCGATCGTGCCGCCGTAATCCGATACGATGTTGTACACCAGCGGCAACCCCAGACCCGTCCCCGCGCCCGGCTGCTTGGTGGTGAAGAACGGCTCGAACACACGCTCGCGCAACTCCTCCGGAATACCGCTGCCCTGATCCACCACCTCGATGCACAGGAACTCGTCCACGACTTGGGAGCGTACCTCCACGGTGTCGCCGGGTCGCGAGGCATCGCCGGCATTCGTGAGCAGATTCACCACCACCTGCACCAGTCGATTGCGATCGCCGTGAAGTACCGTGTCGGCATCACAACGATTGATGAAAGTGATCTGCTTACCCGCGCGCGACAGTCGCACCAGTCGCACCGCCTCCTCCACACACGCCGCGATCTCGACCGGCGCGGTGGCGCGCTCCGAAGGCAACCCGCCATGCGCGAACGTCACCAGCGACTGCACGATGTCGGCGATACGGCGGATTTGTTCTTGAATCAGCGCGATGCTCTCCTGCACGACCGTCCGGTCGCTCTCGTCGCGCAGGTTTTGCGCCAGCGACGCGATACCCGTCAGGGGATTGCCGATTTCATGCGCGACACCGGCGGCGAGCCGGCCGATCGAGGCCAGCCGCTCGGTGTGTGCCAGTTCAGCCTCCAGCGTTTGGCGTTCGGTTAGATCCTCGATCAGGATTACCATGCCGCCGCGCGCCTGCGCCAGCGGGTTTTGCTCCTCGATCGCGGCCTTGTACAGATTGAACCAACGCGGGTGACCGAGAATGTTGACCTGCAACTTATATAGGTGCTGTTCCTGCGCGTCCACGAAACCGCGCAGTAACCCGTCCCAGGGTTCGTGTAACCCGGACAGCGCCACACCGCTCACCTCGCGCGCGGACAGGCTGGAGAGGCGTTCCATCGCGTGATTCCACACCACGATTTCGTCATCCGGCCCGAGCGAGCATACCGCCAGCGGCAGCTCTTGCAGGAGCTGACGGTGATAGCGGCGCAACGCATCGAGCTCGGCCGCCAGACCCTGCAAGCGCGAGCGCGATTCCTCCAGATGTTCCTCGAGCGAGCGCACCGTGTCGGCGAGCGCGAGTGGCGAGGCCCGGTCGAGTTGCAGACGGTCGTTCACCACCATGCGCGCGAGCAGTGGGCCGATCAGGCCCGAAAGATTGCGCTCGATGCGCTCGCGCAGGCGGCGCAATTGTGTCGGTCGGCGCTCATTGTCGTTCATCTCGAGATCGACGAGCGCTTGGTGTACCTCGCGCGCGGCGGTCTGGGGACCGACGATGCGCGCCAGTTGATCCGCGAACTGTTGCGGCGAAAGCGCCGCCACCACGCCGCGCGGCGGCAACATCTCGCGTGCGCAGGCGCGCGATGCTTCCATTTCCTCGGCCGTCGGACGCGTGAACACAGACAATCCCACGAACAACAAACTATTGACCGCGAGTGACCAGAACGTGCCGAACGCGATCGCGTCCTCGCCGCCGGCGCCGAGCCACTCTTGCAGGTTGACGCCGGTGTGGACGATGCCGGAGCGCTCGAATAACGGCACCAGCAATGCCAGCACCCACACGAGTCCGCCACCGAGCAGTCCGCCGATGAAACCGGTGCGCGTCGCGCGCGGCCAGAACAGCAGGCCGACAATTCCGGGAAGAAACTGCGCCACCGCCACGAATGAAATCAAACCAAGCTGTACCAGACTCTGGTTCGCCTCCAGCAATAGATAAAAGCCGTAGCCGGCGAGGATGATCACGGCGATGAGCAGCCGCCGCCACCACAGCAACCGCTGATAGAGGTTCTCGTACGGCGCCTCGCGCGCCGAGAAACTCATCGGCAGGATCAGGTGATTGAGACACATGGCCGCCAGCGCGAGCGTCTCGACAATCATCATCGCGCTCGCGGCGGATACGCCGCCGAGAAACGCGATCGTCGCCAGCCATGCCGAGCCGGATTTAAGCGTAATCCCGAGCACGTAGTAATCGGGATTCGTGCCGGGTTGAAATGCCGCGCCGGCCCAAAGGATAGGCACAATCGGAAGATTCAACAGCAACAGGAACAGCGGAAACCCCCAAGCGGCGAACGGAAGCGTGCGCGGTTCGATGTTCTCGGTGAAGGTCATATGAAACTGCCGCGGCAACAGAAACGCCGCCGCGAATGCGAGCACCATCAGCGCCATCCACGGCCCGTGCTGCATCGGCTGGTAGAGCGCCTTAAGCGCTTCGGGGTGACGCACCAGCCACTGCCCCATCCCGCCGACGTCGCCGAACAAACCAAACACCGCGAACACGGCAACCGCGCCGAGCGCGAGCAGTTTCACGGCCGACTCGAAGGCGATCGCCACCACCAGCCCTTCATGCTTCTCGCGCGCCGAGGCGTGGCGCGCGCCGAACAGAATCGCAAACAGGATCAGTGTCACGCAGAACCCGAACGCCAGCACCGACGGCGTGGCCACTTGGGTAAGCGAGCGGACCGACGCCGTTACCGCCAGAATTTGCAGCGAGATGTAAGGCAGGATGCCGACCAGCATGAATAGCGTCACCAACACGCCCGTCGCCTGGTTGCGGTAACGGAAAGCGAACAGATCGGCGAGCGAAGTAAGCTGATAGTCGCGCGTCAGCCGCAGGATCGGCATCAACAACACCGGTGTCAGCGCAAACGCGAGCGTCACCCCGAGGTAGATGGTCAGAAAACTGAAGCCCTGCGTTTGGGCGAAACCGACGCTGCCGTAGTAACTCCAGGAGGTGGCGTAGACGCCGAGCGAGAGCACATAGGTCAGCGGGTGGCGCGCGACCGAAGACGGTATCCAACCCCGCTCCGCCGCATAGGCGATCAGAAACAGGACCAGCAGGTAGGCGACCCCGGCCAGAAACAGCGTCCAGAGTTCAAACGTCATGATGGTGACGATGCGCAACCCAGGCGATCAACCCAATCAACCCGAGCCACAACAGATACGGGAGATACCAGACGCTTGTGGTCGCGGCCCACCAGAAGGTGAAGGGCGAGAAAAACACGAACAGCCCGAACAGAAACAGCAGCACCACGCTGTCGCGACTGTGACCGTTTTCCTGGTCTGAAAGCATGAACTTAGGCTAACAGAAACTGTTACATAAGGTAACACCGAGAAGGTATGCTGACGGAATAGACGAGCAATTCAAGTCGGGCATGATTGTTAATACCGAGAAATTCCGGGTGCTGCGCTCGCGCTACGCCCGTTGGGAAAGGGTCGGATTAAACTCCTGTGAGTGGGAGTTGAACACCACGAAAAGGTTGTTGGCGTGAAAACCGGTGTAATGAGGGTGTCTATGTTATGCGTTACACCCCCCTGCCCCTCCATCCCGGGACAGCCTTGCCTTTCTGCCCGCCTAGCGCGTGGAGCGCGCTAACGGTGGTCAGCCGACATGCTCGGGCGCGCCCGAGCAGGATCAGAAAAAGTTCGGCCGTGGCAAAGGTGTCACCCCCCTGCTCGATGGCGCACTTGGGCCCACAGCCTAAAATAAACCAGCTACTCGTCAAGACCCGCTTGCCCCAGGCGCGCCTCGGAGAATAGCGCCCGGGGCCAAGTGGGCCAGATCGAGCCAGGGATTGCGCAAGTGCACGCCAAACACCGCACGCTAAGTGCGATCCAGCATGGCCTGATCAAAGCTGGCATGAAACGCCACAAGCGGATATTTACCAATGAATTCAATAAATTCCACTAGCGCTCTCCGGCGCCTCGCCCGCCGCTTGGGATTGCGGGCTGATGCCGTGGATCGGGATATTGTTAAGTTCACTTGCTTGGCGGTAACGCCGAATGGCCTTGAAACCTTCGCCCGCGCGCAGACGCAGCGCCTCAACGGCGCAGGCGCCGATGGAAAGCAGCCGGTCCCGGCGTGTGTCGAGCCCCGACGTTTCGACGTCCACCACAATGAACCGGGCTACCGTGAGCGGAATCCGCTCGCTGATGTCCGACCTCTCGCGCCACAGGCGCATACGTTCCGCCAGCCCCGTCGGTAATTCGATGTGCGGATGGAACAGACGCGTAAGCCAGCTCAAAGCTGATAATCCAGCGCCAAACGTGTCTGCAGCTTGCGCGCCTGGCGAAAGGCCTCCTTCAGGATGCGGCGGTCGAGGTCATTGAGCGTGTCAGGGTTGATGTGATTATCGAGAGTCAATCCCTGACTTTCCTGTTTCTGGTGCGCGCGCATGCGTAACAACTGGATAAAGTCAAAGGCATCGCACCAGGCTTCCACCTCCTCGGCGGGGATTACCCCCGTTTCGGCGGTGGCGCGCAGCCGCCCTGCAGTGCTGGTATCGGAAATGCCGTTCGCCAGCGCAAACAGCCGGGCGCCGTCGACAAACGGTGTGGTTCCGCGCAGCTTCAGGTTGATCGTATGCGGATGCTCACCGTGACTTTCGACGACAAAGTCGCGAACCAGCCCCAATGGCGGCCAGTTACTCAGGGCATTCTCCGCCATCTGACGCAGGAAGGCGCCATTCGTGACCACGCGTTCCGCCACCCAGCGTCGGAGCTCTACCTCAGGCGAGCGGTTTCCATAAATGGCGCGGAAATCGAAATAGATGCTGGCGTTCAGCAAGTGCTTCGGCGAACCGTGCTCGATCCAGTGCTGGAAACGGGCCTTCCACTCATCCAGGCTGAGACAACACTCGAGATTGCTGGCCATGATGTTGCCGCGACACAGCGGAAAACCGCACTCAGCGAGGGCCTGATTGATGCGGCGCGCGACCGGCAGCAACTCCTCGCGGATCGCGGTGGCGTTGGCCCCGGCCGGGAGCACAAAAAGTATGCCGTTGTCCTGGTCGGTTTTCAGTGTCTGTTCCTGGCGTCCTTCGCTGCCGAAAGACAGCCAGGTAAACGCGCTGGACGGGGTACCCAGTTCGGCCAGAGACAGCGTGATAACGCGTCGGGTTATATGGTCATTGAACTGCGAGATGATTGTTGTCAGCTGCGCGACCGAAGCCCCTTGCGCCAGCATTTGGTCAATAACGCGGTGTATGTCCTTGCCCAGTCGCGCCAGTGTGGCCACGTCCGGAGCATGCTTGATGGCACGGCTCAATTGCACCAGCCCTACACGTTGCAGCGAAAACAGATCCCGCTCGGAAACGACCCCGACTAATCGGTCATTTTCGACCACGCACACATGGCCAAAGCCCATGCGTGTCATGAGTTCGGCGGCTTGATACCCGAAGGCCTCAGGCGACAGAGAAAGCGGGCTCCGTGTCATCACCGTTTCGATAGGAGCGTCGCGGTCCACGCTTGAATTCACCACACGCCACAATAAATCGTGGAGCGTGAACACACCCACCGGTTTGAGGCTGGCGTCCGTAATCACCATGGAACCGATACGTTCAGCATTCATGGTCTGCAAGACTTCGCGAATGAGAGTTTGCGGCCGGCAAGTGACCGGAGCCCGGCGAATGATGCTCGATAACGGCGCGTTTAACGAAGTTTCGCCGAAAGCAACTGAAGTTGCGATTTGCCCTTGAAATGTTTCCAGCGCCTGGTCCAGGAGACTGGCAAGACGCCGGGTACAGAAATTGTGAAAGACCGTGCTTTCATCAAGGAGTTTTCGAAAATCTTTCCGGTCCAGCTCGAAGCAAAAGGAGTCTTCCACGGCGCGATGCACGGTATGGACCGGACGATCGGCCAGCAGCGCGCCGATCGGGAAACACTCGCCGGTGACCAGTTCCCAGGCGCCGTTCTCGGCCGGTCCCCGCTCGTCGTCGGTCTCACCGCGGACGCGTCCCTGCTTGATGATGTAGTAATGACTGGCCGTTCCTTCCGCGGGTTGCGTAATGACTTCCCCGGCGGCGTAAAACCCGAGATGAAGGTGCTTGGCGAGAAATTCGAGGTGGGCGGGCGCCATCCGATCGAATGGCGCGTGCCGATTCAGGAATTCGATAACCGGGGCTTGCCCATGTCGTGCCTCTCCCGGTTGTGATGTCCTAACCATCATCGGATCGCGAATTGATTCCACGTGTACACTCAAGCACCCCCATTAATAACGGGTTATGGCTGCTCCGGTACTGGTGCGGGTTAAGTTAACAGAATTGCTGAAATAAGTAACAATGGCCGCTGTCAGCTGAATCAAGTACCGGCAAAACAGTGGGTTGACGCGATCGCCCCAACACGGCCCGTTCAACATCGATCCGTTATACCAGCAATCTCCCGGACGTGGGATATTTGCCGGCGTCATCCTAATCGCGCTGAATGCTCGCTGCCGCTGCAAATACGTAATCACTACCGCCGGGTCATCGCCAGCAATTCAGGCATCAACAATGGGTAAGATCATCAAATTCAAAAACCCATCCTTGAAGAAAAAGGCGGAGGGCAAAAAATTATGCAAGCGCGGATTTCACCGATGGGCGGAAAAGAACAAACACAACTTACTTAATATATAGAAATCGCGCTCAATACTGCATCAGGCCTGATCGACGCCCAGCGCGCGGACCTGCGCCAGCCACTGCTTGCGCTTGGCATCGGTGGAATTCCTCACCGGTCCGACCTCGGTGATGCGGACCGGTTTGATGCCGCAAAATTCAAGAATGGTTTTTTTCATGGTGTTGTGGCCGGGACGGCCGTAGACCCAACGGTAGACCCATGAAGGCGTGTTGAGCGTGACAATCAGGTGGGCGCTACGACCGGTGAGCAGCTTATCCCACAGGGGCGAGTTGTCGCGGAAATTCACGGCAAACCCGGGGAGAAAAACCCGCTCGATAAAGCCTTTTAACAGCGCCGGGATGGTCCCCCACCAGATGGGATAGACAAACACCAGATGCTCGGCCCATTTAATCGCTTCCTGGGCCATCACCAGATCGGTTTCCAGTGCCGGCGGCGAGGAATGATTCATGGCACCCGCGGGATCGAATTTGAGATCCCCCAGAAATAATTCCCTTACCTCGGCCCCGGAGGCTCTCGCCCCCTCGGCATAGGCCTGTGCCAGCGCCGCACCGAAACTCTGCCGTTGCGGCTGGCCGAGAATGACCAAAATTCTTTTTGGCATCGATTTTCTTTAGCTTGTTTTCCCTGGAAGCGGGGTCACCGTACCCAAACGCATGTATACCGGCCACTGGACGGTAAGCCGCTTTTCCGCCGGATACCATGTTTCCGCCAGTTTCCCGCGTATCAATTCCAGCGGGTCGTGACCGTTTTTATCCTGATAACGCTGTGTCGCCGACCAGGTCCGAAGATATCCGATGAGATTATTCAAATTCCAGTCCGCCTTCATGATGAATTCGGGTGCTGGCAACTCAACCAGCGGAAAAGGCACGGTTAGATACTTCTCGTCGATGTAGCGGCGCTCCGGGGGCCAGCAGGAACCCACAATATTTCCATAATAATGTTGCACAATTGGGTCCACGGCAGGATTGACCCGCATCGACCCGTAACACCAGACGGCGATCAACCCTCCCGGCTTCAGGACCCGGTGCACTTCCCGAAAAAAAGGCTCGAAACTGAGCCAGTGCAGCGCCTGGGCCACCGTGATCAAGTCCACGGTATGTGAGGGAATATTCGAGTTTTCCGCCGCCGCCACGTGATAACTGATTCTTGCGTGCGGCACGGCATTTCGAATCTGCTCCGCGCTCATGTCCGTCGCGATAACGCGGTCAAAATATTCCACCAGCCCGCGCGCCGCCTGACCGCTACCGGTGGCACAGTCCCAGGCCAGATCATGATCCTTCACTGTCCGGGCGAGAAATTCAAACAGCGCTTGGGGATATTCCGGCCGGAATTCGGCGTAATCCCCGGCGTGGGAAGAAAAGTGATCCTTGAACTTCATATCCTCACCCTTCAAGCAGGATTTTTTCCGCTTCGTCCAGGGCTTCGGGCGTGCCGTAAAGTACCAGCACGTCACCGGCGGCATGGCGGGTTTCCGGTGCCGGTTCGGGGCCGCGGATACCGCCACGGCGCACCGCGCTGACCGTGACTCCGGCTTTTCCAAGTTGGAGGGTAGAGATCGGCTGGCCCACGGCATGCGCCCCATCCTGCGGGGTGACAGAGTGCAGCCGCGCCTGATAAGCATGCGTATCCTTGCCATCGTGAAGGTCCTCGCCGTGGAAGAAACCGCGCAACATTTGGTAACGGTCGGCGCGCACATTGCGCACATGCCGGACGATACGCGATATCGGCACACCCATGAGCAGCAGGTGCGAACCCATCATCAGGCTGCCTTCGAGGCTTTCGGGACCACTTCGGTCGCTCCGGCGGCGCTAAGCCGTTCGAGATCGGCGTCATCCTTGGTGCGCACGATCACCGGCATGTCCGGTCGTAGCAGGCGCGTGGTGTCAAGAATCTTGAGGGCGGCGGGCACGTCGTAGAAACTGATGGCCAATGCCGTGGCGCGCGACAAGCCGGCCGCCTCCAAAACGTCCGCGGCGTGACGTCCTCGTAAGCGACGGACTTGCCGGCATCGCGCGCGTCACGCACGCGTATCGGATCGAGATCGAGCGCCAGATTCGGGACTCCTTCCTGTTCAAGCATCCATGCCAGATTCTGTCCGCTCCGGCCATAACCGCAGACGATCACGTGCCGATCCGTCACATCCGCCTCGGCGCGGATCACGTCAAGGTTACTTTCGCCGGCGTGGGTGTAACCGGGCACCAGTCGCTTGGCCAGGTTACCGTTGTGACGCACGATGATCGGCGCGACCATCATGCTCAGAATGATTGAGGCAAGCAGGATCTGCGATGTTTGCTGGTTAAAAAGATGAAACTGATTCGCCAGCAACAACAGGGCAAAGGCAAACTCGCCGACTTGGGACAGCACCAAGCCGGTGCGCAACGCCACTGCCGTTTCCATGGCAAATAATTTTCCCAGACCGAGGATCAGCAGCGCTTTAAAGAGAATAATCGCGGCAACGCTGACGAGGACCCATGGCCAGAGCTGTCGCATGGCGCTTAAATCAAGCATCATGCCGATGGTGACAAAAAACAACCCCAGCAATATATCGCGAAACGGAAGGATATCGCTCTCGACCTGATGGCGGTATTCGGTTTCACCCAGCATCACACCGGCCAGAAACGCCCCGAGCGCCAGCGACAAACCCGTTACATCGGTCAGCCAGGCCGCGGCCAGGGTGAGCAGTAACACGGCCAGCATGAAAAATTCACGTAACCGCGCCGAGGCGACTTCATGAAAGAAGGGGCGCAGCAACCAGCGTCCGAGAAAAATTATCGCGCTCATTACCACGACGCCTTTCAGCAATGCCCAGCCCAGCGTGATCCACACCGTTTGTCTGCCATCTCCCGCCAGCGCCGGGGTCAAAATCAGGAATGGAACGACGATCAAGTCCTGAAACAACAGCACGCTGAAGGCGTGACGTCCATGAAGTAAATTCTGTTCGAGCTGTTCGGACAACAATTTCATGACAATGGCCGTGGATGACATCGCCAGCATGCCGCCGATGACAATGGCGCCTTCAGCCGGTACGCCAACCAGCCACGCCACAAACCCGAATACGAGACAACTGAAGAACACCTGCGCGCCACCGAGCCCGAACACCACGGTCTTCATGGCCATCAGCTTGGGGAACGAAAACTCAAGGCCGACGGTGAACATGAGAAACACAAGCCCGAACTCGGCAAGGTAACGCGTTCCCTCCAGATCCGGGATCCATGCCATCCCGTATGGTCCCACGACGATACCGGCGCAGAGATAAGCCAGAACCTGCGGCAGCTGCAGATAGCGGAACAGTGCAACCAGCACCACCGCGACTACCAGCAATATCAGAATACTTTGAAAGCCAATGGGCTCCATGGGATTATCGCAGCCGTTTGGATATACTCATTGAAAGAGTACCTTATGCGACGCCAAACCGCGAAACACATGAATTCATCTTCTTCATTCGAACAACTGGGGCGCGAGGTAATTCAGCTCGAAGCCGAGGCCTTGCTCGCCCTGGCGAAACGGTTGGATGGGCATTTCATGGAGGCCTGCCGGTTGATATTGAATTGCCAGGGACGCGTGATCGTCACCGGCATGGGGAAGTCGGGGCATATTGGTAAAAAAATCGCGGCCACGCTCGCGAGCACCGGCACGCCGTCATTCTTCGTGCACCCCGGCGAAGCCTCGCACGGCGATCTCGGCATGATTACACCGGCCGACATCCTGCTGGCCATTTCTAATTCCGGTGAAACGGAGGAAATCGTCACCATATTGCCGATCATCAAGCGCATGGGCGTGAAGCTCATCTCGTTTGTCGGCCAAACCGACTCCAGTCTTGCCAGGCAAGCCGACGCGGCACTTTTTGTGGGCGTGGAAAAGGAGGCTTGTCCGCACAATCTGGCCCCAACCGCCAGCACCACGGCGGCGCTTGCCATGGGCGATGCCCTGGCGGTGGCCTTGCTCAAATCGCGCGGTTTCACGCGCGAGGATTTTGCGCGCGCGCATCCGGCGGGCAGTCTCGGTCGACGCCTGCTGCTCTACGTCAGCGACGTCATGCACACGGGGGGCGAAATTCCCCAAGTCACGGAACAAGCCGGCCTGCGCGAGGCACTCCTCGAAATGACCGGTAAAGGGCTTGGCATGACCGGGGTGGTGGACCGCAACAACCGCCTTGTCGGTATTTTCACCGACGGTGATCTGCGTCGCGTCCTGAATCGCGGAGTCGATGTCTACCGTGTCATCATCACTGAAGTCATGACAAAAAACCCCAAAACCACTCGCACGGACCGGCTGGCGGCCGAGACCGTGCAACTGATGCGCTCGCTCAGGATCAACGGTTTATTCGTGGTGGATGAAGACAACCACGTGCTGGGTGCACTCAACATGCACGACCTTTTCCGCGCCGGCGTCATCTGAATGAACCAGATCCACGCACCGGCATTCGAAGTGAATCCGGAAGTTCTTGTCCTCGCGGCAAAGATAAAGCTGGTGCTGTTCGACGTGGACGGGGTGCTTACCGACGGGCGGATTGTGATCAGCGACGATGGCCAGGAGTACAAGGCGTTCAACTCGCGCGACGGTCATGGCATCAAAATGCTGCAAAACAACAATATTGCCGTGGGCGTGATTACCGGCCGGACTTCCGAAGTGGTGAAACACCGCGTGAGGGAACTGGATATCAAACATGTCTATCAGGGCTGCGACGAAAAATTGCCGGTATACCGCCGGCTGATCGCCGAATTGGGGCTCGCACCGGAGCAGGCAGCCTACGTTGGCGATGATGTCGTAGACCTCCCTATCATGCTGCAGACGGGCCTCGCTATTGCCGTACTGAACGCCCATCCGATTGCGAAAAAATACGCGCACTGGATCACACCGAGCATTGGCGGATACGGTGCCGCTCGCGAGGCTTGTGAGCTGATCCTGTATGCACAGGGGGCCTTTCACGCAGAAATACAGAAACTCATTTCGGATGCAGGTCATTAGACTCCCGGATGACGCTCGATCTCAAAAGATTTGCCATCGCCGTGACCCTGATTCTGCTCGCTGGCGGCTCTTGGTGGCTGACAAGCAAAGTCAGCGAACCGGAGAAACCGTTCGACGGCAAGGCGCGCCATGATCCCGACTACATCATCGAGAATCCCAACGTTACCGTCATGAATGAAAATGGCAACCGGCGCTATACGCTTGCCGCCGTTCGTCTCACGCATTACGGTGATGACTTCAGCTCGGAGCTCGACCAGCCCTATCTCGTCCAGTTCCGCCCGGGGCTCGCACCGCTCCATACGCGCGCCGACAAGGGATGGATGCCGATGGATAATAGCCAGATACTCATGAGCGGAAATGTCATCTCTTCCCAGGGACGCGATCCCCAAAGCGCCGGTGGAGAAATCCGGACAAACAGCATGAAAATCCTGCTCGACAAATAATGCCCCCGTGATCACGCGCCACGACATGAAACGACTTACGCCGATTGCGGCTTGCCTGTCACTATGGCTGTTGATGTTGCCGGATACTTACGCCGTTAAAAAAAATGAGGATGAGCCTATCCAAATCAATGCGCGCTCCGTGGAAGCCAATGAAAAAACCGGATTATCGGTATATTCCGGGAACGTGCTGGTTGAACAGGGGCTGTTGTCAATCAAGGCGGATCGCATCGAAATCCGCATGCGCGACAACAAACCCCAGACGATCCGCGCCACCGGCAAGCCGGTGAAACTCAGACGACAACCGGATGATGAAAGTGAGGAGATACAGGCTGAGGCCAGACGAATTGATTACTATATCCCGGGGAAAAAACTGGAGATGACCGGTGACGTGACGGTGCGCCGGGGCGGAGATTTATTTACGGGCAGCGTATTGCACTATGATATCAATGAAAAAAATCTGACTGCCCAAGGCGACGCCAACTCCGGCGGCCGCGTGCATGCCGTGATTCAGCCCAGAAAGCGGGGCGAAGCGCCGAATTCCGGTACCGATGCCGCGCCCCGTTCCCGGGAAGTCACCCAATGAAAAAAACTCCCGGCCAGCTCCCCTCCGCCCTTCCCGCATGCACCCTTACCGTCAAACAGCTCAACAAGCAGTACAAGGGACGTGACGTCGTAAAAGACGTATCAATGGAAATAAAGAGCGGAGAGATCGTCGGGCTTCTCGGTCCAAACGGCGCCGGAAAAACAACCTGTTTTTACATGATCGTTGGACTTATTCCGAAAGACAGCGGAACCATACTTCTGGATGAAGTGAATATCGGCGATTTGCCGATGCACCGGCGTGCACAATTGGGCGTGGGTTACCTTCCGCAGGAACCTTCCGTGTTCCGCAACCTGACCGTCGCGGAAAATATCATGGCCATACTCGAGACGAGACCGGAGTTACCGGATTCCGAACGAAACCGCATCCTCCAGGAATTGATGCACGATCTCAATATTACCGCGAGACGTGATGCCCTGGGGATCAGTCTTTCCGGAGGTGAGCGACGGCGTGTTGAAATCGCGCGCGCCCTGGCATCAAAACCGCGCTTCATACTGCTCGATGAACCGTTCGCCGGTGTCGATCCGATATCCGTTCTGGAAATACAACAGTTAATCAAACACCTGCAAAATCGCGGAATCGGCGTACTGATCACGGATCACAACGTGCGGGAAACCCTCAAGATTTGCGACCGCGCATACATTCTCAGCGAAGGGATGGTGCTTACGTCGGGTATGCCCGGCGATATCTTGTATAATGATGCGGTCAAAAAAGTTTATCTGGGCGAGGACTTCCGTCTCTAAGATATTGGTCTTCTTCCTTGAAATTGCATCGTCACCTAAATCAGGGAGACGACAAACGGAACATCTTCAAGAGAAAAATGGACTAAACTTTTAAGCAAGACGATATGGACCGACCCTTGAAGACGAAAGCAGAACGCATTCCATAAAAGAACCGCCTGTAATTTTATGAAGCAATCACTTGACCTCAAATTTGGTCAGCATCTAACCATTACTCCTCAATTGCAGCAGGCCATCCGGCTGCTGCAGCTTTCTTCCGTCGAACTACAGCAAGAAATTCAGGAAGTCCTGGAAACCAATCCCCTGCTTGAGGAAATCGAAAGGGAGGACGATGCGGCAGAAGTCAAAGCGGAGTCAGACGCCGATATCACCGACAGCCGGGACAACGGCGAGGCTTCCACTTTCGACGAAACAGAGATGCTCCCTGCTACCGAATCCGGTGAAGACATGGACTCCAACGATGGTGCCGATGACGATTGGGCCAAGAATTTCGAGTCCATGACGGCACCCATGGGCAGCGGTTCTACATCCGATGACGGTTTTCCCGATATCGATGCACGCAACAGCCCACCTCAAACGTTACACGATCACCTGTTGTGGCAGATGCACATGACACCATTCTCGGACGATGACAGGCAGATCGCCCTCGCGCTGTTAGATGCCATCAACGAAGGGGGTTATTTAAGTTGCAAACTTGAGGAAATCCAGCAGGCCCTCGACGGCCCTCTTCATCCTGAAATTGACGAGATTGAAGCGGTATTGCACCAGATCCAGAATTTCGACCCCATCGGAGTCGGCGCACGCGACCTCGCCGAATGTTTGAGGTTGCAGATGAAGCTGCTCCCTCCGGAGACCGCCAACCTGGCAGCAGCGCTGCAAATGGCCACTCCGCAGAATCTCGCCCTTCTCGCGGACAGGGACTACACTCAACTGCGACGTATTCTCAAGATTTCTTCCGACGAACTGCAGCAGATTGTTCAACTTATACAGAGTCTGAATCCACGACCCGGCAATTCCGTTACTTCCTCACAGGCGAGTTACATCGTTCCCGACATCATTGTCAAGAAAATCCGCGGTGTTTGGCGCGCGGAACTCAACCAGGGTGTATCGCCGAGATTACGCATCAATCATCATTATGAAAAAATGATCCAGCGCGGTGATTCGAGCGCTGATAATCGTTACCTGCAGGATCAGTTACAACAGGCGCGTTGGTTTATCAAAAGCCTCAACTCACGCAACGAGACGCTGCTCAAAGTGGCGCGCACGATCGTGGACCGGCAGCGCGCCTTCTTCGACCACGGGGCGGAAGCCATGAAACCGCTCGTATTGCATGATGTGGCCGAGACGGTGAGCATGCATGAGTCCACCATATCGCGCGTGACAACCAACAAGTACATGCTCTCGCCCCGCGGAATATTCGAACTCAAATATTTCTTCTCCAGTCACGTTACCACCGTTGATGGCGGTACCTGTTCGGCGACTGCCATACGGTCGATTATCAAGAAACTGGTAGAGAGCGAAATACCCACCCGGCCCATCAGCGACAGCAAGATTGCCGAAATCCTGACCGAACAGGGCATTAATGTAGCCCGGCGCACGGTCGCCAAGTATCGCGAGTTCATGAATATCCCGCCGTCCAATCAGCGCAGATCGCTCGTCTAACTGTTTCGGAGATCATCCATGCAAATCACGGTAAGCGGACATCAAATCGAAATTACCGAATCAATGCGCACGTATGCCTCGGAGAAAGTCGGCCGCATCCAGAAACATTTCGACCATGTCATCAATGCCAACATTGTTTTGCATGTTCAGAAAAACCAGCATATCGCCGAAGCCACTATTCACGCCCGCGGTACGACGATGCATGCCAACGCGGAAGGGGCGGACATGTACGCTGCCATCGATTCAGTGGCCGGAAAACTTGACCGGCAAGTGCTAAAACACAAGGAAAAAACCACGCACCATCGCCGCGGAGAAGGTGCTATCAAGAAGCTCCATACGCTCTAATCAGGCGCAAACCTGCTACAATTGTCCTCGTTCTGCCAGTACCAGATAATGCTGTCGACAATGCTTCATTAATTCTTTCCTGGCCAGTGGCAGGAAATTTCAGCAACCATTTTACGAGGCAATAACTGCTTGCGGCGCAAACGACGGAAGAAATCTCCCGATGCTTCGCCCGAGCCGAGAATCGGGCAAGTCAATGACTCCATGAACACGCCGGCTGTCACGGCGCGAGATTTGTACGTTGCCGAATCCGGTCCGTTGAAACTCAAATGGATCGCGGGTGAAGCAGGGAAAGACCGCCTGCTGGAGCCCATGACCGCGAAATTCCCCGGCATGGCACTCGTGGGCCATCTCAACTTTGTGCATCCGAACCGCATTCAGGTTATCGGCGAGGCGGAAATCAACTATCTGCTGAAACTGGGCAAAGCAGAATACAAAAACGCCATCCGCAACCTTTTCACTTGCGATAAAACGTCGGCCATCATCGTCGCCAACAACAAGAAGGCGCCATCAGACCTGATCGCTACCGCCAACGCAAAATCACTGGCACTCTTTTCATCTCCCTTGCCGAGCCCGGTGGTGATTGACCACCTGCAGTATTACCTTACCCGGGCTCTGGCTCCGCGCATTACCGTGCATGGCGTGTATATGGAAGTCATGGGGATGGGCGTGCTGATCACCGGAAAACCCGGAATCGGGAAAAGCGAGCTCGCGCTTGAACTGCTCTCCAGAAATCACCGGTTGATAGCGGATGATGCCGTCGAATTTATCCGCGTCGGGCCGGACGTGCTGGTCGGGCAGTGTCCCACCCTGCTGTCGGATTACCTGGAGGTGCGCGGTCTGGGCATCCTGGATGTCCGCCTGATGTTTGGTGAAACAGCTGTAAGGCACAAGAAGAAAATGCACCTGATCGTTCGCCTGGAAACCACGCTAAGCGAGGAGATGAACAAAATTGACCGCCTCCAGGCGTTGCAGAAAACCCGCAATATTCTTGACGTGGAAATTCCGGAAGTCTCGCTGTTCGTGGGTCCCGGCCGCAACCTGGCGGTATTGGTGGAGGCCGCCACGCGCGCGTATATCCTTCGCATGTGGGGCATTGATCCCCTCCAGGATTTCATGAGACGTCATCAGGATTATTTGGACAATCAGAAAAATGAGAATCCGGTTTACCGCAATGAACATGATGAAGATATGCTGCGCAAGACACGTGGTAAAGTAGACTAAATGAGTTTTTTTATTGTCAGCGGTCTATCCGGTTCGGGAAAAACCATCGCGCTTCAGGCTCTGGAAGACACCGGCTTTTACTGTATTGATAATCTGCCTGCCGTGCTGCTCTCGCACTTTGCGGGACTGCTCTCCGATCTGCGTAACAGCGCCATCATGAATGTCGCCATCGGCCTGGATGTGCGTAACCGCGCGTTCCTGGCGGATTTGCCCAACAGCCTGAGTGAACTGCGCACGCGCGGTATTCAGTACCGCATCATTTTTCTTGAAGCCGAGGAATCCATCCTGGTCAAGCGCTTCAAGGAAACGCGGCGAAAGCATCCCATGCTCGATCACCAGACACCGCTGGTAGAAGCGATACGGGCTGAAAAGGAATTGCTCGGACCACTTTCATTCGATGCCTCGCTGCGGATTGACACTACTCATACTTCGCCCCACGAGTTACGCTCGCAGGTCCGAAACTTCGCCCACGGTGAAGAAACTGCCGGAGTGACGTTACTGTTTGAGTCTTTTGGATACAAGCATGGAACGCCTCTGGATGCCGATTTCGTCTTTGATGTCCGCTGTCTGCCCAATCCGTATTGGCAATCCGACCTGCGGCAATACACGGGGCTGGATGAACCGGTAGAGCGCTTTCTGACGCAGTATCCCGAAGTCCAGGAAATGTACGATGGAATTCGCGGTTTCCTGGAAAAATGGCTGCCTCGGTTCGAGCGCGAAGACCGCACTTATCTGACGATCGCCATCGGCTGTACCGGGGGTCAGCACCGTTCCGTCTATCTGGTGCGGCGTCTGGCCGTATATTTCTCGGACAACGGAATCAAGACACAGGTGCGCCATCGGGAACTGAAATGATCGGCCTGCTGATATTGACGGAGAAAAAAATGGGTGCGGGACTGATCGCCGCTGCCACGCATACGTTTGGCAGCCGTCCTTCCCAACTCGAAGCCATGGATCTAGAGTACTCAACCGCTCCGGAGGCCATCGACGCACTGCTGCGAAAAAACATGCAGCATGTCGATAAGGGGGATGGGGTGCTGATACTTGCCGACGTGTACGGCGCCACCCATACGAACGTGGCCTGCCGTCTGCTGGCACGCGGTCGAATTGAGCTTATTACCGGTGTCAATCTGCCCATGCTGCTGCGGGCGCTCAATTACCGGCATCTTAAAATGGATGATCTCATTGACAAGGCGTTGAGCGGCGGGTGCGGCGGCATTATCTGCGCCGCCAACCCGAATAATGCGCGGGGAGCGCGATAATGCGTTGCCAGAATATTACCATCATTAACAAGCTCGGGCTGCACGCACGCGCTTCGGCCAAGTTTGTGAGTCTTGCGGCGGAATTCGAATCCGAGATTACGCTCAAGCGCAACGGTCAGCAGATTAACGGGAAAAGTATCATGGGCATCATGATGCTCGCAGCGGCCAAAGGAGCGGAGATTGAAATTTGCGCCGATGGCGACGATGAAAAAACGGCAATCGAGGCGCTGACGGAACTGGTCAACGACCGCTTCGGGGAAGGCGAATAATGCTGGCCTTGCACGGCACGGGCGTCAGCGACGGGATTGCCATCGGCAAGGCATTCGTACTGCACCGTGAACTTCCGGAGATACCCGAGTATGCCATCCCCGCGGAATTCATAGAGGAGGAAGTAACCCGATTCAAACGGGCGGTCGACGCTTCACGGAGGCAGCTGACAAGCATCCGCAATCAAATCCCGGCCAATGCGCCGCCGGAAGCCGTGAGCTTCCTTGATGCGCACTTGCTGATGCTGGATGACAAAATGATTTCCTCGGCGCCGATCGACGCCATTCGGGAAAAGCTGTGTAACGCCGAATGGGCGCTCAAATCCCAGAGTGACATTCTGAGTGCGGTGTTCGAGCAGATGGACGATCACTACCTGCGCAACAAGAAAACCGACGTCAATCAGGTAGTCACCCGCATCCTGCGCAATCTGCTTCAGCAAAACTACGACGAACACGAGAAAATCGGCTCCGGCGAGATCGTGGTCGCAGATGATCTCACGCCGGCTGACACGGTCATGCTCAAGCAAAACCGCGTGCATGCGTTCGTGACGAACCTCGGCGGTCCCATTTCCCATACAGCCATTCTGGCGCGCAGCCTTGGCATCCCGGCGATTGTTTCGGCGCACAGCGCCACCCGCTACGTCCAATCCGGTGAAGAAATCATCATCGACGGACGGCGCGGAATGCTCATCATTGCGCCGGATACCAGCATCATCGCAGAGTACAAACGACGGAAAAAAGACATCTTACGGCAGCGTCGCGAGCTCAACCTTCTCAAGTCCAGCCGTGCCATAACTCGTGACAAGCGCCGAGTCACGTTGCTGGCCAACATCGAACTTCCGGCGGACGTGCGTGCCGCTATCCAGGCGGGTGCGGAAGGGATCGGTCTCTATCGCACCGAATTTTTGTTCATGAATCGGAGCGAGTTGCCGGATGAGGAGGAACAGTACCGCGCTTATCTCAAGGTCGTTAAATCCCTGCCAGGAAAACCGGTGACCATTCGCACGCTCGACCTGGGCGCGGACAAACAGGTGGACGGAGGCCGTGCGGGGACTGCCATCACGGTCAATCCGGCGCTCGGACTGCGTGCCGTACGGTTGTGTCTGCACGATACGTCCCTGTTCCGCCCGCAGTTACGCGCCATTCTCCGCGCATCGAGTCACGGAAACGTGCGGATGATGATTCCGATGCTTTCGAGCCAGGAGGAGCTGTTCCGCGTACTCGATTTGATCGAGGAAACCAAATCCGAACTAAAACGCAACCGAATCAAATTCAATCCCAAGATCGCCGTGGGGGGGATGATCGAGGTGCCGGCCGCCGCCATATCGGCGGATCTGTTTGCTCCCTATCTCGATTTCTTTTCAATCGGCACGAATGACCTCATCCAATACACGCTCGCGATCGACCGCGTGGACGATGCGGTTAACTATCTTTACGATCCGTTGCATCCGTCGGTGCTGCGTCTGATATCCATCACGATCCAGGCAGGTAAAATGGCGCGCATCCCTGTGGCCATGTGCGGCGAAATGGCGGGTGATCCGCGTTACACCAGCCTGTTGCTGGGGCTCGGACTGACTGAATTCAGCATGCACCCGGCGACTTTACTTGAGATCAAGAAGAACGTGCGCAATGCTGACGTGAGCAAGCTCACACGTGCTGTGCGGAAATTGCTACAGGCCCGGGGTACCCGGGAAGTGCACGCGTTGGTGGAAAAACTCGGCTGAGACCGAGCCGTATATGCCTGAAGCGGAAGCGCTTCAGCGGCGGATCTGTTCGGGCAGGTGTGGGCCGATTTCCGTTGTCTGTGCCGGGTAGACGTAACCAAAGACAGGTTGACTGTCCTGCACGATGGCCACCAGACCGCTGCGGTACTTCATCCGGCTTGAGCTGAATCCCTCCGCGATCCGCGGTTCGAATTTCTCCTTCAGCACGGAAACAGCGGTGATTTTGGTCAGCCGGAATGGCCGCCAGAACGGCGGCGGACGGCCGGAGGCGGAATAGCCGCGCGATTGATAAGCGTCCAAGGTTAATTCGCCACGCTCATCGGTGTAGACGGCGTGCGGTTCCACCACCCGAACCTGCCGCTGGTCGTGGTAGCGGATGGCAATACAGCGTTTGTCTTTGATCGCCTGGCTGATGATCTGAA
>Ga0209108_10000044_pt1 | contig 50407 bp, 52 predicted proteins | sample Rifsed10ft1_FD_184003 | JGI IMG/M metagenome (GOLD analysis project Ga0209108, IMG submission 184003) | Soil microbial communities from Rifle, Colorado, USA - sediment 10ft 1 (version 2) | ecosystem: Environmental > Terrestrial > Deep subsurface > Rock core/Sediment | place: Rifle, Colorado...
GGCGCCGCTGAGAATGGTGACGAGCCCCACCCCAACGGTGATCTGCGGAAGCCGCGCCGCCCCCACGAGATGCCCCATAAACGGGCCGGCAGCCGGTCCGACGGCTCGGCTGGTGGGCAGGATGAACCAGAGCACGAGGAACAGGGCACCGGCCCAAAACACGCCTCCACCAATGTGGAGGATTCGAAGCACGATCACGTAGGCATTCATGATCACGCGATTATTGCCTCTTCGCCTGGCGTCCGGGCGGATCGGCCCTTCGCGTAGTGTGCCCCGAGCTATGCCCGACAACGAGACAGGAACACTTGACGCATCACCCCCGAGGCGGAAGCTCCTCGCATCGTTGGTTGCCGCGGACAGCTACGGGCTGGTGCTCTTGCTGGTCGTCCTCACCTACCTGATATCCGTGATGCTGGACGAGTGGTGGGCGCCACCCCTGGTGGCGGTGATGCAGATCGTGACGGTGTGGTTCGCACTGCGCACCTCGCAGGCGCCGCGGCGTGTTCGCCGGGCGGCCGATGTCATCCTCGTGGTGGCGATCGTCATCGCCGTGATTGAGGTGGTGAGCCACCGGGCTGGTGAGCCGTCTCCGCTGATCGTCGCCATCGGCGCCATCCTCTACCTCGTAGCGCCGGTCACCATGATCAATCATCTCGGATCTCGTGCCACCGTGGACCGGGAAACGGTGCTCGGGGCCGTGGGTGCCTATCTCCTGATCGGGATGTTCTTCGCCTTTACCTACCGCTTCCTGGATCTCACCCAGCCCGGCCCCTTCTTTGGCTCCGGGGGCGAAGGGACAACGGAAAAAGTCTTGTTCTTCAGCTTCACAACGCTTACCACGACGGGTTTCGGCAACCTGGTGCCGGCCGCAAACCCGGGACAGACGGTGACAGTGGCCGAGATGCTGATCGGCCAGCTCTTCCTGATCACCGCGGTCGGCAAAGTCATTACCGTTTGGCGGCCCGCCCGGTGGTCGACCGCTGGCCCGACAAGCGAAGCCCGCGAGGAGTGAGGAGGAAGGTCCGATGTGGAAGGCAGTTTTGCTCGGTATAGCCGCCCAGTCATCCCTCCTCCTGAGCGGGCTCATCGTGTACAAGGTGACGGTGCCCCAGAGGGTCATCGGGTGCCTCGCCGGGTTCGGCGCCGGTGCCCTCATCAGCGCCATCGCCTACGACCTCATCCCACAAGGCGAGGGTCTCCCCCTGATGAGCTCGCACTCTGGCTCCTGATCGGCGCCGCAATTTTCGTGATCAGCGACCGGATCGTCGAGGCCCGGTTCGGAGAGGAGAAAGGATCCGGCCCGGCGCCCCTCGGGATCGTCGTCGGTTCGGTTGTCGACGGAGTCCCCGAATCGCTGATCCTCGGAATCCAACTCCTGCAGGCCAGGTCAGCTCGGCGTTCCTGGCGGCGGTGTTCATCTCCAACGTCCCACAGGCCCTGGCCCCTTCTGCCGATCTCGCCACCTCGGGCTGGAAGGTGCGGCGGATGTTTGCCATGTGGGGAGTTGTCCTCGTGGCGTGCGGTGTTGCCGCCGGGCTCGGATACGGGCTGTCCGACCTGATGGGCGCGAGCGGCGACCGCGCCGCCGCCCTTGCGGCAGGCGGTCTGCTGGCCATGTTGACCAACTCGCTGATGCCCTACGCCTTCGACCGTGGCGGGGCCCTGGCCGGGGTGTTCACGGTGGTTGGCTTCGCCGCCACCATGGCGTCGTCCTGACCCGGAGGAGCGTCCCTCTGTAAGTCCCACGGCGCCAGCTCTCAGACACCGTTGACGATTGGCGCCACCTTGCTGCCGAGAAGCTCGATCGCCCGCATCACCTTGTCGTGGGGCAGGGTGCCGACACTGATATGGAGCATGAAGCGCTCGATCCCGAGGACGTCACGCATCTTGATGATCTTGGCGGCCACCTCCTCGACGTCACCCAGGACCAGTGACCCCGCAGGGCCGCGCATCATGTCGAATTGCTGGCGAGTCATTGATCCCCAGCCCCGCTCCCGCCCGATCGTGGACATCGCCACTGCGTAGGAGGGGTAGTACTCGTCGGCGGCCTGTTCGGAGTCATCGCCGATATAGCCATGAGCATGAACCGCGAGTGGGACCTTGGCAGGGTCGTATCCCGACTCGACCAACGCTCGACGGTGGAGCTGGGCGAAGGAGGAGAACCGGGCGGGATCGCCCCCAATGATGGCCAGGGCGACCGGAAGCCCCCTGGTGGCGGCCCTGACGATCGACTCGGGAGTGCCTCCAACCCCCACCCAGACCGGCAATGGGTCCTGTTGGGGGCGGGGATAGATCGGCTGGTCTCGGATAGGAGCCCGATGCTTTCCCGACCAGGTGACCCGCTCATTGTCCCGGATCGCCAACAGCAGGTCGAGCTTCTCACTGAACAACTCGTCGTAGTCGGCGAGGGAGTAACCGAAGAGGGGGAAGGACTCGATGAAAGACCCTCGACCAACCAAGAGCTCGGCCCGCCCCGAAGAGACCAGATCGAGAGTGGCAAAGTCCTGGAAGGTGCGAACGGGGTCGGCGGTACTGAGGATGATCACCGCCGGGCAGAGACGGATCCGGTGGGTCCTTCCCGCGGCTGCCGCCAACACCACTGCCGGCGAAGAGGAAGCGAAGTCGGGCCGATGGTGCTCTCCCACCCCGTAGACATCGAGCCCGACCTCTTCGGCCAGGACGATCTCATCGAGGACCTGACGTAACCGCTCGCCGTGGCTGATCGTCTCCCCACTCAGCGGATCGGCGTAGGTCTCGGCGAATGTGGTGATCCCAAGTTCCATGATCAGGGCAGTCCGGCGTTCGACGAAGTCGGGAGCCGAGCATAACCGGGCACCCTGCCCGGGCCGTATAGCCACGGAACATGGACCTTTTCCTCTGGTTCTCGGGGGCGGCAGGTAGCCACCATTGACTGAGATGCCGGTCTGAGAGGTCTAGATGAGTACAACAACGCCGCAAGTCACATTGCCAAAGGTGGGGCCCGCCTCGAGGCGATTCGGTTATGTGATGGCCATCCTCGTAAACGCGGCGATGCTGTTTGTTGCCAACAGCGTCCTCGACTGGGGTTGGCCTCCTTTCCTGACCGAGGATTTCGGACAGGTGCTGTGGCTCATCGACCTCTCGCTTCTTGCCTCTATCGCGGTCAATTCGATGTACCTGGGTTACGACCCTCCCTGGTTCAAGTCGGTGTGCCAGATCGGGTTGAACCTGATCACGATCGTCGTGACGATACGTATGTATCAGGTGTTCCCGTTCGATTTCTCTGCTTATGAATTCAACTGGGAGATGCTCACAAGAGTCGTGATGGTCATCGGCATCGTGGGCACCGGCATCGCCATCGTCGTGGAATTCTTGAAGCTTGCCCGTGTCGCGGCCTCACCGAAATAGGTGACCGCCTTCAACCCAAGCTCATCGAAATCTGAAGAGCTAGGAGTAGGTAATGACAAGCAACAATCATGACGAACCCACCGAATCGGGCGATGTGTCCCGCAGTCGGTGGGTGGATGAGGCCCAGGAGGCCCTCGACCGGACAGTGGACGCCGTCGAATCGGCCTGGGATACCACCAAGGAGGATCGAACGAGTGCCCTGGAGTCGGCCAAAGCTGCCGCCCATGAGCTGGCCAAGGTCCTTGATAAAGGGGTTGCCGCTGCCAGGGAGCGATGGGCAACTGGTGGTGACGACGAGAGCACCACCCCCGATCATCAAGAATGAGCACGACGCCGAGCAGGAGGGGACCATGATTGGATGGCTGGAGGACATCAACAAACTAACTCTCGACAACACCAACTTCCGGACGGTCGTCCACACCGGTGATCATGCCCAACTGACCCTGATGCGTCTGCTTCCGGGTGAGGAGATCGGGTGGGAGTCTCATCACAATCGAGACCAGTTCCTTCGTTTCGAGCAGGGCCAGGCCCGGGTTGAATTCGGCCGCAGTCAGGAGGCGGTGGATGAAACCCACGAGGTGGAAGACGATTGGGCCGTGATCGTTCCCGCCGGGGTTTGGCACAACGTGGTCAACACCGGCAGCGAGGACGTCAAGCTATATTCGATCTACTCACCTCCGGAGCACCCCGCCGGCACCGTCCATCGCACCAAGATGGAGGCCGAGGCGGCCGAGCATCACTGAGCCTTGCCAATGATCCGGCGGTCAGAGTGGTCACCCCCGGGTGCCAACCAAAGTAGGGTCCGTCGCAGGTAGGAGGTTCAGAGATCACCGCTGCAGCCAGTAACGAGAAAGCCGTCGACGTGCAGTTCCGGGACGACTCCGAGGAGCACCGATACGTGGCGGAAGTCGACAGCGAGGTGGTCGGGGTCGCCGTCTATCAGGTACGGGCCGGTCGTCACATCTTCGTCCACACCAAGGTGAACACCGAGTACGAAGGCAAGGGAGTGGGTTCGGCGTTGGCCCGTTTTGCACTCGACGACGTCCAAGCCCAGGGCGGCACGATCGTGCCCATTTGCCCTTTCATTTCCGCCTGGATCGAGCATCACCCCGAGTACCGAACGATGATCGATCAGGAGCTACTCGATCGCATCAACGGGACCCCGGCCGGCGATTCTTCTTGAGACCTAACCTCCGGAGCCCAAGTATTTGCCTACCCGGCGCAAGAACTCCGCGGCTGGCACCCCGTCTATGAAGGCGTGATCGAAGGTCAGCGACAGCACCACGCGTGACCCCTCGGTCACCGTCCCACCGTCGGAGATGACAGGAACCCGCCGCACTGCCCCCACCCCCAGGATGGCCACCTGGGGCAGGTTGATGATCGGGGTGAACCCGTCCACTCCGTAACTCCCGAGATTGCTCACCGAGAAAGTCCCACCCTCGTAGTCGGCCATTGCCAGCTCCCGATTCCGGGCTCGCTCCGCCAGTACCCGGATCTCCTCGTGGATCTCTGCCACGGTGTGATCGCCAGGATTCCTCACAATCGGCGCAACCAGGCCATCCTCGGTCTGTATCGCCACCGCGACATTGATTGCCTCAGCGGGGGTGAAACGATCACCATCGCGGGTGCCGTTCAGCCCTGGATGCTCCTTCAGGGCAATCGCCACTGCCTTGATCACCACTGCGGTCATGTGCTCGGGTAGTCCCGAGCCGAGATCGACCTCAGAGGTGAGGGTCACAGGCGCGGTTTCCAGATGCCCTCGTCTCAGGTTTCGGGCGATGACTGTCCGTAAACCGGCCATCTCCGGTGCGGTTCCCTGGCTGCCGGCCGAGGCCACAACATCGATGTCGACGCCCACCTCTTCGGCGGCCACGATCCGACAGATCGCCTCACCCTGAGGCACAGGGGCGTTGATGGGGACCAGCCCCGCCACCGCCCCTGCTTCATCTGTGTAGACCCCCTCGGCCACCTTCTGCACCTGGATCTCGGCGATCAGCTGACCGGCCTCACACAGTTGGCCCTCATCCACGAACCAAGCCGTAACGACCCCGTCCTCACCGGGTTCGGTGAGGACGGGCATCAATACGTCGGTTGCCATCGATTCTCAGACCTGGACCAGCTGCTCCGCGGCCTCGACGATCCGCTCAGCCGAGGGCAGGGCGAACTGCTCGAGGGGCCGGCTATAGGGGATTGGCGTGTCGGGCGTTGCCACCCGCATCGGTGGTGCATCCAGGTAGTCGAACGAACGCTCGACCACGGTGGCGATCACCTCGCCGGTCATCCCGAAGCTCTTGTAGTCCTCGTCGACCACCAACAGCTTGCGGGTCTTGGCCACGCTCGCTGCGATCGCATCCCGATCGAGCGGGACCAGAGAGCGCAGGTCGAGCACCTCGGCCGAAATGCCTTTGTCCTCGAGCATGTCGGCGGCGTCGAGGGCCCGGTGCACGGAGAGGCCGACCGTGACCACTGTCAGGTCGTCGCCATCGCGGGCGATGGCTGCCTCCCCGATCGGCACCTCGTACGCCTCGGCGGGCACTGATCCGGTGGCCCGGGGGTTGTTGGTCATCCACCCCAGCCCCAGCACGCCCTTGTGGAACATGTAGAGGACCGGGTTGTCATCCCTGATCGCCGCGGTCATCAGGCCTTTGGCGTCGTAGGGGTTCGACGGGACGACCACTTTCATCCCGGGGAGATGGGCAAAGGTCCCCCAAAGCGTTTGTGAATGCTGGCCGGCGTCGGAGTACCCGCCGCCAACCGCCGTCGTCAGCACCATGGGCACCTTGACGTTGCCACCGCTGAAGTAGTGGATCTTTGCCATGTTGTTGTAGATCTGATCCATGCAGACCCCGAAAAAGTCGACGAACATCAGCTCGACGATGGGACGGAGGCCGTTGGTCGCGGCACCGATCGCGGCGCCGATGAACCCGGTCTCCGAGATCGGGGTGTCCCTCACCCGCTCCGGGCCGAAACGGTCGAGTAGGCCTTGGGTGGCTCCAAAGATCCCCCCGTAGACACCGATGTCCTCGCCCATAACCAGCACTGTGTCATCCGCCTCCATCTCCAAGCCGATTGCCTCGGCAATCGCCTTCTGCGTGGTGAGCTTGCGGTCGGTTGTAATCGTCATTTGACCTCCTCTATCAGGCGAAGACGTCCGCCAGGGCGTCTTCAGGCTCGGGATAAGGGCTCGACATGGCGAACTCGATCGCCTCTTCGACCAGGCCGTACATCCGGTCCCTTATGGTCTCGAGGTCGGCGTCGGTGAGGACTCCCTCGGCGACCAACTTCTGGCCGAAGGTGACCAGTGCATCCCGCTCCACCATCGCCTTCTTGAACTCGTCCGTCCGGTATCCGTCGGCATCGCCTTCGAAGTGACCCCAGAGACGATCCGTCTTCACCTCGATGAGGCTCGGACCGCCTCCTCTACGGGCCCGGGCGATCGCCTCACCGGCGACCTCGTAAACCGCAATCGGATCGTTGTTGACGACCAGGACCCCGGGAATCCCGTAGGAACCCGCCCGGTCGCTGTTGTCTGGGATCGCCGTTGCCATCGCCTTGGGCACCGAGATGGCATAAGCGTTGTCCTCACAGATGAAGACAACCGGCAGGTTCCACACCGCAGCCAGGTTGAGCGACTCGTGGAATGCGCCCTGGTTGGCGGCGCCCTCCCCGAAGAACGACAAGGCAACGTTGTCGGTGCCACGCTGTTTGAAGGCGAGCCCGGCTCCTACGGCAACCGGTATCCCCTCGGCGACGATCCCCGAGCACGCGAAGCTCGGCTCGACCGAGAACAGATGCATGTGGCCGCCCTTGCCCTTGCCCAACCCGGTGCTTCTCCCGAAGATCTCCGCGGTCATCTTCTTGAGGTCGACCCCTTGGGCGATGGCGATGTGGTGAGGTCGGTGGGTTGCGGTTATTGCGTCGCCAGCCTTGAGATGGGGCCTTACCCCAACCGCCACCGGCTCCTGTCCCGCGGCGAGATGCATCTCGCCCGGGATGAGACCGGCGGCGATGTCGAAGGCGGGAAGCTTGTCGGTGAGGTAGATCTCCCGGATCCGCTCCTCAAAGTGTCGAATCTTGACCATGGTCTCGTACATGTCGACCAGGTGCTCGTTGGGAATGTTCATCAGCACCTCCTGCTGGTTGCGTGGCGTGCCGATGCGGAGAATCGGCACGTGCCTCTTCCGGCCTTGGTATGTCCTCTATTCCCAGGATGAGGGCTGCGATAGGGGCAAAAGACCCTTCACCCGCAATGCGAGCTCGGGGTCGAGAACCCTCGGGCCCGGGACCACCCTGACCAGGGCCGCCGCGGCCGTAATCCGCCGCTCACCGTCGAGCGCCACAACGCCTCCGGTCACGTCGAGTGGGATCTCGGCTCCGAGGGGGAGATCGGTGTGCTCGGCGACGCAAACGTCGCGTACCAGGCCGGGGCCGAAAACCGCCCTCACCGTCCGACTGCCACCGAACCGAATCCAGCGGGCATGTCCCGGCTCGAGCGACCCCAGTCCGGCGCTCACCGAGGCGATACCCACCGCGGTGGGACGGGCCGAGGTGACAACGGCCTCGATGAGCAGGTCCGGCTCCCAGAGGGCCCCAGCGCCGATCCAACGACCATGCACCGACACCACGTCGATGACTGCAGTGGCGGCTCCTGTGGTGGTTTCCGCCTGGAGGGCGGTAGTGGGGGTGAACACCGACATGTCGTCCCTCGCGAGAGCAGCCACGATGGCGGATCCGATGACGGTCGGCTCCATGGCGAGGGCGAATGCATTGTTGGTGCCCGCGGCCAAAGGCACCAATGGCGCTTGGGGCCATCCCTCCACCGCGGCTCGGACCGTTCCGTCCCCGCCCACGATGACCAGGACGGCTGCCTTTCGTGCCGCCAACTGCGATGCGGCCTGGCTTGTGTCCTGCTCCCCGCCTTGGGGAACAATGGGAAGGAACTCGACCGGAGGGGAGGAATCGCGGGCCAGGAACACGGCTCGACGGACCAACCCAACGTGATCGTCCAGCGCCAACACCTTCAAGCCGGGCTGCGAGCCGAGCCCGACTAGAAGACGGGCTATGAGATTCGCCTTCTCTTCGGTGTCGATAACGCGGGCGAGACCGGTGAGACGCCGTATGTCCTTTGAGGAGACGGGATTGGCGATGAGGCCGATCACCATCGAGTGCAGCCTAGGGGGGTCCAGGTCCACCTCTCAGGGCCAGGATGGGGCGCCGACTCAGGTGATGCCGAAGCCGGCATCCTCCTTGAGGGACCACGCCGCCTCCGCCTTGTGCTCCATCCCCTCCAAACGTTCGTAGTAGTCGGGGAATTCACGCAGGTGGGCGAGTGCGATCTTGGCGGTGAGAACCGGGTCATCACCGGTCACGTTCAGGTCGGGATACCTCGTGCCGTGCTCCATCTCCACATCCATGCCCCGGAGCACATCGTCGAGATCGAACAACTCATCGGAGATCTCGATACCGATATCGGTCACTGCTCTCGCGGCGTCTTCGAGATTGAACATTCGTCTCTCCTTTCACATCCAGGGTGCAACCCCACGGCATCGTTGGGTAAGGGGCCTTCGGCCCTATCTCCACGGCGTCTTGCGTTGGAGCATGCCTACAAGGGAATCGAGGTTCGGACAGGGGCGAAAGACCCAAGCGTGTCGCTGATCGCCGGAGTTGTGCTCGTTGGCTGAGCAAACCTGAGCCACCTAGGCTCATATCTGGAATACGATATGCCCCCCGCTGGTTTCACCAGTCACGCCCCAGAATCAAGGAACGATCTGAATGCCTCACACCGCCCAGCTCACCCTTCCCGTCCTTCCCCTCCATAACGGGGTGATCTTCCCCCACATGGTGGTCACCGTCCGCGTCGAGAGCAGCGAGGGCAAGACCGCCCTCGCCGCCGCCGCCAGGAGTGACGGACGTCTTCTCCTGGTCCCCCGTCTCGAAGGCCGCTACGCCGCGGTCGGCACGATCGCCGAAATCCAGCAGACCGACGACGGTGACGGCACTGTCGTGGTGTCGGGGGTAGCCCGGGCCCGGGTCGGCGCCGGGTCGGTGGACGAGGCCGGAGCGCTTTGGGTCGAGGCCGAGTCCTATCCAGAAGTCGACATCATCGACGACGAGCTGGAGGAACTGGTCGCCGAATACCGGGCGGTGGTCAGCGCCGTGCTCGAGAACCGGGGTCTGGCCGGTGTCGCCGAGCGTCTGCTCAGCATGGACAGCCCCTCCCAGCTCGCCGACCTCGCCGTCTACTCCCCCGACCTCAGCATGGAACAGAAGGTGGAGCTGCTGGAGGCGCTCGACATCCGACAGCGTCTCGGAAAGCTCCTGGTCTGGATGCGCGAGGTCCTGGCCGATCTCGAACTGCGCCGCAAAGTGCGCGAGGACGCCACGGAGCGGATCGAGAAAGGTCAGAAGGACTACATCCTCCGTCAGCAAATGGATGCCATCCGCAAGGAACTGGGGGAAGAGGGCGACGTCGCCTCCGAATACCGGGCCAAGCTCGCCGAGCGGGAACTGCCGGAGAAAGTGGCCGATGCGATCGAGCGTGAGATCGACCGTCTGGAAAGGATGAGCGAACAGTCGCCCGAGCACTCCTGGATCCGCACCTGGCTCGACACCATCTTCGAAGTGCCCTGGGGGGACCGATCCGAGGACCGCCTCGACTTGGACGAGGCATGGACCGTGCTCGACGCCGATCACACCGGTCTCCACGATGTCAAGGAGCGAATCGTCGAGCACCTGGCGGTGCGCAAGCTGCGCGCCGAACGCGGTCTTTCCGACCAGGGGGAACGCAGCGTCGGGGCCATCCTGCTGTTGGTCGGCCCCCCGGGAGTGGGCAAGACCTCCCTTGGCGAGTCGGTGGCCCGCGCCCTGGGTCGCAAGTTCGTGCGGGTGGCTTTGGGTGGCATCCGGGACGAGGCAGAGATCCGAGGCCATCGACGCACCTACGTCGGGGCGCGGCCCGGCCGGATCGCCCGGGCCCTGACAGAGGCGGGGACCATGAACCCGGTCTTCCTTTTCGACGAGATGGACAAGGTGGGCAACGATTGGCGCGGTGACCCCTCCTCCGCCCTGCTCGAGGTGCTGGACCCTGCCCAGAACCACACCTTCCGTGACAACTACCTGGAGGTCGACCTCGATCTCTCCGATGTGCTCTTCATCGCCACCGCCAACATGATCGAGACCATTCCCGGGCCCCTGCTCGACCGGACCGAGGTGATCACCCTCGACGGGTACACCGACGCCGAAAAAGTGGAGATCGCCCGCGATCACCTGCTTCCTCGTCAGCTTCGGGCCGCCGGCCTGGAGCCCGAGGAGTTGGAGGTGACCGAGAACGCCCTGGCTGCCATCGTCGACCGCTATACCCGGGAGGCGGGGGTGCGCAACCTGGAGCGGGAGTTGGGCAAGCTATCCCGCAAGGTGGCTATCAAGGTGGCCCGGCCCGCGGAGTCGGTTTCGGGCGCTGTTGTGGTCGACGAGCCCGAGGTGCGCGAGTACCTGGGCAAGCCCAAGGTGTGGAAAGACGAGGCCTCGGATCGCACCGACGTCCCCGGCGTTGCCACCGGCCTGGCGGTTACCGGCGCCGGTGGTGACGTCTTGTTCATCGAGGCCACCGCAATGGACGGGGAGCCCGGTCTCACCCTGACTGGTCAACTCGGCGACGTGATGAAGGAGTCGGCCCTGATCGCGCTCTCCTATGTGGAGGCCCACGCCGAAGAGTTGGACATCGACCCGGCAGCCTTGAAACGCAAGTTCCACGTCCATGTCCCGGCCGGTGCCATTCCCAAGGACGGCCCCTCCGCCGGCGTCGCCATGCTCACCGCCCTGGTGTCACTGCTCACCGGGCACAAGGTGAAGAACACAGTTGGCATGACAGGGGAGATCACCCTGCAGGGCAAGGTGCTTCCTATCGGCGGGGTGAAGCAGAAGGTGCTCGCCGCCCATCGGGCCGGCCTGAAGGAGGTCATCGTCCCCCGCAGGAATGAGGCCGACCTCGACGACGTCCCGGAGAAGGTGCGTGAAGACCTCATCTTCCACATCGCCGACAGGGTTGATGATGTGCTCGCGGCGGCGCTGGACGGCTGAGCTCCACCGGCTGTCGACAAACCACCCAGGACTTGTCCACAGCAATGGGTCGCTTGACCCATAGTGGATTGCCCCCGACTTCGATAAACCATGTGCTATGGCGGAGATGGCTGTGGGAGGCATGAACATCGCGGTCAGTGGCAAGCGCGGCCGACAGCTCGCGCACTGCCCACACACCGAGACCCTGACCACCATCACTGCTGGGGTGGAACGAAGCGTCTGCGAATCATGTGGGCACCTCAGCTTCCACTTCCCGGAGATGATCTCCGGTCCCGTCCACCGCAATCGGTTCGCCCGACCTGCCGACCAGGTCCACGCGTCAAAGCCCGTGGTCAGGCCGACCGACGACTGGATGCTGCGGTACACGCCGATAATTGGCGCATCGCATGCTGATGAGCAGGCTGCTGACGCCCAGGTGTTCGCCACCCAGGAGCGGTTCCACATCCGCAGTCGCTACGAGCTGCACCCCGAGGCAACCGCGGCCGTCGCCTAGATCCCGTACCCCGTCCGGCCGGTATCTTCCGTTCAGTCCCAGACAGTGACGATCGTCGCCACGATCGTGTAGGCGATGAGCGCATTCACCCCGTTGATCAACCAGTACGAGCGACCCTTCTGCTCATACAGCTGACCGATCACGGCACCCACAACTCCGAAGCCGACCCCGAGGCCGACACCCAGGGCAAGCCCATCGACGAGTTCTGCCCCGTCGATCTGTGCTGCCAGCAGGGCGATCACAATCGAAGTGACGAAATACCCGATGAACGTGGGGATCAGGACTGTCACCAGTGGTGGGCCGTCTCCAGGTGTGACTTTCGCCGCCTCCTGCCAGGCTTTGCTGAGCGGAGGGATCGAATACCAGATCGCACTGAACGCGAACCACGCGATCGTCGCGACCAGGACGGCGAGCCAATTCAGGTCATCAAAGTAGTCAAAGATCATCTCTCTTCCTTCCAGCCGGTCTTTATTTCACCTGCTGTGCCCGAGGCTACGCATCGGTCTCCTCGAAAGCAGCGGTGCGGTCCTCGTAAGAGAGGGCCGCTTCGATGTGCCGTTTGGCGGCCTCGGCCGCAGCAGCAACCCGCTCCACTGCGACGTCGAGGGGGTAAAAACCCAAGCCGGGCTCGTAGTCCTCGATCGAGATCCCGGCCGCGCCCTCGGCCGCGAGACGCTCCACCGCTGCGGCGACACCGTCGGGGGTCGCTGCGTAGCCGTTCTCGGCGTCGACGCGGAACCTCCACCGCCGAGGCCAGGGCCCGGACATGTCCCGCAACCTCATCGAGGGTCGCCTGCTAGTCCATCCGGCCCAGAGAAGCGGCAAACCACGCGCTGGTGGTGGCAATCGGGGGGAATCCGAGCTAGGCCAACACCTTCGCCGACCCAACGTCCCAGGCGTTGGGCATCAGGAAGATGCCCCCACGGTGGAGATCGCCGAACCGCTCCCTCAACGACGTCGACCTATCCGCTTCGGCTGTCATCCTTGGGCTCTCCTTGTCGCAGCGCTCGATTCAACTCTGGTCGACTTCCTTCGAATGATCCATTTGTGAATGCCATCCGCCATGAGAAGCAGCGGAATCGAGGCCACCGCGAATAGCCACCCCGCCCCGGGGGGGCTCTCCTGTCCGAGCAACTCCGCTACCGGGGGAACGAACAGGAAGACGGCAGCAATGGCAAGCCCGCTGCTGGCTCCTGCGATCAGCCACCGGTTGCTCCAAAACGACATCCTCCAGACGGGACGGACAGTGCTGCGACAGGCAAAGGCGTTGGCCGTCTGCGCCAAGACAACGGTGGCGAAAGCTGCACCCGAGGCCGCCGGAATGACCGCGCTGGGAAAGGCATCCCCAGGCCGCCACCCGGCAGCGAGGAACACTGCGAAGAAGGCGGCCATTTCAACGACGGCTTCGACCGGCCCCAGCAGGCCGAAGGCGCGGAAAGCGACCTTGCGGTCGAGCAGTCGGCCGGTGTTGGGCAGGTCTTCGGAGGTATGCCGGTGGGCCGGCTCAGCACCCAAGGCAGTGGCGGACAGCGTGTCGGTGCCGATGTCGAGGGCCAGGATCTGGAGGATCCCCAAGGCAAGAGGGATCCGGTTGGCGGTCAGGGCCCAGACCAGGAAAGGTGTCAGCTCGGCCACGTTGTCGGTCAGGTGATAGGTGAGGAAGCGGCGGGCGTTGGCGAATGTGGCCCGGCCCTGGCCGATGGCGGCGATGATGGTGGCCAGATCGTCGTCGAGGAGCACCAGGTCGGCTGCCTCGCGGGCGACATCGGTGCCGGTCCGCCCCATCGCCACTCCGATGTCAGCCTCGCGCAGGGCGGGGCCGTCGTTGACGCCGTCTCCGGTCATGGCGACAACGTGTCCCCGGCTTTGCAGAGCACGCGCGATCCGTTGCTTGTCCTCGGGAGTCACCCGGCTGATCACCGCCCCGTCGTGATCGACCATGGCAGCGAGAAGGGCATCGTCCGCGGGCAGTTGACGCCCGGTGAGGACGGGGGCTCCCCGTAGGGACAAGCCGACTTCGTCGGCGATCGCTTTTGCGGTGTCAGGGTGATCGCCGGTGACCAGGGCGATATTGATGCTGGCCGCCCGGCAGGCTGCGATTGAAGCCGCCGCCCCGGGCCGGGGTGGATCCTCGAGACCGATCAGCCCCCACAAAGTCAGACCTCGCTCTGCCGAATCAGCATCGCTCGGGATCTCTTCGACCGCGCCACGAGCAGCCACCGCCAGAACCCTCAGCCCGCTTCGGGTGAGATCCTGGAGTGCCTGGAAGGCCTCCTGAGAGGCGTTGGAACAGACCGGGAAGACTGCGTCGGGAGCGCCCTTCACATAGAGATGACTCGACGTCAGCACCGACATGCGACGGCGTCGAGCATCGAACGGATGGCGGCGCCGGTCAGGATCGGCCGCTTCGTCAGCGTCGACATCCACTCCGACTCGTCGGGAGAAGGCGTCGAGGGCCGCCTCCATCGGGTCACCTACTGCCACCCAGGTGGACTCCTCGAACACGGCGCGCCCGGTCGAGCAGCGGCGGGCCGCCCGGGCAACCTCTGCGACTTTGGCCAGCACATGGGGAGAGGGACTCTCTACCTGACCCTCGGGTTCGTAGCCGACCCCATCGATGGTGACCGTGCCGGATGGAGTCCAGATCTTCACTACGGCCATCCGGTTCTGGGTGATGGTCCCGGTCTTGTCGGTGCAGATGAACGTGGTGGAGCCAAGGGTTTCCACAGCTTCGAGACGGCGGACCAGGGCATGGTGTCTGGCCATCCTCTGCGCGCCGATCGCCAGGGAGAGCGTCACCGTCGGCAGCAACGCTTCCGGCACCAGGGCGACCATCACCCCCACCCCAAAGATGAACCCTGAGCGGGCGGAGACGCCCAACGCCAGGCTGACAGCGAAGAAGACCAGCCCCACCCCGACGGTTATGAATGCGATGGTGCGGACCAACTGGCGGAGCTGCAGAGCGAGGGGGGTGATCGGTCGTTGCACCTGGGTGGTCAGGGCGGCGACCGATGCCAGCCGGGTGGCGCTTCCGGTAGCGGCCACCATGGCCAGACCTTCGCCTTCGACCACGAAAGTCCCCGAGAAGAGGGCATCGTCGATCTCCTTGTCCACGGGAACGCTCTCCCCGGTCAAGATCGACTCGTCCACCTTCACCGAGTGGGTTTCCAAGACCTTCAGGTCGGCACCCACCCGGTTGCCTCCGGTCAAGACCACGAGGTCGCCCGGCACCAACTCCGCAGCATCGATCTCACGGGGCTGCCCGTTGCGGATCACGGTGGCGAGACGAGGCACGATCTCGCGAAGCCGCTCCCCGGCCCGTTCGGCCCGGTACTCCTGGATGAAGGCGAAAACCCCGTTGAAGACGATGACGGCCACGATGGCGAGCCCGAGCTCAGGTAGGCCTGCCAGGGTGGCCAGGGCGGCCGCCACCCAGAGCATGATCGCAAAGAAGTGGAAGAACTGGCCGATGAGATGACGCCAGACCCCCGGTCGGGGAGGTACCGGCAGGCGGTTGGGCCCGTGTCGCTCCAACAGGCGCCCGGCCTCTTCGTTGGTCAACCCCATCGAACCGATGTGCGATTCTCCCTGGCTCATACCCGGCGTCGAAGCCAATCCCGCTCGAAGAGGAGTTTGCCAACATGCCAGCGGCGGGAGGGGGGGGGGAGGGTGATCTGCGGAGCGGGCTCGGCGTAGAAGTCACCGGCACCGAAGCCCGCTTTGCCCCGGCCGGTCTCGATGAAGCACTCGCCGTGCCCATCGAACGACGCTGTTTGCCCGCGGCCGGTGACAGCTCGCGCGATGTTATGAGCCACGACTTCGGCTTGGCGTTCGGCGAATACCCCCGCCTTGGGGAGGGGTTTGCCCATCTCCAGAGGGATGGAGGTGACGTCCCCGATTGCATAAACCCCCGGGAATCGGGTGTGCAGGGTATGGCGATCGACCGGGATCCAGCCAGAATCGTCGACCAGGCCTGCGTCACGAACCACCTGAGGGGCCCGATGCGGAGGAACATAGGCGAGCAGGTCGAATTCACCCGTCGCCCCATTGGCGAATGTGATCATGTTCGTGACTGGGTTGACCTCCGTCACCTGATGATCGGGGTGATAGGTGATTCCCTGGCGCTCGACCATTTGACGCACCTGGCCTGACACCTCGGGGCCGGTGACGCCCATCGGGCCCGCTTCGGCGGCATACAGGTCGACCCGAGTTCGATCATCGATGCCGCGCCGACGACAGTGGTCGTGGAGGAGCATCGCGGCCTCGTAGGGGGCTGCCGGGCACTTGTAGGCCGACGTCGCCGTCAGGACCACGATCCTTCCCCCATCGAAATCGGAAAGGGCGTCGCGGAGGCTTTCGGCTCCCTGCAGTGTGTAGAAATCGTGGCCGGCCTCGGTCAGGCCCGGAATCGTCTCTGGGGCCAACTCCACGCCGAGCGACAAGATGAGGTGATCGGCCTCCAAGTCCCGGCCTTCGTCGCGGTGACCGGCCGACAACGAGTCATCTTCGACAGGAGGGTCAGCAAGCCGAACCCGGCGGTTGTCCGGTTCGATCGACCTGACCTCACCGCGGATGACCTCGATGCCCCTCCGCCGGAGGTGGTCCAGAGGCCGCGATATCCCGGCGGCCGTTCGCTTGCCGGTCATGAGCCACAGCAACGAAGGGGAGAAGATGTGATCCCGCTCGCGGTCCACGATGACCACCCGGTGCTGTTCGGGCAGCTTCTTGCGCAGCGACCTCGCAGCGACCACGCCGCCCACGCCGCCACCCAACACCAGCACGGTTGTCGAATCGGTCATGTTCTGATTAGACCATATGCTCGCTGCAGATCTCCCGGTCACTTAGGGGCATTTGCCTCTATTCATCCGCCTCATCGCGACGGATCGTGATGGAAAGGGAGGACGCAATGCCCGACCCGAAAGAAAGTCCCATCCTTTTTGACATTCCGGACGGCTCTCCGCCCGATCAGGCCTTCTTGGAACAATTGGGTCATGAGGTGGTCGTTTGCAATGGCCCTGCGCATGGGACCCTCTGCCCCATTCTCCACGGCGATTGCCCCAAGGTCGACGGTGCCCACGGGATTGTCTTCGAACTGAATCTCGACAGACCGCAGCACCGCGCCATCCTCGCCCGTTACAAAGAGACCACGCGTCCCGATGTGCCGATTCGGGTGGTGACGACCCAGGAGCAGGCGTTGCGTTACTCCGAGCTGCTCAAGGGTCTGAAGGTTTGGACCCACCAGCCGGCCGCAGGAGACCTGGACGGTTTGGCCGCGGAGGTCGAGGCCAGCGACCTCTGAGTCTCGGCCCGGTTGCCGGATCCCGATCAAGGCGGGTAGCCGGGGCTATTTGGGGATATTTGGGGCTATTTGGTTTGGGCGATGAACCGCTCGATCTTGTCCTGGGCAGCCTCGGTGATCTGGTCTTCGAGCCCAGCCAACGCCCGGGCGATCGCCAACTCCTCGCCGATCACCGGCTGCGGTGGGTCGCCCGGATTGCGGCGCGCCCTGCCCTCTGATTGGAAATGATCGCCCCGGAGGTCGAGGACCGCCGTTGCAATCGTCGAGGTGTCGTCCTCGGTCAGGTGAATCGAAAGGACTACGTCCGTCTCTTGCTCCACAAGTTCCTCCTCGATCGTGAATCTCCCATCCAACCTACACCTTTGTAACCTGGCTCGAATTGGTGATTCGGGGATCGACATGGACCTTGGGCCCGATTCCTGCCGATGGCCCACGCCGACCTCCCAAGCGGCTGGCAACCTCATCTAGAGAAACGACCTCTGACACCAGGACATCCGGCACCACCTGACCGGTGGCGTAGGACGCAATCGCTTCGGCGATCCCGGCCGACCCCCCCAGGATCCCCACGACAGTCACATCGCCCAGAGTGATCTCACGACTGTCGATCAGACTGGGCTGCCCGGCGAGCCCGACCAGGACCAGACGCCCCGCCGGCTCCACCCAGCGCAGGCTCGCAGCCGGAATGCCGGCATCGTTGGTGGCGTCGATCACCGCATCAAAGGTCGACAGCGGCGAATCGTTCATTTCTGCCAACCGCCTGGCGTCGTGGACTCCCATGCTGCGCGCCAGCTCGAGGCCGGCGTCCTCGATCCCGACAATGTGGACTTCGACACCTCTAGCCAGGGCGAATTGGGCGACCAGGAGCCCGATCGCTCCCGGGCCCAGGATGAGAAGGCGGTATCCCGGATCGAGGGAGGCAGCATTGATCGCACGGACTGCGGTTGCCCCGGGCTCCACCAGGGCCGCCGCGGTCAAAGAGACTGATTCGGGTATCTCGTACAGGGCGGAGGCGGGCACGACCAGCTGTTCCGCCAGAGCCCCGGGCCAGCCGCCCCGGACCCCTATCTCGTGTCGAAACTCACAGACGTGGTGACGGCCGCGGCGGCAGCGGTCACATACCCCACAGCCGAGCATGGTGTCGCTGGTGACTCTCTTCCCGAGCCAGGATGGGTCGACACCTGAGCCCAAGGTGCGGACCCGCCCTGCCCACTCGTGGCCGATGCGAAGGGGGTAGGTGGCGTGGCCCTGGCGGAGATAGGCCATTTCGCCGGTATAGAACTCGACATCGGTACCGCAGATGCCAACGCGCTCGGCGTCGACAACGACCTCGCCGGCGGCGGCGAGAGGAGGCTCGACATCATCGACACGAGCATCGTGCGGCCCGTGAAGAACCAATGCGCGCATGCGGTAAGTATCCCGCCCCGGCCAACAAAGGCGGCGGTGGCTTGGTGCCGGTTAGAGGCCCTCGGCTACCTCGTAGATCTCGTCAGCAACCAGGCCATGTGCTTCGCGATGGACCTTTGAAGCGGTTTCGGCATCCGGAGCGTCGACCAGACAGAAAATCTTCCCCGCCGCCTCATCGACCCAGTACTGCTTGTAGTTGACCCCGTACTGATCTTGCGTAGCCAGATCAGCCGCATGCGCCCCGGCCACATCCGCGGCCGATACTCCACCATCCAGCGTGTGCACGTCCATGAATGTCGGCACTTCTTCCGCCTTTCTATCGTTGGCTTGGACCGCGCAACTTAGCGAATCGTCACCACAACCATGAGTCGTGCGAGCAGGTAACTAGTCGAGAACGCGAAGAAAGAATTAGTTAGGGATTCCGAACACAGCCATGACCTAGCTTGTCCATGGGATGACGGGAGATGTGGGTCTCGGGGAGACAATCGAGGGGCTGCAACGCCTGCGGGCGCAGGCGCCTGAGGCGTTCGCCGAGATAGCCGCGACGCTCGATGCCAAAGTCGAGGAATTCCTCGCCGTGTGCCGGTCACTGGAGTCGCTGCTCCGGGAGATGGGCGAGAATGCCGCCGCCAATCTTCTCGGCGTGATAGTCCTCGAATGGGAAACATCAATGGACGTTCCGGCATTCACCTTCCCTTTCCTGCTGGGACAGGAAGAGTCGACGAATTAACCACTGCGGCGAGTCCGAAAGGGTCGATCCTCGAGGTCGACAGCAATGACTACCAATCGGCCGTCGGCCTCCCTCCCAGCGACATATGATCCGGTGTTGCGGGCCATTCCGGGCCGGGGCAACCGATGATGACGCGAGAATTCCATTGAAAGGAAATCAGGCATGTCAAAACTATTCACAGCCTTGGTTGCCTTCGCCCTCCTGCTCGTTGCCTGTGCAGGAGCCGCGGACACCACGACCACAAGCCAGCCGGCGATAAGCAGTGACCTCTCAGTCCTGGAGTGGGCGTTCTACGAGGTTCCGGAGATGTGGGTCGAGTTCGGTGAGGCGTATCCCGATACGAAAGTCGAGTTCAGCTTCGGAGCCTCCGACGAAGACATCTATGCCAAGATCCTCGCCGGCTCCGGTGAGGACATCATCCACCTCTACACCCCGTTCCTCCAGTTTTACGTCGATGAGGGGCTGATCCAGCCGATCGACACCTCGAAGCTGGCCAATTGGGACAAAGTGGCGGACGGCTTCAAGGAGTCGTGCACCATCGACGGAGTCGTCTACTGCGTGCCGTGGGACTGGGGCTTCAACTCGATCCTCTATCGAACCGACAAGATCCCGGAGGGAATCGACTCCTGGGATGCGCTCTTCGACCCTGCCTACGCCGGTCACGTGTCGATGTGGGATTCAGGACCGGCGGCGGTGACCATCAGCAGTTACCTGATGGGTGTCGACGAACGGGATCTCACCGAAGAACAACTCGCGGAGATCGAGCAGTCGTGGATAGACCAAAAGGACGTCAACCTGTTCTACTGGACAGACGAGGCCGAGCTCGAGGCAGCCATAACCAATGAGGATATTTGGGTGGCCTACGGCTGGAACGGCGCCTACTACCGGCTGCTCAACGCAGGGGTGCCGGTCGCCTACGCCGAGCCCTCCGAGGGGCGTGGTAGCTGGGTAGGCCAGTACGCCATCTCGGCAGACGCAGAATCGTATGACACGGCCCTGGCCTTCCTCGACGGGAAACTCGGAGAGCAGACTGCCACCCATCTCTTGGTCGACTACGCCTACGGGCACCCGGTCCCCGATTACTACGGGGTAGTGGAGGACGCCAATCTCATCGAGGCACTCTCTCTCGACGACCCGGGTGTGCTGGAACGCACCAACTTCACGGTGCCGATCACCCAGGAGCAGCTGGCGTCGTTCGTCGGGATGTGGGCGGAGGTGAAGGCGGCCGGATGACGCTCGATCGGCGGGCGGCCGGGTGAGCCCAGGACACCGGCGAGCCCTCTCATGACCCAGGGAAAGGGCCGGTGGGCGTCGGTGATGCTCCCGGCCCTCTTCCTTCTCGCGTTCTTGGTGCTCCCCCTGCTCCTGATGGCCGTCATGAGCCTGCGACCCAGTCTTCAAGGCGGTATTTTCAGGACCGACTGGGCCCCGACCCTCGACCACTACAACACCGTCTTTGAGAGCGGCTCGTTTCTGCCCCTGCTCGGGACGTCGGCGCGGATCGCCCTGTTGGTGGCTGGCCTTGCCACCCTCCTCGCCTACCCCCTCGCCTATTTCCTGGTCTTTCGGGCGGGCCGCCGGGCCTCGCTGCTCCTGGTCCTCCTCATCCTTCCCTTCTGGACCAGCTACCTGCTGCGAATGATCTCCTGGAAGATCATTCTCGGCACCAACGGCGTCATCAACAGCCTCCTCATGTATCTGGGGTGGATCGAGGAGCCCTCATCGCTGTTGTTGTACAACCGCAGCGCAGTGGTGGTCACCCTGGTCTACGTCTGGCTTCCCTTCGTGGCCCTGCCGATCTATGCCGCCTTGCTGCGCGTCGATGGATCATGGTTGGAGGCCGCGGGCAGCCTTGGCGCCACCCGGAGGCAGACCTTTCTTCGGGTGACCCTCCCCCTCAGCCTTCCTGGCGTGATCGCCGGCTTTCTGATGGTGTTCATCCCAACCGTGGGGGAATATGTGGCGCCGATTCTGGTCGGAGGGACCCGGGGGTCGATGTACGGGAACATCATCGAGACCTTCTTCGGTGACGGGATCAACTGGCCGCTGGGCTCGGCACTGGCCTTCATCATGCTGGGCGGCGTCCTCGTCGTCGTGGCGATCGCGGTCAAGTTGCTCCGGGTCGATCGGTTGTTGGAGGAACAATGACCACCCGATCGGGCAAGGTTCTTCCCTCGTACTACCTGCTCATCCTGGTGCTGCTCTACATCCCGCTCGGGGTCCTGTTCCTGTTCTCGCTCAACGACGGGACCGCACTTTCCTTTCCGCTCCAGGGTCTCAGTCTCGACTGGTATCGGGCGATGCTCGACAACACCCTGCTGCTGGCGGCGGTCCGGAACAGCGCGATCGTGGCCCTCGTGGCGGGGGTGCTGGCCACGCTCCTGGGGACGTTGGCCGCCATGGGCCTGGTCAGGCTTCGTTTCCGGGGAAGGTCGCTCTTGCTCGCGGTGGCCCTCATGCCTCTCCTGGTGCCCTTCTTGATCCTGGGGGTGGCGCTCCTGATCCTCTTCTCGGCCGCTGGGGTGGGCAGGTCCCTCGTCACCGTCGCCTTGGCCCACACCGTGGTCGCCATCCCCTACACCCTCCTCATCATGATGGCCCGTCTCGTCGGCTTCGACCGGGCTGTCGAGGAAGCGGCGGCTGATCTCGGGGCGTCCTACGTCTACACCCTGCGCCGGGTGGTGATGCCCATGATCGCGCCGGCGATGCTGGCCGCCTTTCTCGTCGCCTTCACCATCTCCTTCGATGAATTCGTGCTGGCGTCGTTCACCGTGGGGAGCGAGCCCACCTTCCCGGTTTTCATCTTCGGTCAACTCCGGTTCGCCAACCGATTTCCGGAAGTGGTGGCCCTGGCCAGTCTGGTGATGGTGGCGTCGGTCGGGTTGGTGGTGGTGGCCGAGCGTTTGCAGAAGGTCAACACCGGTCGGGCAAAGGCTTCGGGCGGTCCGGGAGAAAAGGTGGCCTCGTGACGGGCGGCGCCTCGGTCGAATTGATCGGGGTCGAGAAGCGATTCAGGGACACGGTGGCAGTGGGCGGGGTGTCCCTCCACATCGCCGCAGGCGAGTTCTTCTCATTGCTCGGGCCCTCGGGTTGTGGGAAGACCACCACGCTTCGGATGATCGCCGGTTTCGAGCAACCGACCGCCGGGACGATCCGCATCGGCGAACAGGACATGCACGACGTGCCGGTCAACCGCCGACCGACCAACATGGTGTTCCAGAACTATGCGCTGTTCCCCCATCTGACCGTTTTCGAGAATGTGGCTTTCGGGCTCAGAGTGCAGAGAACATCCAAGGAGGAGATCCCCACTCGGGTCGAAGAGGCCCTCGCCATGGTGCAGCTGGAGCGGATGGAGGGTCGGAAACCGGGACAGCTGTCCGGTGGCCAGCAACAGCGGGTGGCCTTGGCCCGGGCGCTCGTGGATCATCCTGCGGTCCTGTTGCTCGATGAGCCTCTGGGAGCGTTGGATCTCAAGCTCCGCAAGGGGATGCAGCTCGAGTTGAAGAGGCTTCAGCGCGAGGTCGGGATCACCTTCATCTATGTGACCCATGACCAGGAGGAGGCGCTCACCATGTCAGACCGGATCGCGGTGATGGACCGGGGCTCCGTGCTCCAGGTCGACTCTCCCCTGGACCTGTACGAACGACCTCGATCCCGATTCGTGGCCGATTTCATCGGTACCAGCAACTTCCTCCAAGGGCACATCACCGAGTCCCTACCCGATCGCTTGGCGGTGTCGGTCGATGGGATCGGGACCGTGTCGGCGCCCAGGGGCCAGATCCCCGCGGGACATTCCGGTCCGGTCACGCTGATGCTCCGACCTGAGCGGCTCACCCTCGGAGGTGATGACGTGAACAAGTGCGATGCAGTCCTCGAGGACACCGTCTTCGTCGGAAACGACACCCTGTTCCTGTTGCGCCTCTCGAGCGGCGACCCGATCACGGTGCGTCATCAGAACCAGGCTCCCCTAGTGTCGCTCACCGGGGTGTCGGTCGGCGATCGGGTCTCGATCAGCTGGCCGATGGAGTCGTCTGTGCTCTTGGCCTGACGGTTCTGGGCCGACCCCTCAGGGGAGTCGACCGAACCAGGCCAGAGAGCCAATACCCTCCACACACAAGACCACCAAGGCAGCGCCGGCGAACCAGTCAGCCACCTCGACAGGCACCGTGTCGACCTGGACAGAGCTGCCCAGGTCCTCATACACCCCTTTCAGCTGCTCGGCTGTCGCCGCGGTGAGTGACCTCCCACCCGTCTGACCGGCCAGCTTCTCGAGTGCCACCTCGTTGACGGGAACCGGGACCTGCACGCCCAATGGATCGATGATCGTGCCTGAATCCGTCCCGAAGGCGACGGTGTGCACCGGGATGCCCGCATCGCGTGCCGCCGCAGCCGCCTCGTCATTGGACCGGCCCATCGTGGTCTCACCGTCGGAGAGCACCACGATGGTCCCGACGGCCGAACTCGCTTCAGGGGTAGCCTCCTCGATCTGTTGGACCGATGACTCGATGGCATCGATCCCCGAGAGCACCGCCTCACCGATGGCAGTGCCCTCCCCCAACCCGTTGTGGTCTATGGCACTGCCGACGACCCGGCGCACGGCCTCGAGGCGCGTGGTCGGGGCGATGAGCTCGCGCGCTGCGCCGTCAAAACCGACGACTCCGACGGCCACACCTTCCGGCACGGTGTCGAGAAACACTCCAGCGGCCTCCCGGACCGCGTCGATCCGCGAGGGCAACACGTCGTCGGCCTCCATCGAGAGCGAGGTGTCGATGGCCAGCACCACAAGTTGGACCGACTCGTAGGTCTCTCCTGCCACCACCGGGCGGGCGAACGCCAGGGTCGCCACTACCACAGCCATGAGCAGGCCCAGGGCCGTGAGATGCCGGCGCCATCCGGGGCGATCCGGAGCGACCTGGTCGAGCAGGTCGATCGTCGTGAACCGGAGCGCATAACGGCGCCGTCTCGTCTGGAGCACGAGATAGGCCAGACCCAATGCCACCGGGAGTGCCAGCAGAACCAGCCGCCCTGGAGCCAGAAATCCGAAATCGCTCATCACCTCGACCTCCCCGCGGCCATCAACCTTGCCTTGCGCCCCGACACGAAACGCACGAAATCGAGGACCCAGTCCCGATCCGTTCGCAGTGTCATGTGATCTGCACCACAGGTCGCCAGCCGAGTCGCGAGCTCCGCACGACGGCGGCTGGCCAACTCGCCATAGCCGACCCGCACCGCGGCATCGGATGTATCGACCAACCGACGCCGCCCGGTCTCGGGGTCAACGACCGCAATCAAGCCGACGTCAGGCAGGTCCACCTCACGGGGGTCGATCACCTCCACCGCGATCACTTCGTGACGATGCGACAACGCTCGCAACGGCCTCTCCCACGTCGCCGCTCCCAGGAAGTCGGAAACGACGATTGCCATACCCCGACGGCGAGCCATCCGGCGAATCAGATCGATGGCACCGCTCAGGTCTCCGGCTTCACCGTCCACCGGCGCCCGATGGAGCGCGGCCAGGACCGCACCGGCATGGGTCGAGCCGCCACGCGCCGGGATGAGCTGCGGGCGCGGTCTGGCACCCTCTGGTGTCGAGCGCACCGCGCCCACCCGGTTTCCTCCCGAAGAGGCGAGTAGGGCGAAGGCACCTGCCGCCGACCACGCCATCTCGTGCTTCGTGGCACGGCCGGTGCCGAACCCCAGGCTCGACGACGTGTCCAGCACCAGCCACACTTCGAGCTCGTGGTCGGCAATGGTGTCACGGACGTGCGGTTCGTTGGTGCGGGCGGTCACCGCCCAATCGATGTGACGTGGATCGTCGCCGGGCACGTAGGGGCGGGCCTCACCGCGCTCCGTGCCGTGGCCGGGGAACAGCCCGGCGTGATCGCCGGCAAGGAGCCCGTCGAGGCGCCTGAGCACCGTCATCCGCAACCGCTCGATCGGCACCTGCGAGGGCGAGGTGAGCCGCGATGAACGCGGTATCGCCTCCACCCCGGCGGGGGGACCGGATCTTCCCGGCATGGTCAGACGCCCACGGAGGATCTGTGCTCGAGCAGCTGTGAAGAGGACAACCGGGGCGCCACCACCGTGGTGAGCACCTCGATGAGCACGTCGTCCACCGTCACCCCGTCGGCAACGGCATCGAACGACAGCACGAGCCGATGGTTGAGCACGTCGTATGCGATGTCGTAGATGTCCTGAGGGAGAAGATGGTCACGTCCTCGGAGCAAGGCCAGGGCCCTGCCGGCGCTGATGAGGCCGATACTCGCCCGCGGACTGGCACCGAAGGCGAGGAGCCCCTCGATCTTCACCCCGTGCTCGGAGGGATTCCGGGTGGCTAGCACCAGCCGGATGGCGTAGTCCTGGACGGATCGCTCTACATAGACCGCCGCCGCCGACGACTGCAGGCTTGCCACATCGTCGGTTGACAGCAGAGCTGTCGGAACGGAGCTCTGGCGGCGGGCCCGGTCGACGATCTCGTGCTCTTCCCGAGCCGTCGGGTAATCCACCGGGATTCTCATCAAGAAACGATCTCGCTGCGCCTCCGGCAGCGGATAGACGCCCTCCGACTCGATCGGGTTCTGGGTCGCCAGCACCAGGAAGGGCAGTGGCAGGGGGTAGGTGGTGCCCCCGATGGAGATCTGACCCTCCCCCATGGCTTCGAGCAGCGCAGACTGCACCTTGGCGGGGGCCCGATTGATCTCGTCGGCGAGCACGAAGTTGGCGAACACAGGCCCCAGCTCCACGTCGAAGCCCTCGGTTGAAGGACGATAGATACGGGTGCCGACGATGTCCGAAGGCAACAAATCCGGGGTGAACTGGATGCGAGTGAAGGTGCCGCCGAGGGCTCGGGCCAGGGTCGAAACCGTGAGGGTCTTGCCGAGTCCCGGCACCCCTTCCAGCAGACAGTGGCCCCCCGCCAACAACGCCACCAAGACACGCTCGAGTACCCGCTCTTGGCCGACAATGACCATTTGCAGCTCCGACATGACCTCACGGAGCCGGACGTCGAGGAGTCCCGACTGGTGGGCTTCGGCGGTCGGTGAGATTGGACTTGTCATCATGCGCCTCCTCCCTCCCCTGGCGCCGGAGCCGGTATGCCCAGGAGCTCCTCGAGGAGCTGTTCCAGCTCGGGCGGAATCGTGCCCGGGCCGAACATCTGGTCGAGCATCTCCTGAAGACCGGGGAGGTCCTCCAACCCCTGTGCCCCTTCGGGGCCGAACAACTCGTCAAGGCCGGGGAGCAGATCTTCGAGGCCCGGCACCAGGCCCTGCATCCCAGGGACGTCCTCCGGGGCCGGGATCGTCGGGGCTTCCACCCCTCCGCTGGCCTCGACTTCCTCGATCAGCGAGGCGAAATCCTCGATCGGGACCGCGAATCCAACACCGTCGTTGCCACCCGACATGGAGGCGATCGCGGTGTTGATGCCGATCACTTTGGCCTCGGCATCGGCCAGTGGCCCGCCCGAGTTGCCCGGATTGATCGGTGCGTCGGTCTGGATGAGACCCGTGAGTGTGCCCATTGGAGTCTCCACCTCGCGGTCGAGGCCCGAGATGATGCCGGCGGTCACCGATTGCTGGAAGCCGAACGGGCTCCCCAGCGCGATGGCCGGCTCGCCCACCTCCACGGTTCCGGGCTCAGCGATGGTTGCCGCGACCAGGTCCTCGGCGCCGTCGAGGGCGACAATCGCCAGATCGCGCTCCGGGGCCCGCCCCACCACCCGGCCGTTGAAAGTACGGCCGTCCGCGGTGAGCACCGACACCTCGTCGGAGAAAGACACCACGTGATGGGCGGTGAGCACCAGCCCGGAGACGTCGTAGATGACCCCCGAACCGACGCCGCCGCCAGCTTCCAAGCCCCCCATGACCTCAATGTGGACCACAGCCGGGCTGAGGGCGGCAGCCACCGCAGCCGTGCTCCCGGGTTCCGCCTCGGTCGCCACCACCGTTGGCGTCGTGGCCGTGTCGTCTTGTTGCCAAAGCCAGGACCTGTTCGCCGCTAGCACGAGGATCGCCGCGAGGGAGCCGTACACCAGGGCACGCTTCCAGCGTCTCGGTTTCCTCCCGGCACCTTCGAGGGGTGCGTCCGGAGCCGGCGGATCCGGCTCGGGTGCGGTCTGGATCACCTCGTTGCCGGGGTGTGAGATCAGATCGGCCACCGGCGGCGATGCCGGCAGGTCACGCCAGGAGCGACGTCGCGAACGGAGCTTTGGGGGACTGGGATCGAGCTGGGTCAAAGGAGCCTCCGATTGGGTAAACCGCGGCAACCTATGGAACGCGGTTTAAAAGGGCCGTCAAGCCGGTTGGAGGTCCTTGCGCCAGGGTTGGATCGCCGGGTGGACCCGGTCAGAGGCAACGACAGCGTCCTGGTCGGCGCCGTGGTCGAGCGGCAACCACACAGCCAGGGTGGCGCCTCCACCCTCCTCGGATTCGAGGGTGACCGCCCCGCCCTGAGCCTCGGTGAGCTGGCGGGCGATCGTGAGCCCCAAACCCGTCTCACCGTTGGCGTGGTCGCGATTGCGATCGTGTGGTCCCCGCCAGCCTCGCTCGAAGGCACGCGCATGGAGATATGGCGCCAGCCCTGGTCCTTCGTCGGTGACGGAGATCCACGCCCAGTCGCCAACCTCGCCCCAGTCGACGGTCACCGCCGACCCCCGCGGCGCCAACCGCACCGCGTTGCCGAGGAAGTTCCCGATCGCCGTGAACACGGCCGCCGGGTCGGCGGCCGGCACCACCGTCGTCGACGAACCGGCGAGGAGGACGTGGAGTCCGCGAGCCCGGGCAGGACCGGCATGCTCGGCCACCACGGCCTTGGAGAGGGTCGCGAGATCCACCGGCCCATCCTCCTGCCCTACCGCGAGCCGACCGTGCCCATCCAGGTCGTCGACGGTGCGAGCCATCCGATCGACGGCTCGGCGGGCGGCCCCGATATAGGTGGAGGCATCGGAATCGGGCCCGGCCTCGGCGTCAGCCAGCTCGAGATTGGTGCCCATGACAGCAAGAGGAGTGCGCAACTCGTGGACGACTTCCTCGAGGCGGCTGCGGCGCTCCTGATCAGCCCTCTCGACCTCGGCGTTGGCCCGACCAACGATGCGCAACACGCGCCCCGCGAGCAACCAGGCCGCCCCAAAGGCCGGAACCAGGGCGACTGCGGGAAGCACCAGACCCCAGGTGATGAGGAAGTCCCTCGTTCCCGCAGCGGTGGCGGCGCCGCCCTCGTCGGTGACGATCACCAGTGCCAGGGCGTCGCCAATCCGGGCGAGACCGGCCTTGGCACTGCCTTCGTCGACGGCATCGCGTGTGGACAAGAAGCCCAGCGTGGCGACCATTGCGATGGCAACCACCAACAGGGCAGGAGAAACAAACACCAACGTCAGTCGAGTCCTATTCCACCGGGGCCGAATCGGCTGCATGGTGAGCTCGCTCATCTTTCAACCCGCAACCGGTAACCCCGACCTGGCAACGTGACGATGAGCTGCCCGCCTCCGGCCGCCGCCAGCTTCCTCCGGAGATTCGAAAGCGTCATCCTCACCGTGTTGGTGAACGGGTCGGCGTGCTCGTCCCACACGTGCTCGAGAAGACGCTCGCTGCTGTGCACCTCCTCTGGATGAAGGAGGAACCAGCGGAGCAGGGCGAACTCCTTGACGGTCAGTCCGACTGGTTTGCCGTGATAGGTCACCTCGTGGCGGGCGGTGTCCATCTCGATGCCGGCAAAGCTGATCACCGAGCTTCCGGCGGCGGTGTCGCGCCGCAGCACGGCACGAATGCGGGCTCCCAGCTCACCCAGCGAGAACGGCTTCACCAGGTAGTCGTCGGCACCCCCGTCGAGCCCGCGGATCCGGTCGGCGACATTCCCGCGGGCGGTGAGCATGATGATCTTTGGGCCAGGTCCAGGGTCGTAGTCATGCCTGGGGCCGCCCACCACCTGGCGGCAGACGTCGAGCCCGTCACCATCGGGCAGGTTCAGGTCAAGACACACCAGGTCGTAGGAGTTGACCGCAGCGAACTCCATGGCCGAGGTCGCGTCCGGCGCGATGTCGATGGAGTAGCCGTCACGACGCAAGCCGGCCGCGATGGCCAGGGCAAGGTCGTGTTCGTCCTCGACGACGAGGATGCGCATCAGCCACACCCCTGGAGGGCGGCGGCGAGGCGCGCGAGGACGCGGTGGAATAAGGAGATGGGCAGGTTCATGAAGAAGACGAGCAGAATCAGCTGTTAGACGTTGCAGGCTGCGGAAGAGTTCCCGGGTCAGACCGAGCGCAGGTCAGGATTGGCCGAGCGGGTCGAGAAGCGAACGAACCTCGTGTAGAGCCTGGTCATAGACATCGCTCACGCCAAGCCCGGGCTCCAATGTGTCCCGCCTGCCAATCTCCGCGCTGACCCAGGACCAGTCGGTCTTCTCAAACGCAGCCAAACAGAGTCTCACCGCCTCCTCGAAGGTGACCGAGGTCCGGTCGGTGGCCTGTAGCAACCGGTCCACGATCAGGGATTCCAGGCGGATCACAGTCAGCGTGTCCCCGGCGCTCAGCTGGATCATCGAGACGTCGCCATCGACCTGGGAGCCCGGAAACTCCAGCAACCAGGTTTCGCCGTCGTCGAATCGATACTCGAAGTGATCGCCTTGGGCATTGGCGAAGCCGAGCTCCACCAATGCCTGACGGTCGGAGGCATCGAGAAGGGCGCACATGTCGACGTCGGTTGGTCGGTAGGAACCGGTGTGAAGATTCACCGCGGCGCCGCCCACCAGGACCGCTCGATCCTTGATCGCATAGTCGGCGGCTTTCGCCAACCAAAGACTGCGAAGGATGGGGTCTTTCCCCAACGATCGGGCCCGGTCGAGCGCCAACTCGGCTTTCTCGGGTTGTCTCAAGCCCTGGTCGCCAGGGCAGCGCGTTCGACTGCGACGTCGGCCTTGCGCTCCTCTTTCCGATCCAACCTGGCCAGAGCGTCGGAGGGGCCCAGCCCCACAGCTTCGAGTAACCGAGCTCCCCGCTCTGCTCCCGTCATGACCTCATCGATCGAAATCACTTCGATGGGACTGGGCTCCAAATCAGCCAGGCCAACGCCATAACACGAGAGGAGCTTCACCAGAGTCGAGATTCGCGGATCGGCCTTGCCGTTCTCGATAAGGGAGATCTGAGCCCGGCTCACCCCGGTTCGGGTCGAGACGTCGGTCAAGGACAGCCGCTTGAGGTTGCGCAGCTGTCGAAGCCGGGCCCCGTTGAAGTAACTCATGTCAAGTTAGTGTATTCGATAACACACGTAGGTCAATGCAATAACGTCACCTCATACCTTGAACAGGGCAGCGGGACCCCGCGAGCCTCTTGCCATTCGGCCTCTCTGGGACGAACATATGTTCGATGCGGAGCGAGCCCTCGATCCTCCATGCCGATCTCGACGCCTTCTATGCGTCGGTCGAGCAACGGGATGACCCTCGGCTTCGGGGCCGCCCGGTGATCGTCGGGTCCGGGGTGGTGCTGGCGGCCAGTTACGAAGCCAGGGCGTATGGAGTCCGCGGCGCCATGGGTGGTGCCCAAGCCCGCCGGCTCTGCCCGGCTGTGGTGGTGGTCCAGCCCCGGATGTCGGTCTACTCCGAGGCGAGCAAGGCGGTTTTCGAAGTCTTCAATGACACCACACCGGTGGTCGAAGGACTATCGATCGACGAGGCCTTCCTCGATGTGGGCGGGCTGCGGCGGGTCTCGGGCACCCCGGCCGCGATCGCAACCCGGTTGCGAAACCAGGTTCAAGAGCAAGTTGGCCTGCCGATCACAGTGGGGGCGGCTCGTACCAAGTTCCTGGCCAAGGTGGCGAGCGGCGTCGCCAAGCCAAACGGGCTTCTGGTGGTGCCCCCCGAACACGAGCTGGACTTTCTCCACCCGCTCCCGGTGGAGAGGCTCTGGGGCGTGGGGAAGGTGACTGCCGACAGATTGCACGACCGCGGGATCACGACCGTTGGTGAAGTCGCCCAGCTGGCCGAAACCACCCTGGTCTCGATGCTCGGTCGGGCCTCGGGCCGCCACCTCCACGCCCTGGCCCACAACCTCGATCCCCGGCCGTTGCAGGTGGGCCGGCGGCGACGCTCGATCGGGTCACAGCGTGCCCTAGGACGTTCGCCGAGATCACCGGAGGAGATCGATGTGATCCTGGTCGGGCTGGTCGACCGCGTCACCCGCCGGCTGCGAACCGCCGGTCGGTTCGGTCGGACCGTCACGCTTCGAATGCGCTTCGACGACTACTCCCGGGCCACCCGGTCGCACACGTTGCCGCGGGCGACCGCCCAGACTCAAATCATCCTCACCACAGTGCGCGGTTTACTGGCGGATGCACTGCCCATGATCGAGGACCAGGGTCTCACCCTGATCGGGATCGCGGTGGCCAACCTCGACAACGACCAGGCGCTTCAGCTCGAGTTTCCCTTCGACGGTGATGTCGGCAATGCGCTTGATACCGCCCTCGACGACGTCCAACACCGATTCGGATCGTCCGCGGTGACCCGTGCGGTCTTACTCGGCAAGGACCAGGGCCTAACGGTGCCCCAACTCCCCGATTGAACCTGGCAGCCCTACTTGCGTGAAGCTTGGACGACCCGACACCAGGGAAACATGGATCTGATCGAGCCCGAAACCTGTGGATCACATCCGGCGACCCGCAGCTCGGACGCGTACAGATCGATTCCGGAGAAGTCGAGGATCAAGATTTGCCCCGTCGAACTGGTGACCCTGGCCAGTTCTCGCACCGCCTCGCCACGCCCCGAGTCGCCCTCCACGTTGTGAACGGCCAATGTTGCAGCCACCAGATCGAATTCATCGTCCTCAAAGGGCATCCGGGGCCCGATCGGCAACCATGGCCAGGAAGCGACCTCGCCCTGGGCCCACGCCGAGCACGGAAGACAAACCTGCAACCCACGCCCCGTCCAAAGGCTGGACCCACATTCTGGGTTTGGCGACCAGGCTTGAATAGACCATCCAGACCGCTTGCACCAGCGACTGGAGCGACACCACGGCCAGGACCACCCCCGATGCAATCGCAAGCCACCCGTCCGCCTGGAGCAGGATCAGGGCGAACAAAGCGAGCACGAGACCCACAACACCAAGGTGAGAACCACGCGCGGAGCGTCGATCGACCGAAGACCGGGGGTGATGTCGCCTTCCCTTCTGTAACTGGCCACGACGTCCGAGTTCAACGATCGAACCTACAGCGGGTGGCATGACGCCTGCAGTCTCCTGCGCAACGGCCGGTTTGGGACGGTCCTCGGCTTAACCTCGATGCCAATGGCGCAAGCTGATCGTCGGATGGCGGCCGTCTTGGGCATCGGCGGATACAACCTGATCCAGAATCTCCTGGTCCCGCCCCGCGCCTACGTTCCCGCCAACCTGGTCGCCGGTCTCGGCTTGTTTGCCTTGGCCCGCCGCCACGGGTGCACCTGGGAGGACCTGGGTTTGGAGCCGACTCAGGCGCCAGATGGCTTCCGGCTCGGGACGGCGGGGGTCGCGATGGCCGCTGCGGTGGCGGTGGGAGCGGGAGCCTTTCCGAAGACTCGCAGGTATCTCCTGGACGAACGCGCCGCCGGTCAACGCCCGAATGACGTCGTCTTCCGAACCATGGTCCGGTTTCCTTTGGGAACGGCTCTGTTCGAAGAGTTGGCCTTCCGCGGCGTCATCTACGGGATGTGGCGACGATCCGGAGCCTCCTCACCCCAGGCGGCCGCCGTCACCGCGGGGACGTTTGTGGTCTGGCACCTGATCCCCGCCAGGCAGGCATTGGCCGGCAACCCGCTCGGTCCCCGTCTCGGCGGCCCCAGGTCGAGAGCCACGGTGGTCTTGACCGGGGCGGTTCTCACCGGCGTTTCCAGCCTTGGGCTCAGCTGGATGAGGGAGCGGTCGGGAAGCCTGATCGCACCTTGGATGACACATGCCGCATTCAATAGCGCCCTGTACCTGGCGGGCGTGGCCGCCTGGAGGAGAGCCACTAACCGGCCCGGTAGGTTCGACTCGTGATTGGGACTCCTGATACCCACTACACCGAGAGTGGTGATATCCACATCGCCTACCAGACGGTTGGGGAGGGACCCGATCTCATCTTCTCCTCCGGGATCTTCTCGAACCTCGATGTGATGTGGGACGAGCCTCGTTGGGCGCACTTCCTCGGTCGACTGGCCTCTTTCGCCCGTCTCACCCTCTTCGACATGCGTGGCGTCGGCTTGTCGGAAAGAGGGTCTGAAATGCCGATCCTGGAACGACAACGTGACGACATGGCGGCGGTAATGGACGCGGTGGACCTGGAAAGCGGAATCGTGTTTGGTGTCGCCAGAGCGGCCACCATGTCGATGCTGTTTGCGGCCACCCACCCGGGGCGCACCCAGGCCCTCGTCCTCTACGCCCCGACGGTCAAGCGGGTGGCCTCGTCGGATTTCCCGGACGCGATGAGCTCGGAGGATCAAGCGGGCTTCTTCAACCGTTTCCTCGATGAGATGGGCACCGGCAAGAACCTCTCTGTCCAGGCGCCGTCGTTGGCAGAGGACGAGCGTTTCGTCAGATGGTGGGCCCGCTTCGAGCGCCTGGTGGCCACCCCCGCCGCCTACAGGGAACTGGCAGAGATCCTGACCGATCTCGATGTTCGCGAGGTCCTCCCCGCGATCCATGTTCCGACATTGGTGCTGCACCGGAGCGGCGACCTGGTCGTGCCCTCGGCTCAAGGGCGTTATGTCGCGGACCACATCGCCGGGGCCCGATACGTCGAGCTGCCCGGCAACGATCATCTCCCCTTCGCCGGCGACAGCGACGCGTTGTTGGACGAGGTCGAGGAGTTCGTCACCGGAACGCGGCCGGCGGCGCAGACAAACCGCATCCTGGCCACCGTTCTGTTCACCGATGTCGTCGACTCCACCACGCTCCAGGCCACCCTCGGTGACCGGGCCTGGAAGCGGCTGGTCGAAGACCACCACGTGATCGTGCGCCGTAACCTGGCACGTCACGGTGGCCTGGAGCAGGATACGGCTGGGGACGGTTTCTACATCATCTTCGATGCCCCGGGGCGAGCCATCGACTGCGCCAAAGAGATCGTCGCCGAATTGGCATCCCTGGGAATCGCGATCCGGGCCGGGGTGCACACGGGCGAGTGTGAAATCGCCGACGGCAAATGCGCCGGCCTGGCGGTGTCGACCGGGGCCCGGATCATGGCAGAGGCCGGGCCATCGGAGATCCTGGTCTCACAAACCGTCAAAGACCTGACGGCTGGCGGAGGCCTCACCCTGGAGGATGCCGGGGAGCATGAGCTGAAGGGTGTCCCCGGCAGTTGGCGGCTGTATCGGGTGGGACAGGGCCAGGAAGACGCCCGGCGGTGAATCCCCTGAGCAATGATCAGCGGGTGTCGATAGAGCCCGACGTCCGGTTGGTCCTGACTTCCCAGGCGTTCCGCGCCTTCGGCTACGGATTCGGGTCGGTGCTGCTGGCCTCGACCCTGGCCGAGCGGGGCCTTACCTCGATCAGCGTCGGGGTGGTGCTGGGAGCGCTGGTGGCCGGCACGGTCATCGCCCAACTGCTGATCGCCCGATGGGCGGACGGTTGGGGCCGCCGCCGCAGCTATTTGACCCTCTATCTGGCGCTCGGCCTTTCCGGACTGGTCTTCGCCAGCGCGGTGCCGCTTTGGGTGCTGGTGGCGGCGGCCCTCACCGGCGCCCTCTCCGCCGAGGTGGTCGAATCCGGCCCCTTCACCTCCCTGGAACTCTCCATGCTCTCCGGACGGCTCGATACCAATGCCCTGGCCGCCGGATTCGGTTGGTACAACGCCATCGCCGCTGCGGCCGGCTCGCTAGGGGCCCTTTCGGCCGCCATCCCCCAACTCACCAGGGAAGCTTGGAGCGGAGCCCCCGCCGACCGGGTGTGGTTCCTGTTGCTGGTTCCGATTGCCGCCGCCGGGATGATCATCGCCCGCCGGTTGAGCCCGTCGGTCGAGCTGATGACGGGGCGTGGGAGGGCCGCCCCCTTGGGCCCGTCGCGACGGGTGGTCACCTTGCTCGCCGGTCTGTTCGGCCTCGACGCCTTCGCCGGAGGGTTCGTGGTCCAGACCTTCATCGCCTTCTGGCTCATCGATCGGCACGGGGCCAGCACCGCAGCTGTCGGAGCCGTATTCGCCGCGGTCGGGGTGGTCCAGACCGCGTCATTCCTGGCGGCCCCGCTGATTGCTCGTCGCTGGGGTCTGCTCAACACCATGGTCTTCACCCATCTACCCTCCAACCTGTTGCTCGCCGCCGTCGCTTTCGCCCCCAATCTCGAGGTTGCCGCCGGGCTGCTTCTGGCCCGGGCGGCTCTGTCCCAAATGGACATTCCCACCCGCCAGGCCTACGTCATGACCCTGGTCGGACCGGAGGAACGCACCGCCGCGATCGCCTACACCAACACCGCCCGCTACCTGGTCCGGCCCATCGGCCCGCTGGTCGCCGGATTCATGTTCACCGTGACCGGCGGGTTGCCATTCCTCATCGCGGGCCTCCTCAAGAGCGTCTACGACCTCACCCTGTGGAGCTGGTTCCGCACCGTCCCTCTCCCCACCAAAGAGGAAACGGCCCCCTGAAAGGGGTGCAGTGCAAGGCAGCCGATTACGATCGCAGCGCGATATCGATAGGCGGTGTCACATGAGACTGCGACCTGTGCTCCTGGTCTTGATGCTCCCGGTAGCGATTGTGGCCTGTGGAGGCTCAACCGGAGGGAGCGAGGGCACGCTCGACACGGTGACCGGCGCCACCAACTCTGATGCCACGCTCGCCCCTGTGAGGAAGACGATCTCGGCGATCCTTGCAATCTCCTCACCTCCGAGGAGATAAGCGACGCGTTCGGAAGACCGATCAAGGCTGGGGTGTACGACGCCGACCTCGACACGTGCACCTGGGAGGCCGAGGACCCCACCATTATCTCCGCAGTGGTTCTGACTCTCCAGCCGTTTACGGAGGACGACTGGGCGTTCTACGGAGACCTTGGCACGCCGGAATCTCCGAACAGCGAGCTTTCGGGTAGCGGCGACGAGGCCATTCGACTTGGAGGGATCCTCGACGGTGTGATCGCGGTCCGGAAAGGCTCCCGCATCGCCGAGGTACAAATCTATGGCACCGCTGAAGATGACATCGAGCAGATAAGGCAGGATCTGGCCCGGCTCATGGCATCTCGCATGTAGCCGACGCCGAGGTCAGCCGAGTAGGGCTCGTACGCCGAGCCAGTTAGCCTTCGGCGCCGACCAGAAACATAGGGAGCATCGGTGGAGCCAATCCTCTTGATTCACGGGTACGGCTCCGAGGCCGGCACGAACACCACTCGGGACTCAGCCGCCAAGATATATGGGAGTCTGCCGGCGTGGCTCCGTCAGGAATACGGGGCACGCTCGGTATTCGAGCTCGATCTTGCCCGGTACATCTCTCTCGAGGACGGGATCGGCCTCGACGACATCGCCCGGGCCATGGATCGCGCGCTGCGGACCGACTACCCGAAGCTCATGAAGGGCTCCTTTCATGTGATCATCCACAGCACAGGAGCGCTGGTGGTGCGAGCCTGGCTTGGACGGTTCGCGGGGGCCAACCAGCCGATTCGCAACCTGATCTACCTGGCGGGCGCCAACCTCGGGAGTGGATGGGCTCATGTGGGCAAGAACCGGCTCGCTCGCTGGGGTCGGGAGGTTTTCACCGGCTCCGAAGCCGGAGTCCGGGTGCTCGAGGCGCTTGAGCTGGGGTCATCGGAGACACTCGACCTCCACCTCCATTTCCTCGAACCTGGCCAAACGATGGCCGAGCGCGGGGTCAGAGAATTCGTGATCATCGGATCACAGGCCAGTGCACGCTGGTTCGAATTCCCGATCCCTTTTGCGAAGGAGGATGGTTCGGACGGTGTGGTCCGGGTTCCGGCTTCGAACCTGAACTTCAGTTATGCCCGGTATGAGGCCAATGAGGCCGGTCGCAAGGCCACCACGCAGCAGATAAAGGGTGATCGATCCGGCACCCGTCTCCCCGCCTCGGCCGACTACTACACCCGGGTCCAGGGTTCCATCCCCGGTGTCGACGGTCGCGAGGCGATTCCATTCGCCATTCCCTACAACACCGCCCACTCGGGCAACGAGTTCGGGATCATCTCAGGGTCGAAGAACCGCGACGAGATCCAGCCGCTGGTCAAGCAGGCGTTGGAAACCAGGAGTGTCGCCCAATGGCGCAGCCGACGACAACCATTCGACGACACAACGGCCCGGTCTCTCGAAAAAGCCCGCGCCGCGACCCTGGGCGGCCATTTCGGCAGCAAGGGGTGGACCCGTCAGGCTCAGTACGACGCCCACAGCCAGGTCGTCGTCCGTCTCTTCGACCAGGACGGGCGGACGATCACCGACTATGACATCTACTTCGGGCGCCCCCCCGGGGCCACCGGGAGCAAGGACCTTGCTGATCTCATCGTCCACACACACCGCAACGGGAAGTCGAACAACGTGCACACGTTCTTCCTACGGGTCAGAGAATGGAACCGCGAGACAAGGGCCTGGGAGGATCAGCTCGACGAGATCGACGGGGTGATCCTCGAGATCGAGGGCAACGAGCCCCAAACCAATGACATCCAACATGTTCCGTTCCGGCTGCAACTCGATCATGGCGCACTGAAGAAGTGGATCGTTCCCAACACCACAACCATCGTCGACATCGAGATGCTTCGTCTCCCCTCACCCGACGTCTTCCGGATCTTCACTCACTAACTGCGGTCGGTAAGGGAGGACCCGGAGCCTTTCATCTGTGTCGTCCTCGAGGCAACGGGCGACGATGCGAGGCGAACAAGAGTTGCCCACCGTCGACCAGGCCCGCGCCGGCGATGAGCTCGCTGGTGAGGCTGTGGGCCTGAACGTCGAGGATAAGCAGGGTCTCGCCCTTCCTGGTCTTGAACAGAGAGGTGACATCGAGCACGCCCGAGGACTCCCAGCGGCCCACATCGCCTGGCTCCTCGTCGATCTGCCCGGTCGGGACGGCATTGCGGTCCATCTCCAGGATCCGGATGGCCGACCCCGGTCTCTTTGGGTTCAGTCGCCACACCGAAGCCTCGTGGATGGCGAAGCCTGCCGAGTCGTCCTCCTGGACGTAGATCCGGCCGTCATCGGCCCAGTCGACGTTGTCAGGGCTGCGCAGACCCTCCTGCATGTTGCCCGGATCGTCCCCGTCGTAGAGGACGGTGAGTTCGGTATTGCTCGCCACTGGATCGAACACGGCGCCGTGGAAGACGAAGTCGACATCGATGAGGTAGGTGCTCCCCCAGACATCCGAGTTGTCGAAGATGTCGGCCCGCCCGGTCGATGCCATCACCGCCTGGGTCCCGTTCTCGGGATTGGTGGCGATGTCTTCGGGGCGAGAGAACTGGAAGGCGCCCATTGCCGCAGCCCCCCTACGCAGGGTGGCGTCGGTGGCGTAACCGTCTGCGGTGTAACCGGCGGCGGCACCCTTGTTGACGGTGAGCGGCTCCCAATACCCGCTCTCGACGTCACCGGTTCCGTTGAAGCCTCCGCTGGGGTCGGTGACGCCGCTCATGGCCTTCCACACGTAGAGCTGGCCGCCGACCAACCCGTTGCGTTGGGGAAACGTGCCGCCCTCGGCCTTCTTCCCCACGTATAGGTAGAGCGGTGGCGCCGGGTTTGCCGCGAAGCCTTCCGCGCTGGCGCCATGATCGTCGGCCAGGAGCAGTGCGACGGTGTCTTGGCGCCCGGTGTCGAGGAGCGCAGCGTTCTCCCACGAGCCCCGGCCCAGGTCGGGCAACGCCCAGAGGGTCTTGGTGGCGGGGTCGAGGGCAAAATGGGTTCCGCCCGGGCCGTCAGCCGAGCTTGATCCCTCCTCGTTGGTGAGATAGATCGGGTCGGCGAACCCACGATCAAGGCCGAACAGGTTGGCCGGCCAGTAGGAACCGGAGCAGAAGCGGCTGAGACCTTTGTCGTCGAGGTCGGACAGCTCGTCGACGACGGTCCCGTCCCGGCCGTAGATCGTGTCGAAGGCGAGCCCGCCTCCCATCACCTTCCGGTCGTTGGGATTGATGTCGAAATAGCTGATCCGGGCCCCGGTCAGGTCCAGCCCGTTGGCCAGCTGGAAGCTATACCCGCTCCCCACCCCAAGCTCGTGGTTGACCAGCACCCGGACTGTGTCGTTGTTCAGCCTGAAGGCGCCGATGCCATCGAGGTTCCCCGGGATCTCGTAGCCGAGCTCGTGTGCATTCACCGACCGCCCGTTGGAAGATGTCTCGCCGATGGTGAGGAGGGGCGCCACCTTCCAGCCATGGCTGGTGTCGGTCGAGTCCCCCACAATCATCGGTTCGGAATCGGTTGTGAAGCCGCCGTTGCTCGCAAGGGCGGCCGGCAGGGGGATCGTCGTTGTCACGACGACGAGGGCAAGGAGAAGGCTCCGTCGCCGTGACTGGATGAGCAGGGACATCTGGGTCTGACCGGAAAACGAAGCGTAGGCGGCAGGGTCGCCGATTCGGGGGCGCCGGAGCGAGGCCCCAAGTCGGCGCGAGCCCGATGAGTCCGCGAAGCTCTGCGGGTCGATTACAGGAGATGGCTGATGGTGACCTCAATAGAAGACCAGGTGATTTTCGAAACGGCCGGTGAGCACGTGGCTCGGGTGGTGCCAGTGGCCGCACCAACGGACACCGTCGGCGCCATCCGACGTGGCCTGGGAGGCCGCCGTTTCGACACCGCGGCAGCGGTGGCGGTATGCGATCAGGGCCGGCTGGTCGGTTTGCTCAGAATGGAGGACCTGCTCGCTGCCCCCGAGGAGGCAACGGCCGCCCAGGCCATGGATCCCAACCCCCCGGTGGTTAGCTCCGACCTGCACCAGGAGCGAGCGGCGTGGCAGGCAGTTCAGCATGGCGAGGCCACATTGGCGGTGGTGGACGAGGATCTGGTGTTTGTGGGCTTGATCCCGCCGCCGCGGATGTTGCAGGTGCTTCTCTGGGAGCACGATGAAGACATGGCACGGCTGGGGGGCTTCGTCCATGATTCCGAGGCGGCCCGAGAGGCAAGCCAGGAGCCGGTCCCCCGCCGCTATTGGCACCGTTTGCCGTGGCTGCTGCTCGGCCTGGCTGGAGCATTGATTTCCGCCGGCCTGATCGCCGCCTATGAGCAAGAGTTGGAGGCCAATGTCCTGCTGGCGATCTTCATCCCGGGCATCGTCTACATGGCCGATGCCGTGGGCACCCAGACCGAAACTCTCATCATCCGTGGCTTGTCGGTTGGGGTAAAGGTCCGCCAGGTCGTCAAACGTGAGCTGCTAACGGGTCTCTTGGTCGGCGTGACGGTTGCTGCTGCCTTCTACCCGCTGGCGTTGTGGAGGTGGGGCGACATCGAAGTGGCAGTCACGGCGGCTCTGGCATTGTTCGCCGCTTGCAGCACCGCCACCGTGGTGGCCATGGCGCTCCCTTACCTTCTCAACCGCCTGGGTAAGGACCCGGCCTACGGCAGCGGCCCACTGGCCACCGTCATCCAGGATCTGATCTCGATCCTCGTCTATTTCGCGATTGCCACCGCGATCATGGGGTAGGTCATCGCCTCGCCCCCTCACTACCCTCCCGCCGCATCATCCGCAACGAGACCCGATGACCACGCCTCCCAGCGCGTTCCCTGATCGGGCCCGGGTGGTGGTGGTCGGCGGGGGCGTGATCGGGACCAGCGTCGCCTACCACCTGGCCCATCTCGGCTGGAACGACGTCGTGCTACTGGAGCGAAGCCAGCTCACCGCGGGGACCACCTGGCATGCCGCCGGGTTGATGGTCACCTTTGGGTCCACGTCGGAGACCTCGACCGCGATCCGTCGCTACACGCGGGACCTCTACTCCCGTCTCGAGGCGGAGACCGGCTTGTCCACCGGGTTCGCCCCGGTGGGGTTCATCGAGCTCGCCACCGACGCCGACCGGCTGGAGGAGTACCGAAGAGTGGCCACCTTCAACCGTCATTGCGGGGTCGATGTCACCGAGATCTCCCCCGCCGAGGTGGCGGCGGTGTTCCCCATTGCCCGCACCGACGACGTCCTCGCCGGGTTCTACGTGGCGGGTGACGGGAGGGTGAACCCGGTCGACGTCACCATGTCCCTGGCCGCGGGGGCCCGCAACCGGGGGGTTCGCATCGTGGAGGGGGTGAGGGTCACCGGGGTCACCACCCGCCGCGGAGCGGTCAGCGGGGTAGACACCGATCATGGACACGTCGAGGCGGAGTACGTGGTCAACTGCGCCGGGATGTGGGCCCGCCAGCTGGGCCAGGCCTCCGGGGTGAGCATCCCCCTTCAGGCTGCCGAGCACTACTACCTGATCACCGAGCAGATACCGGGGATATCCCGGGAGTGGCCGGTGATCGAGGACCCCGCCTCCTACGGCTACTACCGGGAGGAGGTGGGAGGGCTGCTGATCGGGCTCTTCGAACCGGTGTGCGCCCCATGGATGGTCAACCGGGTGCCCGAGGAGTTCGCCTTCGGCGAGATCGCCCCCGACTGGGATCGGATCGGGCCCTACCTGGAGACCGCCATGGCCCGGGTCCCGGTGTCGGCGGAGACCGGGGTCCGCAAGCTGTTCTGCGGCCCGGAGAGCTTCACCCCCGACCTGCAACCGATTGTCGGCCAGGCGCCCGAGCTACGCAATTACTTCGTTTCCGCCGGGCTCAACTCGCTCGGGATCCTCACCGGCGGGGGAATCGGGCGGGTGGTGGCGCAGTGGATCGTCGACGGCCGCCCCGACATCGACGTCACCGGGATCAACATCGACCGGCTCAGACCCCATCAGGTAGAACCGGAATACCGGAGGCAGCGGACCGTGGAGATGCTGGGGATGGTGTATCAGGCCCACTATCCAAACCGGGCCCCGCAGACGGCGCGCGGCGCCCTGCTCTCCCCCCTCCATGGGCGTCTGGCAGCTCATGGCGCCTACTTCCGGGAGGTGAGCGGTTGGGAGTCGCCCGACTGGTACGGCGAGCCCGAGACCGAGCCCGACCCGGGGCCGCTGACCTGGGGGCGGGCCTCCTGGTTCGACAACTGGCGGGGCGAGCACGAGGCGGCCCGCAACGCCGCGGCGCTGATGGACATGTCGTTCATGTCCAAGTTCTCGGTGGAGGGCGCCGACGCCGGCCGCCTTCTGGAGCGGCTCTCCGCAGGTCGAGTCGACGGGCCGCCGGAGACCATCACCTACACCCAGTGGCTCAACGATGGGGGAACCCTCGAGGCCGACCTGACCGTCACCAAGCTGGAGGAGGGGCGGTTCATGGTGGTGGCCACCGACACTGCCCACCGTCACGTGGAAACCTGGATGCATCGCCATGCCAGGGGGAAGGTGAGGATCGCAGAGGTGTCGGCCGAGATGGCGCAGATCAACCTCCAGGGCCCGGCGTCCCGTCAGATCCTGCAGAAGGTGACCGCCGGCGACGTTTCCGACGCCGCTTTCCCCTTCCGCACCGCCCGCCGCCTGCAAATCGCCGGGGTGGAAGTGCTGTGTGTGCGGATCACCTATGTGGGCGAGCTCGGCTACGAGTTGTATTCGCCGGCCGGCGAGGCGGTTGCCGTCTACGACCGGTTGTGGGAGGCGGGTGAAGGCCACGGTCTCCGCCCGGCCGGCTTGAAGGCGCTGGCCAGCTTGCGGATGGAGAAGGGCTACCGGGACTACGGCCACGACGTCGACAACACCGACCGCCTGTGGGAGGTGGGGTTGGAGCGGTTCGCCGATGTGGGCAAGCCCGGGGGGTTCATCGGAAACGAAGCCCTGGCGGAGCAACTGGCCGCCGGGCCGCCCCATCGCCGGCTGGTGCAGGTCCTCCTCACCGACCCCGAGCCCCTGATGTATCACGCCGAAGTAGTGCAACGTGATGGGGTGGCGGTGGGTTACGTGCGATCGGCCTCCTACGGGTTCACCCTGGGAGGGGCGGTGGGCCTGGCCATGGTCGAAGCGGACCAACCGGTCAGCAAGGAATGGCTGGCAGCGAGGAGTTGGGAGGTGGAAGTCGCCGGTATCCGTTACCCGGCGGTGGTGTCACTGGCGCCACTCTACGACCCGGGGATGAAGCGGGTGCGGTGAGCGGTCTCCGGTGATCGATACGGGGCTATGCCGGGGTGGGGGTTCCGTAGGCCCGGATCTTGTCACGGTTCCCGTAGGCGCTACCGGAGTAGGAAACGATGTCGATGAACACTGCCAAGACCATCCAGACCCAGTCAAAGCCTTCGACCCCGCCCGGGTAGACCGACACGTACATCAATGTCGTCCATGGCAGGAAGACAAACCCGAGCAGGGGCCAGATGAAGGTGGAGAAGGCCGCTTCCCAGCGGGTGGGTTGGGCCAGCCCCCAGACGATGATTCCGAGGCGCGGCCCGAACAACACCAGAGTCGCAAACAGACAGCACATGGTCAGCGTCCTTTCTCATGAGGCATGATCGGCCTGCCTCCGTGGCCGGTGGCAAGCTAGTCGTCGCGATACGGGCCGTGTCGCCTGGTTTTGAAACCCGAACCGGCATCAAACGGGCTTCAGTCCCTGGTTTACGGGGTAGGCTCGGGGGTGGGCAAGGGGATCACCGGGGTCGGACCTTCGCTCCCCAGGAGATACACGATGGCCTTGTCGGACAGGGCCTCCACAATCCGAAGCTGCAGAAGGTCAGGAGTCAGCGACTCGGCAATCAGTTGATTCGCCTCGGCTTCTGCCCCGGCCGTGATGACCCTGGTGTCGGCGTCGATTCGGGCTTGATCTTGGCGGAACTGGGCTCGCTGAGCGTCTTGTTCGGCTTGCAGTTTCGCCTCGATGGACGCCTGCAGTTCCGGCGTGGCGGCGATGTCGCGCAACTGAATTCCATCCACCGCAAGTCCGCGTGGCTCAAATTCTCCGGTAAGTGACTCCTCGATGCAGCGTTCGACATCAGGGCGTTGAGTAGTGCGGGCCAGCTCGAATCGATACTTGGAGATGCAGTCTCGTACTGCTGATCGCGACACGGGTCGCACGATCACATCCCGGTAGCCGGTGCCGAGCGAGCGGTAGACGTTCGATGCTTCCGATCCCACCAGATGCCACAGAATGGTGATCTCGACTCTTACCGCCGCGTTCTCCAGTGAAACCGCGGTGATCGCATCCGCTCGATCGGCCGCTTCCCCTTCACCAATCGTGTCCGAGTATGTCGACTCCTGGGTTCGAACCGAGAGCGCCCGCACCGAGGCGAACGGATTCCGCAGGTGGAAACCCTCCTCGAGCGGCGCTTTGGCAGAACCGAACAGAACCGGCACCGCTACCTCGCCTGGGGCGACGATTGTCAGCGTCGAGGCGAAAACCAGAATCGTTGCAACGACGAGGCCGCCGATCCCGATTCTTCCAAAGAGCCTATCTTGGTCCGGATCGGGCCATTTCCTGACCCAGAGGAGTAGACCTGCGAGGGCCAAGATGACGGCGACATAGATCATTGGAAACTCCTCGTTTTCGCCCTATCGGCCGAGCCTAGTTGCCGTCCCTCCATACGGCGGTTGGGAGGGAGACTTCACCAATGACCGAAACGAGCTCGTCCCTCCCGCATGCAGGAGTCAACGGCTGAGCGCATCTCACGCGACCGCAAAGACCTCCCATGGCTCGGGGACCCCTTTGAGATCGTGGACACCGCGGGAGACGAACCCGATACCCGAGCCCGCCACGAGATCTCGGACCGTACGGGACACCAGCACCTCTCCCGGATCGGCCAGAGCGGCGACTCTGGCGCCGATGTGGACGGCGAGCCCGGCCACGTCGTCACCGACGATCTCCAGCTCGCCGGTGTGGAGGCCGCAGCGCACCTCGATCCCGAGTGACTCGACGCCGCGACTTATCGCCCCGGCGCACGATATCGCCCGCACCGGCCCGTCGAACCTCGCCAGGAACCCGTCCCCCGTCGTGGCGATCTCCACCCCCTGCCAGCGCGCCAGCTCGGACCGAACCATGGCGTTGTGACGGGCCAGCAGGTCGCGCCAATCTCGATCCCCCCGATCGATCGCCAGGCGAGTCGACCCCACGATATCGGTGAAGAGCACCGTGGCGAGGACCCTGTCCGAGGGTGCGGCCGTTCGGTGTCCGGTGACGAACTCCTCGATTTCCCCCAGCATGGTGTCGGCCTCGCCCGCCCAGAAGAAGTGATCGGCGCCCGGCAGCTCGACGAGTCTCGCCCCGGGGATCTTCGACCCGATGTACCTCCCTTCCTCCACCTTGACGTCCTCGTCATCCTCCTTGTAGAGGAGAAGGGTGGGCACCCGGATCATGGGAAGGATCGTGGTGACATCGATCTGAGAGTTCATCCGGATCAGGGCGGCGGCGGCCTGGGGGCTGGCCGAAAGCCGGAAGTAGCGCTGGAGCCAAGCCTGGAAGGAGGGATCATTGGCACGGCTCGGTGCGTAAAACTCGACAGCGGTCCCCTCACCCCAGGTCTGTTCAACCTCCTCGCCCTGGGCGAGACGCTCCTCCCATGTCGGGGCCCAGGGGTACTCATCGCTGCGGATGCGTCTCGCATAAGACCCGGTGAGGATCATGCCTTCGACCCGCTCAGGAAAGGTGGCCGCGAAGAGGACGCACATGTTGCCTCCCTCGGAATGGCCGAAGAGGAACGCACGCTCTGACCCGACGGCATCCATCACCGCACGGAGGTCGTCCATCCTCACCTCGAGGGTCGGCAGACGGTCGATGGGAACCGGATCGGAAAGCCCGGTGCCGCGCTTGTCGAAGATGATGAGGCGGGAGAACGCGGCAAGCCGCTCGAGAAACCGGGCCAGACCCGGGTCCTCCCACATGACCTCGATGTTGGAGACGAACCCGGGCACGTGAACGAGATCCATGGGGCCGTCCCCGACCACCTGGTAGGCGATGTTGACATCGCCGCTCTTGGCATAGTGGGTGGCAGGCACGACTCCCGAGTCTACGAAGACCCGGGGCGACACGAACACGCCGCGTCACCGGCGGAAGCAGTTACGAGGGAGCCAGGCGGGGTGACCCCAGCTCTACACGCTGGTGGATTCGAGCTGGCCGCGACCCTTCCAGCGGGCCAGAATCAGCGTCGCCAGTCCGAGCAACAACTCGTCGACAAAGGGGATCAGGTCCGGCACCACCAGATCGAGGATGAAGAGGCTCCCGGTGATGACGAGCAAAGTGGGAAAGCGGCGGCGACGTGCCCAACCGAGAAGTCCGCCGACGGCCACCCGTTGTGGGGTGCTCATTGGTTGAATGGTAGAAAGTCCGGCCGATTAGGGGGCCCCCCTCAGCCCAAGATCACCCGCACCTGGTGGGTGGAGCCGTCATCGACCAACTCCAGTTCCGAGCCGGGGGCCAGGGTCTCGTCGTCCATGGTCAATTCCACCACACCCTTGGTGACCCCGTGGGGGTTGCTGACCTGGATCTCAAAGCGGGAGGAGTGGTAGCGGAAGGCGATCTCAAAACCTCTCCAGGCGCGGGGAATGCATGGATCGACGACGAGGCTGGTCCCCCGCAGCCGGAAGCCAAGGATCCACTCCACCCCGGCCCGGTACATCCACCCCGCTGAGCCCGTGTACCAGGTCCAGCCTCCCCGCCCCACGTGAGGCGCCTCCGAATAGACGTCCGCCGCCGCCACATAGGGCTCCACCCGGTAACGGTGGATCCCCGCTCTGGTGCTGGCATGGTTGATCGGGTTGAGCAGGCCGAACAGTTCGCCGGCCCGATCACCGTCACCCAGGGTGGCAAAGGCGATGACGCTCCAGATTGCGGCGTGGGTGTACTGGCCCCCGTTTTCACGAATGCCGGGCAGATATCCCTTGATGTAACCGGGATCTACGCCCCAACTGTCGAACGGTGGGGTGAAGAGGAGCACCAGTCCGTCACCTCGATGGACCAGGTACTCCTCTAGCGAGGCCATCGCCCGCTCGGCCCGATCTCTTGGTGCACCCCCGTGGATGACCGACCAGGATTGGGCGATCGAGTCGATCCTGCACTCGGGATTGACCGATGAACCCAGTGGCGTCCCGTCGTCGAAGAAGGCGCGGCGGTACCAATCACCGTCCCATGCCTGCGTTTGGAGGCTCGCCCGGAGACGATGCGCCCCCTGCCGCCAGCGCTCAGCGAGTTTCGCTTCCCTCATCCCGTCGGCGATGTCGGCGAATCGCCTCAGGTTGGCGTCCAGGAACCATCCGAGCCACACGCTTTCCCCCCGCCCCATCCGACCCACCCGGTTGAAGCCATCGTTCCAATCACCGGTTCCGATCAGGGGAAGGCCACGACTCCCGAGCCTGGAAAGCGCCCGGTCGAGAGCACGTCGGCAATGGTCGAACATCGTTCCTTCTGTGGAGGACTGCTCCGGGGTGAAGTAGACCTCGTCCTGGCCCGGCTCCAGTTCGATCCCACGCAGATAAGGCACCACTTCATCGAGCAGGTCTCGGTCTCCGGTTACTTCGACATAGTGGGCCACGGCATAAGGAAGCCACAGGTAGTCATCGGAGATACGTGTCCGCACCCCGTTGCCAGAGGGGGCATGCCACCAATGGAGAGCGTCGCCTTCTTCGAATTGATGACCGGCGGCTCGCAACAGGTGCTCTCTGGTCAGTTCCCTCATCGGAGCCGCCAGCGCCATGACATCCTGCAGTTGATCGCGGAAACCGAAGGCGCCCCCGGACTGATAGAAGGCTGTCCGGGCCAGCACCCGGCAGGCGAGCGTCTGGTAGAGCAGCCATTGGTTGATCATCAAGTCGAAGGAACGGTCGGGGGTCTTCACCCGCAGGGCGCCAAGAATGTCGTTCCACCTGGTCGCCACTTCGGCTCTGACAACCTCTGTATCGGTCTGGCGGTAACGCTCGACCAGGGTTCGGGCCTCGACTTCGTCTTTGCCCTGGCCGAGCAGGAAGACCACCTCGACTTCTTCGTTGGGAGCCAGGACCACCGAGCGCTGGATAGCCGCGCATGGGTCGAGGCCCACTCCGACCCTCCCCGATAGCTTCCGGGTTCCTCGGAGTGCTGCCGGATTGTCGACGCTGCCGTGTCTCCCGAGGAACTCGGCTCGGTCGCTGCTGGCCGTGACCTCGCCGGCTCCGAGATCGGCGAAGGCCACCCGTTCTCCGAAGTCGGTGTTCCATGGGTTATGCGCCAGGACGGCACCCGTTACCTGGTCGCGTTCGGTGACGATCTGCCTGGACGACTCGGACCTGGTGGTTCCGAGCACCCATTCCACATAGGCGGTGACGGACAGGCGACGCCGACGGCCGGTCAGGTTGCGAAGCCGCAAACGCGAGATCTTGACGGGATCCTCGAGGGGCACGGTTTGATGCAGGTGGAGGCCGATCCCCCGGGAGGTGTGTTCGAACTCGGAGTAGCCGGCACCGTGGCGGGCCAGGTAAGTGGAAGCGTGATCCCTGATCGGCAGGGCGGTGGGTCCCCAGACCTCTCCGCTTTCCTCGTCTCGAACATAGAGCACCTCGCCGGGGGGGTCGGCGACGGGATCGTTGGACCAGGGAGTCAACTGGTTCTCCCGGCTGTTCTCCGCCCAGCTGTATCCGGACCCCGATTCCGAAACACAGAATCCGAAGTGGGGATTGGCGACGACGTTGATCCACGGGGCCGGCGTCCATTGGTCTTCTCCCAGCACCACCACGTATTCGGTGCCGTCGGCGGCGAAACCGCCGAGACCGTTGTGGAACTCGCGGTCAGGCCGCGGCTGGGGGCCGTCCGTCGGGATGGCGGCAACCGGGCTGGGACGGGTGGTGGTGGCCGGCTCCTCAGGAGGCCGGCGGGCCAGCTGGTCGGGGAGGGTCCCCTGGTGGCTGAGCAGCACCGCCCTCGCCGCCGACTGGAGAGTTGTCCGATCGTCGGAGGTGAGCAGCGGGCCGCTGAGGACGAAGATCCCTCCGTCGGGCTCCTGACCAACCTGGCGACCGGTTTCCCTGATCAGCTCGTCGATGGCATCCTGCAGATCCTGGGCATACGAGCTCGGTTCCTCGTTGATGATCACGAGGTCGGCGACCAACCCTTTCGTTCGCCAGTATTCCTGAGCCCGGAGCAGGTCCCGAACCAGCCCCCGTTCTTCGGGTTGGTCGATCCGGACCAGGACGATCGGGAGGTCCCCGGAGATGCCGTGTCGCCACAAGCCCGCCTTACTGGCCGAAGGCCGATCCTTCTGGCCCAAAGGAATTCGCAGCGCCGGGTCGAAGTAGATCAGGGCTCCGGCCAGTTGCTGGAACACGTGGGCCTGCTCGGGATCGATACGCAAGTGATTGAGCCGGACCTGGGCCTGGGTCCAGGCGAGGGTCAAGCTTCGCTCGAAGGCGACCGAGCCAGAGAACTTGTCGATCAGATCGAGGGCCTCGGGCCGGGTCCGGGCGATAACGGTCGTGAAGTCGAGGTGGGCGGTGGCCCCCGGCCGGATCCGCACCTTCCTCCGCAGACTGAAAACCGGATCGAGCACCCGGCCCACCGAGTTCGACAGCGGACGATCGACGGCCGCCGCACGATGAACCTGGTTTCCCCGGCCGAGAAAGCGGGCCCGATCCGTCTCGTACTGGACCCCCCCTACCACCTCGCCGGTGACGGCGAGGACATGACCGGCCCACACGGTTTCTTCCTCGCCCGAGCGGGGCCGCCGGGTGGCCAGCAGCGCGTCATGGCTGGCCACCGCTTCGGTCTGCACGAACAGATTGGAGAAAGCAGGGTGGGCGGCTTCGACCCGGCAAGGCGCCAGGACCAGCTCGGCGTAGGAAGTGACTTCTACTTCCCTGGTCGCCGTGCCCAGATTGGTGAGGCTCAACCGGCGAACCTCGGCATCGTCCTCCTGTGACACAACCACAGTCAGCGCAGTTGCGAGACTGCCGTCACGACGCGAGATCTCTGCTCTGTCCTCGCTGAAGGCCACGTGATAGGAGTCGGGCTCGACCAGGGTCGGTTGGTAACCGGCCGACCAGGTGCGCCCGGCCTCGTCCTTGATGAACAGATAGCTGCCAAAGTCTTCGCGGGTGGCATCTTCCCGCCAACGGTTGATCGCCAGCCCCTGCCACTGGCTGTAACCGGAACCGGCGGCTGTGATGACGGTGCTA